>Ga0066856_10000008_pt1 | contig 63022 bp, 53 predicted proteins | sample ETNtaG_5_FD_65605 | JGI IMG/M metagenome (GOLD analysis project Ga0066856, IMG submission 65605) | Marine microbial and viral communities from oxygen minimum zone, Eastern Pacific Ocean - ETNP201406SV205 | ecosystem: Environmental > Aquatic > Marine > Oceanic | place: Pacific Ocean: Eastern...
GGAAGCCGAGTGCGGGGTAAATTTTGCGGTCGTTGCATTTATAAGTGGCAAAAAAATGTATTTATACACGCTCACGCTTGCACACTTGCACACTTGCACACTTTCACACCGTTACACACTCGTGCGCTTGCATATTCCACGACGGCGCGTGGCACGTTTCATGGGAAAAGGAGCGCGGGAAAAGCTCGAGTTCATGGGAAGCGGATGCGGATCGTTTTGCTCGTCTGGCGGCAGATCGGGCACTGTCGTGTCATTCCCGATCCGGTCAGCCGCCTCGCGCAGCCCGCACAGGCGCAAACATGGCCGCAGCCGGTGAACACCGTATCGGGCTCCGCATCCATGCAGATGCTGCACGTTTTCTTCTCCTGCTCGGGCTGGTTCGGGCGCAGGTGGCTCATCACGACGTCCAGCGCGGTCTCGAGGCTAACGGTTTGCGCGGGAACGGGCGCGGGAACGGCTTGCGCGGGAACGGGCGCGGACCGCAACGGCCGCAGAGCGCTGTTCAAAGTCTCCAAGGCGGCAAGCGCCGTCTCGGCAACCGTTCCAGTAGAACGCGCGGGCGCGGGCGCCGGCGCGGGAGCGGGCGCCGGCGCGGGCTCAACGCCGAGTATGCGCGCCAAATCGTCGATGTTGTAACCCCCGGGTCCCGGCGCTGGCGCAGGCGCGGGAGCGGGTGCGGGCGCGGGCGCGGGCGCGGGTGCGGGCGCGGGCGCGGGCGCGTCATCGCTGTCACTGTTGTCGACGTCATTGACGAGATGTGGCCGCGCACGCGCCTGCATGACGCTCTGCAAACGCTGCTCTCGCGAACGCCTTTGGGCTTCGGAGCGGCGCTGGCGCCATGCACTCCAAGTTCGACTCTTTGCGTCCCATTTTTCGTTCCATTCGCGCTGCTCTGCCGCCGACAGAACGCGACAATATGGGCCACGCACCCATATTGCTGCGTCGCCATCAGTATTGTCGGAAGTATGCCAGAGGCGATTGATCGAGAGCAAGGAACAGCATGCATCAACGAACCAGCCCGCATCGCTCGTATAGACGGTTGTTATTTCCGGCCCGTTCGTATCAATGCCACGGACACGTGCATCTTCGAGGTTGCCTTTTTGATAGGCCACCCCGACGGGCCGCCAGTTCAGCGGAACTAGGGTGTTAGGGTGCAAACCGTGCGCCTGCTCATCCTCGTAACGCTTGGCGCGAACACGCTGCTCGGCGGACATCTGGGAGGCTGCGGGGTGCTGCTGGGAGACCGGGGAGCGCCTGGCCTGTGGGCCGGATGCTGGTTGTGCGGTTCCCGGCGTCGCGTGCCGATAGCGCTGTTGCCGCCACAAGCCGTTTTTGGCGGCAGAAATCTGGCCATATTAGGCAGCGGCCAAGATGGCCGAGCGGAGAGGAGGCACAACCACGAGCAGCCAGCCCACAGGCCTCGAGCACCCTACGCCGCGCAGCACCCAGCCAGCCCAGAGAAAATGTCCGCCAATACCGTCGCCACCATTCGCTCCCTGTCCGCCGATTGGCTGGATTTCATCCGGAATTGCGAGCGGTGGGAAAATGGGGATCGCGAGATCCGCGCGCAGGTGAAGCAGCATCGGCTGGGCGCCCGCGAGAACGGCGCGGGCGGTTTCATCGCCCAACAGAACGCCGCGGAGCGCGAGCGCGAGGAGGAAAGCGAGCGAGCCCTTGCGGACTACCACGGCTGGAGCACGCAGATCGGGCGCAACGCCACCACCTTCACCCCGATCCGGCTGCTTCCCGACAACCTCATGGCGATCCTCGGCAGGAAGGCGCCCGACCCGCTGGACATGCCCCCCAGGGGCACCGGGTCGCGGCGCGTGCCCCCCAAGCCCACGATCGCCAAGAAGCCGCGCCAGCCGCTCCGGCGCGCGCCGGAGGCGGCGGCGGCGGCGCCGGCACCTCCGCCTCCTCCGGCACCTCCGCCGTCACCGGCGGATTCGGAACCCTACGGGTTCCAAGAGATGTACGAGTCCATCTTTGGCAAGGACTAACCCTAACAATGTGTAAGTTTCGGTGTGGTGTGTGTGAGTGCCGCAAACGGCCACTGTAGCCAAGAAAGCGCGTTCGTGTCAATTCCTAACATTCAATTTTGTGCCAATACAGCGCCCGGCGCAGCTTGGGGAGCCGGCGCCACAAGTCGTCCCCAAAAGCAAAAAATGCGGTATATAAGAAACGGTGGCTCTATGGTAGTTGGGGACAACAAGCTGGTCGTTGAACAAGCGCAGTGCCGTAAACAAGAGCAAGCGCCAGGTTGACTGGGGTTATCCTCCCGGACCCGGCGTCTAGATCCCGCCCGTCCTCCATGGCACCCAGTTACCAGGTGATATCAGTCCTGGGCTGGGTGTTGCAAGTTGTTCGACCTCTTGCTCTTTTCTCTACCACATTCCATACGGTATTCACCCCCAGAGACACACAGTAAACACCATACAGAACCCACAGTGCAGCAGCACCCGGCAATGCCGAGTCTACCCCCACACAGTCCGGTAACTGCCAAGTAATATTTGGGCCGCCAGTTAGTACTGTAACACTAATATTCACGACCTCGCTTTTTGGGATCGGCTTCTGTAAATCTGCGCACCGTAAAATTAATCCGTGGCACATACTTGTTTTCGTCTACAATTTTCAGCTTTGGCAACTCGTGAGTGAAGTGCTCCTGCATGTCGCCTCCCATCACAAGCAGGTCGCCTGATTCGAGTATAATCTTGACTCCGCCCGTTGTCTTGTCGATCGTTTCGTGCAACGCGCCCGGTTTGCGCTTTATCACAAATTCCCGAGCAAATTCGTTGTTGTCATTCTTAAGGAACGTATACGAAAATATCGGCGCTTTTTGAACAAGTTGCTTTTCGTCGTCAGAGTGAGCGGCAACTCCGGCGCCCTCATCTTCGTAGTAGTTGCCATGTACGGCATTGTATTCCTCCGGATTTGCGATTCCCAGCTCGGCGGCGAACGCTTGGGTTGCCTGGATCACGCGATGCACGAGCGATGGCCACTTATTTTCATCGCTCATCAATGTGTACCTTGCATATTGCACCTTACCAAAGGTGCATTGCCTGCGCGTGACTAAGGTGTTCATGAATTTAAAAGGATGAAGGTTGTCGAGAAAGAAGGTCTCTGCTTCGTTAAACTCATCCTCGGAAGCCATGATGGCTTGGCGCTTTAGAATGACATACGAGTTGCATGGATCGGTCGAATCTTGCTTATCGAGACAGTAGACGCCGTCTTCAGGCTGCTTTGGCCCGCTTAATTCTCTGCGCGGTTTGCGCTGCACATTCTCTAGGTTGAGATCGGAAAGATTGGGCAACATCAACACCGTTTCAAAACGACCACTTATTTAGGAAAATGCACAACGGCATTGTCTCTAATAATAGAGATATTGCAACCCTATTTATGTCCACAACACTTGCACACACGCAAGTCCGTTATCACTCTTCCTCGTTTTCGCTGAGTGAACCCTCGCGATTGGCGATTGCAATACGCCTTTGAAGTTGCGTGTGCTCAAGGTTACGCTGACGTTGTCTCAGTTCCAGATTATGCGCCCTTTTGGCGCACTCGATGACCCTGCCGCGACGCTGGGGGGTCACCTGCAGTTTGACGATTCCCGGTTTGACACCAGCAAGTTTCATGTAAACGAGTTTGGCAGCCATATTTTTCTGGAATGAAGCTGGGTGCTGCGCCTAGAGAGCAGTGGGTCTGTGGTCAGACTGCTTTGCTTTTGTGTGGCTGCATGTGAGCGCATAACCATCCATGTAACCAACAGCAAGCAGTCCACAGCACCCATGGGTCGTAGCGCGCAGCAGCACCCACCAGCCACCAACTCGCCTCCTCGCAAGGAGGTAAACGCCTGGTGCCGCCGCAAGTTTGGAAACGATTGGTGGAACGTCGACAAGTCCATCAAGAAGGAGCGCCAAGCCAACGCGCGCAAAGCGCTTTCCAACAAGCCAGCCAACCTTCCCGAGTCGGCTGTGGAGACGTTTCCAAACGTGGAAACGGAAAAGAAGAATGAACCCAACCCGTTCAAGACCACATACTTGCTGCGCATGCGCATTCGCGATGATTGGAATATTGAGACGCGGACAAAGCTTGATCCGTCCACGTGCATTGGTCCCAAAGCTACCTACGAACCGACCGGAAAGCCCGAAAAGAACATCCTACTAAACTACGGAGGGCTCTACTTGCTTGATACTACGGATTGGGACTTCGGATTCGATTGCGAAGAGGAGATGGACGAGCGGGGAATCCACGTCTACTTTGGCCACCACCCCTTTCCATACGACGGCGCAGAGATGCTCGAAGGGGTTAAAATCGGCGACACAGAGGACGAGATCGTCCAAAAGGTTCTAAATATGAAGCTCAAAAACGACACGCTGGTTATCCACAACTACATTTGGTTTCAGCTCACTCCCGCCACAAGGGAAGCGGTTTTGCGCGACTCCCTTGCCAAAGAAGTTTACATTTGCGACATTGAGTTTTAGGCCGGGGTGTGCATGTTTTGCGCAACATTGCGCAAGTTTGTGTAGGGTGTGGTTAAAAACTCTCGCATTCTTTGATGATAACAAGTCACGTAATCTCTAAAGTCAGACCCCTCCAAGACAAGACAAACCAACCAAAGCATGTCGGACATCGAGACCAGCAACGAGCAGCAGCACCCAATGCCGCCGCCCCCCTCTCCCGAGAACGATATCATGCCAACCGAAACCCAAAACCCAACCTCGCCGACCTTCAATAACTTGTTGATTGAGCAAGACACCATGGCCAACATGTCGAACGCAGAGATCAGCAATGAGCAGCAGCACCCGGAGCCGGAGCCCACTCCACCTGACCCCATAGAGCCTCTCACTGAGCACAACATGTCGGACGTAGAGATCAGCAGTGAGCAGCAGCACCCAATGCCGGATCCCACTCCACCCGACCCCATGGAGGGTGAGAGCGAGGGCGAGAGCGAGAAAGAGCATGAGGGCGAAGGCGAAACTCAGGATGCCGAAAATGGTAACGCTGTTACCATGACCGCCAAGCCCCGCGGATCTGCGCAAAGGCCCCGGAGAACTGAAAAGCCCTGGTGGCAATTCGAACACGAGTCTTGGCTTCTGGCGCTCAACGACCACCGAAATCGTTGTGTTGAAGAGGCGATGAAGATGGACGGAGGTCACGTTCCCAAGGCAGAGTTTGAGCGCATCGACAAACTCATCGCACACACGAAGAAAAGGTACGAAAAAAAGACCGCGGCCGTCACCGAAGCGCGTGAGGCAGCACTCAAGAAGCGCCAGGAGCGCGCCGAGAAACGCAAGGCCGACCAATTGGAAAATTCTGAGAAGAAGAAGCAACAGGCAGTTGTCGCAAAGATGGCCGCCAAGTCGGCAACGGAGAAAACCAGGGCCGATTTTGCGGCCGCGTTGGAGCGTACCCAAGAGTTGATGAAGCAGGGTATGGATCCACTCAAGGCGTTTGAGGAGGCGCGAAAGGAGATCCCAATCTAGTGCTGGTCGCCAATACGCGCGATCATCCGCATAACATGAAATGTGTGTGTGTGCGTGTTAAGTGCATGTGCGTGTTTCTTACTCGCTTCGATGAATAAAAAAAGATTTTTGATTGCACTTTAAAGGTTGTAAGCGGGCAGTGTGAAGATCTTTGGTGTGTGTTTTTTATAAGGTGCACCACGCGCGTACTTGGGTAGGATACTGCAGGAAACTTTCGGTCACCAATGTCCGCACGTGCAAGTGTTTCTGATCCCACCGTCAGAAAGTTGACCTCGCGTCTCGACACGGTGTTGCGCATCGGTCAGGAAAACCGCGCGGCCATTCAGAGCAAAGCCGGTCGCAGCGAGGCTCCAAATACGCGACTACAAGATTTTCCTATTGAAATACTCGAAGTGATCACCAAGCAGATCATCACTGATCCCGAAGTGGATAGGATGTCGCTTTGCTCTAGACTCGAAGCATGGTGTCTAGAAATGCCGAGCGCGTGCAAGTCGGAAAAAGTGTGGCGCAAGGCCTTCGGTGCCCTCATCAACATACGCATCCCAGGAAAAGAGCATTTTCATAAAGACGTTCCCGAGTTCGATCCCAAAATGTACAAAAAGATATTCGCGGAGACGTGCCGATTGCTCGACAAGATTCGAAAGGGGGACACTGCGGCCTATGACAAATTGCACGTATCGCTGCGCGGAAGTCCCAACTTTGTGCGCGCAGCTGTGGGACTGAACGTGAGTGTCATTCCCCGTATAAGCTCATTTGTCTTAGACCCACAGCTGCGCGCACAAAGGGAGGAAATCGTCTACGAGGCTTTGCTGGAAAATGCGCAAGCCGCACGTTACATCAAACGCTACGATCTGTTTAAGAACAAACAAGATCCACTCGTGGGTGGCTACATCGACGAAGAACGGGTCTACGGTGCTATATGGGAGAACCCCGAGATACTGCTATACATTCCAGAGGATTATGATCTTGACTACGACCAAGCGGAAATCCTCACCATGGTAGACGAGAATCCAGAGATGCTCCAATATGTCAAGCGTTACCAAGACGACAAGAACATTGTTCTCACACTTGTTGAAAGTAACCCCGAGGTGTTGCAGTGGGCGTCCGAACGGCTTCGCGCCGACAAAGAAACTGTCATGGCTGCTATCAACATTGATCCGCACGCGTTCAAGTGGGTGCTTGGCAAGGCGAGGTATGATCCAGAGGTGCGCGAAGCGGCCGGAGCGAGTTCCTTGTTAGATGACAAATCGGTCGAGCACACTCCCCCCCCACCCGAATGCCCTCTTTTTGATGATGAATGCAATGATGAGGAGGGATCGGATGACGAGGAGGGATCGGATGACGAGGAGGGATCGGATGACGAGGAGGGATCGGATGACGAGGAGGGGTTCGATGATGATGAGGAATCTGACGGCGAGGAGGAATCTGACGGCGAAAAGGAATTCGGTGGAGAGGAGGAATTCGACGGCAGTGACCCATGGCTCGCGGAAGGTGGAGGGGGGATGTACGATGACTGAGATGCTTTAAAACCCCAAACGTCCAGAGGACGGAAAATGTGTGCATTCCCATTGTGCAGAAAAAGCGATCTGCTTCGCACAGCTTAGCAGCACCCTATCGCAACAAACCAATGCCCTCTATGGAAACTTTGGATTTATTGGAGTTAACGAATTTTTTCCTTCCCCCGCCACTTGTCCGCCAGCAGAACTTCTATCATTCTCTCTACACTATGCCCAGCATGTCGGACTCTGCAACCGGCCACAAGCAGCAGCACCCAGCGCCGGCGCCCAAAGGCTGGCCCGAAGGCTGGCCTGCCCCGCTTGGTTTTTCGGAAGGTGACGACACCTTTGCGATGAAGCGTCGGCGTCCTAGCATGCCATATATACCGGCTGCCGTGCCCGCTAACGAAGCCGTTGAAGAAGCTGACCCCAACCCTGACCACTTCGCTGAGGAGTAGGAATGAAGGCGCAAAATAAAAAAAAACACTGATTAGCAAACCATTAGAAAATGGGAGAGGTGCAAGGGTGTAAGGTAAAAAGTCAACAAAACCGTCACGTGTAACGAAGTGTACCAAAATATAATTGTTCAGTTAAACACAACGATTGCCTGAGTGCATGTTGCCAGTGTTGCAAGAATTCCCAGTTTATTTAATGATTTTGTTTTTACTCTATGTTTACGAAAACCCCCACGAAAACACGACATTGGTGTTATGCAAATACTTTCGATCCGGCCACGGAAAGAGTTCATCATCTATTTCCACGTTGTGATCACGCAGCCGCTTGATTGCCTTGGCGCGGGCAAGCCAGCCGGCGCGCTCGCCAAAATCCAACGCGCCCTGCACCTCAGTGCGCACCCACTTGATCGGGCACAGCTTCGGGTAGTTGCGGGCTGCCACATTGGTTTGGCACTCTTGTGTGGTTAACACACAGTCGTCCATCTTAGGAAAGATGGAGTCATACTTTTGTGATCGGCGGTTCTTCCGCTCACGGATTTCGCGACGCTTCATGGATAGCATGGGGTGCTGCTGATGTGTGTGTGGTCGTGGGCTCTCTATGCCGGCCGTCAGCGTGTATTGTTATTATAACGCTAAGCGATGGCTAGTTGTTATCAACGCTTGGTAACAATCCCGGTGAGTCGTTCAGAAGGTCCCCCCCCCGCCCGCGCCGCAGCACCCGATCTCATTGCACGATGCCGCACGCTCAGTCCAAGAAGACTATCAAAAAAAACCCCAAGACGCGCGAAAAGGTTGTTCCAGATTGGAAGACGGCCATCTTTGCCATTGACGAGGAAAACTGGGAGCACGCCGGTTGCGCCGCGGATGCCGTCGTGGACCGCGCGGTCAGCTATCTAGAGACGTGCCGTTTTGCTGCGTCCCAGTTCGACCTGAGCCCGGACATGGTCTTGGCTCAGCACATCAAGGCGCAGCTGACATACCTTAATGCAATTGTAAGCAGCTGAACGCGGACACGGTTGTGCGCACATGTTGTGTGTCTCATTACGCTAAACGATAATCTTTATAACACTTGATAACCATACACAACGGGTCGTTCAGAAGGACCACCCGTCCACGCCGCAGCACCCAATCCTGCCCACAGTCCCAAACACCGCGTTAAAATGGAAGGAAAAGTTCTTAACGCTTCCCGGGAAACCCGCGCGCAAGCCATCCTTGACTGTTGCGAACTCGCCGCGCGTGGACTCAACGTTGATTACAGCGACAAGACCAATGATGATGCCCTTTTTGTGAGTGCATGTGTGCAAAACCTGATCTCAAAGTTGCGATACATGGCTCCGCGCGCAGCTGCCGGCTGGCGACCAGAATTTGGAAAAGTGCTCGATCAGGCACACTCCGCCCGCATCGAGTATGTGCCACAGCCGGTTAAGGAAGGCGTGCGAGCGCGCAAAATGCGCTGCATGGCATGTGGCCGTTTCGAAAAAAATTGCACAAACCGTCTCGATCTTGCTGGTCCCTTTGCATCCAACGAGTGGATTGGTCCGACGGGTGGGATTCTAGGCGCGTTTCAGCGTTTCAAAAAAAACTACAACGTCGTCTTCGGTGAAGATTATCTTGACGAGTGCGTCATGTGCGACGCCCTTCCCCCGGAAGACCTGGGATCTTTCATGATAGGAGAGACCTGTCTTCGCAAGGCGCAGTTGTACTTTCAGTGCAGAACACTCCTTTTGGAATGCGTGTACGACTCGGAACAGATTCTTGAAGCTTACGTTTCGGAGCACAAAAAGCCGCTTGATGACATGCAACTTTACACGGTTAATTCAGAACGAATCGACGAGATGATCAAAAAGATTGACAAACTGGAGATGGCCGTAGCAGACGAGCGACGACCCACGCCTCCGCTAGAGATCGATGCCAGCTTTTGGGAGATAATCGACCAAATGCGAACAGACATAAGCGACGGTTGTAACAGCACGAGGATTCGCCTTTTGCGTGAACGTGCCCATGAAGTCATGGGGCTAGAGGAAGAAGTGTGGGAAGGAAACGAAAGCGATTGCAACGAGGGGCCACGCAACGAGGGAAGAGCGCCCGCGAAGTCCGCAAAAAGAAAACCGTTAAAAAGGCGACCCAAAAGAAAACGCGCAAGTGTGGTTACGTCGGACTCGGAGCCCGAGAACTCCGATACCGATTCTCAGGGTTCATTTATAGTTGACGATGAAAACGGGGACGAAGACAACCAAAAAGACAACAACGAGGAAGAAAGCGAGGAAACGGCGTTTTCAGAAGCGCTCCCGCGCAGGGCGGCGTCGTCGGGACCGAGACGCCGTGAGCCTCCCCAAAATGTGTCGTCAATCGCAAGTGCGCAACGCATCCCAGGAGATCGCCTTCCCGCGAGGCGTGCCGCTTTGTACGGCCTCATGGCGTTGCAGCAAAAATTGATGCGTAGCGGCCAAGACGGTGATGCGGCAGTGTGCACAGCAGCGATCTTTAACTACCAGGACTTGCTTTCTCGTGTGAGCGAGTCAGCTCGCGAGTAGCGTTCCACGAGATGACATTCCAGGAAGGAAGCGTGCGCTAACATGAACCTTTGGGAGTCACGCGTGAATAAGGTGTGGGTTTGTGTGTTTTCGGTAAGGTGTGTCAGATGTCAGTGAGTGTGCACGGTGCGATGGCTGACATGATGGCCATCTCGAGTACCGATACGGCTCCACTTGGCCGAATTGGCGAACTAACTACCGATTTGATAAATATGTTTGTTTCCACTCCCGCTTCCACTGCGTCCACCGCAGTGCCTCCTGCTGAAAAGGAGAATCCTGCCAAAACAGTCGCTGTGCCCCCTGCACTCAATCGCGCCAGGCAAACACCACCCCTTTCTGCGCTACCCCCCACCACTCCGACGGGTTGTTCGATGCACGACGCCGTGAACACAGCTTTTGTTGTTTCTGACCTTCATGGCCAAACGTCTCGACTAGACTTGGTACTATCGCGGGTTAAAGAACTTGCGCTACGGGCAAAGCGCTACGGAAACCAGATCCACCTTGCGTTCCTGGGCAACAATATGCCAAGTCGATACGCTGGTGCCAAAGATATGAGTGTTACATTACTGGAATACTCGCGAAAAGGCATACCGGACATCGAGATCGAAGCAGGAGGGGTTCACGTGGTAGCCGGTGGTTATGAATTGCGTTACCTTCGCCTTGTTGACAAGGGCGAGGCCGGGGAAATCACTACCGATAGGGCAAAAATCCCCGCAGTTCTTCTAAATGGTCCACCGCTCGCTGGCGTGAGCGAGTGCAGCGCTTACGAACATGCCCTATCGGACGCCTTTGGGGAAGGTGCATTAAAGCAATATTTTAGATTTGCAGCCAATCACGACAGCGTCCCGCAAGAAGGGGATCCACTGTATGTGGCAATGTGGCTCAAGTTCGAGGCACTTGTAGCAATGGGGTTGCATTTTGAGTACCAATCGACCGATGCTCCGGGTCTGGTGCGCGTCCTTTTGGGACACTTTGCCTCCAAAAAGGAGACCGACAACGAGACGCGCGCGATGATTCACACTTACATTGCAGATGAGGCAATGCGTTGTCAGGCAAACGACCGTTCCTGGCTCGTTAGGCAATTGATGAGACACTTGTCTGCTGGTCCTGACGGGATCACTTTAAACGAGGAGGGAAGCGCACTTGCACCGTTTTGCAAAGTCGCACTGGAAGTAATGGCCTCCTACATGAGAGATCTTGCCCTTCCGTTACTAAGCGAGAGTAAATTGGTCGATCTTGTACTTCCTCCAAAGGGAGATCCCATAGAGAATGGACTTTGGCTCATGCATTCTGGCACAGCGGGTAGCAACTGCGTGCAACGTCTTCCTGTCGACGCAACCGTTGTAAACGGTGTTCCCGTCATCCACTGGCAACCCATGGTGGCCACAACGCTTGTGGATTGGATGCACTCGTTCAATGCATACCTATCCCGTGCTACTAGTGGTAGTGCTTCACCAGCGGATTTGCGCGCGTTGTCAGCTCTCTCATTCCATGCGAAAGGGTCAAGCCCACCGCTTGCAGGATTTGTGACACACCCCTTTTCGGGACCCGTCATAGGAGCGGTGGGAGGATCCATTCCTTGTCCATTTGCAGTGTGCCAGCGCACGCTCCACATCGACATTGGGGAAGAAAATGTCACAACAAAACGCACCACCAGCTGGTGGGTAAATGTAGATACCTCGGCCTATACACCAAACACCGCGTGGGGTGCGTTGAGCTGGTGTCACAACACACAACTGCTCTTAACACCTCCCGAACTCCACATGGACCGCTCAATCTCACTCTTAGATTGGCAATTTGATGTGGGCTGCACGTTGTCGGCGTTGGTGCAGTACACAGAAACGGATCTGCTCGAGAACAAGTTGAATCCCTCAAAACCGTGGGAGCGCATGTTTGGGACCATGAGTGGCACGATCGGGCCGTTGATTAGAGCTGGGCGCGACGACAGCGAACTTTTGCGAGCGGTGTGGTGGTCCACTCGAAAGGGTCGACACCATTCCAACTCCAAGGAGGCAGGTTTGGATGCAGAAATACCACAAGAAGAGCCCTGCCCTCCGGACGTACTCACCCTTCTTCCAGAGGCGTACCTCAGACATGTTCTAGTGGATTACTACATGGACACTCAACCCGACCCTTCGGGGTGGCGTTGTGCGGGCGTTGTCTCCGGCTTCCTGGTGCTTCCTGACGATGCGATTGTGCCCATGCGTGTTCCTGGACTCAGCGCATCCGAGGAGCTGGATGCAGCAAAAGCCATGGGGGCAAGGATTTGGCGCCTTTCGCGATGCGAGTTGAGAGAAGCAACCCAAAACACCAATGAAGGAGTGGATACGCTCAAACAGATGATGGAAGCCCCACCCGAGTGGACAAGGGGCGGCTCATCCGAGCAAAAACTTCTTACACCGGGAATGCAAATCAACTCCGTCGCCGGTAAACGCATCTTTTACACTTCTACAAGTACACGAGACCCGCTCACCGGGCTCGCGTTGCGATGGACGTTTGCGCCCGGAGGGCCAGTCCTTCCCACATTGGATGTGGACAACGCGCCTGGTGGGCAACAGACGACACTGGAAACTGTAAGTAAGCGTTCAAAATAGATTAACAATCACTACCTTTTAACCGTGAGCAGCAGTGCACCTTGACGTAACCCCTCCATCCCAGTGTGTCTAAGATGTACGCGGGGCTGGCTGTTCTTGTCGACTGTGTATACTATCCACTCGTTTCTGTGCGGGATCAACGCCAAGCGCTTTTCTCCCGAGAGAGGCCCCCTAGTCTCCAAAAAGGGAAGATTTACACGTCCTGCAAAGGCATCTCCTTTACGTATCGCATCGATTCCAGCTCCGCGCCCAGCAAAGAGAATGCAAAGGCCCGCAAGTAGCGCACACGCTTTATGCAGTTTTTCTTGGTCGTGTTTCCAGGACCACTCGGCGCCACGCATAGCCGCCTCGTGTGCGGCTTGCATATCCGAGGCATGTTTCTCGGTGGCAATGCGTGCGGCTTCACGCGACAGAAGCGGCGTGCGACGCACGCCTACCACTTTGGCAGGAAGGAGAAAGCTGAGAATGAAGTCACGAATAAGTTCCTGCCCAGCCTCCGTTTCTGCCGCGTCCACGACTGCCTGCAGCCTTTCTTCTTGACGATTGTTCGCCTCGCACAAAAAATCGACCGAGTCTAGGGTCAGAAAATCGGCATCGCGTTCATTGCGCACTTGGGTGGCACCTAATAGATTGTACGCGAGTGTTAAGGAACTGCATCGAAAGAATGTTTCCGCAATGCCGCTCAGAGAAGGCAACGAAGCCCCCTTTCCCATTCGCGGTCCTTCCGTACAGCACGCTCGACAAACGATGTCGGGTGTCAATCGCAGCACCGAAGCCCAACTGTTTGCGTTTTCGCTGTTTGCTTCTACCTCGAGCATTCGCTCCCACACCGAGGCGCTGTTCCACTTGTGCAACACTTCGGCGTCGGGCCCTCTCACTGGTTTAGGCGGTGCGTCAGGAAATTCGGCCCCGTGGGATGAGTTGGATTCCTGGGTGGCAGCAACCCCATCGTTGTTATCGCCGTCGCCTTCTTCTCCCACACACACTCGTAAACGGTAATCGCAAAGCACTTGAAGCACATAGAGAAGCGTTAATGTTACCTTCAAGTCTTCAGCTTCCTCTGTGTTTCCCTTGAACACGATGCGTCGTTGCACAGAAATCCCCGTGTATAGTAAGTATAAGCGCACATCACGGTCAGCGTCACACGACATCGCCGCCAGAATATCGCGCAGCTTCAGCATGCATCCCATAGCGGACCGATGAAACGCAACGGGAAGCGTTTCGTCGTCGCCAAGCGCCAATTTGCGGTGCACGCGTTCAGCGAGTGCCAATGGTGAAGAAACATTGCCCTTTTCATTTCTCGGATTGTTGTCCGCAAGTTCGCTATCGCCCTCGGAACCTGACACTCGCGAGTCCTCCCCTTCCGAATCGCCACCCACCTCCCCACTTCTACCACTACCACTGCCGTCACTCCCGCCGCTACGCTCGCGGCGAGAACCTACATCACTCATCGAGGCATGCCAACCGGTCGTGTTTAAATGAGTTATCACAAAGAATCGACGGTTAGCGACGAGACTAAATGTAATACAGGCACGTCTCGATTGTACTACGCCTGTTGTACATGCTTCACTGCTGCGCGGAGCTTGCCGGGTTCCAACGCGGCGATGCACACAACCTCTGGTTGCATGCGAATTACTTTGCACGTTGTAACGCCGAGTTCGCGTGACCATCTGGCAAGAAACGCTTCGGAGGCATGCGACCCCCAAAGTCCCGAGGGCTCAATATCTACAGCGTGGCCGAATTCTTTCGACTTCCAGGAGAAGTGCTCGGTCACAAACCCGTTGTCTGGATGTGCGCTGCGACGACCGCTCGAAACAGCCGCCTTGTGCGCACTGGCCGCTTTCATGGCTAGTTCACGAGTGGTCGCCAAGCGTGGAGTCGCAAATGGAAGACAGTTGTGCGCCTCGTTCCGCACATTCACGCGATACTCATAATTGGACGACATGAACGCGATGAATCCTTCGGCAAGATTACTGGAGGTCAACATGCCCTGACTAAGGGCGGAGTCCGCACAGCCAGCCGCGTATTGCCACGTTGACCGCGAAGTGCCCTCTACTCGACGTAGTGAGTTGTAAGTGACGTCCATTACCGTGATCGCTCCACGAGAGGGCGAATTTGGGGAGCAAGCATTATCGCTTATGGTGTCAATCGTGTGAAATCCCAGTGCCTCGGCCGCGAGTAGCAATATGCGCTGGCGATTTCGCTGCGCTGCAAGACTCACGCGGCGAAGAGCCTGTGGTCCTGGCTCTGTCCCGCTTTCGAGTGCTTGATCTAACGTCTTCCCTGAGCGGAGAGCGTCGCAGAGACGAGTGTGGAACGTCTGTGCTGCAACCCCCCCACCCGCTTTGCAGACGAGGTAGTAGACAGAGTGTGCACGATTCATGCCGTCTGCGCCGTCCTTCGGTACACGCGGTTGATGCGCAGAATACAGTCCGACGCAGCACGACCCCGAATCAAACCCAGCGGTCCAGTTAGAGGAGTCACGATCCGATTCGTCGCCGTCTAGTTCGGGTCCCACTTGGATTTCTGAGTTGGCCATTTCTGAAGGGATCTTGGCCGCAAGTCGTTTGAGTGCACTTGCTCGCCGCTCGCTGTCTCGTGTAATTGTTTCGGCAATTTCGGCAGGAACGGGAACCACACTTACGCCGGCAAACCAATTGCTTGAAAATATGTCAGGATTGAGATCCGTATCAGAACCGGAAAGGCGCATGACGACATTTTTGAACGCACCACTTTCAGACGAACGCGAGGCCATGGGCAAACCAATCGCTTCGTCGCATACTCGCAAGTTACTACTCAGAGAGGATCTCATGGAGTGTGGGAATTCTTCCAACCCCAGAATTCGCGCCATGCAAAACACAACTTGCAACCCCCCCCCCCTTCGCCTCTTATACAGGTTCTCTAATCCTACACCGAACCGGTGCACTTATCATACAATGCCAATGTTTGGACTTGGCAAGATAGCGTGATCAATCACCGTTATGCGCTTTCCACTCGTTTGTCCCACCCCAGTGCGCGCGTAACACCACTCGCCTTTCCCCAGATAAATGCTGCGCGCAGGCCACACCGGATGCGCGTCTGCCCCCTTGTATATTCCCATGTTTTCGCAACTGTGCGCGTTGAATGTGTACAGCGCGCTCGAAGACTCCCCGTGACCCGAGGGGTCTTCGTCGGTGCTTGGCGCTGTGCTCCAACCACTGATGCCTACCATGACTTGTTCGCCCCTTGTACTGAGGGCCGTCGGGATACCACATGGCACTATGCGACGTCCGAGTAGTGCGCCGGTGGCGCTACTGAAGACGTCTACAACCCCCTCTGGGCACTGAGGAAAGTGATACGCCACAACGGCTAACTGTTCACCCAGTGCGAGCGCAGTACACGTGTAAATCTTGGGGTCTTCGTCAAAATTCGGCATGTGAAGATGCAGTTGCGCTCGCTTGTGAGCAAAAACGTTGTCGGGTTGTAGCTTAAAGAGGTGCAGTTCACGCGACTGCCCCATCACCACCGCCATGAGACCCGGGAAACATGCATCGAATTGTGCAATTCCACCGTTGATAGTGTGCACTACGCGCGAAACGACCAGGTTGCCTGCGCCCGCTTCTTTTTCAATGTTTCCAAAGACTTGCACAACATCTTCACAGCGCGACAGGTCTGTGAACTTAACTGCTAAAGCGCGTACCGAAGAGGCAATGCCGATCCATTTGCCACTGTTCATGTACGTCATCTGTTGCAACGAATTGTGTATTGTTTGCCTCTTTGCGCGAAACGTTGATATGAGAGTAGCACACGGGACGCACTCGTGCTCCGAGAGTTTAAACACGCGCACACCGTCCAAATCCGTAGTGATTGCAAGAAAAGCGTCATCGGAAATGGAAAGGTCGACAGGGCGACAGCGCACCGGTCCCACGCTAATGCTGCAGAGTAGTCGCAACAACGGAACCGTAAAACTGTTTTTGACGTGAATTGCGCACACGCACCACGATCCCAAGTGTTCGCATTCCACCGAAGCGGCAATCCAACCCGCGTTAAGTGTCAAGCAGGTGACGCGTTGATGCCCCTCGGCGACGCTGAAGGAGCGGCAGTACATGGTTTTACAGATTGACTTTTCTGGGTGCTGCGCGTGGCTAGCGCCGCGACTGGGGTTGGACAAAAAGGTCGGCATGTTGGATATCGTATGGGTTCCCTTTGGCTCGCGGACAAATTCAAAGTTCGCCAACACAGCGCGCGGTGGGCCAACGCCACAAGTCGTCTTTGGGGTCACAAAATCGCGGTATATAATAACGGGCATTTGTATAGAATATAGGGAGCGCACAGCAATAACCAAACCAAATGCTAATTTGAATAATCAGTTTAATGCATTAACTATAGAAATGCAGAAAACTAATAATGAAACGCCCCCTGAGGGGGTTTAACCCTAAACCCATAAGGGAATAGGGGGAAAACCCCCACCCCTTTTGTTGCAAGGAAATGCAGCACCTAGCACTACGGGCGGAGTGGCACGATGTCAATTTCAGAAGAGGTGTCGTGTAATTCGACCGCCGCCGCCGCAGCTACACAGCGACGACGACGCGACCTTGTAGTCTCAGAGGGGTCCGGAACGCAAATGCATAACGCCACTACGCAAATAAGTAATGTTGTAACCACAACAAACCCGCGCGTCCAAAACACTTTCAGTTCATCCATTAGCCCTTTACGCGAAGGTTCTTCTTATTAGGTTGCGCGTTCAAATTAGCGAATGCGTTCACCAGTGTTGTCGTTTGTAATTGGCACAACATATTGATTTGGGACGGTGTTCGTTCCTAAATGGTTAGCCAGCACGTCGAAAACCATTTTGTGGTGCGGTTCCGCGAGAGAATTTAACAATGCAAATGCCATAAGAACCTTCCAATGTTCTGCCAGCAGCGCGCGCGTCTCTCGTGTCACTTCGCCTTGCCAAACGACCGTTTGCCCGGGCTGTATGGTAGTGGGATGTGAGCTTTTCCTTGCTGCCCAATCCAGTGCATTTCCCAGCGCTTCCAGATTGAGCTCACTGGGATGTATACGTAATGCAGCGAGTTTTGCCTCGCGAAATGTTGGTGCAAGGGTGTCAAGTTCCGCAAAACATTGCAAATGCGACCTCATTACATCTTACCCTTGCTTGACACTAGTGCTAGAGGGTATTATCCAAACTAATAGAGGTCCAATAGTTTCTTACACACCCAACCATTTGAGTACAGCGTTGGGGAATTGTGGTGACACAGTAGTCGTACCGCTGCCACCAAAGAGCGTCTCTGCACTGTCATGCATCGAGACGGCCGCAACAATAAACGCCAATAGCGCCATTGCCGACACCCACGCGATACATGTCGTGTGATTTTCTTGTGGACTATTTGGAGAGAACTGCACAAGCCGCTGGCGGCGCAGCTCATGCACATTTCGCGGGGGGCTAGCATATCGTTTTCTGCGTGTGGTAATTGCCATGGTGGCGGTGGTGGTTGTTTGGTCCATTGGCCCTAATTCGGATGGCACAAACCTAGCGGCGAGCAGCGCTATCCATATTGGAACGCCAGTGTGTTTTAGTTGCGATTATGACTGGGCTCGACCTCACAAAAGAACAAGCGGCGCTTGTTCAAAAACTAGTGAATACAAACTGTAAAGGCTACGGAGAGTACAGGCTTACCAAACTGGACGCCGTGGTCTTGTCGGAACTAGCAAGGCGGTTTGCGCGACAACCTTCTAATGAGGTGACGCTTCCGGCGAATACCGAAGCGCAAGTGACGTTTGTGCTCTCCGTCAAAAAGGGGAACGCGCGAAAAGCGCGAGCCGCACAGCCGAGGGGAACCACGCCCGAGCTCCTTGCCCCCCGCACCCCCGCTCCCTCCCCAGCGACAGCGACGCCACCGTCCCCTTCCACAACGACGTGCACCGTTCGTCCGCTCTTTGCTAGACAACACACACTCTCCATCGTCGCCTTTAACTCTCTAAAGTTGCGCCTCGATTGTAAGGACCTCGAGGATGACTGGGCGCAAGCTGTATGCGAGTTTGCCAAGCACGACGTGCTTGTTCTGTCGGAGGTGCGTGCATCAGACAAGCTGTACAGGCAACGAGTGCTTAAACTACTCGACATGCTCAACGCCGTTGAGCAAGGTGTGTGGTCTCATACAATTTCGGAGGCAAGTGGACCGGGGGTCCCTGAGATTCATGCGCTTTTTGTGAAGAGCCCTGTTCGCATAATGGCCGTCGACACCCTTAGCACAATCGACGGTCTTCCCATGGATCACGCGCCCATTGTGGCCACTCTTGAGGACCAGCGTTTCATGGGCGAGCTTCGCAAAGTAAACATCGTCGGAGTGCATTTTCCGCCCACCGGAGACAAGCTGCGTCGTGCCGCGCGCGATGCACAGATTGCGCGCCTACTTTCGCGATATACAAGTCAAGCAAAGCTGCGACTGAATCAACCATTCACGAATCAGGCGTCTAAAGAGACAAAAAGGGTTAACAACTACGTGTGCCACATCGTGTGTGGAGACTTCAACGCGGACTCCCACGAATTGCGCGAGCTGGGAGCCGACGCAAGTGGCTGGGACATACAGCTCGGAAGTGTACGAACGAGCAGCGGCGGCAAGGCGTACGACAATTTCTTGGTAAGTCGAGATGCAAAAGACCACGCTACGCTCGGATCGATGGTGCTAGACCTTGCACAATACGCCAATTTTAGTCGCAGTGAACAGGGACTAAGTGACCATGCCCCCATCGTGTTGCGGGTGACCGAAGTGCCAAGAGTCACACCTACTCCTAGGCGACGAAGGCCCTCACTCACAACAGCTGTGGCTGATGCTAAAGCCTTACCGCTATCCCCATAAAATGTGAGATTCACCGGTGTGGTAACGAGCATTGTGTAGAACGTACCGCGTTGGTTGGTTACACTTGCCAATGTCCACACATGCTCTGAAAGTCCGTACGTCTGGTCAGCGTCGTACGACGTTGAAGACAAAAGTTTCCGATCTTATAGGTCCCTCAATTGGCCTAAGCACAAGTGGTCGACCGGGCGAGCACCGACTTAACTACTCCCAGATTCACGCAATCGAGCACCTGTACAACACACACCCTGCCATACAAGCCTCGCGCACCATTCTTCATGGCCAACTGCTTTCGGGAAGCCTCGTGTTGCGTCGCAGTGGGAAAAATGTTGAGCTCAAGCCCGCGTTCAAGACCCATCTCGACGAGTCGTGGATCCCGTTTGCTGCGGATGTGATCGACAGCTTTCTCAAGTTTGGGTATTGCGTCGTGAGCTATGAGCAAGACGAGTCGTCGCTTGTTAATCAATCCATTAAACGCCGTCGCAAGAGCCGAAACGACGTCGAAGAAGCGCAAAATCTCGTCCCAATAGTCCCCCCAACGGACACATATGAAGTTGCATACGTGATGGGCGGCCGCATGGGATACCAGAGGCGGTACTGCGTATACTCCATGGCACCAAACAATGCCACAAAAATCGACGAGGATGCACGCATCGTTGTTCGACAGAGTCCCGACCCGACTGGTAACATCAACTCACCAATGGCAACCATATTCGACCTCGGGTCCTTTGTTTCTGCACTTACCGAGCTTGCGATGACCGCAGAGATCACAAACGCGCGTCCCCGTATCTGGACGCAGATGCGTAAGGAGAACAAAACCGCGGGCCTCGACCCGCAGGCACTTTTCTACGACTCGGAGTCGCGAGGAGTGCAAGCCTCACGCGAGGGCGAAGAGAGTCAGCTGCAAGCGCAAAACCTTGCAATGCAGCAGCAGCTAATGAAGGTGATAAACAAAATGCAAACAACGTTTTCATCTGCAGACTACCAACCGAACAGCTTCTCGGGAGGCGGTGGCGGCACAAAACATTCGCATATACCACCAGAGGTGGCGCCTTCACTCTTCTGTTTACCCAAGGAACACGAGATGGCACCAGCAGCGGGACAACTTCCTCAAGCCCGTGGTGACCTCGAGGCGCTGAGTCGGCTGGCAATCGAACAGTTCGGCGCTGCCTTTGGGGTACCCGCCGATCTCATGTTCCAAGGTCGCTTCGCGTCCAAAAGTACGGCACAGCTGTCTTTGCTCAACACCACCGTCTCCCAATTAGCCAAGTACGTGTCCACGGTGTTGACCATGGCTTATCGAGACATTTACGGAGAGGATGATTCGATCGACGAGCCGGCGCAACTGGAGCTGCTTACCGCTCCTCTTGCGGCGACCGATGAGGTGATCAATCTATACGCAGCTGGCCTCGCACCAGTGGAAATCGCTATGCCGGCTTGCCTTCACGCAATTGGTGCATCACAGGACCAGATAGACGCCGCGTTAGAAAAGGCAACCGAGGAGGCTGAGAAGAAATGCGCCTGTGAGGACGAGGACAGAACAGCCCAGAAGAAAGAGACCGACTTGGCTGTCCGGGAGCGGGAGCAAAATCTCAAGAACGGCAACGAAAGCGCCAAGGTCCAGCTGGAGAGCCAGAAGTTTGACCTCGCGGAGCGGAAAAAGGCCGCGGCCAACGGCAACCCGCCAGATTCAACGAAGGCGACAGGTGGCGCGAAAGGGCCCAAGTGATGGAAGTTAACATTTGTCGTTTGAGTGTTCCCGCCATGCGGAATCCAAACACTCCACCCCTAGCACCACCCCCCCCCTAATACTGACATCGCTAACTCCACCCCTTAGCGTAGCAGCACCCTTTTGTTAGTTTTCGTGAATGCATGGCGATCCAAGTAAAAGCGCACGTCTTAGATGCTGTTGTAGGAGCCGCAGCGGAACACGACATCTTGCCAATCCTTTTAACACATATCAAAAATGACTACTTGGCGTTTTTTCTCGAAACGCTTACGCTTGTTTGCAAGATGTGGCACCGCGCGTGTCGCGCGATTGACTCCCCGGACAGTCTCCTTCGACGAGCCCTTGCAGAGGGACACAACCATCTCGCATCAGACTTGCAAATCGACTGTTTGTGGATCAACGACTCTTTACATAGCAACATACTACTGGTAGGAAGCGAAAGAATCGTATACTCAGACACGTATCGCCAATCCGAGACAGCGAGAATAATTGGTTCCGCACTTCTCTACAAGCATATAAGTATGGCACTAAAGGAATACGGAGGTTGGGAAGGGAGAGAACGCCGCCGTCGCAACGGTTATCATCTACAGGAGGGGACAAAAACTTACTCCCCGCCTCCAAGTGCAATTATGAAGGGAAACACACGGTCGCAGCCAGGGCCGGGTAGATCGTCTCACGAGGCTCGTGTTCGCCCGGTGGACAGCTATAGCATGACAAAAAAGCAATTTGACAAGCTCCTAGAATGGGATAAGCGCTATCACCTTTGGCCCGCCATGGACGAAGCACACGCTACGCTTTGGCATGGACTGTGGGAGGCTGCAAAGATCGGTCGTCCCCTCTCTTGGCAAGACGGTCTCGTTGTTCTTTCAGGGGCTTCCTTGGAGGGAATCCCCGTTACTACGTTTTACATTGAGATACACTGTTACGATTACACAAGCATGGGTTGTCAATTGGTGCGATTGCCACATCTTTTGGCGCACCGGGCTCATCTCCGTATGCGGGGGTGGCGAGGGCATCTAACCGGCCCTAACTCAGTTGTGTGGCCGTGCTCAGAAGGAAACCGCGCCATTTCGCCCACGAAGAGCGGGTGGGAGACACTTTGTTCTTAACGAGTTATAATGGTCATGGCGGATACAGAGGTTTTGCTTTTTGTCTCCAGGGGCTGCGGTCTGCACCCGAGAAGGGGGGAGGAGGGGCAGGGGCAGGGTTCAGAGGGGGTCTTTTGGGCTTCGGTTTCTTGAGCTGAGGAACAATGCGTTGCAGCTCCTCTACAGGTAGTGGGACAACGGTCCAGCGGTAAGATTCCTCTTTTTCTTCAGGGCTCATAGCAGTGGGGTGTGTCCATATACCATTCAGTGCGCAGTTAAGCATGCTTAGTGATATAATGACCGGTTCTCGATCGTCCTGCGACGGGTAGAATTCACGGATTCCTTCCTTAGCCGCAAGCGCAATGGCGTCGTCTTCGTCTTTGGAAAAGACGACACTCCACGAGATTGCCGCGTATTTGGAATAGTCTGCATCTGTTCGCTTCTGCGCAGTTAAGGCATTTGATGCCCTTGTTCCCACCCGAATGCTCACCGCCCCGAGATCGGGGAGTTCCAACTTCACCACGTAGCGTGCGGTAATTTTAGTTGCGTATGTCACAGGGTCCTCCTTTAGCGTGTTTGTATAGTAATCGACAACCATGTTCGCCATGTGCTTTACGCACCGCATTATGGAAACCACCACCCTCATCATTGGCCAGGCATCGTCCTTAAGTTCCTTTCTCAGTCCGTCAATCCACATCGGAAGCCCCTCAACAATGTCGGCAAGCTCTTCCTTGTGTATTTTCTTCATGTACTTGAAAAATGCAACCGCGATATCCTCGCTGAAGGATTCGTCGTACCACTTCTGATCCTCGTATGAAAGTGCTGCAATCCCGCCCTCCTTTGCCATCGTGTCGAAAAGCTCCGTGCGCTTTTTTTTGTTGTCATTTTCTTGTTTGAAATTCTGCAGAACCCATTGCATTTCATTCATTCTATTCTGTTTTGCCCTTTCTTCCAAATCCTGCTTTAGCTTGCGAATGGTCTCGTGGTATTCCCTATCCTTCTTGATTCCCTCCGTGCGAACTTGGATTGCGTATTGCAGTGCTTCTGGTAGATACTCGTTGAACGGCTGGGTGTTTCTGTAAACGTCTTCCAATGTGTTGGGATCTCGGCCCTCATACGCAAAATTGTACAATCGGCCGATCAAAACGCAGTGAAACTCGTGTCGATCGGCCATGTACCCACTTGTCACGCGAATGGTGTCCACGACCCCTGCGTCGTTGGTAGTAATGCGAAAACCGGTAAACGCGTGATTTGCCACATCTTTTAGGAAGAGTGTCTCAATTTTGCGCTTACGCTCATTGATTGCAAGAATCCACCAGTCCTCAAGGTTCTTGTACTCATTCTGGTAATAGTAGCGCCCCTTGTTGTTATACGCAAAATTCCGGTCTGTTAGCACGCGCTTAAAGAGTGACAAGTTTTCTGCGTCGGCGTTGTCGGTGTATGGGACCCTGAGCCCCCGCTGCGGTTCATTCTCACCAAGCAACCTCCCTGGTTCTAAAGCCGCCGTCGGGTCAGTTCCAGGAATGTAGTGCCGGAACTCGACGCGCCACACACCTTCAGAAGGTAGCATGTAGAAATGGGCCCAACCTTTGAGAATCCGTTCTTCCACATCTCGCTTAAAGTTATAGTTTTCGAGGTAAGAGATTTCAGTGTTGTCCTCCCTGTCTGTGTCGCTGTCGTTACTCCCGTCGAGATGTTGGCGTTTTGACCCGTCCGTGTCGCTGTCGCTGTCGTCGCTCTGGTTGAGATGTGGCCGTTTTGACGCGTGTGTGGAGAGGGAAAGAGCAGAGAGAGCAAAGAGCGCACACTCTACTTCCTCTGATATGACAGCATGCCTCGTTTTGAACATGCCTGGACTCTTACTTACCCTTCCCAATTGCTACATGTGTTATCTTGTGGCTGATTCGTTTATGAAAAGGGGGATGTTTTTTTACAAGTGTTGTGCAACTTCTTGCCCCTTCTCTTCACATATGCACATGCACATGCACCCCCCCCCCCACTCACTCCTTGGCGAGGCCCAACATGTCGTAGGTGTAGTCACGCGACGCCCTTGCCACCGGTTTTTTTTTTCTTTCTCTGTTTTTTGCACTTGGGACTCTCCATTTGCTCAAAACCAAGGTCAGACTGCGCGTGCCTTTTTGTTGTCTCTGACGAAAACACGGGTTTCGCGTTGTATGCCAGATGCGAAAGAATCACACGAGTGGACATGATTTTGTGCGCAGCGGATAGCCAAGATCGCCAATGACTTGGACAATAGGCCACAACTCGTAGCGGCTGGGGAAGCTTTGCGTTTTGGCCGGCCACGTCGTGAGGTGATTTTACAACCTTCCACTTGTTTTTGTCGGCGATCGGACACAACTTTCCACAAAAGCGGCAATGTCGACCATTTGGAATACACCCTGGCGCGGAAACGTCGAGTGGTGTAACGCCGAGCATTTGTGCATCGCAACGCAAGCAGCAGATTTCGACACCAAACCGATTGTGCGGCTTGACCAGAACCGTTGCCCCGCAATAAGAGCAGAGGGCATACCAAGCATCCCAAAGGCGTATGGCACGTCCCACGATCGGAATCATCAACATGGGCGATTCGCCGCACGCTATCGCCGAGGCACGCTGCTCTATGGCATTTTTAGCGTCGCGGCGCACACGCGCTGAAATTCCCAATTCGTCTTGGGCAATTGGTGTCGTTAAATTCCGATTTATTACTGAAGCGCAGGCAGCGCTGTTAGTAGGCATGTTTTCAATCTGCCGAACTTCCATGTCCTCCTGAAACTGAACAGCAGAACGCAGTGCTGCAGAAGACCGTTTGGCGCATCGGATGTGCGTGGATCCATTTTCGCATGTTAAGCAAATCATGCTGCTGCTCACACCCAATTCGTTGAAGGACACTGTTGAACGCCCCCCGTCAGAACAAACGGCATTGGCAATGCGGCGACACTCGGTACATGCATGGAGCGTCGTTGCTTGGATAGGCAGGTCGGATAGGCTGGCACCGTTTGTTGGGTCTTTTCCAAAACGTCGATAAATGGCATTTGTTTGCATGGCTTTTGTTTTCTCTCCAAGATCTACAATGAGTATCTCCTCGTTTGTCCATGCCGCTCTTGCGTATACTAACAATTTAGCTGTCGCTTCCGCACCGGCAGCGCTGATAACTTGCAGTGTTTCCGTAGCGTTCTTGGCACCGCCATTGCTTGACGTGGAGCAAACTCCCTGTATCCCAAGCTCGAGCGCCGCCTCTTCCATTGTGAGAATGCCGGAGGAAGGGTTTTGCAATACTTGCCTCTGCACAGCCAGTGCCACCGCTTCCGGAAGTTCAAGTGTTAACCGGGTGCAGGCATTGAGACTGTGGATCGCCTCGTATTGCACCGGGTCCAGCCGCGTGCTTCGGAGCTTGTTCACCATACAGTGTGCCCAAAAGACTAAGAAATGTGTACGGAAGGCTGTTGACCAGAGGTCCGCGGCGACGCGCACAAGGGAGACTTTGTTGTGCACAGAAGCGGTGCCCTTTCCTAGCCAGGAGAAGTCCCAACTGATGCCCGTTTGGGAACTCGTGTTCTCCGCGCTCCCGGCACAAGCTTCGTGTTGGGAAAACGCACTGCTCACGCATGCGGCATAAGAAGCCTTCTCTGTGGTTGCCATTGCTATGCCTGCGGTCACAAAGGCAGCCATTGCACCCTCCATTCCCCGCGCAGGCATCGCAAGAGGTGGCGTTGTCAGGTGTCCTACGGGGTGTTCGACCCTCGCCATCGCTGCGTGAAGTGCAGGAGATGTGGCGGTGCTACTCGCCAACAAGCGTCGCATCGCTTCTTTCGTCGCGGGCGCAGTTGACACAAAAGCGGCTCGCGAGTCTCCGTTTGACACCAACTGTTGTGCAATGTGCGCTACGCGCATGCGCATCCACCAGGGTGGTCTAAGTGCGGGGTGAAGGTGTGGGTGCATCGCTGTAAGCGCGATGAGCGCGGCGTTGCCCACCACCAGTCTCAACGCCGGACAGTCGGCCAATGACGAATCGAGAAGTGTGTCCCAGCCGCGAGATCCCGGGTTTGTGGAGCGCATCAGGATTTGAAGAAGTGGTTGTGCCGACTTCGGACACGACCGCGGACACCATCTTCGCGTGAACAGGTCCGACCAGTCAATCTCACCTGCGGCATTCTGCATGGAAAACACACTTGGAACCGGTGGCTCCTCCACGCCCGACTGGATCGCAGAGACATAGATTGCGTGCGCCGAGGTCCACACCGCTACAAGGTGTGAATCCGCGTAAAGGCGCGTAAGCTTGCGCGCCATTACACCTGAAGGTCGTGCGCCGGGTGTGGCAATATCCAGTGCGTGCTCTGCAATCGCAGATTCCACCGCCGCTCCAAGTGCCAGGCAAGCAGTGGCCACTGCCATGCGACCAGCGCTTTCGCTGGCGGCCCACGGAGGAAGCGGCTCGAACCCTTGCCCTGAGGGGGGATCTCCCCAACAATACAGTTCATGCTTCGTGGTCGTCTTCATACGTGCACGCAAACGGGTGTTTAGGTTGTGCTCGGCAGTACGCAGCGCAGCCACAAATAGTGTTTGCTCCAGGCAGTACACCTGCGCGCATGCCTGCTCAAACGACGTGCAGGTCAGCCACCCTGGCAACTCTGGAATGTGTTCACGGTCTTTTAGCAGCGCAATGCCTCGGCGCAACGCCTCAAATACGCCGGCCTGTTCCATAGTTCCGTTCAAAGGTCTCAGAGAGGAAGCAGCTAGTGCAATCCCTCCCCCTCTTGCGCCGCCCCCAGCTCCGCGACCTTCCGTGCTGGGGGCAGCCCAAAATTCAGACCATCTGTCTTGTCATCGGCGCTTACACCGACCTGGACGATGCGTGGCCCATCTTGGTCACGGACGTATTGATAGTGTGAGGAGCAAAACCGCACGACGGGCTTCCAGAGTAGTTTTCCCAGATTTCCTTCGCGAAACGAGCGCAAATTTGACCAATCCTCGTCAACAAATAGCATGGCCGATGGCTTGTAGCCGTCGGAGGCCGAGACAATACTCGCGTGCGTGGGAAGCTCCTTGGAAGCCGCGCGCAGCTGCGTATCGTCGTAATGGACGTTGGTTTGCGCGTTTTCGGAAACGGCATTAGAAAATACCTGCATGCTGAGTGGTGTCTCCCCGACCTTGAAGGCTGGGTCGGTTCGGGCAAGCAGGTAAACGTACGACTGAAAGTAGCGCATGCACATTAGACATTTGCCTCTTCGCGCAGGCAAGCCATTTCCGTTTAGAAAGGCCTCTCGCGCATCTGGCAACAAAAATTCCGTACAGGTGAATGCCATGTTAGTGTCCGCGCCATAGCGAATCTTGGCCACGAACTGAGCCAAGCAAGCGCTCCCGTTGATGCAAGGTCTCTCACCTATCGTTTCTGAAGCGGGACGCAGAAACTGGTCGTCGTAACTTTTGCCGATGACTGGCAGATCTCCAGCATTGATGCTTGCTTTTTCAAACATGCCAGAAAGCATCTGGAGTGTGCGCTGCGAGGTTGCCTCCATACTCAACATCGGGTGCAACTTCAGAAACTCGTTGAGCGCTTTCTCATCATTCGAATATGACTCGTCCAAACCGATTCCGGATTTGGACCCTATCAGTGCGTCGTTGTCAAAGCATGGAGGGCAGCAAGGAACAGGAGCCCGCGGCACAGACTTTGAATCATCTGGTTTACAGTTTATCATTCCTTTGGTGTCTCTTCCTTGCAGCATTGACTCCATGCTGGACAATCCGCCCGCAGGGGGAGGCAAGTCAAGCTCCGGCGGCAAGTCGGCCATGTCCGGTCCGTTAACAGGTGAGAATCCTAGCATTGAGGGAGAAGCGTGCGGAGACCGGCGCGGCTCCTTGCGCGCGTTGGGCAGCGATGGTGATGGTGTGGACTGTGCGCATGGCGAGACGTTTTTGCGCGAGGCCGTGGGTTTCCCCCTCTTCTGTTTCTGGTCCATGCGCATGGAAGGGCTGACAGGAGTATCGGAAGACGAGAGAGTGGCAGTGGAGGTCATGGTGGTTCTGGTACACGATTTTTGATACGAGTATTCAGTAAACAACCCTTAACCGGTGCATGCTCTGTGATGACTTAATATGACGGAATTAAATAGCGAGGACCTATGCTATACATAACGCGGCGCTTTCCGCCTCTCTTAAACCCAGTAAGCGAATTGCATGTGTCTGCAAACTGGTGTAACGGTGCTCATCTAGGGATGCATCTTGGGGCGAAAGAGATGCATCGATGTTAGTCACAAGAAGAAAGAGTGGGGTAAACCCGTCGGGGAATGTCGCCAATGCGCGCACACCGCTATGGAAAGTGGGGATACAGCCTTTGAATAAAATGTCGCTTACGTCAGAAGAGCAGTCGAGCAGGGGCAATCCAGGGACTGAGGGAGCACACCGCATTCCATGGTCCTTCGTCGCAATCTGCAGTGCGAGACTCGTGGTTGCTTTTTCGGATCGGGGAGCCACAACCACCCCCCATCCGCCTTCTTCGAGCGTTCCTCCGACCTCGCTTACATAAAACAAGTGCATCCCCTCGGCATCTTTGGCGCGGAGAAGACGTCGACGGAACCGGCGAACGTTATCAGTGGCCCGCAGGCGCGTGTCAGAGAAACGCTCCATCTTCCTTCGCACCGCATTGCATACCCCTCCAACCCGCCTCAGCCCACGCTTCGTCTCTTTTTTTCGAATCATCCCATTAATTTTTTTCTGCGCCTTTGACGAACGCCTCGCCTCCTTCTCCATTCTCGCAAGTGCGCCAGTGTCTCCAATGACCATGCTATCCAAAAACTGTATATGCGATCCCCCACTATCAACAGGAGAGGGAGACAACACAAACCGATACAGATAGCGCTTGCGCTTACATGTTTTTATTTTTTGGGTGTTGCTTTGTGGTTCCGCTTCTATTTTCGGTGATTCCATGCGAGAAGCGGCGATCAGACACAGGGGACGATAACCGGCATTCTGATACGCAGCAGCACCCCGGTCAACAAGAGCGATCCGGAATAAGCATGCCGAAACGCCGCTTTGTCCAGCAGACCGACACGGACGCGCCTTTAGAAGACGAGTCTGGGGGAGTTGCTATGTGCTCGTTTGCTCCAAAGCCGTCGGTTGTTGGATTTTTGCAACGACACACATCGGCACCCATGTCACCCTGTTTCGGTGCTCCTCCCGCCGCCCGTCGTGCCGTTGCGCTCGAGGCGCAGCGCATGGTTGCGGGCGCATTTTGCGCTCACTCACTAAGACACGTATTCCCAAGCACGATTGATGATCACAACACAAATCTGCACCTTCCGCACCAAGACCCGTCAGGGGCTCTATTCTGTGCCATGCTTGCCGTTCGCCGCGACACAAGTTTCCCGTCTAAGCTACCGCCTGATGGGGTGATGTCGATATCAGACAGGATGCGCGTGGCCGCAACACTGCACATGTGCCAGAAAATGTATATAAATTCGCCACCTGATCGAAGCAATCACATGATTCCTCTGCTTCAGTTCTTTATGTATGAAGACGAACGCCCGAAATGGTCTGCAGAGTGGGAGTCGACCTGCGCACGCTACATGGAAATCGAGGCGGCCATCCTATTCGAAAATAGCATTTTTCATCTGGCATCAGAAAACCCACTCAGTCAAGTCGAGGCCGAGCTAGAACGCCTCATGGTGGGTCCGCGACGCCTGTCCTCAAACCTGGCACTTACAATTCGAGGTGCGGCTTTTTTTGTGCTTGGCGCATGTTTGATGAGTCCCGACGCCGACGTGCTCGAGACATTAAACATGGATATGTCCACCGAAGACATTGGAAAGGCAGCGGTAAGTGTTCTTCTTACTTGTGGATGTGCTGTAGGCAATCCCTCGTGCGTCTACAGGCATAATTACGAATCAAACGTTGACTACGCGGCCAAGGTGCTTGTCTGGAACGCGCGAGCGGCGCACGCAGACGAGTTGCGAGTGGGCAACTTCGCAATCGACGGTCCACCTAATCCTGTGCGAAGCATGGTATCCCCGGAAGCGCTAGCCGTGGCCTGGGCAGTTTTTGGTACTTGAGCACACACTTGCGTAAACACTAAGCTCGGCAGCACCCACCATGAACGTCGACAGCAACATGGCACGCACAACAGCACTTCCTCTTGCCACATATAAAACGTCACCCAAACAATTGAATGAGTACACCCAATATCTAGCTGCGGGAGTGGGGCGAGTGTTTTTTCACCAGCTGCACGAGTGCACTCCAAAAAACGGTTGGACCCCTCAGATTCTAAGTGAATGTGAGAGTCCGCTTGCAGACCCCTGGGTTCCCATGTGCTCTTTCGTCTGGACCGAGCCCATGGACACACTGGTCACGCGCGCCACAGGGTTTGCGGCTGAGGAATTCGTGATGATTGCGGCGCGTTGCTTGCACCTTCAGCCGAACGAGCTTGTCACGTCTGTTATCATTTTCGAAGCTTGCCTTTCGAAACATCCATCCTTATTAAAGCCGCACACATTTCGCACCCTTGCGCTTGCTTGTTTTTGTCTGGCAAAACACGTGTGCATGGACAACGACATAACTAGCACGCACCTTTCAGATGCACTGTTCCCCTATTTCGCGGGAATGTGTCCAAAACGCCTTGCGCTGGCCCAGGAACAGATTCTCGTAATTCTAAACTGGCGCATACCGTTGAAGAAAGAGACGTACGACACGTGTGAAACCTATCTAAAGGGGGTAGCCTTTGCGGTCACGGGTAAACAGGTAGCAAACCCGCAAGAATAAAATGTGTTTTATTTTTTATAAGCTTGTTTATGGCCGGGGCGAAAACCACACGAGAGAAGGAAAAGAATGGTTTGGATCTTCACCGATGACAAGGCCATCCTTACACATTTTTATGGCAAGTTGGAGATGTTTGTTGATGAGGAACAATTTGAGTTGCACTAGATCTTCCATTCTTAAATAAGCTCGTTCATGGTCAAGCTGATAGCACTTTGGTGGCCGGGGGCAGCGATAGAATGCGTTGAACAAGATTGTCTTGTTCTGGTCAGCGAGTTTTGAAAAAACGCCATAGATGACATCTTCCGTTCCATGAATCTCAGCCAATCTGACCATTGGGTAGCACTCGGAAGCTTGTGAAAATACGGTTTGGGTTGGTAATCCGGTAAAAATTTTATGCGAAAGGTATCCTTGAACATGCGAGTTCAGCTCAATTTTTGCGGTTGCCTCGTATTTTTTATCAATGAGACCGTGAAAGAGGATGCCGTCTTCAAGATCGGCTTTCATCTGCTCCTCTTGATCTTGCATGAGATGGGGTGCTGCTGCGCTTCCGCGCTTGTGTGTATGTGCTTAGCGGGCTCTTTTGCAAATAAAGTTACACAAAACCCATGCACACGCTGCAAAACGCACACTTGTTTTCTTGTTTTTTTTCATGCTCTGCATCTTTCTTTCTCATTCCGTGGACGGAAGCGGCGCCTCTTCGGAAGCGCGTGTGCGCTTCCCCTTGGTTATGGATGCTTGAAACATCACCTCAAACAGCTCCGGAGAATGTCCAAAAATTTTGGCGCTGGAAAGGTTCGTCGGCGGACTATTGCGCAGACGAGAGACGCCATCTTCCTGTCCATCAGGCATGTTCATCACCCCAAGGGCGCGTAGCTTTTCGCAGGATGGAAGTGCGGGTAACTTTTCGCTTTCTTCTCCGTTCACATTTTCCGGATCCTTCTGGTTCCATTTTCCCACCAGCGGTCGCGCCGCCCAGACATTGGCGCGGTGTAAAATCGCCGTACAATAGGCAAAGTGGCGAATTGAGGACTTGTTGAATGCCCCCGCAAGTTTGTAAACAGCAAGCAGCTGCTTTCCAAACTCTGGCTGCAGCTTATCCAATTCATCAGGAAACCTCTTTGCTGTGCTCTGCTCAGCGACGACAACTCGTTGCGGGTCGAGGTGAGCCATAATCATTTTTGAAACCGTGTCGGTGGCCGGTGCAGGAATTGTAGTGTCCGGAAAATCGCCCGGACGCGTGAGCATGTGCACGTAACGTTCTATCGTCTCAATGCGTAGACGCGGTGCAAATTCGGTGAGGCGTGTTAACTTGATTAGGGTTTCCATCACGCTCCTGTGCCGATTGTTTTGCACATCAGCGACGAGCGCATCGATACACTCCATTATAGTGCCGCCGATTTCCTTTGGTGTGCAATTAAGTAGCACGCCGTTTCGGAGCAGCGCCTCGACTATCTTGTTGACGACGCGTGAGAAGGCTCCCTTGAGAGCTCCCTTTTGTCTGGGCCCGGCGTTTTCATCACTTGCAAGCAACTGTCCTAGGTGTTCCCATGCGGCCATGAAGCTGTGCAAAACGGCTTCGAGGGCAGAAATTTCGCTCGTTCGGATAAGCATGTCAATTGTGTTAGAAAGCTCCGATTGAGTGAGTAACAAAGAATCCGTTTGCCACGAGTCGTATGCGAAAAGTGTATACTTGTACGCGCTTGTCATTTTACTGAGCTTGTAGCGATCCATGGATTGGGTTGGGTTGGGTGCTGCGCGTCTGTGTGTGGGAGCTGGTCTCTTGGTTGCTAGCGGGTACACTTGGAATGGGGGTTCTGTTAGATGGTGTCCTTGTGTTTATATCTTGTTAAAATGTTGCCTGGCTAACACTAAAGTTGTAATTAAAGGGTGTTATCTACACAACTCGTTCGATAAGACAGCACCCAGTGTAGCAGCCAATCTTTTGGAGTTCACGCACGTGCAAACGGTCATCGGTTTGGTGACCCTAACCCCACGCATCGCTTTAGGCTCAAGAAATACGTGCTCGTCTTCTGGTACTGAACGCGTACGAAAACAAACGCCAAAAAACGCACCGCTGCTGTCTAGAACGTCATATAAAGCTTTAGTACCCAGTCGCGTCGTAGCCACGTCAGGGTCTTCGCGTGCCAATCCAGCTGACAACACTTCGCGCAGTGGCCGTTTGGGCGCACCGGCGACAGGTGCCGAGCGGGTGCTCATTTGCGACAGTAGATGCTCTCTCTTGCTCCTTACATTACGAGTTGGCGATATCAAAACCCACCATCGCTAAAAGCAAAGTTGTTCATAACCCCAAGCAACATCTAACGACCCATGCGACCTCAAGAATGGCAGCACCCAACAAGCGCGAAAAGGTTGAAAGTGCTTGATGGTGCAGTCGGCGCGCCGCCACCACGACTAAATAGTCGGTTTGTGCCATTTTGTATGGAAATGAATGCCCCTATACGCAAACGCGTTCCATGTGCTTCCGTTCCTGATGATTTTCAGCTTTGGTATGACGATAATGAAGAGGTAACGCAAACAGGGTCGACAAATAAAGATAACGACGCCAACATATTTCGCGCGCCCCTTGTTAGACGACTTGACGACGCAGATCTCACCGGCTCTAGCTCTAAGGCGGGATTTCAGGAAAGTGATGGAATTCGTGTAGACAGAGATGGCCAAGGAGCCGTCCACCATTTTAGACCCAATGAACGCCAGGCAGTTTTGGGTGGGGACCACATTCATGTCAACCATGCGTATGCACGCAAAATATGGACATTAAGTATGAAAACCGCCAAATACGCCTCTGGCGACGCCTACTTTGGCCTGACCAACGCGTCGGGTTTCCAGCATGCCGGAAACACAGTCGGGTTTGACGTAGCAGGAAACATGCTTCGTGGATCAACTCCACAAAGCGTGCCGATTTCGCGCAATAATATACTGAAAAGCAATTTAGGAACAAGTAAATACTCGGCTGTGCGTATCACCGCCGATGTCAAAAACGGCAAAATGATCTGGGAAGTGTTTCCCGACGCGCCGCCTGTGACACCGGGCGCCAAGCCAGTTGGAAAGATCGAATACTCCATTCGTGGCTGGCGCTCAGCGCGTCTATGGGTCTCCCTGAAATCGCAGAACGACCACGTGCGATTGCACATGGTCGAGACGGCGTCTAGCGAGTCTGAGAAAGCGGGACCCTCACATGCGTAGTGTTAGGTGTATACGGTATAATCATGCTAAAAAAACTGCACCCGGAGTGTTGGGGCGAGTGGATCAACCGGGCGGCGTGGACGGCGGCTGCGCGAGGGGCGACGGGCGCACGCAGAGAGCGCCCGCGCCGGTGGTCATCCGGGACACGTCCTGCCACTTGCCGTGCACGGGCGCCGGCGGCGGCTGCGGCGGCGGGCTCGGCGGCGGGAACGGCGATGGCGGCGACCCCGGCGATGGCGGCAGCGCGTCAAACAGGTACGTGGCGGCGTGGTCGTCGAAGAGGTAGTCGCCGGGTCCAAAGATCTTCCAGTAGACCCGGTCGTTGGCCCATTCGTAGTCTGGGTCGGTGGGTATGTCGTCAAACGTGAGGACCCAGTAATCCCCGTGGTAGGTCCACCCCGTGACGTTGACCTCGTACCACGGCCACGGCGGACTGAGGGTCGGGTGGTCGGCGTGCGCCCAGATCATCCAGACCTTGGCCCAGTCGTTCAGGTGCACCGCGACGTCGGCGGTGGCCTCGCTGTACGGCGACTCCAGCCAACCCGCGTTGCCGATCATTGGAAGCGTGATGCCCGCCGACGCGGCGCCGCCCGTCCTGTAGTAGAAGAAGTTGTTGTAGCCCGTAGGGGCAGGCGCCGCGAGGCGCGTGCCGACGCTCACCTCCCCCAGCGCCACCCCGTTCCACGTCACGAGCGGTGAGGGCGGCGGTGGCGACGGCGGCGCCGGCAGCGCCGGCGGCAGTGCCGGCGCCGGCACCGCCGTGAAGAGCCGAATGTAGCGAATCATGCGGTGCCCATCTTTTCCCTGATTAGCTGCATTCGGGCACAACACGCGGTAGGAGGCGTACTTCACCGTGTTAAAGGAGACATCGATCTCGGTCACCTGGTGCTCCACCCACGCCGGGTTGGGGATCTGCAGCGATCCAATGTCGGTCCAAGTCCGACTGGCAGATGCGCCGGCATCGTTTGAGCCTTGCATTTTCCACGATGGCGGATGGAAATCACCAAGCGTCTTGCCCGCCGTTAGCACGTACCGCTGCAAGAGGACCGGCTCGGGGTACGTGATGGTCACCCACTCGTCGATGGTCGATGTGCTCGGATCCGAGACCCACCCGTACTCGTTGTCACCTGCAAGGACCGGGTCTCGGAACGCTTGCCAACCAGTGTAACTGGCGGGATTGAAAGACGAGTGCGCGATTGCAAAGCCGGCGCCGTCGGGCCAGTCGGCATTGGGCGTGGCGATGGTCGTCGCGCTCGTAAAGTACGGGTTGCCCACGAGCGCCATCGCGTTGGACTGCAGGGAGTAGACGCGCATGCTGCCCTGCGTGGACGGGTACTCGTGGGCGGAGACAGCGACCACCGTGGCGTCGGCGCTGATGCCCACCGCGTAGCCGTGCCAGCCGTTCGCGGCTTGGCCGTCGAGGTCCACTCCGACCTTGTGCCACTCCGCGCCATCGTACGCCCACACGCGCGCGTGGCCTCCGTTGATCCAGGTTTCACCACTTCCGTCCGGCGGGTCGTTGTGCTTTGCGCCCGCCACGATGACCGTGCCGTCGGCGCTCAGCTGCAGCGCGTAACCGCCACGGTCGGAGTTTAGCTCGCCTAAGATCGGGTCCCCGCGATCGTCCCAATTGTTGATGCCGGCATTGTACTCGTAAACGGTCACGCGTCCTCGCTCGTCGTGAGACCCGGGGGGGCTGTCGTGTATACTGTTGCCCCGGTCTCCCACCGCAAGCACGGTGCCGTCGGCGCTGAGGTCCACCGCAGTTCCGACCCGGGTGTACAAATTCTCACCCAAGATGTCTTGCCCGCGCTGCTGCCATGCGCCGCCGTACCAGGCAAAGACGCGCGCAAGACCTCCATTAGTTACGCTCGTCGGGCTGTACGCGTGCGCGCCAATTGCAACCACGGTTCCGTCGTCGCTCAGCGCCACCGAGTAGCCGTATTCGTCATTCTCGCTCGCGCCGTCGAGCTGCCCGTCCTGGCCGCGCTGCGTCCACGCACCGCCTCCCCACACAAAGACGCGCACTCGACCTCGACTTCCGTCGTACCCAATGGCTCCCGACGCAAGCACGGTGCCGTCGGCGCTCAGGGCGACCGAGGCGCCGGCGTAATCATGATTGGCGTCGCCAGAGAGATTGCTGTTCGGATCGTTGCGCATGACGTACGCGTCGCCCGTGGGGTCCCAATCAAAGACGCGCACACGACCCGCGTTGCTCGTGTCGTGCTTGTGCTCGCCGATCGCGAGGACCGCGCCGTCGGCGCTCAGCGAGATCGCATCCCCGGTGCCGTCGGACGCGACCTCACCATTCACGACGGCGCGGTGAACCCACGTGCCAGTCTGGGCGCTCCACTCCCATACGACCACGCGGCCGGCGTTGTTGATGGTTCCGCCATTGCCGTCCGGAGGGTCGGCATTAGTTGCACCCACCGCGAGGACGAGCCCGTCGGCGCTGAGCGCCAGCACTTTGCCGCCGTAGTCCCCCGCGTCTCCGACGAGCTCTTGGCCCGTCCACGCGTACCCCGCGGCCATCTGGTAAAAGGGCGGCGCCGGCGGCGGTGGCGGTCCCGGCGGCGGCGGCAGCGCGGGCTGCAGCGCCCCGTCGCTGCCCGTGACCAGGAGGTTGAGGTAGTCCTGGCTCGGCCAGGCGGGCTCGGTAGGCTCGGGGTCGCTTGGGCTGTTCCACGGGATCGCAGAGCCGTCGCTGCTTCCGAAGAGGGTGCCGTCCGGGAGCGTCCATCCGGCGCCGGCGTCGCCCCCGGCCGCGGTCTTGTTTTGCGCGATGTTCAGCCACACCTTGGTATTGATTGTCGTCTGGGTATAGACCCATTGCGCGAACGCGTCGTTTTCTGCAAGCGTCGTGGGGTAGTACAGCTGCGCGTTCAGGTCCATGCACGCCGTTTTTGCGGCTACCGGGCTGTATGCCTCGTCGTCGAGGAGCTTCAGGCACAGTGGTTGGCCACCGGACGTGATACCGGTGGGAGCAAAGCCGTCGGTCGGGTTGGCACCCCAGCACGTGCCAAAGAAGTGCGGTACCATGCACACCACGGAAGCGGACGGCGAGCAGGCAAAGTCGTACCACCCTTGGCCCTTGCGGTACAGCGCGCAGTCCTCCGGTCCGTCCTTCTCGGCGCCGGCGTAATTGGTGGGCTGGCCAGCCCACCACCCCGCGTCCACGAGGGCAGCGCCGTCGGAATCCCATGTCCATCCCGCGCTCTCGACCGTTGCATTGGGATGCTGCGTCGTGCCGATCCAAAAAAATTGCCACGGGACGGTGTCGCCATCGATCTCTGTCAGAATGGTTTCGATCGTCGCATCGTCGACGATCGTCCTTGGCTCCACCAAGCTGGCATTCTCGGAGGCGCATGCCGCCGAGGCCTCCGCCTTGGTCCAGACGGCTGTTGGGTGCAGCTTGAGGCACTGTGTCAGGCCCCCAAGCGTCACCGCGCGCCAACCGAGCTCACATGCTGCGACGGGCCGCTTAAAACATACATACTCGCTGGACAAGGAACCGCTGCAGCAGGTTTCGGCCTCATAGAGTGACTGGAAAGCGGTGCAACTGTCGATTACATTGCTAGAGAGCCAGTTTGACCCGTAGATTGCCTCGCGCTGCAGCTCCGCCAGCGTCGCGAGCGGCATGTTGTTGGCGGGGCACTACTCTCCCACTCTTTGACGTCTTCCCTGTTGTACATATCTTAACCAGCATAAGCTAAGGGTGGGGACGTATTCGGATCCACGCTCCGATGCTAGCGTTGCTTGTGTGGAGCGTATCCAATCCAGGGACGTGCCCTGTTCCAATCACCCAGCAGTGTGCTTCGATGCCACCATTTCCACCCTGGCCACCCTCGGAGCCGCCACCGAGGATGCCGCCCTCGCCACCCTCGCCACCCTCGGAGCCGCCACCGTCTCCTCCTGGACCGCCGCCATCGCCTCCGCCGCCTCCGCCGCCTCCTCCACCGTACGCACCACCGCCCCCTGCGGCAGTCATAATGGCGTTGACAGCCAGCGGATCGGTATCGGATTACAGTCCGGCGGTTGTTGAAAACATGCAGGCCAGCATAGCCGCTGTGGCGGGTGTGCCTCCGGAATTTGTAACGGTCGAGGTGACTCCTGGCAGCGTGATCATCAACGCCGTTATCACCGTGCCAGGAAACTCGACTGTGGGAGGTGTGCACAACTCGTTAGCCACGACCATGAATTCGTCCGCGTCGGCCTCCGCCGCACTAAACGCCACGATAGAAGAAGTTCAAGTGTATGTCCAGTCTCCCTCGCCGTTTATGCCGCCACCCGACCCGCCGCCAAATTTACCGCCACCTCCGCCACCTCCGCCACCCTCGCCGCCACAACCTCCAAGCTTACCGGTCGGGTCGCGTCAGGACCCGCACTTGCATCTGGCGCACGGCGGGAGCGCCGACTTCCGTGGGCAGGACGGAAAGTGGTACGCGCTGCTCTCGGCGCCAGGCGTGCACGCTGCCGCACGCACACGAGACAGCGTGTTCATGCTGCCAACTCCGCTGATGGTGCACGGAAGCTTTTTCACTGAGGTCAGTTTCGTGCTGCGTGGTGCCTCTGGAAAGGCCTACGGAGTGCGCAGTGATGCCGCCGTTGTTGGATTTGACGTGTATGACGTTGGCGAGGCCGGTCGCAGCTGGGCCGATCCGCTGCTCATAGTGCGCAGACGGGGCGTCTGGACAGACCTTTATGTTGAGGACATTGGCGTGTACTACAAGCAGGCGACGGTCGTTGTGCGTGCCAACGGATGGGAGGTCAATTCAACCCGACATCCAATCTACAACCGCGTGAGTGGCGATCCGGAGTGGCGTTTCGACATTACTATGCGCATGTTTTCTGGCAACAGTGGCTTTGAGACCAAACACGGGATCGCAAGCAAGAGTTGCCACCCACACGGCATTATCGCACAGAGTTACGACGGCGACGATCTCGCGGTGGACGGAAACAAGGATGATTACACGTACAACCGATCAAGACCCGTAGTGATCACACACGCACAGGCCGAGGGTGCAATCGAAGGTCAGGCAAAGGACTACATGATGATGCACCCCTTCAGTACCAACTTCAGCCACACGCGCTTTTTGGCACATGCAAAAGACACGTGCGCCACACGAGACGTGCAGCTACTCACAGGTCGAAAATGGCGTCGCGGGGCGTCTCCTCGAGTGTCAGGAGTGGAATAGCGTTGCTATATTCGGGTGCATGGGTGCGGTGTACTAAATTACACACTCTCTGCTCTGCTTGTGTAAACGCGAACATAACAAATACTCTGCTGTTATTTTACATCGTTTGCATGTTTTAAATAGCGAATGCGCAAAGATGGAGATGTCGGAGACTCACTGTCTGGTGGTGGATCTGTTTGGTTTGTGGGCTTGGAAGTCGACGGCTTTGGTGGCACACACACGAGTATTGCCTGTGTTAGTTTTTTTAGAGGGGGACCTGGCCATTCTGGGTCGCGCGCCGCCTCCTCGGGAGAGCGCGATACAGAACACCTTCCTATTGGCATGGACGAAAGTGTTCACAGTATTAAACATGTGATCTTTGCTACCACTCGTCGTCGCTCTCTGCTTCTTTAGCGCGTATTTCGCGAGCCTCCTCCATGCGCTCCTTTTCGGTTTGATATCCCGGTTCTATTGGGAGAGTACCTTTGAGGGCGATCACATCATTTGGCTTACTGTCTGTGGACATGGCCTGTCGCAACGCCAAAAGCATATGTCCCAGGGTCTCTTTAAGTGACTCGCCATGTTCCTCAAAGAAGGCCACGTAACTGTCGTATTTGGCCTGACTCGCAACGTCCCTGCGAGGCATATCTTCCAGTTTGGGTATGCAACCATCTCCACGGCAAACTGCCGACATTTTCTCTCGCTCCCACACCCCCTTTTGCAATGTGTCATTTTCAAACTTGGCATTTACTGCAAGATATAACGCTTTGTCCTTGGGTTTGCCGTGCGTAAGCATAGCACGCAACGCGCAGAGGTGCGCGATGAATTCCTTCCAACCTTTGCTAGTAAGGGACGTTCGCCAGGTGGAACCCTTGACAATCTTCACGATCGCGCTAGAAATGTTGTCAGTTTCGCGCAATTTAAGTGCTTGGCCACGGTCACCACTCCACCCTGTCACCGCTGGCGGCTTGCAATCTGAGATAATGTTCAATGTATGAAAAAAGATTTTGAGAAAGAGGGCGTTTTCGTGAAAATTTACCTGTTCCACCACCTCCTCGGAAGTAGCTTCCATGAGGGGGTCCATTAGATCCGACCAGTCACCCGAATAGTCTAAAATGTGCGTTGTTTGGTTAACTCACTTGTTGGGTGCTGCCGCTAGCGCAAACAGATTTGGATCGACTGCTATCACAATGATAATATTGCTTAGTGTTTTGAAAAGCATGAAGAGTTTTAGATGGCAGATCCCAGAATGGAAGATCCCAGAAGAAGTGGCGTCCAGAGCCCCGCATTGAGAAGGCCCGCGATGAGCAGCACCCAAAGCACCAGCCCGACCTTTACCCGGACAGCTCAGCGTCGCGCCGATGTTGAGCCACCAGGCGCTCCCGCGCCAACACGGCGACACGTGCCACGACGTCCTCATGCTCCCATGTCTGACAACGAGTGGCAATCCCACGTAGAAGCCTTTCGTTCTGAAGTTCAAAGGTCACGCATCACTCCACAAGCGATTCTAAACCGTATTCTCGTCGCAACCCGCGCCCCAACAAATGCGGCAAGGGTGGCGGATTTGGAGACACTTCTGCGCCGGTCACAGGCGTACCACCACCACAATAACGGTTTGTTGGAGAACTCCGCCGCGGAACCAAACGAAAATAATCCCCCGGGCTCACATTTGGACGAGGTGGTCCGACAAGCCGAAGACGATGCCCGCCTGTTTAGTGAACTCGCCAATGAGTCATCAAGCAGCAGCACTAGCAGTCGTAGCAGTAACGAAACTCGTGAAGACGACCCTCAAGAAAATCAACCACAGGTGTCTCCCCGCCGTATGGAACGTCAATGGAGATCGAATGTTCGTGAAAACTATCTGGCACTTCCCGCCTGGCCCCCGGCTCCAGCCGTACCTGCGGTTCCTCCTGTTCCTCCGGTTCCTCCGGTTCCTCCAGACACGTCCTCGACCGAAGAGGGCCAGGATTACGCTTTGCGTGTTGCTCACGACATACTCATCACGGTGCATGAGACGATGTCCCGCCTACCTACAGATGTGGCGCAGCGCGTGGCCATGTTTTTGAGGACTCGGCTGAGTAGCACCGTTCTTTCTGGCGCAGCTTCGCGTCTCGACCCTCCCATAAATGACATTTACGACGACATGCTCAGAGATCTACGCGATTTGGCGCCGCCCGTTCAGGACAATACGTCACCTAACAATGCGCAAGCTTCACCTGCGAGTGAGCCAGAAACCCGACGACGGCTTTTCGAACTTTCTCCATTGACTGGTTTACCAATCGTTGGATTTGAAAGAGATACAAGTTTGGATGTGTCCCGGGGTGATCGCATACCTGGCCCACCCGAAGTCTTGAGTAACTGGAGATCATTCAGATTTGAAAGAGATACAAGTTTGGATGTGTCCCGGGATGATCGCATACCTGGCCTACCCATGCCCTTGAGTAACTGGAGATCATTCAGAACCGAGATACCTTTGCGGTCACCGCAACAACTCTTACCCACTGAGACACAATCTGAGACGGAAAAAACGCGTGCGGGAATCTGTAAGCTCATAGATACAATGGAAGAAGCGAATGGATTGTTTCCGGACTTGCTTCCACCCCCGCCTGAGTTTTTTTGCCCGCTTTCTCTTCTCGCAATGCACGATCCGGTGGTGGCGGCTGACGAAAACACGTACGAGAATGAATGGGCAAAACGACATTTTGTCGCGAATGGCCCCACAAGTCCGATAACCAGAGTTCCTATGTACAGCATGGCCTTAACAAGATCGACAGCGATGCGCTCCATGATGGAAACCTGGGCAAGTACTACGGTCGACGTGTTGCTCAAAGAAGGTCATAAATTATCTGATAAAAACAAGTCGACGTTTCTTGAGCGACTGGAGGCCGGAGAAGACATAGTGAAACAGCGTCTCTTAAAAAGAGCAATAGACTAGTGCCGCCACAACTATAACTGAAAACCATGTTAACTAGATACATTCGTGCGTAAATACAAGCCGGTTGCAGTTGTGATAAAGCGGATACGTAAAAAGGAAAGGTAAAGATGAGCAGCACCCATACCCGTGCCCACATCGCCAAAATCACGCTTCCTAATCTCAGCAGCCTGTCGTTAATCAATGGCGTTTCCGTGGAGGCCAAGCGAAAGCGTGAAGAAGACGAATTGTTAGACGCGCTCGAAGAGGAATGGGACAAGAATGAAGAGGGGGGAGAGGAAGGGGACGAAGACATTCGGAAGCCTCCGGTAGGACCAACCGGTCCGTTCAACGAATTGAGCTCAGACATGATCATGAGGATACTCGACCAGCTCGCTCGCGACGACACAAGTGTTAAGACCGTGTGCGAGACCGCCAAAAGCTGGTGCTCGGTCAACAAGTTGCATAAAGATACATGCAAAAAGGATGATCCAATCTGGGAACGCATGAACCTGGCCATTTTTACGGATCCCATCCTAGTAACGTTCAATGACATGCCCAACCGGAGAACAGCATTCTTTGCCATGTGCGACGCCAAGAAATTAGCAAACGCCGTTACAAAGTGGTTCATTCTTAAAGCAACCAGTCGACTAAAAGAAAGGTTGCTTACCGACGAAATCATGTACGACTATAAAGGCATTAGAGGCCCTGTACTTGGCGAGATAGACAACTGGATCTCCCGCGCCGAAGAAGCGTGGAAGAAGACTGCGGGAAGGGAGGAGTTTGAAAAGCTCTATGTGAATAACAAAAGTGGAGACTGGACAAAACTTACCAAATCGGACTGCACACCACTACAAGACCGACCTGCTGCGTGCACTCTTTTGACCTTCACTGACACAACTATGGATGCGCTCTTTCAAGATGGACGGGAGATGATCTTTAGAACCGACCTCGGGTTTTTGGACCCAGCAATCGTCGCAACCCAAACCCGTGATCGATTGGACACGGTTGGCAAGGAGCTTGGAATGTGGGTAGTGTGCCTTCAGCGTGATGACAAAAAACTCCCGGCAGCAATCCAAGGGGACAAGGAAGCCGCGGAACACTTTCACGCACCAAAGGATGACCCCTTGTGGAACCACTCGTCTTCTTTCTACAGGTGGCGCTTGTACAGAGCAGGTGAAGCTATCATGAACACCATTTTCCCAGATCCCTCTCCTACCCATGCCGGCCAGACAATTGAAAACCTAACCACTGCCATTCAACGTTATGCTACGACGTTGGCTAACAAGCTGGCGGGGAAACTGGTACCGCAGCCGTGAAAAAAACCAAGTTTTAGGCGTGTTCAGAAAACAACATGTAATACAAAATACCGAACATTTTCTTAGACGCTACCAGCAACTTGTGCATCCGCCGACTTGATAAGTGATTCCGCACGCGGTCCTCTAGTGAGGGCATGGCGACCACAATGTCGCTGCCGCCACTGTATCTGCCCCATCCGGGGTCGCAGTCGATTGTTCCCACGGATACCAAACGCCCTCGCACGGATGATGCAGAGGAGAATGAGGAGACTGAGAAAAAAGGGGCATACGATTTTCAGGGAGTGCTGTTCGGATTCTACCAACCAAAGGAAAACTGGGCATCAATGACGCAGCTTGAAAAAGAAGCCGAAAGAATGAGTCCCTCCAACCAAATAGCAATAGGTGTAAACGGAAAACCGGACCCGAGGCTGCCAGTCAAGGCTCAGGTTATGCTACAATTGAGTGGACAATCCAAATTGTTCGACTTTAAAAAGTATCAGTGCGGATACAAAGATGCAGCAATGGACTTTGAAGAGAAACTCCGCACCAGTTGGGGGTCGCTTGCCATCGCCGCAACACCGCAGGGGGAGGTTGTCGGGGCGATATCAATTGAAGGCCGAATGCTTCGCCCAGAGGAATGGGGCGACGCCGTTCAAAAAATGTTGCAGGGCAAAGATGACTTACAAACAGAGTTAATGCAATCTTTAGAGGATTTCCGACCACTGAACATACGGGAGATGTGGAATCACAAAAGTGAATATGGATATAATAAACTCCGATTTTACATCGATTATGCGTGCACGGGTGGAGGCAACGAGCGGCTTGGCACTGTGATAAGCGACGTCAACTCCGACGACTACGGCAAGGTGATTCCCGTTGGGGGTGAGAGTCACGCACCACCACTAAGAGGTACCATGAAGTTCATTCTTAACAGCATGTCCACCCTCATCGACACGCTTTACGTTCAGCCCACCATTGAGAGAATGGTCAATGAAAACTGGATTTTTGATTGTAGATGTTACGGAAAAGCCAGAAGGGTCGTTCGTCGCCTGTGCCATTATGAGCTGTATAGCATTCCAGATGCGTTTCCGGCATGGACAGAAATCGGATTTATGCAATATGATCCCGATGCGGAGAGGGACCTGTACAAACCGGTCTTTGACGACGACGAAATTCCAGCAATCGCGCAGCCAACAATCCGCCCGTATGAAACAATCCGCTGGGCAGTGTAGGCATACCCAAGGCCAAGTTTTAGGTGTGGAGTCGGGTACTGCGTCGGTTTTCGGGGTGTGACTGCGCCACCTGAGGGGGATTCTCTGGTTGGTGGTCATCCGCCCCGTCTTTTGTGATCGGTTCGGTGAGTTTGTCGTATTCTTCATCTCTTTCAAACCTGTACTCTAATGAGATTTCACACTTGCACATGTTTTTGTGCTTGTTTGCCTCTGTGAGATCGAAATGTTGCCAAGGTTTGGGTCCCGTGACGCGGGCGAATGTACCATTTTCGGAACCCTTGAACTCTTCCGGAAGACATTCTAGAATGTCTTCTGGGGTCACTTCGAGATTCTGCTCCACCAAAAATTCAAATTCAAACCGCGTTTCCCCCGCATCTGACATTGCATCGGCGCGATTTTTTTCTGCTTGCCATGCTTCCTCAACACACTTTTTAATTTTTTCTTTGCGCCCATGCATCATAACTTTACGGTGCTTTTCGGTGGCCGCGCGTTTTCCAAGTTTTTGCAAAAGAGTCACCATACGATGGAAAGTGGTGACAGAAAGACTAGGTGCTGCGGTGATTAGCAGTTGTTTGTGCTGGTAAAATCTAGCGAGTGGAACACAAATACAATCAGGGCTACTGCAACTCCCCGTGATCTATGAGCGCAAGGTTGGCCTTGCGCAGCGCATCAGGAGTGCAGAACAGATTAAGGGCTTCAAAGTGGATTTTGCGCATCTCAAACACATCTCGGGTGACGCAATGACCCCCCAACAGTCGCCATTGCATCTCTTCGCGCAATTTCTTGGACCACGCGTCGCGCTTTGTCCAGCACAGCCATGACAAGTGCGCGTAAAATCCGCAGCCACTGTCGTGCTTGCTAGAATGGTATTCGTTCTTTCGTTCAAGGGCCAACCACGGTACCGCAAAGCTGACAGCCGTAATGTGCTCGCGCAAAGCTTGCAACATTGCATGCTTTCTCGTATCTATCTTGTGGCGCCTGGTGACCCCCTCCATTATATAGGCAGTGTAATCAGTAAAGTCCAGCTTATCGTAGTCTTTGCGCGGACAAGGCTTGACATGTGGCAGTGCTAGACCAAAGCGGTGGATCATGTCCCTTGCAAGCCGATGGCGCTCAAAGCGCATGATATGAGCCTTAATATCTTGTGGAAGATAGTCCCAACGGCTGACAGGGTCGAGTAAACCAGGTTCGCGCAGAAACCCATCCATCCAATCGTCACGCCGCGCGTTGGATGTGCCCATGGGTGCTGCGCGTGAAACCGTGACGTGAAACGGAAGACGCTAATCGCAGTCGCCATCACTTTTGTGGTACGCGTAAAGATAGCGATAAAAGGTTATCTTGTTGCAGATAGGGGATTAGCACGCGCCCTCGCGCAGCAAGCGCTGACGCACATCCACGTGGGTCACGTACCGCCGCCGCGTGAGGCCCAGGTCGTCTAGGTGGGCCTGCACCACAAAGTGCGCACGCCATCCGGTCGGGTCGGGCGCCGTCTGTCGCGCCTCGTGCCGCTCCAAGCGCGTTTGCAGCGTCTCAAAGACGTAGGCCAGCGTGATCGGGTCGCCGGTGAACGCGTAGTCAGGAATGCCATCCATGGTCTTGTCGGCCCACGAACCCACGACGACAAACTGATCGGGGTACACAAACGGGAGGTGCTCGCAAAAGAGCACGTCGTGTCTCGCAAGGACGAGCTGCGCATACCGCCGCTCCGCCGCGAGTGTAAGCACGCGCACAATCGAGAGCACCATTGACCACACGTGCTCGCGCGAGTACGGGCTGCGGCGCGTGTCAAAGACCAATGGTTCGCACTTGTACGCGCGCGGGTGGTAGCTTCGTGCCATGCGCGTGCACAGTTCTTCTGTGTTTGGTCCAGTTGCCAACCACGCGTGTGAATAGACGTCGACGTTTGGTGGCAATGCCGCAAGCTGCGAGGTCGCTGCGCGCTTCACAAGCGAGACATTCTGCTGCATGAAGCTGGCCTTGATGCCTACACTCGCCGGGATGCCAAAGAGGCAGAGCGCCACGCGGTGCGGCTGAACAGTTGTGCGCGCTGGCGCGTGCTTGCTCGTCCACGACACATTGTGTGGCAGTTGCGGGTGCACCATAACGGTGACGCCGTTGTCGTCACGACGTAACCCAATTGGTCGTGCTAGCGCTTAACCTAGCAAGTGAAGACTAAAACGAACATAAACGTTATTCGAATACACACGGGCAGACAACTTTGTCGGGTCTACTGTAGTCTAAATTACATCGTCTATTTTTGTGCACACACTGTTTGCGTTTGTTCTTTTTTAATACCCCCCCTCGCGCAGGCGGCGTTTGTAGTCGATTGCTTCCTCACGGTCGTTACCGAGATACCCGACGTCCGGCTTTTTGGGGTTGGCGGTGACGACGCGGTGACACGGGACGTAATTAGTGTCCCATTGGATCACTGTCTCGTCTGCACGGGCCAAGTGACATTGTGGAAAGGGCCACGGATTTTTTGCGAGTACGTTTGCGACTGCGCGACACCCCTTTGGGCGCCCGACCGATCTCGCGATTTCTCCGTATGTGCGGGTCTGGTCAGGCGGTATCTCGCGTACGGCTTGGAACACCCGCTCTTGAAACTCGGTGAGTTCAGGTACGGGCATGTAATAATTGGGAAGATTTACCGGTCGCACACAGTCCGGCTTCTCTGGCCAGGGCTTGCCAGACGGGTCGGTCGCCGTTTCCTTCTTTGTGCATTTTTGTGGCCCGTCTTCTTCTTCGTCGTCAAACTTGCGCTTCGAGTTTGTCATGCCAATTTTGTAGTCTGTCACATTATCACCCCACACACCGTTTGGATACCAGATCTTGCGGATAGCGTCGTCCATGGCGTGGGGTGCTGCTGTTGTGTGGGGGTCCGTGAAGTCAAACAGCAAGAGGTATTTCTGCCCTTTCGGCCAAGCGCTTCAACCGCTCCACGCGGACAGCAGTGAGCCGACGCTCTTCGCGTCGCGCTTCTTCGCGCGACGCGAGGGCATCCGGGGGGGTGCGGTTTAGCGAAAACAGGGCCGTGTCAACATGCACACTTGAGCAAAGGCGACGGATCAGCTTCTCGAAAACGGGCCGTGTTGGTTCAAACCCAACCTCTTTTTGCGTGTCTGAAGGGGGAGAGGTTGAGTCCTCCAAAACCGCCGAACGTACAATGTCAGAGAAATCGTGCATGAGAGAAACGCACGATGTGTGAGTGAGGGAAGTTTCCTCACCACCCTTTCCAAAGGTGGGAAAAACGGACCGAAGAAGTGGAGAAAAGGGCACCACGCGCTTCCCTATTCGCACGCGTTTCAGGGCGTCACTAAGGCTGATTCGCTGCACGTAGTCGTCCGGCAACTCTTGTTCCGCAAGAGGCTTTCCCTCAGGCGAGCGTCCTGTTAGTCGATGCAGCATGATACGGTACACCTCACCAAATTGTGCCCTAACGCTTGAAAGAAGTACCAGTGTCATTATGGCGTACGCGCTGTCAGTGTCGTAATCTTTGTTTGTCGACGCGACGCGTTTTGTGAAGATGGGGTCAAAATCCCAGAGAAATGGGACCCCTTTGACCGCGTCACCCCGATCGGGGTCGAAGTAGCCAAATCCAGTGGCCTCCAAATCACCAGTATCACCTTCCACGAGACGAGGGCAAAAAACGACCGTGTCTGGTGTTACATTCAGTTTCAAGATGCGCGCCTGCGCCAGGTAGCGAATCTTGCGCGCAATAGAAAGTGTGCTCTCGTACACAGTTGCATCAATTGCACCAACGGAAACGCGCGGACGCAACAATGGGTCGGCCATCACACTGTTGTGCGCAGACAGCATGTCCGATAGGCGGTAGGAGTGCGTCTGCGTCACACTTACACATGCCACGATTCGCGAGCTGATTTCCATATTGGTGTCGACACCAATGGTCGATTCTGCGGTGGCCAATTGCGTGGCGTTAACCTTGTGCATACCAAACGCGCCCGCGTTGTCTACGAGCATGGTGCCAAACACAGCTGGACCCGAGCCGCAAGCCGCAGCCTCAAGCTCAAACAGCACGCGCTGTCCAAGTCCTGGAATCTCGCTTAGTGTGGCTGGTGCACCTCCTGTAGGCAATGGGGGCACGTGACGCACACAGACCGCAAACCCTGCCAAACTCGCTCTTTCAAAATGATCGGGATCGCACATTGGGTCGTACGCCATCGCCTCGGGGAACCACTCGTTTCCTTCTAGTCCATCTGTGCGGTAAACTGCGGCGCTGTCGTCCATTGCGTAGTGACGCCCTGTGTCGTACTTTGTACCCTTCAGCGCCCACAACCACCACCAGTTGTTTCCTACCGCCCTTTTTTGATCGAGCATCACTATACGTGAACTTGTCGCAGCATAGGGGTCGGGAGTTGTCGTCCCAGGAGCAGCCACGGGCCATAATGCACGCGGAAAGGCTGCAATCACGCCTCGGGAGCGGCCAAGACCTTCGCAAATCCACTCGGTGAAACTCACGCCCTTGGGCTTTTGCGATACGCAGGGCGTCCTGGATTGACCCATGGCCGGTGTCAGCGGTGGGACGGAGTGTGGTGCAGCCGCTGATGTTTTTGTTGTAGCTGTACTTGTTGTAGTTGCAGTTGCAGAAACTCGCATCACAGCCGCCAAGGCAAGCTCCGGATCGGTCGGTCTCGGGCGAACATTTACGGCCAGCATTGCAAGGGGTTGCACTTGGTAGTATTTGGGAAGCTCACCCACCCCTCCCCCAGGGAATAGAAGGCTTATGTATGGGTGTGCCTAACATATTCGCCACAGTATGTGTTACACTAGACTGTACAGGATGGCGCGCACCGATACTTTCGAAGGAAAACTGCGTATTAGCGATTCCTGGCCGTCGTACGAGCGCATGCGAGCCTGCTCCTGGTTGAACTCGATGGGCTCGTGGCCGAGAAGTCTTACAAATTCTATCATCCTTTCCAAAAGTTTACGGCTAGCTCGACGAGCCGGACTGAACACGACGATCTCGCATTTCATGCTCAGCGCGAGACAGGCCGTGAAGATTGCTATACTGAACGTTTTTCCAAAACGGCGCGGCCTGCCACAGCAACACTCCCCCATCTTAGGCAGTGTGCGTGACATGCACAATGAAAAGTGAAAAGTGGGGTGCAACTCACGTGCTGATCAGCACCTCAGAAGAACACGTCTGCCATCCATTTTTGCTCATGATAGCGGGCTTCTGTGTGCCCCAATCCTCCTTGTAAATGACGCGCGAAGTGGCACGCTCAAAAGCGGAGTGAAAACGCATCTGGTGATCGCTTCGTTCGTATCCTCTCTCATCAATCATCTTTAGGAGGGACCGCAGTGTGCGTAGGTTCACATCGCCTTGAAATTCGTCTGTCGGCAAGCGACGTCCTAGGGAATCCTCCTCGGAAGTGACTTCCTTTTTCTCATTGTCGTTTACCACGCTACGCATACGCATGGAATCTCTTCGAGCTTTTGCCCGTTTTTTAATGCGTTCACAGTGGGTTTCAAACTCCTTCATCACTTCCGTGGAGAATGGCAGAGCACCGGAAGTCGAATTTGATTCGGGAATGTTGTCAGATGCTAGTCGTTGTCTCTTGGCGTTGTTAGGTTCTTTGACTCCCCCAGACTCTGCAGATTCAGAGGGGCGCGTGTCGGCAACAGGCATCGCGCGCGGCGCTAAGTGGGCGGTTATCCCCGATTTCAAAAAAGTGCGAGATGGTGAACTGATAGCGAGCACACAACATGGTGAGTGTGGAATGGGTCCTAGAACGATTGTTTGCTGGAGCCGTATTAATCGTAAGCTTGTGGCTAATGAGTACTTGTTGGCAAGCACTTCGCACAAACCAACGACTGGCATTGGCTGATGCGTTTGAATCCAAACGTGAAGAGCGCCGTTCGTTGCTTTTACAACCTTACGGAATCAGAGCAGTTTAACATGTATGTTGTTTGTTAGAATACACTTTCACACACGAGTAACATTCACAAATGTTACTTTTACAACACTTTACACTGTGCACACACTTCTCTCGCTGTCTGTCTTATCTCCTTAGCCGAGAACCATGCCTACAATCGGCGCCTTGGGCTTTACCTTTTCGAGGATCTGTATCGCGCTGTTTCCGTCCAGGGCAGCTCCCGTGGTCAGTCCCGCGTCCTTGTCAAAGAGGTGCTTTGGATTGCCTGCAATGTCCTGGAGCTTTTGAACGAATTCGTAGATTTCCTGGATGCTCTTTTCGGAAGGCGCGGCGTCGCCAGGGATGGCAACCACGATGCTGGCCGTAATTGTGATAGGCTCATCCTTGGCGCGCTCAATATCCTTCGTAAGGACGCCCAGAGCGTCGCCGGCATGCTCGCCGCGCGAGAGACGCACACCTGTGGCCTCCGCGGTCTTAAGCCGCTTCGGCGGCGAGTCTTGTGGGTCATCGCCACCCGCACTAAGCGAACGGAAGGCCGGTGCCGACTCATTGCCGTTTTCTTCACCACTCATAACCGAGAGGGTGCAGTTCTCGTAACCAGGAGAGGTGGCTCGCTTGTTGTTTTGGACAAGTGGCACTTGAATGCTGTAGTAAATGTTGGGCACACGATCCCAACCCGGGCAACCGGACGCCACAGCCATGCCCTTGCCGCGCGCGACGGCCGCGGCCGACTCTTCCTGCGTCTCGGTGGCGAGATCCTTGATGCACTTGCCAGTCTCCTCCGCCTCAAACCAGTAAGCCTCATTCTTGCCCGTTTCCGCATTCCACACCTCCGGCTGGAGGCGCTTCACACCAGACCGGTCGTCCGATACGGTGGTGCCCTGGCAGTGCGAGAACAGGTCCAAGTTGCGCGCGTTGCCATCGGTTGCCTGGTAGGAATACTTGGTGATGCAAAACTGCTTCTTAAGAGGCTCTCCCGGTGTCGGGTTGTCGCCCATGGGCGCGTAAATGGTCTCGATGCGTAGCTTGATTTTGCCGTCATCCACATTCGGGGCGTAGAGGTCAGTGCCCTCGGCCACCCCGGAGTGTGAGAAGAGGGTTCCCGCGTTCTTGAGCACTTCCGACAGCTTTTCGAGGCGGGGATTCTGCCCGTCCTTGTCGCATACCACGATTTTGAAGCGGCGAGCGTCAATCTCAACGAGTAGCTCGTTAAAGTTGGACGAGCGCACCTTGAAACCATAAGTGCATGGCGCTCCGTCGCCGTTCTTAAGCATGAGGCCGTAGTCTGCAATGTTGGGCCCGTAACAGGAGCCCATGGAGCGCATGGCGTCATCCCAACTTGTGTACACGCACACCAGCGGGATGTTAAGTTTCTTGAGAGCTTCCGTGATGGCGGCAGCGCGCATGCGCATCAGCTCATCGAGCTCCTTCTGCGAGCGGCGCATCACCTCTTCATCGACGGCCTTCTTCAGTTCCGCCGCGGATTTGGGGCCGGTGGCAGGGAGGGGGGTGGAAATTCCGAGATTGCTGAGAGTCATTTGACTGCTGGCTGGCTAGTGGGGTGCTGCTGCGACGAGTGTTGAGCGGTCCGAGTGGCTCGGATCTGGATGGGTATGGATCATGGGGCGCATTCAGCATGTTAGCGACTCTGAGAGAAGCTGAGTTCACACCCATAATGGAAATGGGGGGGGGTTAACAGAGGATGGCCTAGACGCGGTCTAAACATGACCTAAGTGGTGGATGTTTGACAACGTTTAAGTCGCGTTTAGGCCAAGTGTGGCCCGAAGGTAGGCTGCGTTCACTCATCGTAAACGCTCTGTATTTCCACAACTTAGGCCACATATAGGCCGCGTATAGGCCGTGGTTAGACTCTTTACTTTTTAACACCCCTACCCACTCTCTTGGCAACGCTAACGTGCTCAACAATATCATACCAAAAACATCGATCGCCAAACCCCTGACGCGGCAGCACCCGGGGTTGACGTTTGCGACCGGCTGCTGTTGTGACAGTTGTGCTAATCCGCGCTGTGTAAAATGATATTCTATCTCTACAGCCGCGACGCGGAAAATGCTTGCGAAGATCCATGGCGTCCCATTTACGTTATGAACCGGACGCCCGTGCGCGAGGTAATCGAACGCATCGCGGGTGTGGCCGATGAGCACATCTTTCTAGACTCGCGCGACATTCCAAAGTGCGACCTCGTGACCGAGCCCATACGCGACGTGTGTAACCGGTACTGGGAGATTTGTCACAAAAACCGAAAGACCGAGTGGCCAGCCAAGCGCGCCAAGCGCGTCAACCTGCCGTACGCCTTTGCTGCCAACCTGTTCGCCGAGGATGTGCCGCTTTTCAACGGCGGCAGGCTGTATCTGCAGCAAGTGGACATGGAGGTCGTCGGCAAACAATTGAAGACCACATCGGTGCGTATGTCGATTGACAACAGGTGTTCCAGCTACGGGCTGGCGGACCAGTGGTACACATGCGACACAACGGCGGTGCTTCCCGACGGGAGCGTGCCCAAGCGTCACAAGTGCGAGCCCGTGTCGGAGAAGGCGAAGAAGCAGGCGGAAGCCGACGCCGAGCTGTGCCAGCTCGCGCTCGCCGAGCTCCACCGCCGCGACTTTGAGGGCGTTGCGGTCTTCGATCCCAATGGCAAATTTCTAGGCCTGAAGCGGTGGTATAGCTGCAACGACGATGACGATGACTACGCCGAGTTGCGCAAGGAGGTGGCGGTGAAGGAGTTTAACAGCGACGATGAAAACGACCCCGCCGCCACGCATGTCAAGATCCCAAGCGACCTCTTCGAGGGAATGTTTCCTGAGCCACCCGAGACCGTGGTCACCATCGGCGACGGCCGCGCGCTGTACGACGGCAAGATGGAGCCCTTCTGGGTGCTGCAGCCCATCGACGGGGAGGGCACCGAGCTCTTTAAAGTAAGCGACCTGTACTTTCAACCCGGCATGGTCATGTACGAGGAAATGCATAACCCGGACATTGACGACGACACCCACTTCACGTGGGGTGGCTCCGGCCGGTACTTTATCAAGATCACACCCGAGCTGCTAGCTTGGTCGCGCAACGTGCTTGCGACCGTGGAGTTGCTTAGCTCTGCCACGCACTGGGAGACCATCAAGGAGTTTAACGCCAGGCTCAAGGCCGAGGTGTTTCCGGAAGATGTGGTGATTTGGCTCAGAGAACGTCGCCAAGAGCTGCTCGAGAAGAAAAGGGCCCTTCCCAGTGACCCTGATAGCGTCGCCTATAAAGAAATGGCACTCACGTTCATGCCTCTTTCCCAAAAGATACGTGCGATGGAGGATCAATGGACCGCGCGCATGGGACTCGCAAAGACCAAGGTCCGCAAAGAGTGGAAAGAAGAATGCGCACGCATGCTCGCAACCGGCACGGCCTGCGCGGGTAAGATGAAGCAAACCAAGCTTACAAAATTCAAGTAGCCAAGAAAATGTGCATTTAAGGGGTGCGTGTATTAGCTATCGCTTTTTGTTGCTAAGTCTCCCCCCAAAACGCAGCACCCATGCCGGGTAAACAGAACAGACAGCAGTCAAAAAAGGAGAAGGCCAAGGCTGAGCACACAGATACCCTAGAACTTAATATGTGCAGTCTTGTCAAAAAGGATCACCAGTGGGTTTGTTGGCGCCTTAGGGAGGCAAAAAAACACTTTGGACTCGAGTCAATCGACGCGACACACAGTTTGGAGGCGGCGAAGGCGTTTACCATTTTCATGGAAGACATTGCTACCCGCTTCTTGGAGCAACTGGTAATGAAGCCCAATGGCCTGCTTCGGGATTTTTGCGAGTACAAACGACTTATACGGGAGCGCGGCAAGCGCTCATCATATTTTGTGTTAAAAATGGAAAACTATCACGCAGAGACCGCAACCTCGATGGCCGCTTTTGTGTGGGCAGCAACGAAAAATGTCTTGGACGCTCCGGGCCAGCCCATGCGCGAGCGCAGTGAAATCCTGCGCATCGTAAACGAACCCGACACGGCCTTCTTGTACAAATGGATGTCCGCTGCACTGATCAACCATTTTGGCGGCGCCATGCGCAAGCACTTGAAGCCCCCGATGAAGGTGTACGGTTGGTTGGCGTCAATCGCAGAGATGCTGGCGGCCGAGTCGGCTGCAGAGCTGGCCGTGTTCGAGGACACGATGTCGCAGCTACCGCGCAAAGCGCCAGCACCAGCGCCACCCAAGAGCCGGGCGGAGTACGATCGCAACGTGCAGGCCGCCAAGAATCGCGAGGCGCAAGAGGCGGCGGAGCGGCTCGCCGAGCAGCAAACGCGCGGCGCGATTATTGCACGCAAGCGCGACGAAGCCATGCAGGAGCAGACGCGACTAGAGCAGGAGCGCGAAGACGCGCTGGTGCGGCAGCTCGAGCGCACCAGTCTTGCCTGCAACAGCCACGCCCACGCGCAACAGGCGCCACTCAGCCCCGCGTCGGAGGCCAAGCGACTGGTAGACGCGCAGAAGGCACGTGAGGCCAAGGAGCGGGACATCGCAGAGACCAAAGCGCGCATCAAGGAGCAGAAGGCGGCGCAGGCCGCCAAGGACGTTGAGGAGGCCAAGGAACAGGACAGAAGAGAGGAGGCGCGCGACACCGCCAAGCGCATCGCGCACGGGGAGGGATACAGCAAGCGCAAGGGCAACCGAGAGTAGCTTTGAGCGTATGCGTGGAAAAATGAGGCAAACCAAGCTTACAAAATTCCAGTAACCAAGAAAAATGTGCATTTAAGGGATGCGTGTATCAGCTCTCGCTTTTTGTCGCTAAGTTTATCACCAAAAAGCAGCACCCATTCCATTCGAACCCACCACTCTCATTCGCCCCCTGCTCTCTTTCTTGTCGTTAAAAAAAGCTCAACTCCAAACATTACTAGTGCAGTTACAAGTGTCATGGTTAATGACTACGGAATTCGCATCTCCGGCGGGTGGTACGCCCAAGAAATGGACTGGAATGGTCGCAAGCAGCGAACGGGCATTCTTTTCAATGAGCACAAACAAACGTTTAAGCTCGAGGATACCAATAACGAGAAAAGTCACCGTACGCTCATTACAGGAGACGAGGCAAAGGCTATCATGAAGGATGCAGTCTTGTCTAATCTTGATCGTCGCAAAAACATACGCGACGGCGAGCGCCCCGACTTTGACGACATTCATTTTGATGCAACCGATCCGGTGTTGGTCGGTAACTTCTCATGCACAGCCGAGCAGAAAGCGGCTGGCACTGTCGAGCGCGACATTTTCGGCATACTTGACGCGGACATCCGCCCGTTCGACATGGTAAAGGTCGTGGTCAACGTCGGCGCCGCCGGTTGCATCTGGCCCAACGACGCACCAAGAGGTGCAGCGGAGGAATGCTGGGCATATGTGCTTGCGGTTGATGCCCAGCCATCCCGTGATCCAGCGGTGGAAGCAATGATTGCGAAGCAAAACAACTCGACTGAGGATCTCAAACTCGTTACCATTCTTCCAGTGGTCAAATTAAAGTCAATCCCGGCTTGGGTTGCGTCAGAGCCTTACGTAGTGTGGCGTAAGCGCATCTTTCAGCATGCGCACCCGCCAAAGTAAGTGCACACAAAGGAGGTAAAGACGCGTATTGTAAATGTGTCTTAAACACGGCCTAAGTTATGGAAGTTGTCGCGTTAACTCCTCGTGAAGGCCATTTGGCCTAAACATGGCCTACGCATGGCCCAAGTTGTGGAAGTTGTCGCGTTAACTCCTCGTGAAGGCCCTTCGGCCTAAACACGGCCTACGCATGGCCCAAGTTGTGGAAGTTGCCACCCACCCCACCCACCCCACCCACCCCACCCACCCCACCCACCCCTCGTAAAATCCCCACTGCCCAAACGTAGCCTAAACTTGGCCTAAACTGCCGGTAAGTGGAAACACTGCCCATTACGCAACACAATCCACTTCCCAACAGAACCCACGCACCCCCTTCACCGCGCAGCACCCAAGAATGTTTCTTCCGTACAAAAAACCCAACGTGCTCAAGATGAACCCAATCAGCGGCATGAACCGCACCAGCATCGGGCGCCAAACCGTGCGTAACAGCATCTCCAAACTGGATGCCGGCACCTTCTATAAGAGGTATCTCGCGCAGATGGTGTCCAACATCGCATCCGGAAATCTGAAAATCGAGAGCGATTTCGTCCAAGAGGCGCTCCATGCCAAAAATGAGCGCGCCGAGGAATTGCAGGAATACTTCGAAAACCTCAGAAACGGGCCCAAACTTGCATGGGAGCAAGGCGCGGAGGAGCGTCGCAAACAACAGGAAGAGGAAGAAAATTCCACGTGCGAAATCCAAAATACCGGAAAGGGTGGCATCATCAAGTACAGGATCCCGAATTCCAACCAGAAAGACGCGTTGCAGAGTGAGACTTCGGCGTGACCGCTTCTCGCAAACTTGCAGCAAAATCGCACAAACTTGTGTAAACCTTTGTGTCTGTCGGTCCTCGTGCAACCAGACTTTAACATAATAAAAACGCAGTTTGTTCATTGTTTTTATTTCGTGACGCATTTTTAAACACTTTGCGGTGTAATGCGGATTAAAAAGGAACCCTTGCCCCTTGCTGCACAACTGTTAATTAACACCCTTGCCGTGGTCTCAACGCTAACCATGAAGAAAACCCGCCCCCTCTTCTCCTATCCAGATAAGCCTCATGTCAGCAGCACCCACCGGCCCCGTAAACGAAGGTCGCTCCCCAACGGTTTCCCGCGCTGCAGCCGCGCGCTCAGGAGGTCCGATATACGAAGGGCGCACAAGCGCGGCAGCTGCGCGGGCTTCTGCACACCCGTACATGGCAAAATCTTCAACGAATACCCAAAAAGTGTCTTTTGGAAAGCAAAAGGAAAACCCTGCAGCAGACGGGTTTGAATCCCAGCGCGAAAGCAAAGCATCGCGCTACACAAAGGTGTTACAAATGGGTGCCAACGGGGTAGATGGAATTCTTGCGATTGCAGACAAATTTGGCAGGCCGTTGCTTCCCTACGAACACCAGCGAAGGGCAGTGAAACTTGTCGCCGACAAAAAAACAAAGTTCATGCTTCTAGCACACGACGCCGGACTCGGAAAAACCGCCACCGCGTTTCAAATCATGGCGGCCATTGAGCTTCTCATAGGGGGCGGTTGTCGCACCATCGTGACCGTGCCACCAAGTACGCTTCCGCAGTGGGAAGAAACGGCACACACGTGGCTAAACTCAGATCGCATCAAACCAGAAACAATCCTGGTCACAAACAAAGCAAGTCTCGTGAGCTACGAAAAATTAGCGACGGTGCGCGTGCTCGTGATCTCGCGCCACCTTCTTGCGCGCCTGTACAAGACCTGCTTTCATTACGAAGAAAAGTACGAACAAAACGAAAGGGGAAACTGGATCTCCAAGTGGATCCGCACAGACGGCAAGCCATTGCACCCACTCTTCAAAATCCCATGGGATTTGCTCTGCGTAGATGAAGCGCACTTCATGCGCAACCCCCACACCGAGTGGTGCGTTTCCCATGAGCAACTTTCTGATGGAATGTTAGTCGGTGACACGCATGTCGGCGGCTGCAGCAAACGCATCGCACTCACAGCTACGCCCATATGCAACAAGCCGCTGGATATGGTAGGCATATCCAAGGCGATTGGGGCGGACCACCAGTTTCGGGACAAGTATTACTGGTCTACTGACCGTACGTGCCGCACGATTCGCGAATCCACGGCGCATCGTTTTCGGGCCCATACGGATCGCGCGCGCGATACAATTCTCAGTCTGAAGCCCCTCAACTTTAAGACTTTCAGCTGCAAACCCGGACTGACTTATGAGGAAGCCGCCGAATACAATGCAATATTGGGAGACGCCAGACAGCTTCGCTTGGAGTTGGAAACGCACCGCGCGACTGCAGCTGACCTTCAAAAGCTGATGGCAATGCTGCAGCGCATGCAGCAAATGTTAGTTTCGCCACTTCTCGCCAAAACTGGCGCGCAAAAATTCAAAGAGAACGAGATTCTGTACACGCAATCTGCTACCCGCGAGACCGGCCTGCTGCGAGCGCTCTATGATCGGATCAAAGCGCGCCAGGCGGAAGGCCACAACCGGATCATGATTGCTGCAAACCACGTCACAATCATGAAGATTGCAAAATTATACCTGGAAAACAAAGAGCCAGGAATTGCTGAGATATTTATGTACGAAGGCTCAAAAAGTCTGCAACAGCGCCAGGCAGAAAAGCAAGCCTTTCTCGTGGCGCCCAAATCGATTCTGTTTCTCAGCATCGGCGCCGGGGGAACCGGCCTTCACCTGGTCCCTGGATGCAACTGTGGCATTTTCTGGGGAAGTCGCCCCTTTAGCCCTGCACAGATCTGGCAGACAGCAAAACGCATTCATCGCATCGGCCAAGAAAATGAGGTGTTCATAGACCACATAATTCCTTACGGAAGCGTCGACTGGGCGATCGACAGGGTGCATGAAGACAAATCGGGTCTCGCCGCCGCAGTCATCGACAACGACTGGTCGCACTTTGGTGAAGACACCAGCAGCTGGAAAAAAACCGGTCGCATCGTTGACAGCTGCAGCAAAATGAACGAGGACGGAAACTTCCCGCCCGAGCCCCCGCCCGAGCCCACGCCTGAACCCGACCAGAAGTCTGTGAATTCCAAAGCTGCGTCCGAAAATGCGGCGGGTACCACTAACACTGGTGGTGCCGGCGTTAACAATACTTCTGCGCCATACGTACCCCCTGCTGGACCCTCGCTTGTTGTCGGGTTCCCCCTCGGTCCTGCCGTAATGCAAACGACGACGCCGCCAAGTGTGAACGAGCTGTTGAACATCGCCGAGGAGTTGCGAAACGAGACCGCGGAAACGGGCGCGCTGCCGCCTCTGTGATTGCAATACAATTCCGCCCGCATAACCGCGTAAAAATAAATATAAGAACCAGTGGTGTGTGTGTGTTTTACGCGTGAAAGGGAAGACGCTGTTCGTGTTTTGAGAAGAGTGTCCGGCGATAACTGGGTGGGAGGAGGTGCACCGGTGTTGGTAGTGTTGTAAGTATCATAATCTCACATTCATTATAAATATAATTTTTGCTAAATTCTCCCCTCCCCGCTAACGCAAAGGCCTCCTCTCTCACACCCCACTCATTAGGTCGAGCAGCACCCACAGAACCCAGACACCTAAGCACATTCTCGAGGCCGAGCAACGATCTGCTGCAGATGTGCTAATTAAACTTGGCCGAGCGCTACCAAAAACTCCTGGCGAACATTTATCTTGCAACCGCAAGTTTGTCAGCACGCTTCTGCAGATCGGCGCCACATTGCCTTCCCATGGATTCGCTGGTCTAGGAGATGAACAACTTGAGGTGCTCGATTCGGTGATCGCATCAACTCACAGGGCGATTCGCTCAAACATAGAGCGCGGACGCTTGGACGCACCCGAAGTGGACTTGCTTCGTTCGCTGGCAGCAGATTCCGAAGAAGAAAAAGACGAGCGCAAGTATGGACGCATCGGTGTTGCTGGCTCAGTACCATGCATCTTTGCTTCCATACAATACACGCCACAGGAACTCGCTCACTTTCGCGAAGCGCTCATAAAAGCCGAGCTCGCCCATTACGTGAATTTACGCGGACTTCGTGCTATGAAAAGCAACCTTCTAGGACCAGGAAAGCTCGTTTTTCACGAGGCCGTGGATTTAGCACTGCCCATCGTGACGCGCTCCATGGTTTTTTGGGTATTCCCCACCCTGTTTGACGGGTTGCGATTGCGATGTGGTCTAGAGATTGCTTCTCAGCTGGGCGTCCCACAAGGCGGTAAAACGCGGCCCTTTGGCCTTGGTGGCTGCGCGGAGAGCGTATTGTCTGGAGGCGAAACAGTCCTAGATGCAATCCGGGTCGTGCGGAGTGTTCAATTTCTTTTGGGCGCGATGCACATCGGCGTTTTGCAGTATCTCGGCGCTGAGGCCCCCGGATCACAAGAATTGGATATGGTGCATCAACTCGAGGCTCGCATTTGCGCGCGCTTGCAAACTTGCCGCGAACTATACGAACGCGTATGTCTTGTACCAGGAAAGCAGATGCGCACGATTCTAGACATAGTGGCCGACTTTGTAGAAAATGCATCGGCTGCGACCGTTTCCGGCTTCGAGAACAAAGAACCGAACGAAGAACAAGAACGCGCATATCTCGTCATACGATTGGCGTTTGCCGTACCGTGCCTCAGACCATTGTGCCTAAAACCTCTTGAAGGTTATGATGGGGGTGACCTGAGCTTGTGGGACGCGTGTCAACACATTCTTCTTCTGAAACAGCGCGAGGCAAAGACCACCGATTCGCCAATTTCTTTGGTGGCGCAGGTATTAGGGGGCGTCGTGGGCGGAATCACATCTCACGCAATTCAAGGGCCATTTTTTGCAAATGACGCGCTACTGGAATATGTAAATCGCCTCATTGAAAAGTGGCCAAATCCGAAGACGCGTTTAAACTGGCCCGAATACGAAGATTGTACACCGGAGCCGTTACATGTTTCGCGGCGTAAAATTCGGCGCCACGTCAACACAGCCCTGACTGACACCCAAACGAGAGGCAAGCACGTGGGGCCTAATCAAAGCATTTGCGAAGCCATCCGCGGTGCCCAAAGCGAAACGAATCAAAAGCCATCGCCTCGCTTCAAAAGTGCACGCCCGCGTTCAGATTTGGTTGACGTTCGCGCGGCAGCAGCGCTTACGATGTGTAGCGTGGCAGCTGGGCTTGAACGCGGAGAAAGGGCAACAAGCTGCTCCACACACCCCACGGACGGAATAACGCAACTAAAAAGATTTTACATAGTTGCCCTCTCTACAGAACCAGGTCTTCCGGTTGTGAAGGGGCAACTCGAGAACGCGAATCCCTTTGTGGAACAACCGACAAAAAACCGCGCTTCTGATTCCGCCGCCACAGACGCAATCGAAACGCCGTGGAGAGACATCGTGGGCGGCGCTACGCTTCTGGTTGGCCCCTTGTACGAATTTACTAAACAGGCATTCAAGCAAACGCTTCTTGTCGATTGGTTGCCACTCGAATGCGTTAAACAGGCACTCCGGGATCGCGCAGAGGGCAGAGCCCGACGTCCGCAGGCGGCGATGCTTCCCGCCACAGCCATGGCGATGCTCGCCAACCATGCCAAGACGATTGTTGCTAGGGTTGTTACAGATGTTCTCAATCGCATGCAGATGGCGCAAGGCGTGCCCCCGCGTTCCAAACAAGCGCTCGAGTGCTTCTGCACATGGGCAAGAGCGGTCTATGATCATGCAGTGTACGCACCGCTCTGGGAAAGCTGCCTCATTCACATCTGCTCAAGTACCGGGGCAACCCGCCCTTCCACAAAACGCTGGAACTATTCTTGGCAACAAAATGCGCTTAAGCGTCCTCCCCCAGTGTCAACAATGGGATCGGCGGAGGAGATGCGACGCGCAGTGCGTGCTAGTTCTCCCCTTTCTTTAGAAAAGTCCGCTTGATTAAAAGAGATACACTAAGCATCAAAAAGACTTTTTACTTGCTGAGCAGCAGTTCGCGCTAGCTCGCCCCTTTAGAAAGTCCGCTTTATCGAAAGAGATACACTAAGCATCAAAACTATTTTTTACTTGCCGAGCAGCAGCAGCACCCAACACATGGACCCCATGACCCTTCCGTTGCAGCTACCAACCAGAGTAGAGTCGCAAATTAAGATACGTGACCCCATCAAAACCCCGGAGGAGGTCAACCTTGAATTCGTTTACCGGTGGTGGAAGTTTCACAAGATGTCACCGGGCAACAAGGCTTTCACGCCAGTTGAGCTCATCAAATTTGTGGAAAGCTCATGGCCCAGCCTAACCAAAGAAAACCGCAGTTATGCCCTTGAGAAAGCAAGGGAAATGTTATACACACATAATGATATCTTTATTAATACGCTTCACAAGATGCTCGCGAACGGCCAAGTCACGCCACCATACAAGTCCTTCGATTATCCCTCGTCCAACGCGTGGACTGCGATGAGTCATCTTTGGGCTGAAAATAAAGAAAAGCGCAAAATGTTTCGTGAGGCGGATGAAGATGCTTTCACTGACAGTGATACAGACGATGAGCAAATAGAAGACGTCGACCTAACCCTTGCCATGGCTGTAGCAAATGAACAAATGAACGCCGTGGTCCTGAAGAGGAAATTGCGGGACACAGAGAAGAGCGAGTGGAAGAAGGCAAGAAGGTTGCGCAACGAGTGGATTGCACAAAGGAGCGGCGCTGGAGTCGTTAATGAACAAGACTGATGCGACGCTCTCGCTAGAGGGGTTTACACTTAGGTTGTGTTGTTGGTGTTAGTGTGTAAAAGCATTAAAAA
>Ga0066856_10000009_pt1 | contig 62066 bp, 74 predicted proteins | sample ETNtaG_5_FD_65605 | JGI IMG/M metagenome (GOLD analysis project Ga0066856, IMG submission 65605) | Marine microbial and viral communities from oxygen minimum zone, Eastern Pacific Ocean - ETNP201406SV205 | ecosystem: Environmental > Aquatic > Marine > Oceanic | place: Pacific Ocean: Eastern...
TGAACAAAAACGAAGTTACACATTACAAAAAGTTAAAGACTGGTCGGACACCGAGATCACAATCACTGACTATATTGAAGGTCGTGGCAAATTCAAAAATGGCCTCGGCAAATTTATCGGCGTTGATTCAAACAATCGAGTAGTCGAGGTACCTTGGCCATCACTTACAATACTAGACCGTCAAGGTATATGGCATAACAGACAATCTTATATCGGACAAAAACTAACCTTCGAGTATTTCGATCGTACACCATCTGGTGCATATCGTTTTCCTCGAGCTAAAACAGTACGTAACTATGAGTAGACTTATATGGAAATTATACAACGATAACTTAATAAGTGAAGAAGTAGCAAACATTTTATTAGACAAATTATATGAATAAAACAATTAAATTAACTGATGCGAGCGGCAAAACAACAAAATTTAAACCTTACTATATAGGTAATATTCCTAATAGCTTTGATAAAAACAAAGACAAATATTTTAATAGAGGTGGAATAACTTATATTGAAGAAAAAATGCATTGGTCACAAATGATATGAAAATAAAAATAGGTAATAAAACAATTTTATGCACAAGGAAAAAAGACCATAAAGAGTTTTTATTTGAAAGAATATTAGAACTGAGACAAGAAATAATTCAAGATGTACTTATGTCGTCTCAAAAAGGTAGAATACCTGTAAAGGCTCTTAAGCATAAAGCTGAAATGATTAGAAAATATAGTAGAAGATTAAAATTATTATCATGAGCGTACTTAGTAAACTTATAGTTGATTGCCCTCGTTATGGGCGTGAGGAGTTTTTAATAAACACCGAAGTTGCTATACACGTGCAAGAATCTACAATAAATAATATTTTAAAGTATTTTTCTGATCAAGCTATAATTGATATTGAGGAAATATGCTAAACAAAATATGGAGAATATGGGCTAAAGCACTTGGCGAAAAAGCCCTTGAGGATGCAGATGCAGTCGCATTTGTAAGAACGTTATTAATAGCGCAAGCTGTTATAACTAATATATTAATATCTATTAACATTATAATTAACTGGTTATGAGCGCAATAAAGACTTACAAACACTATATTAAAACAAACGTGTTTAAAATACGAGATAAAATAAAACTAGAAAGAAAACCTAAAAACAAAAGATGAAAAACTTTAATAAGAAAATATTTTCATTAAACATATCTTCTTTGCAAAAAGTTAAATCAGAAATACCACAAAAGTATTTTAATCTTGCGATTAATATTGCTAATAGTTTTTCAAAAGAATATTCTTCAATTGGTGTAATGAATACAAATGATCTTATACAAGAATCATGCTACGCTTTAATAAAATCGTGGAATAATATTAATTGGGAATACATTAATCAAATTGAAAACAAATTAGACCGTAAAAAATCAATAACTAACTATTTGAAAAAAAGTATTACTGGTTTAGTTAAAGATGAGATTAAAAAAAATATGGACGGTACTAAAAAACCTATAAAAGGTATATGGGATAATAAAACTAAAACAAGAAGAACTGATGTGTTTGGGTTTTTATCTATATTATTTCCTAATTGGTTTGATAATAATGTGCTTACATTGATTGAAGATGAAGTTTATGATTACGACTATGAACAATTAGGTAATTATATTGAAACATGGTTAGATAAACATTTGCCTAAATATAAGCTTATGCTACTTATGCTGTTTGGCATTGATGATGTATACTCTAAACCAAAAACAATGGCTGAAATTGCTATTAAGTTTTCAATGCGACCTGAGGCTGTTCGCAAACAAAAAGAACGTTTAATTAAAAGATTAAGGTCTAATGAGCATGCACTCAACGAGTTAGCATATTATGTTGTTACGCATGGCATAAAATCATCATCTAAAGTATATGATTATGCATCGGAAAATCTTAAAATTTATGCAAATTAAGGTCACTTTTGACTAAAATTGCACTATATTATATATACCTTATGGATACATTTAAAACAAAACTTAAGCTTACAAGTAACAACGTTGACACGTTGTCTTTTATACGTCATTCTAATGATTCAGTTAATTTAAGCGCTGATCTTAAAATGAAAGAGGGCAATTACAATATTAATAATGTAAATGCTATTTCATCGTCTAAAGAAATTAATTTATCTTTAGATAGGTTAACAGGTTCGGGTGTTAATACAAGCAATAAAATATTAAATACCCATAAATTGAAACCTGTGGAAGATGTTAATACTGGGTTTGGCAAATTAGAAAAATGCTACAAACGCAGAGTAATCAAAAAAAATAATATAATTTATGACTTACTTAACTAAAAGTACACAGCAAAAAATGAAAGCACGTGATAATATAGACAGTAACGTAAGTTATACAATTGGCGATGGCATTATAACTTATTACAAAAACGGAATTTATTATAAACACAAATTTATTGAATCAAATGACAACAGCAGAAAAATTAAGTAAAATTCAAATTGAGTTTAAAGCCAAAAAGTCTAGGTTTAATTCTTTTGGTAAATACAACTTCAGGTCAGCTGAAGATATACTAGAAGCATTGAAACCTATGAACGAGAAATACCGTGTACATTTTACAATTGATGAAAAGTATATACACACGGATCAATTGCCTATTATTGAAACTAAAGCGAGTATGTTTGATATAGAAGATAATAGTGCTATACACGCAACCGCTATTGTAGGTGTTGATTTACACCAAAAGGGTATGGCTACTCCTCAGCAGTTTGGGAGCGCTTCTAGCTACGCTAAAAAGTATGCCTTAGGTAATCTACTATTAATAGATGATACTGCAGATGCGGATGCTACAAATGATCATGGAGCTACACGCAAGCCTAAAATTACTTCTAGCAATATTGAAAAAGCTAAAAAGTTTTTATCAAACGGCGGATTACTTAAAACTTTACAAGACAAATATGATATAGAGCCTACAGCTCTAAAAGAATTACAGAATGGATAAACAAGAGATATTAAATAAGTTGCGTGATGATGAGAATTATTACGGTAAATTTGGTAAACAATACCTAAGTAATTCTGATATATCAGCATTATTAAATAATCCTCTTGATTTTAAGAAGAAAATACCGCCATCGCCAGCATTGGTTATTGGCGGTTATTTTCACACATGCATCCTCGAGCCTCATAAGCTTGATAAATACAAAGTAATTAAATCAAGTACAAGAAATACTAAATCATATAAAGAGTTATCAGAAGGCGATATATGTTTGTTAGAGCATGAAGCAGATAGCATCGAGCTAATGCGGGAGATTGTTTTAGATAACGATTTATTTAAAGATTTAATTCAAGAAGGTGAAGTTGAGTATGAAGTACCCGGCTTAGTAGAACTTGAGGGCATGATGTGGAAAGGTAAAGCAGACATTATTAATCATTCACATCAATTAGTAATTGATTTGAAAACTACTGGAAATATTAATGCATTTCAAAGTAGTGCTTACAAATATAATTATGATAGCCAAGCATATATTTATTCTAAAATGTTTGGTTATGAACTTGTATTTATAGTTATTGATAAAAACAGTCATCAGCTTGGTTTATTTGATTGCAGCGATAAGTTTATGCATTCAGGTTCAAACAAAGTTGCTAGAGCTGTTCAATCTTATGAAGAGTTTTTCATAAATGGCGATGGAGATTTTAGCCAATATTATATCTCTAAAACACTTTAATTTAATTTATTTATTATGGCAAGAACTAAAAAACAAACTTGTGATGTTACTGGTATGACTACTAGTACTAAAAACTTTTATTCTAATCAATCTCATGTTAAAGCTGTAGACAATATGAGAAGAGCTACTGGTGCGAATAAAACTCAGCTTAAAAGAATGTTTAACCAATTAGCTACATATTAATGGCAAGTATTATTTCAGCAAGTATTGATCTTACAAAGATTGATAAAGCAAAAATCTATGAAGGTAAAAAGGGTAAATACTATCCTATAACAGTTGTATTAAACGATGAGCCGGGTCAATATGGTGATTCAGGATATATAATGACTGAGCAAACTAAAGAAGAGCGAGACGCTAAAACTCAAAAGCAATATTTAGGAAACGTAAAAGTTGTTTGGACTAATGGGCAAAATGTAACTACTGCAGAAAAGCAAGGAGTTCAACAATCTATTGAAATGCAAACAGCACCTGCTGAACCTGATTTACCTTTTTAATGAATGAGGACTTTGATTTCATTAACGTTGAGTACGACGAAGATGGAGAGATAACATTAATCGAAGATTAATATGAATACAACAGAGATTAACGGTTTTGAAATTGATATTTTTAACCAATATGATCTTAATGTAGGCAAGCGAGAGGGTGTATGCCCTCTTTGCTCGCATACAAGACAACCCAAAAATCAAAAAGCAAAATGTGCTATGTATGATTGGGATCGTGGTCTCGGTACTTGTATGAATTGTAACGAAGTATTCCAGCTTCATACTTTTAAAAGAAAATCAGATTCTTTAAAAGAATATACCAAACCTGAATGGAAAAATAATACTAGCCTTAGTAATAATGCTATTAAATGGTTTGAGAGTCGAGGTATAAGTCAAAAAACTTTAGTTAAAATGAAAATAACTGAAGGTACTGAATTTATGCCGCAGACAGGAAAAAATGAGAATACAATTCAATTCAATTACTTTATTAATAACGAACTAATAAATATAAAGTATAGAGATGGTAGAAAGAATTTTAAACTCGTTAAAGGGGCCGAAAAAGTATTTTATAATATTGATAGGACTATCGGCCATGACTATATTGTTATTGTGGAAGGCGAAATGGATGCTCTTTCTTTTGTGGAAAGCGGGATTGAACCCGTTGTATCTGTTCCAAACGGAGCTACTATTAATAACACTAACCTTGATTACTTGGACAGCTGCATTGATTATTTCGAAACAAAAGAAAAAGTCATACTCGCAGTTGATGCAGATGAGGCAGGACTCACACTTAAGCAAGAACTTATTAGAAGACTCGGTGCAGAGAGATGCTTTACGGTTGAGTTCGGAGTACACAAGGATGCTAATGAATTTCTTATGGAAAATGGGCGCAATAATCTTGCTAATATTATTAGTAAGGCTAAGCCTGTACCCATTGAGAATGTTGTAACATTAAAAGATATAAATGAAGAACTGGAAGAATTTATTTATGAAGGTTTTAAACCGGGCTATCAAATCGGTCTTAATAACTTTGATAGCATATTCAGTACTTATACAGGGCAGTTCATCACCGTTACAGGCGTTCCTAGCAGTGGCAAGTCTGATTTTGTTGATCGAATGGTGGTGGGATACTACCTAAAATATGGTTGGAAAACTGCGTTTGCTTCACCTGAAAATAAACCAACTTTTTTGCATACACATAAGTTAATAAGAAAGATTGGCGGATGGATGCCTAACAAAGATGATATAGGTACTGAGAAGTGGAACAATGTTATTTCTAAAGTTAACGATAATTTTTATTTTATTGAAAACGAAAGATATGATTTAGACGCGGTACTTGCAAAAGGTGCTGAACTTGTGAAGCGTAAAGGCATTAAATGTTTAGTTGTTGATCCTTATAATAAGGTTAAAATGCAAGGCGCAAGCGCTATGAGCATACCAGATGCTACAATGGAATATCTTACACGCATTGAGGCGTTTGCTAAAAAGTATGATGTACTTGTTATTATTGTCGCACACCCAACCAAAATGTATAAAAAAGAAGATGGTACAATTGACGAACCAACTATGTATAGCATTAAAGGCGGTGGTGAATGGTATGATGCATCATATCACGGCTTACTTGTTCATCGCAATTACGAGCAAAAAACCGTCAAAGTTAAGGTGCTTAAAGTAAAATTCCAAAATTTAGGAGAAAATCAAGCTGAAGCACACTTTAAATGGGATCATACAAGCGGAGATTATATACCTATTGAAGAAACCAATGTTGATACTATGCCATGGGAAGTGGATTAAAAAAGAAAAAAAGCTATAAAGGATTAAATACAGGATTTACTCCAACACCCGAACAAACAGAATGGGATCGTTATTGTGTTAACAATAATATTAGAATAAGCCCTAAACCCACCCAACAAGGTATGCAACCCGAAGAGTGGCGAGTTGAGGTAAGAATAGGTCCATATAAAAGAGGTGAAAAAGCTTTTTTATCGCCTAATGTATATACAGCGGATAACATATGGCAGGAATTATATAATATGAAGAAATACTATTATGATAAACGTACAAGATGAGTACAGAGGATTACTATCAGGAATACTCCATGGGGGAGCACAAAAAGAAGACAGAACAAAAACTGGGACGCAATCTGTCTTTGGAAGAATGCTTAGACATGACATGGAACTGGGGTTTCCTTTATTAACAACTAAAAAAATATATTTTAACCATGCAGTTACAGAATTACTATGGATATTACAGGGACGCACTGACATTGCTTACCTCAACGATCACGGTGTTACTTACTGGAATGCTGATTATAAGCGATCAGGTAGAACTGACGGTACGCTTGGCCCTGTTTATGGGCATCAGCTTAGGGACTTCAATGGTGTTGATCAGCTTGAAAAAATACTCAAGCAAATTAAACAAGAACCGTCATCAAGGCGCATTATGGCAAGCTTATGGAATCCCAATGATTTGGATGATATGGCTTTGCCTCCTTGTCATTACGGCTTTCAAATATATATAAACAATGGAAAACTTGACTTACTTTGGACCCAACGCTCTGCTGATGTGTTTCTTGGTCTCCCTTATGATTTTGCCATGTATGGCTTATTATTACTTATGTTGGCAAAAGGATCGGGTTATAGACCTGGGCGCCTTACTGCTTCACTCGGCGATTGCCATTTGTATAACAATCATATCGAACAGGCTAAACAGCAACTATCCCGTGATTTTAGGGGCTTGCCTCACGTGGGAGTTGACCTTGGGATATTTATTGCAGAAGGGGCGGGAAACTTTATAACAATACCCACAAGAAGTATGATACATTTATCAGAATATAATCCACACGAACCAATTAAAGCTAAATTAAATACATGATAAAACTTAAAAAAGGCAAGTATAAAATATACCATATACCGGGAGTTAAAGTTGGCTGCACTACAAGCATACAGCGGAGAGTTATTGAGGCTCAGGGTTATAAGCCTGGTGAATATGAAATACTTTTTGAAACAGACAATGTTGCAGAAGCTTCACACGTAGAAAAACAATTACAAGAAGATTTAGGATATAAAGTAGATCGCAAACTTTATAAGGATTTATTTAAAAAAGCAATGAACAAACACACATCATCCCCGGCAACTACTACATTTAAAATTTCTTCTAAAGATTTAGACGCTAAGTTTTTAGCTGATTTAGAAATTAAAACACAATATGGCACATTTAAATTGGACTCGACTGATAAAATTGATTGGGTTATTTCCAATATACATGATAGCCAATTTGGGCCTAATACTTGTTATATTTATAATAAAGCTATGGCGAACGCTGGCGAATTCCAAAAATTAGAAGAGCCTAAAGAAAATAATCAAAATCAATTTGAATTAATTAGAGAATGGGCTCAAAATAGGGGCTTGTTTGATAAGGGTGATATTAAAACACAATTAATTAAATTATATGAAGAATCAGGTGAATTATCGCAAGCCGTACTTAAAAATGATAAGGCAGGTATTATTGATGCTATCGGTGATAGTGTTGTCGTTCTTACTAATCTTGCCTACCTTGTCGGTACCGATATTGAAACTTGCATTAATTCTGCATATAATGAAATATCTAACAGAACTGGTAGAATGATTAACGGAACATTTGTAAAAGATGAGTAAAGATAAAATAATACAAAACGTAATAGACAAAATACAAAAGCGTTCTGAAGTTGGCTTTAAAAAATATGGTGTTACTCTATATGATGATAGTCAACCACTAGACACTTGGCTTAACCATTTGCAAGAAGAACTTATGGATGCAGTCAACTATATTGAAAAAACGCGTATGTCACTTCGTGAATCTATTGAAGATTGTTATATACGTGACTTAGAAGTTACTGATCCTGAAACTATATCTGCATATCCTGAACCCGATCATGTAGACCTGTGGACAACTAATTATACTTATGAAACGAAAACGAAGTAAAAAGAGGGGACCTGTCCAGGCTAAAAAAATAAGCTATGACGGTATTAATTTTGCATCAGGTTTAGAAAGATACACATATATGGCCTTAAAAAAAGCTAAGTTATTTGAGGGATACGAAAATGAAATATTCCAACTTATAGATGGGTTTAGTTTTAAAAATCAATCTTATGAGAAACAAGCAAATGGCAAAGGCGATTATATAAATAGGGGCCAAAAAAAAATATTAGGCATTAAGTATACACCTGATTTTGTAGGTAAAGATTTTATAATTGAATGCAAGGGAAGGGCTAATGAGTCTTTTCCCCTGCGTTGGAAACTGTTTAAATTATGGCTCACGAAAAACAATATTGGAAAGACACTTTACAAACCACAAAACCAGAAAGAAGTGGACTTGACAATACAACTAATAAAGAACAGCAGAAAAAGCAAGCGCGCATAATGTATAATAGGCGTAAGCTTGACAAAGACATCAAACAATATATTAAAAATGATAGAATCAAAGGAAGCAGAATTGAAAGAATTGGACGACAACACGGATTTTACGTTGAGTAGTCACTATTCAGAAAGAATAAAATTTCACATGAAGATGCTTAATTACTATTTAAAAGAAGAAAAATTATGTCATGGGAATTATCATTAGGATTATATCCAGGTATACTTATTGGTATCCGTAGTTATGACCAAAAAGAAGCTACAGACCATGTGCTATACATACCGTTTATAGAATTATGTTTTACAATATATAAAAATGAATAATATAGAAGAATACGTATTAAAAAGATTTCCTAAAAGATTTAAAAACAAAAAAGTATTAATTAAAGAATTTGATAGCCATTATGAAGTTAATCATAATAAAGATGCAAGTCCAATTATATTAGGTAAAAATATATGAAAGAATCAAAATTAATTGAAATGCAAAAACAATTAGAAACTTTAGGAGCCGCAGTAACAAGGCTTGTCAATGAAGTAACTAATTTAAAGGATTTAAGTGTTGGTACACTTGAACTAGTAAAAAGATTACCAGATTACGAAAAAGCATTAGAAGCATTAAAAGATAATTATAAAAAGAAAAAAGAGAATGAGTCTATTCAAACAGAGGATACCGTATAAACCCTTTGAATACCCGGAATACTATAATGATGGGTGGCTAAAACAAGCACAAGCATTTTGGTTGCATACAGAAATACCTATGCAGGGTGATGTAAAAGACTGGAATGAAAAATTAACTAAACCTGAAAAAAATTTAGTTGGAAATATATTATTAGGATTTGCGCAAACAGAATGTGCTGTATCAGACTATTGGACTCAGAAGGTTGTTGGTTGGTTTCCAAAACACGAAATACAACAAATGGCTATGATGTTTGGCAGTCAAGAAACAATACACGCTGTTGCTTATTCTTATTTAAATGAAACATTAGGCCTTGAAAATTTTGAAGCATTTTTACAAGATGAAGCAACTATGCAAAGGTTTGATAACCTCGTTGCTTATAAAGGAAACAATCCAGTTGGTATTGGGAAGTCCTTGGCTATTTTTTCTGCTTTTGCTGAAGGAGTTAGTCTTTATTCTGCTTTTGCTGTATTATATTCTTTTCAATTAAGAAATTTATTAAAAGGTATAGGGCAACAAATGAAATGGTCAGTAAGGGATGAATCGTTACATTCTAAAATGGGATGTCATTTGTTTAGGCATATGTGCAGTGAAATTCCTAACTTACAAAATGATTGTTACGATGATGTTATTAAAGCCGCCACAGCCATGCTTAATGCAGAAGAAAAATATATCGACAAAATGTTTGAGCTTGGGGACATTGAAAACCTTAAAGCCTACGACCTCAAGCAATTCATTAGAAAACGTCTCAATGAAAAAATTACAGAACTTGGTTACAGCAACAGGAGGAAACACTTTGAATTTGACGAGGTCGCAGCAAGCAATCTTGACTGGTTCTATCATCTTACCGGCGGGCATACTCATACTGATTTTTTTGCTGTTCGCCCGACTGATTACTCAAAAGCTAATGAGGGTGAAGACTTTGAAGATATTTGGTAATGTAAAACAAAATAAAATATGAAAAAAATTATACTATTATTATTATTTATAAGCTATAATGCTTTTAGTCAAGCCGACATATATGGTATGTGGGGAACAGTTGATGGAGAATATGTAGAAATATTTCCAGATAATACTTTTAAAAGATATAATTTAAGAGGATTAAATAAGAGAAAAGAAGTGTTAGCAGAAGGATATATAGAATATGACGGGGAAAGACTAGAAGTGCATAGAACTGACACTGTGGATGCTTATGATCTCGACTATTTTATGGGATACGAAAATATGGTTATAACAAAACCTAGAGAAAGCGAAGCTTGGCTATGGGAAAAACTATATGATTATTAATGAAGATATGTAATAAATGCCACAAGGAAAAAAGCGAAGATCGCTTTAGGCATGATAAAAAAACTTGCAGAAAATGCGAGTTTAGGTTTAATCAAAGATGGCTAAGAAGATTAGTTAAAGAAAGAAAGCTTACACCAATAGAAAGATTATCTAATAGATTAGGATATATGGGAGCGGCTTTTATAATGATTTCGCCTTATTTATTACAATACGGAGCTGTTGGCGCAATAACCTATATAATAGGTGGGTTATTGTGCACACCTCAAGTGTGGATTGCTAAACAGTGGAATTTAGTAGTTGTTAATTTAAACGTAACTTTAGGTTACATAATATATTTATATAATTTATAATGTGGAATAGCGATTGGAAAAAAGGTGAAGATTATCCTGCATGGGGGGACACCGACGTTTATAAAAAAACCATATCAGGTGGGTATTTAGTAAACGGTGAGTCGCCTAAAGATGCTTATTGGCGTGTTGCTAAAACTGTAGCTAAGCGTTTATATAAGCCAGAATTGGCTGAAAAGTTTTTCGAGTACATATGGAAAGGTTGGCTGTGTTTAGCGTCTCCTGTACTGTCTAATACAGGTACAGATCGAGGTTTACCTATAAGCTGCTTCGGCATAGATGTAGCAGATAGCATACAAGATATTGGAAACAAGAATTTAGAAATGATGCTCCTAGCGAAACATGGCGGAGGAGTTGGGATAGGCATCAATCAAATAAGAGCCGCCGGTAAAAGAATAACAGGTAATGGAACTTCAGACGGGGTTGTCCCTTTTTGCAAAATTTATGACTCAACTATACTCGCAACCAACCAAGGTAGCGTTAGAAGAGGAGCTGCATCAGTTAATATCAATATTGAACACGACGACTTTCTCGATTGGGTTGAAATTAGGGAGCCTAAAGGCGATGTCAATAGACAATCTCTTAACCTGCACCAGTGTGCTGTCGTTGGCGATAAGTTTATGCGAAGACTTGAAGCAGGAGATCAAGACGCTCGGCAAAGATGGGCGAAGCTACTCCAAAAACGCAAAGCAACTGGGGAGCCATATATCCTTTTTAAAGGAAACACGAACAAATCTAATCCGGAAGCATATAAGAAAAACAGCTTAAAGGTTCATATGACAAACATCTGTAGTGAGATAGTATTGCATACAGATGAAAGCCATAGTTTTGTTTGTTGCTTATCTTCTTTAAACTTAGATAAATACGATGAATGGAAGAATACGAATTTAATTTACGACGCAACCTGGTTCCTGGACGGTGTGCTAGAAGAATTTATCCAACGGGCAAAGAATATGAAGGGATTCGAGAACTCTGTACGCAGTGCGGAGAAAGGAAGAGCTTTAGGATTAGGTGTCCTTGGATGGCACAGCCTGTTACAAAAAAATGGTATAGCCTTCGAGGGCTTATTAGCTCAATTCAAAACGCGGGAAATATTTTCAAAAATAAAAATTGAAACTGAAAGAGCATCAAGAGCTTTAGCAGAAGTATATGGAGAACCACTGTGGTGTTCAGGTACGGGCTTTAGAAACACACATTTAAGAGCTGTTGCTCCGACCGTATCTAACTCAAAACTTTCTGGTAATGTTTCGCCAGGTATTGAGCCGTGGGCTGCTAATGTGTTTACAGAGCAATCAGCTAAAGGAACATTTATAAGGAAAAATAATGAACTTAAAAAAGTATTTAGGAAGGTGGGCATTGACACTAAAGAAGTTTGGGATAAAGTGCTTGCAGACGGTGGATCAGTTCAAGGAATTAAACAACTTGACGGATGGAATTACGATAACCGAGGACGACTTACCCAAGAAGATGACGGGGAAGCAGTAAAAAATGTTTTTAAAACGTTTAAAGAAATAAATCAATTAGAGCTTGTAAGGCAAGCAGGCATACGACAAGATTATATAGATCAATCTGTTTCTTTAAATCTTGCGTTTCCCGCGGAAGCACCACCCAGGTGGTTAAATCAAGTTCATATTGAAGCTTGGAAACGTGGTATTAAAACTTTATATTATACGCGTACAGAATCAGTATTAAGGGGAGATATAGCGGCAGCAGCTATGGATCCTGATTGTTTAAGCTGCGATGGTTAATTTAATTTATTATGACTTTAAAAGAAAAAGTAAAAAAGTTAGAAGCTGAATTGCTTGAAGCTAAGCAAAAAGCAGCTGATGTTATTTTAGACACAAAAGACAATGTGTTTACGCAAAAAGAACTTGAAAGAATTAGGTTCTTAGAAATATGGGCTCTTGTTGGACCACTTGTTGGTATTGGTATTGGCTTAATATTTTAAATAATTATAGGGGTGCTACTTAATTGTAACACCCCTTTTTTTTATTTATTAAAGTCCTCCCATTTTCCTTCTCAAAAATTTTTCTTGAAATGTTTTTTCTTGCTGTTTTATATCAACATTTTTTGGAGGTAAAAAACCGGATTTTGTAAACTGTTGTTGATATTTTAAATTATCAGGGTCAACAGCCATGCTGGCTGTGCTAGATGTTCCTCTGCCTGTTGTGTCCATTATCTTTTCTACTCGTTCTGCAGTAGGATTAATAAATTTGTTTTTGTTGGGGTCATTATAAGTAGGAGGTTCATTAGGGTCTATAACATCTTTTACTGTATTAGCAGTAATATTCTCTTTTTCTTTTTGTTGATCTCTTACTGGATTTGGGGTACTAGAATTATCACCTTGTACAGGATCTATTAAATCTTGAAATTTAATTCTTGAAGATGGAATGTCTTTATTAACTTTAGCGTTAAACCTTAAGTAGTTGTCAGGCACTGTTTTTCTTGCTTGACCTCTACCTGTATAATCCGATCCTTCACCCTGATATGGCCCTGTTGCGTCGTAAGTCGTGCCATCGGCAGCCTTAACATTTTGTATAGTTCCCGAACCGTCTTTTCTAAAATATCTATCTTTTATATTATCAAGATTTTGTTCACCGCCGACTAATCCTTTGAAATATTCTTTTGTAGCAGCGTTAAATCTTTCTCTTCTATTTTTAATAAAATCTTTAGCTTGATCAGGGCTCATGCCTTTTCTAATAGCAACTAAAGAGGCTCTTCTATCTAGTCTATCGTCCTTTTTTTGTAATCTTTTTCTTTTTCGATTATAAACTCTTTCTTTCCTTTTTTCAAACCTGCTATTGCCAAACTTAGGTTCTTTAGCGGTTTCAAGCCTTAGGGTTTTGTCGCCTTGCTTAAATTCCTGCACATCTTTACCGTCTTTATAATTTTCGTTTATTCTAGACTTTCTTTTTTCAAGGCTTCTTTGTACATTGCCTTTATCTCCGATAATTCTAGGTTTATTAGTCAAATTAATGTCAGTTGCATTAGCTGCAGTAACATAAAGATCTCGTTGTGATTTTTTCTTTTCTTTATAGTAATGATCTGGCATAATTATTTATTTAAGAATTTGTTTTTTCTGCTTTATTAGCTCGAGCTTCCCAAGGCAATTTTATATGGCCTTCAGGCAAGAACTTACCTTTGTAATTAATGTGATTACCCACCCTAGGGTACTTATTTTTTTTCCAGTATACGAATTTGTCGTCATAATTTAATATCCCAGCGTTCATGTCTTTCATGTGCTGTTTTTCATGAGCAATAACTTCTTTTCTTTCTTGCCCTTTTAAATCAGGTGATATTTCTATTGTTCCGTCTTTATTTGCACGCCCTATTGCACCACCTGGTAATTTAGCATTTTTAACTTTTTTGAAAGGATTAATATATCCCCCACTAACACCGGGTACGGCTATTTTACCTGTACTTTTTTTCTTTGTATCAAGATTTAATTGATATGGGCTCCAGCCTAAAGCTAAAAATAAATTTTGCCATGCATCATTTTTATCAAAATCCATAGCTTTTAAGTTTTCAGCTTTTTTAAATGCTCTATCTAAAGGAACGTTTGTTAAAGCTGCTAAATAATTTGCTTTAGCAAAGCCATCATAAAAAGGATCATTTTTGTATTGTCTCCAGTTTTCAAACTTTTGTGCTTCAACAATATCGCCAATCTTTTTACTTAAAGGTGGTGATATAGATAAACCTTTTTGTATTAATCTTAATGAGCCGTCTCTTACAACTTTGCCTTGAGCTTTTCTTTCTTGTTGGCTCATATACTCCATACCTAAATTTTTCAATGCAGATATAGCGGCACCTGAATAACCCATGCCCCTTAAAAACCCATCAAAAACAGAATTGCTATAATAACTTAAACGCTTTTCGTCTTCTTCGTCGGAAGTCTCATCAAATAGCATACTGAACAAAGCACTTTGCATTGCAGAAAATATTAAATTTTGTGCAACACCATAATAAAGTATTTTAGAGGCGTTAGTTTTCCAGTCACCTCTTCTATTAATTAAATCAAGAGTTGCTTTTTTAGTAAGCCTAGCATATTGCAAAGGTGTATTAGCAAAAGCTAATATAATTCTACCAATATCAGATGCTTGTTGTCTAGATATTCTATCAGGCCTAGAGGATTGTTGCGTTTCTTCAGCAATTTCTTGCAGCTCAAGCATTGCTTGTTCCTTCGCTTGCACCTCGCTTTTACCGCCCTCAACTAATTGGTTTATTTTATTTCTATACCAAGTTGCGCCACCAAAAGCAATAGCAAAACTATCACCCCATTGTGTTGGTTTAAAACCTAATTCTAATAACTTTTTATTAGTTCTCAAAAACCAATTGCCTGGTTGTGAATCAGCAAGATCAGCAGTATTAATTTCTATTTTCTGTCCGCCTCTTCTGTCTGTTAAAAAGTCAGAATTAATTAGTTCTAAAAAGTCAGAAGTAAATTGGGATGTATTGCCCATGGCCCTAGCCATAGCTAAAGGATTATTATGCGTAAAATTCATAAAATTAACTATAGACAACTGCTGCAGTACAGCAGATCTAATATTCACAGCCATAACATTTGCAACAGATTGATTAAGCCAATTCATTGCGGCATTAAATTCTTTGTCTTTACCTTTTTTACGATTAATACCCGTTGACATTCTTTCTAATACATTTTTCAAAGCATCGGTAAAATCATTACCATGCATTTGATCTATTAGCTTCATGTTTTGCGACGAGAATACTTCACTCTTGTTATTTAAAAACTCTTGTAAAAACTCTGCTCTTTGCGCTTTATTAGAAACGTTAGCTAAATCTGTTTGTATATTTCCACCTAGCCAATCTTCCGTTATTTGCGGATAGCCTTCTTTTATTTTTGTTATTTTAGAAAGTTCATCTGCAAAAGCTAAAAGATTATCATCTTGCATTACTGCTAAAAGAAGTTCGTTTTTATCAGTTTCATTAATACCAAGGTCTTGCCCAGCATTATCATAGTTATAAGCGCGAACAGCTTGCTCTTTAGTATATAATCCGTCTAATATAGTTTCTTTTAAAAGATCTTTATTTTTATATCTTTTTGATAATTCTTTATAATCTTTAGCAAGAGCAACTTTAGAAGATTCATATGCAGATATACCTTTAGCAAAAGGTGTCATTATATTATCTTGAAAAAACTTCATTTGAGTTTCACCAACTTTGCCTTTATCTAAAAATGTGTATAGCAATCCTACAAAATCATCAGCACCTGGGGGAACGTATACATTAAATCTTCTAAGTAAAGAACCCTTTGTAGGCTTTTTACTTCTTAATATACTGTCCATTTGGTCTTCAAGCGAAGCCTTTGTAGGCTCTTTTGCTACTTGTGTTTTATTTTTAACACCTAAATTATTTAGCATTTTATTTACAGCAGCAACATTTTGTGGAGCGTCATCAGCAAAGAATATATCATTATACCCTTCAGATACTTTTTCCGCCATCCAATAAGCTTTAGCGCCAGGCTTTCCGTCGGCCAATCCTGTTATATTTTCTAAAGGTACACTAATACCTAAACCTGCGCGCAAAAATTCTTTTATTGCGTTAGCTGATTCAGCTGGCCTAGCGGTCAATACAAATATATCTCTTTCACCTTTTGCTTCAACAAATTTTTTAGCGAGCAATGATAAAGGCCCTTTTTTACCCTCAACTACTTTATTAAATTCATCAAAGCTAAATTCTGCGCCGGCTTCAGAAAGCTCGCCAGAACGCTCCGCAAACTCTGCAGGAGTTAATGTACCTTCTGTTCCGTCTGGAAGCGTGTAACCTACCTTAGAATTGCTCTGAGCAAGTGTATCGTCAAAATCAAACACCCTTGCTTTTTTTACAGGAGCTTTTTTGTTTGAAGCAACTACTTTTGCTTGTTTAAGAACATCTAATTTGTTTATTATTTGTTTAGTAGACAGGCCTTCGGCTTCAACACCGAAACTTTTAAGGTCTTGTTTATTTTTTTGTCTTGCTTTTTCCTGCACCTTAGCTACACCTTTTTCATTTAATATAGCTAATTGCTTTTTAGCAGAGCCTGTTTTAGCATCAGAAGCATATACAGATTGCTGTACAAAATTTTGATACTCTTGTTTAGTTAAGTAATCTTTAACAACATTATACCCAGCTTCAATAGCTTTAGCCAATGTTTTACCACCTCTATATGCTAATTTAACTGTTCTTAACGAGTTTATTAATAAGAACGATGGTATAGCTGCAATATTGGTTTGTAATGAACCCGGATCGCCTTGAAGTGTTTTAATAGATTGTATTGCTCTTTCTATTAATAGTTCAAAATTATCTTCTAAAACAGCATTGTTTGAAGCTTCAATTCCGTCAGGAGTTGACGGGCCCTCAACGTTTAATTCTTGCGCTAAAGTTTTGTTTGTTATAGGATTAATTAAGCTATTTAAATCTATTCCAGACGCAGATAATCTTACAGCTGAATTATCTAATATACTTTTACCTTTAGGCATTACAGAATCTAATTTAGCCGCATCAATTTTTTCGTCGTCTTTTTTAGATAATTGTGTTTGGTAATAATTTTCTTTAATAGACGGCATTACAACAGAAACTTTATTGTTTGCAATAGCCCAAATTAAATTTGCTCCAATAACCGAAGCAGGCGGATTATGCTCTTCTCTAAATTTTTCACCTATACGCTGTTTCCCAGAAAGACCATATTCCATTATTTTAGATTTATATCTAAAAGGGGCTGCTATTTTTATAATGCCAGTAGTTGCTTGATAACCAGAAGATATAAATAAAGCCGCAATTTCTACAGGCATTTGGTTATTAGCAACTGCTTCTGCAAGCTTATTAGCCATAAATTCCAAAGCAATTAAATTGTCTTGCCCTTGCTTTTGTCCTTCTTTTGTAAAAGCTTTTACTATTGAAACTCTTTTTGGCTTAGAAATATTATACTCTTTATCAAAAGTTTTAGCAAGAGCTAAAGCTTCTTGATATGAAGGGTCTTTAGAACCATAATATAAACCACCTCTTGCCGGTAAATCAACATATTTGCCATCTACTTTTCTTCTAGCAAAGTTTGCAAATTTAGATCCTTCAAATATCCAACTTGGTATTTTTGCCTCGCGAATAGCCTGCAGCATTTGAGATTTTTTCTGTTCTCTATTATTATCGTCTACAGTAATTTTATTTTCTATACCAGAAACTTTAGCAGCCTCATTTATATTTTTAGCGCCAGCCACTTCATTTAATTCCTCTCTATTAAAAATGGTATTATCTATTGTATCAGATAATGTTTTTTGCTTTTCAATAAATATATCAGTAATGCCATCAATATTATTAGCCAACAAATTTTCTGCCTCAACCGCACCTAATGATTCTGCTAATGAATTTAAAACAGCCATTCTGCGATTGTTAGCTTTAGTTTTATTTGTTTTAGCTAACTCAGCATTGTCAAAATATTTTTTAAATTTTTCTAAACCCACTTGTTCAAAAGCAACTTTTTTGTTGTTTTTCAACATACCTACCTCTTCAAAAGGATTTAGATTTACATCTCTAGCTTTCGCCATAGATTCAGGCCTAAGAGAATCGTATAACAATTTTGCATTGTTATTTATTAAATTACTGAATTGTCTGTTATTTTTTGTGTTTTTTCCTAATGCTTCTTTTAGTATAGGATATAACTCATTTTTTAATGTTTTAGCAATATCAGTTGTAAACTTTAATGAATCAACTTTTTGTTTTGTTGTTCCTAGCGCCAGTTTACTTGCTCTAGTTATTTCACTTTTAACAGACTCATCTAAATTTAATTGATCAGCAATACTAGTAGCATTAACATCTTTATTAAAATTGTCTATATCTATTTGATCTTCAACGGTTTGTGGTGTTGCTTCTGTTTCAGCAACTTGTAAGTCATCTATGTCTCTAGTATATTCTTGATCTGCAATATTTTCAAAAGCATCTTTACTCATTGCTCTAACAGGTAAACCTGTTCTAGGGTTATTCAAATAAGCTGCTAAAGGTACTCCTGACTCAGGATTGTATGTTCTTAATAACTTAAACACCTCAGCTTGCAAATTCATTTTATACTCTTCAAAAGTGCCTTTACGTAAGTCAACAGGTATTTTAGAATAGTTGTCTTTTGCAACCTTGTTTATTAATGGGGCTTGTTGATCCATGATTTCATTAAACGTATTTCCGTCTATTTGGTTATACGTTTTTCCGTTACCTTCATCAACAACTCTTTTTATCTTACCGCTTTCTAATGCTTTATCAAAAGCTTCTTGCGTTTTTTGAGATCTTTCAACAGAGTCTTGCTTAACACCTTGAGTAGGGTCTGCAAATAAAGTCATTATAATAACTGATTCTGCTTTTTTCTTTTGGTTGTCAGCTATATCTCTTTGCTTTTCAGAAGATTTTTTATCTTTGCTTTTACGATCAAAATATTTAAATTTAGCATTTTCATTTAGCAAAAGCAATTTATCTTCATTAGAAAGTTTGTTTTGCTGTTCTCTTAATACAGCTTCATTTTCAGATAAGCTTTTATTTATATCGCTAATTTCTTGATTAACAGCGTCTATTTCAACCCCTGGAGCATTATTTTTTTCTAAATCTTTTTTAGTATTTTCAAGATCAACTATTTCTTTTACTTTTTCATTTCTTTTTTCTTGAATAAAACCAGGAGTTAGCTGTTGAAAAACATCTACATTATTTTCAATAGCTTTTTTTCTTTTTTCTTTTACAATATTAGCAACGTCGGTGTCTTTATTTGGAGTAAATATTTCAGCAGTAGCAACGTCGTTGTCGTTCATGTCATTAACGACATCTAAAAACTGATTTTTAGTTAACGCTTGTTTGTTTAAAACATAGCTTTTATCAGCCATAGAGGCTGCTGTTGTAAGTACAGCACCAAGGCCGCCACTAGCTTCTAAAACAATATCCGTAGGACTAAATTCTTCATCCGCCGCAACTTGAGCAACAGCTTCACCAACCGCACCCCCAACACCTTCACCAGTAAATTCACCTGCAAATTGTCCCGCTCTTCTAGCTACTTTAGCTGTTTTACTAGCTCCTTTTATACCTGTTGTTGCTAAAGTACCTACGCCTTTACCAATACCCATAAAAGCAAAATCAGCAAGTGCAACAGAAAGACCTCTACCTAAAAGCTTTGATTTTATATCTTTAACTTTTTCTGAGTCCTTTAAAACGGCTCTTACAGATTCTTTTGATAAATCACCATTGGTGTATTTCATTATTTCTTCTGCAATTTTACCCGCACCTTCCATCATACCACTTGTCGCAGCATAAGCTCCTCTTGTGGCTCCCCCTGCTGTTCCAGCAAATGCCCCTATTGCACTTCCCAAGGGTCCACCTATAGATCCAGCTGCAGCCCCAGCAGCGGCTCCAACACCCGCCCCTGCACCTGCTCCTAATGCTAATCTACCGGCAACTTCTTCGCCTCCTGTAAAAACTTCTCCAGCTGTTCTAATAGAACCGGCAAGAGAGCCTAATTGGGTTTGAATAGCAGCATAAAGATAACCGGGATTTTTAGTAACAGCTCTTATAGCAGCTAAAAAATCGCCCCCCTCTTCTTCAACAGCTTTTTGGTAGTCTAGCATAGCTTGACTCATTACTCCAGCCTCTTGCTGTTCTTTAAGTGCGGCTAAACCTTCATTTAATTTTTCTTCGTTTTCAGGCGCATCCGAATCTAATAAATCAAATAATTCTTCAACGTTTCCACCTGTAGTTGTATATTGATTAAAACTATCGACAATACCTTCAAAAAAGCCAGCACCCTTTTCTTCTTGCTCCTTTTCAGGGAAAGGGTCAAATGGGTTAATTTCGTATGATCTATCAAATGGATTCATATATATTATTTAGTTTAATCTTCCTTCAGGAAATTTCATTAAGCTTCTAGCAAATTTTTGAAAATTTGATCTATTAGGTTTTTCTTTATTTTCTTGTTTTTTGGCATAGGTTATTGGTATTTGCCTAAGCTTATTTTTACTAAAGCCCATATCTAAAAGCTCAGCTGGACTTACTCCATGCCCTACTCCATAATAAAAAAGAAAATCGTACATATTATTAATAGGTTCTTCCCTGTCTTGACCCTCTTTGTTTTGACCAATTGCAAATAATTTACCGTCTTTAAATTCAAAATTCACATTATCCCCAGTGTCCTGGTTTAAATTTGTTATTACACTTGAATCTGAAAAATCAGGTATTTTTTCTGTTCCAAAGCCTAAAGCACTTAAATCAGCCTGAAGCAGTTTTTGTCTACTAGCCATTTGCCTTTCGGTTAATGTACCGCGTCCACCTCCGCCGCCTGTTGCTCTTGCTTGAGTATTGAGCATTTTTTGTCTTTCTAGTTGCAGTTGTTCTTCTTTAAAGTCTCTTTCCGCTTGCAACTTACTTTGTAATTCGTTGTCTCTAGTTTGAGCAGCGGCTGTTTTAATAAACTCTTTTTCCATTTCAAACTCTAATCGACTTGAAAATCTTTCACCTACCATGCTAGGAGTTTTATTAGGAGTAAAAAATGGAGAATCTTGATCATCAAGTTCTTCTGCAGTAAAATCGTCAACTGTTGGTGTATAAGGGCCGCTATCTAACATAGACTGCATTTGTTCCATATCATACCCTAAATGGTCCATAGCTAATGACTTAAGCCCATTGTTTCCTTGTACTTTCACAAAATCGTCAAAAGCACCTCTCACACCTGAAGAAAAATCACCGTCAGATAAATTTGCATTTGGAGAAACTATTATTGTTTTACCATCAACAAATTTTTCTTTAGGAACACTCATAGTGTCCGCTATAGTTTTTGTTAAGGCAGGAAAAGGGTCAACCTTTTTTATAGGCTGAGGTACAGCTGCTAATTGATTTATTGGTATACTAAATGGCTCAGTATTGCCATCCGCGTCTTCTGCTGTTTTACCTTGGTAAACTAAAACACCATTATCATCTAAAAACAAATTACCTTTATCTTGAGATATAGCTTCGTAAAGATTTTCATACATGTCTTGATTAGCCGCACTTAGTGTTCCATTAGCTAAATCAGTACGGTAATTAGTCATCATAGTTTTTAAACCGGCTGCAAAAGGTTTTAACTGATCTACTTGGCTAGAAATAGTGCTGTATCTTTGAGCAAATTGGTCTGAGGTTATTTCATTATTAGAAAGTTGAGAAACTAAAGTAGAAGCTTCGTCTGCTAGTCCTCTGCCTGCTTGCCTAAAATAATCGTCTATTGAAGAATAACCAGAATTGGAGTCAATCATCAACCCTTTCTGTTGCTCGGCTTTAAGCATACCAAGCCTGTAATCTCTAGCTTGATCTAATTTTTGTTGCCTTCTTTCTTCTCTAAAACTTTTTTGTCTTTTATCAAATCTGTCTATGCTGCTATCAACAGTTCTAGCGATAGCATCGTAGTCCATTGTACGTGTATCGAGTTGGGTTGCTAGCCTTGCTAGATCTCCCGGTTTTTTTAAAGGACTTCCCATATTAACCCATTAATGTGCTCATTATACCGCCTCCTGGGGAAAGAGCCGCTCCTATTCCGCCAACTAAAGCAGTTTTTGCATCCTTTCTTGCTTCATCTGCAGAAGCTTTTCTGCCAGAAGCAATCCCAAACAAATCTTGCATTTGACCATATTGATTTTGCTGGGCCATTTCTGTAAACTTAGCCCTATTAAGAGCCATTTGATTTGCCGCACTAGCACCAAATTCTGCTGCTCTATTTTGAGCATCCATACCCGCTAAGCCAAATTGTCCAGCCATACGTAATTGGTCTCTTGTTAAATCTTGTTGCTGTCCAACGTTAAACATATTCATTCTGTTTGCCGCATCAAATCCTTGTAGCCCAAATTGATTCATACCTGAAGCACCAAACTGAGCAGCTTGATTAGCAGCCGCTGCGCCAAATTGTGCCGCTTGATTTTGTGCCTGCGCAGTAAACTGTCTAGCTTGATTATCTTGACCAACATTAAATTGTTGCTGACCTAAATCAAATTTTGAAGCTAAATTTTCTTGTGCAAGTTGGTCTTTTTGCAACTGGCCTTCGGCTTGTGCTCTTAACATTTCATTTTGTTTAACTTGCTTGTCAATATCAGCTGATATACCCGCTTTAGCTTTTGCGGCTCCAGCTACAAGAGCGGTAGCCCCACCGCCACCGGTCCCCGCTTGTGCTACTAAGTCTTGTTGGGCGGCTAAAGTATCATCAATCTCTTGAGCCTTCATTTCTGCGCCCGCAGTACTAACTTGAAGGTTATTCATTGTGTTGGCTAAACCCGCATCTTCACCTCTCATTAATTGACCTACATTAGTTTGCGCAGCATTATATCCAGTAGCATCATAGCCTTGCGCTTCATACCCTGCAGCTTCCCCCAGTTCTCCCATTTGCGATTGAGCTGGACCTCCTAAGCCTAAACTTTCTATTGTAGGAGCCGCATTAACAGTTGCGTCATAGCCTTGACCTACTAACCCTTCGCCTACATCTTTAAATTTAAAATTTTGTAATTTACTTTTAATCGCGCCAAACTCTTTGTTGGCGGCCTTTTGTTCTCTTCTTCTTTTTCTACCTCCAAAAAGAGAAGCAACACCTCCTACTATTGCACCCATTAGTATTTTAATATTAATTCGTAAGAAGGACTTTTATCTTTCGTAAAGCCCAGTTTTTCATATTTTTCTAACAAAACTCCAGGTTTTGCCCAAGCAAAAGAGTATTTAAACCCTAAGTGTTTAGCAGCGTCTGTAGTAAAATCTAATAAAAGTTGCAATGCATCACTTCTGTCTTTTTGTTTGTAATCTTTATCACTTACAAGTACAGCTGGAATTGCAGTCTTACTATTTGTTTGGTATAACCACATGGCAGCAATAGGCACGTCCTTTTTAACGATAAACCCGCTTAAGCCATTTTCTGGTAAAAACTCCCGAGGTGGTGGATCTTGATTATATTTTTTCCACCAAGAGGGGAGATAACTCCAATCCTCTTCTTTAATTTGAGTAATATTTAATTTCATAGATTAATTTGATGAATATACCGCTTCAGAATTTAAAGCAAATAATTCTGCCGCATTTATTGATTTATCTGTTGATAACTTAATACGAACGCGCATAAATGTTCCTTTTGCTCCTGACACAAGTTTAGTTGCATCCGCTACAACCGCACCGTTAGAAACTTTATAAGTTGTTTCTTCAGATACTATTGGAGCAAAGTATTTACCTTCTTTTTCTTGAAAAGGAAACTTAATTATTGTACTCATTATGCATTTTGTGTTATAGTTATTGTTTGATTAGCCACCGCAGAACCAGTAACTCTTGCATTCTCAAATTTAGAAATAGTTACTGTTGCTGTTCTTTGAGAACCAGTCGTATTGTCTGCTACACCTATTGTAAAAGGATAATTAGACCCAGAAAGAGTTATACCATCGGGATCAACAATTTTAGTTCCAGCAGAGCCATTTAATAATACCCACGTTTGATTTGCAGATATTTGTATTGGTATTGTAGCCCCGTTTGAATTTGTTATACTTACCGGTGTACTACCTGTTGCAGCAAAATTTGCAGGATTAGAATATGTTCCCACAGAAGCTGTTACTTCACCTGAGCCTGTTATAGTAGCTGTTGCAGTAGTATTTTCTGAAACAGCAGGTAAAACAATGTTATATTGCAAATACTCTTGCGAAGCCCCATCAATACCCGCAGCGCCAATAGCAGCGCCGGGCACATTATATGTTAAGCTGTGACCGTTAGGTAAAAACACTTTTGTTGTTCCGGTAGCGGTCCATCTAAGCGTAGCGGTTCTTCTTGAAGCTGCATCATATGGGCTTATTGCATATGCTGTATTAACAGAAGTGTTTGCAGGTGTAGTTAAAGCTCCACTTGCAGGTGTAGCCCAAGTTAATTGAGGTAATATAGTGGCAGACCCACTTATACCTAAAGAATTATTAGTTGCAGTTGCAGGGACTGTTATAGGAAATCCTGCTATAACATTGCCATTACTATAGCTTAAATTAAACGGCACCATATTAGTACTACCACCCATTCCTGAATGATTAGAACAATAGTAATACAATGTAGGCGTATTTGAAGCTATTACTATTTGTGTGTATGCACCTGCTGAACCAGGAGTTCCATTATAAGTTACCCCGGTAGTATATTCAGTACCACTTGCATGAGTACCATTTGGAGTTGTACTAAATTTTAAAGGGTGTCCCGCGTTTGAGCTATTACTTTGATCAAATTTATAAGTTTTGCCTTTAGTTAATGCTAATACTGGTTGTTTTAAATAATCAATATTATTACTTGCATCATCTATTGCATATTTATTTGAGCCATAATTTCTAACAATTACATTTTTAGTAATAATTGAAGATGTGATAGCGGCCGCTTGAGTTAATCCTGTTATATTAGCCGATATTAGGCCTGGATCTATGTAATAAGTGCTAATGGGAGAAATTGTAACATTTAAATTATTTGTGCCTGCTGTAGTATACGTTGCTAAAGCTGGGCTAACGTTACCGTTAGTTACAGAATCTGCTACACTTATAGTTAATAAATTAATTTCAAAGATAAGACCAGCACCAACACCTCCTATATTTGCAGTTTTTGTTTCATCGTTTGCTCCAGCCGTATAACTTATTTTAAATACTAAATTCCCATTTGTAACAGCGGAAGGGTTTATTATATTTAATCCGCTTCCTGTTAATGTTATATCATTTGTATTATTAAATTCAAAATCAGCATTTTTTGGCTTAGCTGTCACTACCCATTCTATAGTTTCGCCCTGCTTAGCATAAATAGTTTGTTCTCCTATAATTATGCTATTATTGGCAGCACCAGAAAGTTGTAATGTTATTGCATAATAATTTTCTAAAGCAGGTTCTGAGCCTACAGAAGAAATATCCGTTTGCATAAAATCTAACTCCCAACCTGTTGTTCCCTCATAACTTATATTATTAAATGTTTTAACCGTAGATGGGCTATCGTTCAATATAGGCTCTATATATGATTCTGCAGCAGTAGCACCGTAAAAAGTATTTCTATTAACAGTTTCGTCATTATGCTGCCATAGTTTACCTGAGTTAAAAGTATAATATATATTATTTAAGCTTAAACCACCTTCTTGCTTATAAGATTTAAAACTTGTCCACCCTTGTGCTCCTTCATCAAATGATATTGTAAAGTAATTGTCTGTAGCAGTGGCTACATTGGTGTCTTTAAACCCGCTAAAACCTTTACCAATTAATGTAACATTGTAAAGGTTGTTATATTCATCATATGATCCAATAACTTCATCTGACTTAGCTAAAGCGTCTCTAAAAAAGTCACTCATGCCCATATTAGATATTTCAACTAAGCCATTTTGAGACAACCTCATAACACTTCCCCTACTTTTATCAGTAAAGTATTTTGCATACCCATAATAAGCAAAAGATTTAGGATTTTTTGATATACCAAATTCACCCGCATATGGAGCGATTGTGCCTAAAAATTGTGTATTTGTAGTCACAGGTATTGCCCCACCTTCAGCCGAATATATAAAGTCTTTATTAACAGGAGATCTTGATACTTTATCTTCTTGAAACACAACTATTTGAGTATCATCAGCAAACAACTTTTGTATAGACCCGTCTTGAGGATCTAAAGATATTGTTATGCCACCTTCAGCTTCATTAAACTGATTTATATAGTTTATGTTTGTTCTTGAATTAAATAATCCGCTTGAATGTATAAGAGTGTTAAATCTTCTTTCTTCAGCAAAATTTTCTTTTACCACATAAGCTCTAACACCTACATCAAAAGCTTTTTCATTAAATCCAGCTCTTAGCCTATTTATTTCAATATGTGTACCGGAACTAAAAGTTAATAAATAACAATTGTAAAATTGAATATCAATTGCAGTAGTTGTAAGAGCTGATATTAAGCCTCCTGTAGATGTTTCAAAAAATACGTCTAAGTTTGACTCAAAAGGTTCTGTTTCAAATACAGCAACACCCGATGTTACAGAATCCGTAGGGACATTAGCCGTTCCTGCAGGATTATTTATAGATTGTACTTTAGTTAAACTAGATGTTGTTTTATTAACGCCTCCTAATATTTTAGGGTATACAGCAGTATCACATGGCGATATTGTAGCGCTAGTGCTAGGGGGTATTACGGCTGTTTGATCTCTTGGTATTTTATTAATACTGTCTCCAAACCTATTTACCACATTTGAAGAAGCCACGGTAGAAATCCAATTGTAATATTCTTGCTCTCTTTGCTTTACAACAATTCTATACGAATAACACCAGTCTAATGCTTGTAAAGCTGTTATGGTAGATTGCGAAAATGCTATACGCAACGAATTAAATACGCTGGTACTATCCGCTTCACCTGTAGCCGCATCAATAAATACCGTGTCACCGCCAGTTTCAGAAAGCAATACAGGTGTTTGTCTTCCAAACTTATCAGCAAGAACAATTCCAACCTGGTATGTTCTTCTTGACTTTACAGACATTCTATCATCTAAAGCTGTATATCTAGCAGAGGCTTCACCCGTTCTGCTTACTGTAAATGATACTTTTGGTATATTAAAATTTTGTAAATAATTACCATATACTAGTCTACCACCTGCTAATTCTTGAGATTTAGCAAGCCTTGGTACTGCGTCAGATACTCTAGTTAATTGATCTGAAGGTAGAGTTTTAAAAGGATCTTGAGATTTATAAAAAAAGTTTACGCTTGTTTCTGAAGTTAAAACTTTACTTTCTACAACGTACAAAGCACCGCTACCGGTTTCTTTATATATTAACTCGACCTTATTAATTCCTAATTCAGCTGGAGTAGGGACTGATAATTGAACAGATTTTATAGCATTTACAAATGTTTCAATTTCTCCAAAATCTTGAATATTTGTAGCAATTGCATCAGCTTGGTTTAATCTTGAAAAACATATAGGAGTAAACGGAGCCAATACACTGTATTCACCATCTTCAAACTGGTATCTATAAGAAAATCTAATTAATTTATTTTCAAGAAAATTTGAAGTAATTACATTACCCTGCTCGTCTGAATCAGAAACGCCAATTATATTTGCTGCAATATAGGGTGCATATTTAGCAACAGAAATTACATCGTCAATATTTGTGGCTAAATTATACCTACCTGGAGTATTTCTAGCTGTTTCAACATTTATTTTTCTTGGAGGATTTCTATCATCTGTAAAAAACAAAAGTTCATCAACTAAATTTATTCCGGTAATTAAATAATTTTGATGAAAGTTTAGTGCAGCACTATTAACTAAAACAGTGCCTTTGTTTGCTTTTTGATTATATTCTATTATTTGATGATTACCGCTATTTATTTCGTTATATGAAGAATTTGTAGTAATAAAATAATATATTCTTTCATTGCCGTTATCTCTATATTCGCCTATAACTTTTGCACCAGACAAGCTGGTATCATTAATTAGTTTATTCCCTAAAATATTTTCAACCGCGCCTATATCTGCACTTTCTGACTTGCTAACATTTATATTCAATGCTTCTCGGTATTCACCGGACTTAAGCATTTTGTCATCTAAATCGCGATTCATTTTGCTCGCGTTAAAGAGTCTTTTAATTTCTGGCATATATTAGTGTTTAATCCACTTAGATTTACCTCTTAATACTTGAGCTAATTCGTTTATTTTTAAATTACTAAGTCTAATTTTTGCATTTTTCATTTTAGCATAAGCTTCTTTTTTATACAAAGGAGCCGCTCCTGCTGAAGAAGGCCGTAGCTTAGATAAATTATAAAGCATATTTGCATATACTGCATCCTCTGCTAATTTAGGTACTAATACATTATCAAAATTGCTATTATTACCTAATCCATCAGAAATATATTGTAACGATATTAAATCGCCCTCATTAAAAAATGAATTAAAATATACTTTACCCGCTTCTAAATCAAGTAAATATTCACCATTAATATTTTGTCTTTCTGGCTCGGAGCCATATCTTCTACCATAAGAAGAAATGTCATCGTCATCATAACCGTCGTTATAGTCTTCAATATTTTTTAATGTTGTAAAACTTCTTTCGGTTTTAAATCTATCTGCTGTTTCAGATATTTCACTAAATGTTAAATTACCTTCTTGATCATATATATATTTAAAATCCTGATCTTGCGCAACAGCTTTTGTTGGCTTTGTAGTTTTAGAATTTTGAATTGTTCTATGATTGCCATTTGCATCAACGTATGAAAATTTAACGTAATTAACATAGTCGGAGGGCAAAGAAAGCTGCAAAGTTGAACTTAATTCAATTTCAATACTTTTTTCTGCATGAAAAACATCATAGCTAAACTCCTGAACAGACCTTTGTGCCCAAAAAGCAATTTCATATCTAGGAATTCTTGATAATACTTTTCCATCACCAACATAAGCAATCATAAAGTTATTGATTATGTCATTTAAATGGGTTCTGCTGTAATATCCGGGTATTGCTGTTCCTGTTCCTCCTTCTTGCGAAGAATAATTATCTACATCTAAAGGTTTTCTTGATATTGCCATTATTGTTCAGTTGCTTGAATTTGTTGATCTTTTCCTTGTGCAAAACCTGCTACATCCGCTTGTTTGATTACAACACCAGCATAAGACAGTATTTTAGCAACCAAAGCGTGCTCTTCAGATTGGTGTAGCTCAAAGTCAAAAGATTTTGCTGTTGTGGAATAACTATCTGTTGATGGATCAAAAGCCGTAGAATCATATATAGGTTCATTAGGCACGCCGGCCGCTATTTGAGCAGCACTAGGCATTAAATAACCAAATTTAGGTTTAATAGGCTTTCTTAAATAATCTATAGTAACTCCAGTTGATATAGTTGTAGGATATACAACTACACCATTAGAAACTAATGTAAATACAGGTTGTGTTTTTACAGGGGCTGTTAATGGTGATAAATTAACATATTTAACGGATTCATGCGAAATAAAATCTGCCACTATATTGTCTACAGATATAACTCCTAATTTATAAAAATCAGAAGGAAATGCAAATATATCATTAGCTTTTGTTAAGCCCCCTGTTTTGTAAAATATATTTATTTTTTCAGAGCTATTTAACAAAGGATCTGAAAAATCACTTTGCAATATAGGGCTGGCTTCGTAAGTAGCACTCCTAGCAAAGTATCCTTCAAATATTTCGTTTTGTGCCTGCGCAGCTAACTCATTAAATTCTTCAGGTGTTATATAACCTCTGTTGTCTTTGTTAGTTATTACAAGAACCGCTTTATATACATTATTTATGTTTACACTCATATTTTTTAAATTAGTGAGCACAAAGTTGATTTCTCACTTTATGCCCTTTGTATTATGAAATTTTTTTCATAATAGACTTCATTAAATCAATACCATCATCTGTTTTAAAATAAGCGGCTAGCGCTCCATAAGGGTGTTGATCAAAAGGTACTGTCATAACCTTTTTACCATTTGCTAATTTAAACACGGTGCCATCGTCAGTTAAGTTTAATATACCTAATTCAACAGCCCTATTAGCAAGATTTCTTAGCTTTATATCTTCGTCTTTAGATAACTCTATAAAAAGTTTTGGATCATTTTGTGCAAATCTGTATGCATCTCTTTTTAATTCTTTAGAGCTAAGGTCAGTAACTGTTGACCCTAATTCAGTTCGCATAATAGCTTCTAAATGTTCAATGTCTAAAGTTTTAACAAGATTTAAAGCTTCTAATTCTAATTCTAAATCTTCAATTTCGTCAGTAGCCTCTGCCACTTCGTCAATTTCTTCCCACAAGTTTCCGGCTTGAGGGTGATATATAGATAATAGTTTTTGTAATGCTTGTTGTTGTCTAGAAACTTCAAGCACACCATCAAGAAATATAACATGGCCTAAAGTTACATAGCCTTGTTGTTCGTCTACAAATAAAGATTTTTGATTTGTAGCATATCTTATTTCTTTGTTTTCTCCAGTATTTTCATCAAACCAAAACAATGGTTTTCTTAATGTGTGTTTAGACTGAATAGTCCAACTTATTGGAGATCTATTTTGAGTTAAAACATAAACTCTATCTTTTATTTCCCAACCCTTTTCAGGGCTAGTTTTTCTTTTTTGTATTTGTGTAGTCATGATATAATATAATAAAAATAAAAATGAGGATAAGGGTGGCCGAAACCACCCGTCCTCTAATAATAATTATGCTTTAAATAATACAAAGTTATTAGCACCTTGTACAATTAAACATCTTTCAGATAGATAGTGCATTCTCATTTCATCAATTGGTGATGAAGAAGCGCCACCTACAGATCCAGTAACCCAAGATTTCATTTTTCTGTTTTCAGTTTCAGAAGCTCTATATCTTACGTGTAGGAAAGGTCTCTTGATATTTTTTCCAAGAACTTGATCGTATACTGTTGAAGTACCAGCAGGAACTAGTACACCTTCAATATCTTTAAAACCACCTCTTGTTGAAAAATCATTTAAGTATTTCCAATCAGTTTTGTAAAAGTCATAAGAACCTCTTCTGTATCCAGTGAAACCTAGATTAAGAGCCATATCCTCGCTGTTGTTAAATACACCAAAAGAAGTACCTCCAGAGTATCCACCATTTTGTTGTGCAAGAATATCATCAATTTCTAAAGAAAGATCTCTACCTAAGAAAAGCATGTTTTCTTCAATAGCACCTTGCTTATCTAATTGCTTAAGTACAGCATCAAAATCTGTTAAAGCACCACCAGAAGCTTGCGCTCCAAAGTCAGAATATACATTACCTCTTGCTTCAATAGCTTCAAAGAAACCTTCAGTACCTCTAGCCGTAGCAGTGATACCTGAATCATAGAAATCTAAAGTAGCTCCAGTGTTTAATTGCTTAACACCTTCAACCATAGACATTTCTAGATAATCTTCCCAACGTAGTCTGTTTTCGTGCTCAGACTTTAAATACCATAAATAACCAGATGCCCCATTTTCAGAAGTAACTTCAATCCATCCTATTTGAGCAGTGTCAGATCCATTGATTGAATAGTGCTCTTTAAGAATAATTGGAGAGTTAGTAAATGTAGCATAGCTAGGATCTAGTTTCTCAGTAAAGTTGCCAGTACCTTTTGCAAATTCAGATCCGTAAGCAAGAGCTGTAAATCTTTGAGCATTTGTAATAGCAGGAATTCCAGTTAAAGATTTAACTTGGAAATAGTTACCAGAAACATTAGTTACAACACCTTTGATTACGGCGCCAGTACCTCCTACTGCAGATGTAGCAGAAGATTGAGCTTGAATCATAACTGTTTGTCCTTTTCGGAAATTAACAGCAGTAGTTCCTTGTGTAGTAACACCTAAGCTTGTAGGCTGAGCTGTAGGAACATTAAAGTTCAATACAAGACCTCCGGTTGTAGCGGCACTTGCAGTTCCAGGAGTAGTTCCTGAAGTTGGCATTGTGCCTGCGTTACTTAGATAAATAGCATTAGCATATCGTGTATGCAATCTGCCTTGCTCAGTCCAGATAATTTGATCTGAAGTAGAAGGCATTTCGGCTGACACCATACGAAGGAAAGAGCCTATAGATCTGTTGCCATATCTTTCAACTTCTTGTTCGTATACATCAGGTAAAAATTGTTGAGCCCACATATTAAATGAGCTGTCTGTAAAATCAATATAGTTACCAGCATATAATGCTTTGCTTTGGGTTGGTTGCAAAGCAGCTGGTATTCCACTTGTAAAAGCCATTTGTAAAAATTTTTAAAATTAAGTTATTTAGTCCATTTTATACGAAGCTTGTCAGAAGAGTTACCGGAAACAACTTTTATTTTTTGGCCTGCTGGCGTGCTTATACTAGAATTGTCAACACGAGGTTGCATATCTATGTTTTTTGCTTTCTTAGCAGCATCTTTTATTGCATCGGCACGGCCTTGCTCATAAAAATGATTTGCTATTTTATCAGCATTAGCGCCAACATATAAAGCCTTATGGTATTCCATTGGCTTTTCAATAACAGTTTTTTCTTTGTCCATGAATAAACTAGCAAAGTTTTTAAAATCACTTTGTGATTCTTTAACTTTTAGAGGATTCTCAATCTTAAATCTATATTTGTTTTCACCAACCTTAAAATCAAAACCTTTGAATTCATCGTTAAAAACTTTATTCGTTTTTAAAGTAAAATCCTCTCTAATTTTTTCCGCTTCTTTTAAAGCTTCTTGATTATTATTATAAAGCTCTACGGCATCTTTATACTCTTCAGGGATACTATCTTGCTTTCTTAACTTAAGATCTGCATAGTATTTTTCTTTTGAATCTGTAAAATGCTTTTGAGCTTCATAAATTTTTTCTTTGAATGCTAATTGTTTTGCTTTAACTTCAGCTTGATCGGCTGTTTCTTCATCATAAGCAAAATCTTTTTGCATCAAAAAATTTATATCCTCATTATTTAAATGAGGTTTAGTTTGCCTTAAATATTCATATATTAGTGTAGCATTATCTAATTTGGAATAGTCTTTATTTAAACTAACATAGTCTTCTAAAGAACCACCCGTTTCTTGCATAAAGCTTACTAACTTTTCAATATCTTCAGGGTAAATATTTTTTTCTTCTACCGCCTTTTGAACTTCCTCAACAATTTTTTCTTTTTGTTTAGTTTGCTCAACTTGTTTTTCTTCGGTATCTTTAATTAATTCTAAAGGAGAGTCTACTCCTTGCCCTTGTTCTTCTTCGTTACTTTTATTTTCTTCTTCTTGTTTATTTTCTCCGGCAGGCTCTTTAGGTTCTTCTTCGTTTTTTTCTTGAACCTCTTTGCCAGCTTCGGATTCACCGCGTACAGGTATCTCATCTGTGCTTTGCTCTTGAACGGCATCTTCTTCTTTTTTAGCAGGAGGGGTGTCTACATTTACACGATATACACCGTCCTCTTGAAATCCATAATTAGAATCAACTTCGCCTTTTTCTATTGCGTCTTGCAATACGTTGGCTTCTTTTTCTTGTGCTGAAACACTTTCGTTTGTTTCAACAGGTTTTACTTCAACTTGTTCTTCCATGATATAATATAATATAATAATTTATTTTACTTAGGTTCAAACCTTGATAGATCAAACCCACCTAAAACATCATTGCCTTTTGACTCAAATGATTTTTTAGGCTTTTCTGTTTTTGGAGGCCCAGCTATTGACGTAGAGCTAATTTTTTTGTCTGCTATTCTTTCCTGGACTTCTGCCTGCTTTCCGGCTAATTCTTTTTGTGCTTTTAACTCTAATTCTTTTAATTTAACATTAAGCTCATATTCGTAATACATAAGCTCTTTTTTTGTTTTAGCCTCTATTTCTAATTTTTTAATATCTAATTCATTTTCAGCAGTAGATATTTGTACTGTAGATGCTGCTTTCATTTGAGCAGATTGAGCTTTTGCTTCTTCTATTTGTATTTGTGCTTGACCTTGCGCTTCCGCTTGTGCAACAGAAGCCGCTTTTGCCTGCTCTTGGTCCATTGCCGCTTTTCTTTGCCTTCTAATTTTTAAAAGCTGATTTGCTAGTTTAACATTTTTTATATCTCTAATGTCAATAGCATCTTCCAAGTTTATCCCTTGTTGTGATAGGGCCACCTGTATGTTAGCTTCTAGTAATTGTTTTTCTTGTTCGTCTGGCTCTATTTCTAAAAATATACCAAAGTCATGAATATGCAGGCTATTAAGCTCTTGTAAAGCACCCACCGTAAATTGGCCTAAAGCACTAATAAACGATTCTTTTGTTGGGTGAAATTCTAATACATCTTTAAATCTTAAAGATATTGCTTCAGCTATAGTTCCAGTAATAAACATACTACTGTCTAGTATATGCCTAGTTGCTACATTGCTATTTGCAGCAGCTAGTTTTTGTACTCCAACTAGGGCTTTAGGATCTGGGTCGGAACCATCCCTTGCTTCATTTAAACCAGTTATATCACGTATCATTTGTAAATACTGGTTATATGCACCTATAAGTACTTGCACTTGATTTCCGCCCCCTCCTGGAAGTTCTTGAATTGGAACTTTACCAGGATTAATATCGCCTTCTGTATTTAAAGATCTGCCTATAATAGAACCAGTCTGAAAATACATATTCAAAGCTTCCTGCGGATTGTAACTTGTGCCATTGCCTAAATCAATTTCTGAGAGCCCGTCTGCGTCTAAATAAACGCCAGAAGGAACCATCTTTTGGATAGCCTGTTGCATTTTTAAATGCGTTAGCTGAATTAGATCGGCATATGGTGTCATTTTTGAAACCAAAGAATCTATTTTGCCTTTATATATTCTAGGTGCAGAAACAATATAATTCATTAACACCTTGTTGGTATTAGAAAAAGGACGAATCATATTAGTAGCCTTTTCCCATTTTAGCAAATTATTATTGCCTAGCGCATATACTCCTTCATAAATGACCTCTCTTGCTTGGGCCACTCTTTGAAATCTTGTTCTTTTATCTTTGGGTGGGTTAAAAGTATCTGATTTTTGTATAGCTCTTGCTCCACCAGATGTGGTTTCTTTTATTTTGTAAACATCGTTTTCAAATGTTTTCCAATTGAAATATAATAAACTTACCGTGTTGCTATCTTCTTCTTGCCCTCTATCACCTATAGAGTTTGAATATGAACTATAAGAATTTCCTTTTTGTCTTAAATCTTCTAATTGCTCAATGTCTAAATTTGGAAATTGCTTTTTAAGCTCATTTATTTTTACTCTTTTAACTTCACCAAAATAATAACAATCTTGGAAATTAGGATCTTCCGTGTACGACCATACTAAATTAGCGGGGTCTACGTAATCTAATTTTATTCCGTCTGTATTATTAAAAGAATGTTTTACAGCACCTATACCTATTACAGCAATATCATAATCTACACGTTTTTTTATTTGATCATATTTATTGCTTAAAAATACATTTTGTATTGCTTGTTCTTGTGCTATTTCAATACTTTGTTTATATTGTAATTGCATATACAATTCAAGCTCTTCTGTATTTTGAGGAGCGTCATCATCAGGAACATTTCTAACATCTACATTTAATGTATTTTTTATATTGTCTATTAATGACTTTGCATTTATATCTCTTTGTATAGAGTTAACAAATTCAGTTCTTCTTCCCGTTGATATTGGATCTTGCGCAAATGCTTTTATAGAAAATAATCTATCTTGCATGCCATTAACAACTATGTCAACAAATTTAGGAACTATTGGTACTGGTTTCCAATCTAAATTTAAATAAGATAGGTCTCCATTTATAGCAAACTCATCTTTATACTTATTAATAGACTGCTCACCTCTAGCATATAACCTAAGCCTATGGTACTCATCTCTAGATTGATTAAATCTTCCGGATGCTCCGTCTTTATTAAACCAATCTCGCTCAATAGCCTTTGCTACTTTTGTTCCGTAATCTATTGACTGCTTCTCTATGTCCAGCACTGCTTGACTAGGGAATTCAATATTTGTTTCAGTATATGCCATATTTATTTAATTAGCATGCTTTTATTGCCTTCATTTTTATATTTTGAAAACGAAAAATTAAGTTTTTTCGTTGTTCTTTCTTGTCTTGGTCTGTATAAATGTTTTCTACAAGCCATTATGGCTAAACCGCTGCTTATAGATGCATCATGGGCTGTACGTTTTGATATATCAAACTTAGCCCAATCTTCTAATGTTCTTTGAAAATACATATTTCCGTAATTTTCACCTAAAATACCAACGTTTTCTTCTATATAAGATTCTATTGCAGCCGCGTGGGCTTGTCTTATATCCTCAGAAGTGTTAGGTATACCACCTAGCTCAAATTCTGTTTTTGATAAATTGCCTATAAGTTTATCTGGGCGGTTCATAGAGTATCCTCTATAACCCCTCCTTTTAAAATGATATAATAATCTTGGCTTATTATTTTCAGCTAGTATGGACATACCATAAAAAACGCAAGCCATTAAAACATCTTCAAAAAATATTTCAGCTGTTTGGGGCCTTGCAATGTATTCTAAAAAAAATTTACTCGACGGGAAGTCGGAGTTCATTGAAAATGTAGTAAGCCCATGCAACGCTCCATTTGAACCACGACCACCAACTGTACCTGATATATCGTATGAATCACATCCAAAATATCCAAAGCCTTCATTCCCCGGATATTTTATTCCCTTTTTTTCAACTACATTATTTCTTATATGTTCTTTTGGAACCCAACTTAACAAAAATCTTCCATTTCTATTTGGTGTCCAAATAACTTCAGTATCTTTAATTCCATTTTTCCAAGAAAAACTACCTTTAACAACATAGCCTTTCATTGCCATTTCTTCATTATAATCTATTTGTTCGTATATTTTAGTAAGATTAAATAATGAGTTTAAAGTTTCATCTCTAAAAGCGTGTTTTTCTGATCTTGGAAATTGTCTATAATATTCATTTAGTGCGTCAGCGTCGTTTTTAAGACCTTCAACTTCATTTTCCCAATGCTCAATGACTCCCGTGGTAATGAGGCCTCCTTCAATTCCTTTAACCGGATTTTGTGGTGTATCGAACACAGGGTATCCATACACATCAATGAATCCTTCGTAGCCCCATTCCATAGGTATGAACAAAGAGTATAGTCCACTTGCAGTCTGGCCATTTTTATTTCTTTCTGTAACATCTGAGTCATAATATAATTTTTTAAAATTATCACCCCCTTTATCTAAAGAATTTGAAGTTGACCCCATCAAGCATTTTCCAACTATTCTCGCTCCTAGCCTTAAGCAGGTTTTAGTTACTCGCCAGTTATTTAGTATATTATCGGGTCTTTCCCATTTACCAGATTCGTCATGCACTAATAATATTAGCTTTTCACCATCATAACTATTATCACCAGTATTTTTCCAATCAATAGTTGTATCAAGACCTTGACCTAAAAGCTCGTCGTCGGACTCTTTAAAAGAATTTCTTGTTAATCTTCTTGACGGGACCTTGTAGGATAACTCGGTCTTCGGCCTTTCCATTCCGTCCTGTATCGGTTTGAAAAAGAACGGGTAGTTGGTCGATATTGGTACGACTTTATCGGTGAACATTTTTTTAGCGTCAGAACCGGTCTTGGATAGTATGCCAAACCTCGAGTCTCTTGATGTTGTAGCCATGTTAACAGTTTCTGATGATGCCATGAAGCTAAACCCAGACCGTCTATTTTTGAGGTAGCACATACCGTAACATCTGTAATCCGCTTTGCACGCCTCCCAAAAGTAATAAAATATCCTGTTAGCATGTCTGAATTCCGGAGCCCCCACGTCAATCTTTGTCCAGTTGAGATACATATAGTGCGATCCTGTAACGTAACAGGGCTCACCATTGCACATGAACCAGTAACCATCATTACGCCTATTAAATTCAGTATCAATATAATTATAATACTGTTCTTTAGTTTGTTCGGGATGATGCTTAAACTCATGTACTGTTTTAATTTTGTTTAATGATTCAGGTCTATTCCTTCTAGTAAATATTTGGTTTTCTTTTTTTAAATGATCACCATCTATTTTATCAGGAGTTTTAGGTATTGCTATCTTAAGACCTTGAATTTCATATATCTCACCTATTGTACCGTCTTTACTAATTACAACGCAGTCTAAATCAGCGTTATAACCATATTCGTATTTTTTATACTTGTTGTTTCTTTTTGTTTCTTTAGTATCTATGTGGTCTATAATTATGTTATAGAGAGATTGTTTATACATTATTTTATTCTATCTTCTACGCCTAAAAATTTTACAGACTCTTTATTTTGCTTTTTATTTTCTGAAAGCTCTTCTATTTTTTCTATTATTTTAAATGAATCCTCTATCGCAACCCATTTTGCTTGCGCTGCTATTTTTGCTTTTTCAGGCTCTAATTCATTCAAATTTATTTTTTGTCTAATAACCTTGTCAAGTTCAAGTAAAGCTATTTCAGCAGCTTCAACTACTTTTTTGTGCCGGTTCATATTTAATTGTAATTTGATTTGATAATACTCTATATAATTTTTGATCGTCTATATTAAATTCATATTCAGAGTCAGGCGAAAAGCCCACTACGTCTCCTACGGACAACCCTAACGAGTTCAAATACTTGTTGCTATACACAAGCTCTCCTAATAGTTTTTGCTCTCCTAAAACACTCCATTTTGAATCATCTTTAATAGGTTTTACAAAACAATATTCGTCTAAGCATTTCCATTCTCCATTTCTTTTATAAGCATATATTTGATCTGGAGCAACCATATAGTCATTTTCCTGTATAAGGCTGGACGAATCTTTTTCTTTCCCGCGTATATCAATCCATCTTCTAAAAACATTATGATGCAATATTACGCTATCGCCGGGTTTAATAGGAGTTTTAAACATAGCCGGAATTGCCTTAACTAAACCTATACGGTTAGTATACATATAATCTCTTTCAGAAATTTCAGTATTAAGTATTAATTCTTTGCCTTCTATTTCTTTAGAGTTGTTATATCTTTTATTTGATTCAATAATAAAATTAAAAACTGACCTCATTAATAGTCCAAATTAAATTCGACAGACACTGCCATGTTTTTATTAAAATGTTTCCAAGGAAGCACCTCATCATTTTTTTTTATATATATATTGTATGTGCCATCTTCTTCTAATATATCAGAAATGGTGTGGCCACCATAAACTTCTTGGCCTACCGAATAATGCATTGCTTCATTCTTGTAGTCTTGTCCAATTGATATTTTTCTAATTAATTTCATTTTAGTATGTCCATATTGTTGTATCGGGTGCACCAGGGTATCCAATACCTAAATGCATAAACCCTCTTTTTCTGCTAATACCTATTCTAGTAAATCCTACTTCAATTGCTGCTTTTACTAGTTTAAATGTTTTTGCTCCTCCTACACTTTCAATATCTACAGCAGCACCGTATGCGTGCTCGCCTGGTTGTTTTTTTGCAGCCTCTATAGGGTGTTCAGGACTTCTGTAGTCAGATGTAATCTTTATAGGATAGCCATATACTTCTCGCAGGCTATCTAGCATTGAAAGAAGTTTTTCATCCATCATTTCAAAGCCGTTAAATTCAGACTCTTCAAAGTATTTCATTGTTTGTTCCTATCTTTTAATTTCATATAAATATTCATCCCAGTGTATATTATTGTCATAACCAATACTACGGTTTGCAAAGTGGGGTTGATATTAGGCAGCGCCGAAAATGCAACTGCTCCGACGTTTATGCCGTAAATTTTTAAGTCGTTCATTATTTGTGTTTACTGTTTCCAAAAACTTTTTCTACCCCTCGCGAACCAAAATAGCCACCAATAACAATAGTAAGTAAACCTGTAATTGAATCTAATGGATAACCCATATACCACCCAGCTACATAACTTACTGTTAAAAATACTAATGTTAAAGGCCTAACGTTAGCCGCTAGCCACGACCCTGAAGTTGCATCTGCAACCCAGCGCCTTGTTGTGCCATCTATTTCAGCTCTCTCTATATCTAATTTTTTAAGCGCAATTTTTTTATCAGCTTCTGACATATCAGATCCACCAATTATAGCCTGTATAACAGACCCAACAGGTGTATCACCCGCTATTGCACCAACGACGTTAGGAATTTTTTCTAATAAGAACTTCCCAACGCCGGTATCTTTAAAACGTTTTTTAGCCATATTTAATTTTATTTAAATGCCATATATAAGTATGTATCACCAGATTTGTTCCAATGTACAGAAGATGAAACAGAACCTCTTGCTACTTTAAATCCATCTGTAATAAATTTACCTGAACCATAAGAAGAAGTACTATTCGCATTTTCAGAGTAGCTTTCGTTTGCATATAGGTTTTTCTCATCACCCCTTGCTATATCTATTATTTCCCAATTACTTCCGCTACTATCTACATTTTTAACTATAACAAAACTTGGGTCAAAACCTAATCCTGTTATTTCTTTGCTATAATCATTAGTCCCATCTCCGTCAAACGATCCTATCTTACTGTATCCTGCAACTGAATGCCAACAATAAGCAATATAAGTACGGCCACTAGTATTAGCATCGCCGTAAGTATTGTTAAGAGTTATATTTGTTCCGTCTATTGAAAATCCACCAGTACCTCCTGTGCTGTTAGTATTAAGATACAAATGTTTATTAGAAACAACGTTTGTTATACTTGTAATCCAATTGCCTGTAGTTGATATACATTTAAAAATTGCAATATCAGGGGCTGAAGAGAGCCCATGGCCTACGGTAGAACCACTTGTACCGGTACTTATATATTTTACAATACTAAATCCAGCTTCAGTATTAGCACTTACCGTACTTTCAATTGTACCATTGTTATTTCTGGTTAAATGACCAGGGTTGTTAAATGTTACATTTGAAGGAGTCCCTGAATACGTATTGCTAAGATCTCCAGCCCCAACGCCTAAAGGATATGCTGCTACACAAGACGTGTCCCCTAAGACTTGTAAAGTGTTTATAGTACTGGCTGTTTCATTATAAAGTGTCGTAACTTCTGAAGATGATATTGCTTTATTAAATATTCTTACTTGGTCTATATTACCATTAAAAGCATAATCTGTATTTGAACCATTAGATCCTATTGCAAAGTTTTGATTAGTAGGTGTAGGCCTTGTAGTTGTTTCTGTACCTGAGTTAGCATCTAAAACACCATTTACATAAATTTTCATAGCACCACCTGCTACAACAGTACAAACTACGTGATACCATTTATTTTTTAACAAAGTTGTATCACCTCTAAAATAACTACCACCAACATTAAAATATAGTTTACCTGGATAAGAACCATAAGAAACTCCATAAAAATATATACCTATAGGTGATCCCGAATCAGAATTTGTTCTCTGACTGAAAATAATTTGTGCATTACTATCGTTACCTTTATTATTCATCCAAAAAGAAACACTATAATCTCCTGAATTAAAAATAGTTTGGTTACCAAAATTTATCTTACTATTACTACCATTAAAACTAGCTGATCTGTTTAACAATCCTCCGCCTTTCCAATTCCAAGCTACATAATCTATATTTGATTTATTAGTGGAGGCCCAAGGGTGGTTAGAATTACCACCTTGCCCAAGAAAAACGCCATTTGCGTCATATGAACTTATATAGCCATAATTGCTATTTGAAGATGGTATTCGTTCTGGTGAGTTAATGTTCGAGACAAGATAGTTTTCGCCATCTCCTCTTAAAACATCATACACCCCATGATCATAACTCCCTGTTCTAGCCTTAAACCAAGTTAAGCTAGGCTCAAACCCTACGCTAGAAATATATCTTGTAGCACCATTTCCTTTATACAATACGGCCTTAAAATTATTTGTATCTGTTTCAGGTTTTTCGTTATAAAGTTGGGTTACTTGAGAGCTTGTAAGTTCAGAATTAAAAATCCTCACTTGGTCTATTTGCCCATTAAACCATGCCGCCGCATATGACCCGTTTATATATCTTCCTCCTATTCTAAAAGCATCATATGTATCAGTAATTAATATGGTTGTAGTGTGAGTACCATCTAAAACTCCATTAACATAAGTTTTAAGAGTTGAACCAATTGCGGTGCCACTCATTGTAAGAACACAATGAACCCAACTCCCTGTATTTATACTCTCGCCTGAAGTTGGCCCATAATTTTCTCCATTGCCTTTGCCTGAAGTAGAATATAATTTATTATTATAAACAAACATATTTAACCCGCTAGCGTGAGAGGCCCCTCCATTAGTTATTATACTCTGAAATGCTGTAGAGGTAGTTTTAATCCAGGCTGAAAAGCTTCTTGCACCACCCTCGGAATTAGGGTTACCAGCACTTATATAACTACTACTTCCGTTAAACACTGCAGCTTGACCAAAGCGTCCAAACCTGTACTCTATATTTGTATCTGTTCCGCTGTAATCATACTTTACGTTACTATCTCCAACGCCACTATAGTTGCCGGATATATCTACGCCATCTCCATCTAATTTATATGTTGCTATTGCTGTTTTACCAGTTGGGAATGCTAATGTATTAGCTGTACTTACTGTTTCGTTGTTATATAAATTAGCAACATCTGTAGCTGTTAATACTACATTATATACTCTGACTTGGTCTATTGTTCCGGGAAAATATTCTCCCGGATAATTAGGCATTGATCCTATTACACATTTTTGATAACCGCTATAGGAATAAGAACCCATAGAATTTGAGTCAGTAGCAACAGAACTCCCATTCACATATACTGTAGAGCCGCTGTTATTTCTTGTCACAACAATATGATACCAAATATTTGCTGTTGATAAAGTAAAATATACCTCATTGCTTGACTCATTTCTGTAATGAAAAGATGTTGTTCGGTCAGGTCTTTTACCTAAAGTAAAAGTCGGTCCACCGCTAAAATATGACCCAAATGCAATCTGCCACTTACCTGATCCAATATCCTGAGGTTTCATCCAAAGAGAAACAGAATGCGCTGTTGAGCTTAATTGTAAAGTTGAATTCTCAATACCGGTTGAATTTCCAACAAACGTAGCTCCTTGATTAAATTTGCCCCTTGTTTTACATAAATCTTTACTATTATTATCTAATTTATAATATGCTAAATTTGCTACAGGATAATTTATATCAGTTGTTGTAGCCGTATACTCACAAGCAATTTCACCCGCACCATTTCCGTAAAGTTTACTAACTTCTGAAGATGATAATGCTTTATTAAATATACGAACTTGATCTATTTCTCCGTCAAAATATTGTGAATACCCACTTGAAGAACTATAAAAAGCTCCTATTGTAACTTTTTGTCCAGAACCATTCCAGCTCTGACTTGGCAAAGTTATTGAGTCTACCAATAACCTATCTATATAAATAGTCCTTTGGTTTGCTGACTGGTTTATTGACACAACAATATGATGCCAATTGTCATCATTATAAGTTGAACTTGTAGTGTGTTTATCTGAAGTGCTTCCGTAATCTGTTACAATTTCAATATTACCTCCGTCTATTGTAATATCACAATTTCTACTGTTTTGAGCATAATCAGTAAACATTCTTTGTCTTGCTGTTGTGGTTGTTTTAAACCAAAAAGAAACAGCCAAAGTATTTTTACCGCCAAATATTGATGTTAATGGCAAATCAACATAACTATTACTTCCGTTAAACCTCGCTCCGTATAATGATTTCCCGCTAACGCCAAAGTCTACGTTTGTAGGAGTGCCGTTAATATTTGTATAAACTAAATTAGAAGAAGTTGCATTATAATTACCGGATAGGTCATTAACATTATTATTTAAAGTGTATGTTGCATAGCAAGAAGAATCTCCTAAAATTTGTAAAGTATTTGTTGTTTCCTTAGACTCATTATAAAGCGTTGATACTTCTGCGCTTGTTACTAACCTATTAAAAAAACGAACTTGATCAATCTCACCCACTAAGCTTGACACACTTTGGTTTTGGTAGCCTAATCTATTATACTTATAGTTTGAGTTTGTATATGTAAGAAAAGTACCATCCCAAGCGGAATTGCCTATTAATGAATTATTTATGTATAAAGAAACCCCACTAGCTGTATTTCCGGTCCAAACTATATGATACCAATTACCTACAGTTAATGCTGATGATGTTACCTCTGATGTTACAGACGAAGAACTTAAAACTCTTGCGCGTATAGTACCGTTGGTTTCAACATCAATTAAATTATAAATATCATTTAAAAGCTTCATAATAGCTCCGCCATAACTATTTGTTTGAGCCGCATGCTTATACCATAAAGAAACAGTAAAAGCACTTCCAGACCTCATTGGGTTATCTATTGTGGAAGGTAATTCTACATAACTATTGGTATTATTAAACTTTGCAGCTTCACCAAATTTACCACCTCCATCGGAGGCAGAAGCGTCATAGTCTAAAGTGTATAAGGCTACGCCACTATTATCTTTGAATATATCTGTGGTATCTGTAAAGCACAAAGGCTTACCTAAGAATCCATAGTTAAATCCTTGTCCAAACATATTATGTTGCAGGTTGCACTATAGTATACCAAAATTCAGCTGCAGATATACATAGTATTTGAATTAAATTTTTAGTTCCTGAAGTATCATCATATTCCCCTAAAACCCTATTAAATGTACCTGAACTACCGCCTACAGTCCAAGTATCTGCTGTATATGAACTACCAGCTCCGGTAACTAATATTATTTTTGTTATTCCTACAACAGGATTTTGTATGTTAAATGTCGTATTAGCGTTAGGTGTTAAGGTAAATACCTCAGCGTTTTTAAAGTTAACATTAACTGTTGCACCTGCTGTAAGCGTATCTGTTGTGTTAAATTCATCGGCTAATATATCCGACGTTATTTTTGTTAATGCCATATTTTATTTATTGAACCCATAATTGATTATTCCATCTATCTGCACCAGAGGGAACAACATCATAATAAATACCCCGACCATACCAGTCAAAATAATCATAATCCCACTTGCTTCCCCAGCTATAATAACCACTAGCTCCGTTCCCAAATAGTCTGCCTGCTGTACCATAACCAGTGTTATTGTCTGTATTTACGGTATAATTACCAATTCCCGTACCTAAGTTTGGCCAGTTCCCAGTGCAAGAACTATAATAATATGAGCCGTTATGACTATTACTCCAGCCAGAATTAGCTTGTATTTTAGTCCAAATGTATTTTTTATTAACATTAGCACAAGTGTTGCCTCCTGGAAAGCCGGTTGTATGGTTTTCACCAAAAGTAGTTCCATTTTCTTGAGCAATTAAAACTATCATGCCAAAATTACCAGGACTTGATGTTGATCTTCCAGATATATTAGAATTCCATCTTATTTTTCTTGTGCCATTAAAATACTGCCACATATGTATATATCCCTCTGTATTCAGGTTAGTCCAGTCCCCGGTTATTAGACCAGGAGCACTATTGTTTTCCCAGCCCGACCAATGGCCTACCCCAGTGGGCCCTATTCTAAGATCTAAAGTGTAATTTAAAGGGGCTTCCGCTGTCCTGTTATACCAAAGCATCCATCCACCGCCATTGTTTGCCATATCACAATAAACTTGTTGAGGTGCAGTCCAGCCCGGGAGTTGTATAGAATAAAATCCACTTGTGGTGTTCCCCGCGTCATATGCTTCTTTTGCAGATGCCCAAACCCCTGTTACAGCAGATGTCATCATTATAGTATCTCCTAACATATTAAGCCGGTTGGGTTATTGTATACCAAAATTCAGTTGCCCCGACGCACATAATTTGTATTAAATTTTTTTTTGCCGAGGTATCATCATAGTCTCCTATTATTTTATTAAATGTATTAGCAGATCCGCCAACGTTTAAAGTTATAGTATATGAATTGCCAGTACCTGTTATTATAAAAGCTTTTGATATACCAATTACTGGGTTTGTAATATTCAATGTTGTATTTGACGTAGGAGTTAGCGTAAATATTTGGGCACTATCATAATCTACAGCAATAGTCGAAGCTGGCGTTAAAGCCGTAACTGTATTAAATCCGCCAGATAGTAGCTCTGGTTTTACTTTAGTTTGTGCCATTATTTAAGTTGTTGCTATTAATTGATACGTTGGTCTTTGAAAAGTATTTTCACTACCTCCAAAATTATAAATGTTTTTGCCTATCCCTACTCTATAACTACTAGTATTATACGAACCAATTCTATATTCTAAAGTTTTATCACTAGTCCAAGTCCCTATTATTCCATTAGCAATATTTTCCGAGGATGCACCCACTTGGAGGCATCTTTGTACGTTTACTGTATTGTAATAATCGTCAGCCCCTCCGTAAAGAGAATCATGAGATGTAGTTACATTTGTACTATCCACATATATAGAGGTAAGCCATATGGCGCTAGTTGATCCTTCCTTTACATAATTAAAATTCATAGCAAATAATAAATTTTTAGTTCCTTCAGGAGGTGTATAGGAAATAGTGCTACCAAAATCTGTAAAACTAGCTGGAGCGACTGCATACGAAGTTACATTATCTGCTGTTTTATCTCCATTTACCGTTTTTATAGTTCTACCATCTGGCTGCCAAATCAAATGTTCTAATACATTTGTGCTACTAGCTGCTGGAAAAAATGTTGATAGATTACTCATATTATTGTCCTATTATTACCCAGCCTTGATCAACGCCAGAGTATATTAATTCAAAACTAGCAGATGCCGTATCTAATGTTAAATTAGCTACTGCACCCATAATTTTTTTATTGTTTGCTCCTAACACACAAGTTGCAACACCAGACCTATTAGATATTTTAATACTGTCCCCAATTTGTGGATTAGCAGGCAGCGTTAAAGTTAAATTAGCTGTTAACACATATACACTATTTGCTACTGCCGTTGTATTACTTGATATAACACCTACAGTTGGCCTTGTTGATGGATTAGTTAATAAACCACCACCGTTTATAGATATTACCTCAATTGTATAATTAAGATCCGGGGCAGTTGTAAATGTTATAACTCTGTTCGATAAAGAATACGTAGATTTTTCTTGGTATACACCTTGTAAAAATACCATCGTAAACTTTTCATCTGTAGGATTACCGTTTACAAGAGTGAATGCTGTTTGACTTCCTGTACCGGTAAATCCATCATATTCCATATATGATGACTGTTGTACATTAACAGCATTAATATGCATTACTTCTATAGTATAACCATTTTGTGGTGCTGTACTGAAAGTAATTATATTATTAGCAACTACATAAGTTGACTTTTCTTGATATACACCTTGTATAAATACAAAAGTAAAATCTTCAGATGTGGGCGCAGCACTAAGTGTAAACCCTGTTGTGCTACCATTTCCTGTAAAAGTATTTTTATTTAAAGCAGAAGCACCATTAACCGTTACAGTAGCAACATGTATAACCTCTATATTATTTGTGCCCGAAGGTGGCGCTGAGCTAAATGTTAATACATTGCCTGAAGTGCTGTAATTTAATTTAGACTGATATACACCATCAATATATACCTGCGTATGTATTTCATCTGTAACCGCGCTTGATAAGGTAAACTGCGTTGTTGAACCATTACCTGAAAAAGTATTTCTTTCAATAGTAGATGCATCTCCACCACCACCAGCAATAGCACCCCATTGAGTAGTATACCCTTCAAATTGATTGTCGGTAGTATTATATCTAAACATACCGGCAACTGCAGAACCTGGTCTTTGTGCTGTAGTACCATCAGGAACTCTTAAAGCACCTGTAGTATTAATATCTATTATTTGCCCTGATTCAGATATAGCAGAGTCTGCAAGTGTATCTGAATCACTAAACTTAGGAAGTGCATTAGCACTACCGGATCCATCTATAAAACTTGAGAGAGCAGGCGGAGTGTATGTAAATACCCCAGTTGAATTATTATATGCTAATGATCCATCTCCCGAAGGTGAGCCTTCGGAACCTACAGATATATCGGTTAATGAAATACCCGCTGGTAGTGCTACATTTTCCCATCTAGCATTTGAACTATTATAGCGTATAATTTGGTTATTAGCTATACTAGCTATGTTTACATCTTGTAAATCACCAAGTGAAGCTGAAGCCGATACGCCACCTAAATCAACAGATGCTAAACCTCTAAATGCACCAGCGGTTAATATTTTTGCTTGAGCTGCATTGTTAAGAGCACTTGCATCACCTTTCATTATAATAGCACCAAGATATATAGCTTGATTAGAAGTGTTTTCCGCTTCTAAAAAGTCTTCAAGTATATATTCTTTTTCAGCATCAAGTAGCGAATCATATACATTATGTCCATAATAAGACACAACAATATTAGGTGTACCTGGAAAATAAAATAATCTTTGTGCCGCAAATTTAGTACTAGTTACATTCTGTAATGTACCCGATCCATTATCATATTTTGTTGGATCTAATACAGTGTAACCATTACCGCTAGGTCCGTCGTCTAAAACAAAACCACCTGAGTTGTTTCTATAATACCTATGTATAACACACTGCGTTTTAGCAGAGTCTGAAACGGTTGATGGGTTTTCAGGGTCAGCAGCATAATTTCTACCTAATGCAAAAGCAACACCGGCCGCTCTATTTATAGATAGATTAGCACCATTTGCAGTTACTTTATGCCCTGATTTTTTAAGTGGGCCAAATATATTAGCAAACTCGTTTATCTGACTTGTATTGTCGTAAGCTGTTATAGGAAATGTTTTTACAAACTTAAGCACACCTTCAGTGTGTATAGCACTTCCTATTGTTATATTGTTTCTCTTTTGAGCGTCTGTAAATGCAGTTGCTTGCTGTTGTACAGCACCATTTGCATCTACATATATCCACGAGTTAAGCTGCTGCGTATTACCGGAGTCTAAATTAGATACTGTAATAGTTTGCTGCGACCAAGAAATCTTTTTAATTTCAGGGTGTGGATCAGAACCACTCGCTTTATTTATATCGTTTATTATACCATCGCCCGCAGCAATAGTAAATTGTGTACCGTTGGCAACAGATAGTTCACCACCGTTTAATATACCGGTTGATAATACTTCTGTTAAATAATCAATACTTAGATCTTTATCGTCGTATCTAAAATGCAAAGTATCATTACCACTTTCGGTACTAAAGTATATACCGTTATCAAATGTGGGCGTAGAGCTTTGAGCGTTAGATAGTTGGATAGAATCGCCAACCGTAAGATCACTTGCTATTGTTACATCGTTAGGTAAACCTACAGTCCATGTTCTATTTGCTGATAAATCTTGCGCTCCACCTGCTACGTCAATTTCATTTGCAGTGCCCTGTACTGTTAATGTAGTAGAAGGGCTTGCTATAGCTGGTTTATTTTGTATGAATGCGTCATTTGTATTATCCGATTCATTCCAATTTGACTGTACATTAACTTCTGCATTTGTAGCTATGCTATTTAACTTAGCTAAAAGTGCTGAAGTAAAATCTTCAGTTGATAAACCTTTGCCGGCAACCTTATCTTCTTTAGTAGCCATAGTGGTATTAAGGCTAGCTATAGAAGCATTGTTTGCTTTTATATAATCTACAATTTCTTGTATTGTATCTAAAGACGCATCGTTTGACGCTAATATACCATTTATAGTATCAATCAGTCCTTTAAGTACATTGCCTTGTTTTGCTGATAATACTTTAGTTCCGTCTTGCGATAATAAATTATCAACGACATCTGCGTCTGTTATAGCGTTAATATCTTCAGCTCTTACAATACCAGAAAAAGCAACAACCACATCTGCTTCAGCAGGGGTACCTGATGCTGTTAGCATTGTAACAGAAACTAACTTACCGCCAGTTGTGTCTTCAATATTAGTAACTTTATAAATAGCATAGCTATTAATACCATCGCCGGCTAAATCAGTTACTTTTATTATTTGATTTGTAAATAAAGTATAAATACCAGAAACATCTGTTCCGTTTTGTATTGTATTTGAAAAAGCTATTTTTTGTATATTAGCCCAGCCAAATTGTGAAGGTGCTGTAGGATCAACTAAATACTCTATTGAACCTGCACCAACTGATGAATCTGTATATTTACCACCATAGGTGTATTGATAACCTGTACCATTGCCTTGCTTAGCAAAATGCAGACCTATATCGCTTATTTGAAATAACTTAGTAGAGTTGTCCGCTGCGTCGTTACCTACTAGTTTATCGCCACCAGTGATAGTGGTATCTGTTGAATATTGTTGTATTCTAGCCATTATGGATAATGATTTGCGCCTGTCTGTATTGCATTACCTGACCCTGTAAAGTTAACATCGTAGCATCCGCCACTTCCAGGGTCAATATAATTATAATAAGCTTGAGAAGATCCTCTTACAAAGCCAGTGTAACCTTGGCTTAAAGTGTAATCAATTGCAGCTGTCATATTAACGCCAGAGCTGGGATTTGATGGAATAAATCTACTTGTTCCATCAGCAGTACCACCTGTTAAACTAATTAATGTTGCATTACTAAAACTACAACAAGCGCCAGCGCTAAAACTACCATCATAAGAGGTATTACCAACAGAGTAGTTGCCCGAATAAGTCCAGTTAAATGTTATTCTTACTTTAGCACCGTAATTCCACATCAATACTCCATTAGAAGTAGTTGTTATATTATCTATTGTTGTATACGATATATTGCAAGTTGGTTGCACTATAGTATTAGATGGGCCCGCGGCATGCGTTGCACTTGAAGAAAACGTAGAACCGCCTCCTTGTAAAGTCGTACCACCTGTGGGCGTTAAAGTAACAGTATACGTATCGGCACTTCTGCCACATCTGTAATTAGTTTCGAACGTTTGGGTGTGATCATAAGGCGATGAAGAAAGCACATAGCTTCCTGTTAAATTTCCTGATAAATCATATGTTGACCCGGTCTCTCCTGTAACCCTAAATGTATTAGATGTTGCAGTGTTTGCTAAAGATGTATTAGTAAATGCAGCACTTTGTAACTCTCTAGTATTTGGATATACTTCTTCGTGCCCTATATAACCTTTTGTAACAGTGGCAGTACCTAGCTTTAAAGCTGAGATGTTTGCGTGTTCAATATTAGAAGGCATACTAAGCTGTTATAATATAAAATGTATTCGGGTCGTATAAATCTACTTGGTATCCGGAAGCAGCTGCTGATGTATATGCAGGCGTAAAGCTTACAGTTACGGTTGTACCAGAAGGCACTGCTGAAACAGTACCTTCCGTCCTTGTGGTATTACCACTAGTTCCAGTTACAAATACAGTTGCGTTTACCGAAAATATACTTGATGACGTTACTGTAAAAGTTACAGAAGATGCACCTGAAGGATTACCACTTGTAGTAGCACCCGTTTGTTTTAAAGCATCATATTGTGCTTGGGTACCTTTCCAAAAGTTTAATAGGCTTTCATTGTTTCCAGTAGCAGCTTTATAATAATGCTGTCCACCTATTCTTGTTGTTAAATTTGCCATTTTTTATTTTTTATTTTATGCAGTATATGTTCCACTTTCTTTAAAGACTACAATAGTATCAGTTCCTTCTGTGTATGTTAAAACAGAAGAACCGCTAGTTGTTCCAGAATAAGATGAAGTTGGCATTCTTAAAATAACAACGCCTGTTGCTCCATAAGAAGCATTATTGTATCCCGAAGCAGTCGCCCCTCCTGCACCTGTGTTTGCAGTTGCAGTTGAGTTGCTACTTGCAGCAGTTCCCCCGATCCCACGGGTGCCATTACCTGACTTACCTCCGCCCGCATAATATACGTCAGTACCACTTACTTCTCCTACGTAAGCAGCTGCTGCATTTGTATGATTTAATATATTAACAGCGAGACCGGCTCCACCGCTAGCACCTGAGCCTGCAGCTGCAGCACCACCACCACCACCGCCTTGGTTTCCATTACCTCCTCCGGCATATCCTTGATTTGCAGTACCTGATCCAGGGCTTCCGTAAGGTGATAAACAGCCACCACCACCAGAACCACCGCTATCAGCAACTCCAGTAGTAGAATTAGTATAATACCTTGCACCATGGCCTCCGCCTACAGTGGTAATATCTGTTATATCTGAACCTGTTATACTTGATGCACCTCCATTACTACCAATATTACCGGTTGTACCGAGGCCTCCTCTTGCCCCTACCGTTATTGTGTAAACGGTACCGGGCTGAAGCGTTAATGCGGTTTCAGCACTAGCTCCTCCACCGGAATTTGATCCATAAGAGGTTCTTAATCCTCCGGCACCACCGCCACCGGCTTCATTAATGTTATTAATTATTCGGGAACCACCGCCACCGCCTGCTACTACTAAAAAATCTGCAATAGTAACACTTTGGTAAACAGAAGTAGTGCCTTTATATACATTCATAATCTCAGTTGTACCTTTATAAAGCTTACCTCCGGTTATTTCTGCTGTTCCTTTGTATAATGGCATATTATGCTGTTACGAAGTAAAGTGTATTTGCGTCTTTAGACCCAATTGCTGCATATTGCGAAGCAGTACCGGTCCATATTAAAGAATCGTTAGCAGAGTTTTGGTCATCTACTGCATTGGCTAATCTAGCTGGTGGATAAAAAGTATTTATATCTGCCATAATCTATGTTATTAAATATCCAATAGTGCTATTTAAGTATACTAACCGCACTGCTTGGTTGTTATTTACTGTTATTGATTGATTAGATGCTTCAATTAAAGCCGAAGCAATTGTTACGGTACCCGTACCTAAATTTTTAAGCAATACTGTACCGCCTTGTTCCATTGTTGCCGGAAGCGTTAGTGTTAAACTATTAGAGCCTTGAACTACATATATACCATTTTGTACTGCAGTTGTATTGCCTGTTATAGCACCTCCCGTTGAGCTGGATATTCCTAGAAGTCCAGCGCTTGGTAAATCTATTTGTAGTCCCATTAGCTAATTCCATTTATTACCCAACCATTAGCAGCATCAGTATAAAACAGCTCAAAAGAAGAGGTCTGTTCATCTAATACCAGTGAGGTAGTTCTCATTATTTTTTCTGACCCATTTGGGTTTATTGTCCAGGTATATGCTGATTGCACATAATTACCATTTGCATCAAAAGCAGAAAGATTTGTAAACTTAATACTGTCTCCTGCCACTCCTGCGGGTAAAGTTAAAGTTCTATCCGCAGTTATATTACTTAATATATAGTATTTCCAAGCTACAGCTGTTGCATTAGCTGTTAATGCACCTCCATATTCATACCCTTGTTTTAATACTACAGCACCGTTAGTGCCCGCTGCGGCAACGATTAAATTATTAAAGTCTATAGATGCAACTTGTACGTCTGTATTTCCTCCAAAATCATAACTAGCCCCATTTGCAGAAGCTAAAACATTTAATGCGTTTTGCGATATAGCTTTTGTACTAGTATTATAATATAAATAATTATTTGTACTAGCAGTAGGTATATCATTTAACTTTAAAACTTCTGAATTTATGTTAAATTCACTTGTATTTACTGTTAACGCACCGCTTCCTTGTTTACCAAATGTAAAACTATTATTAGAATCATTAATAGAAACTATTTGATATATATTTACAGATGTATCATTTATAAGTTGCCCTTGTGCAGGGAATGCTGTAGTATATGTCGACTCAACAAAATATAAAGATTGGTTTGTGGGTATTGCCCCAAACAGTGTATTTATACTAGCAAAGTTAGAAGCGCTGGCTGTAACACTTGTGCTACCGCTTGTTATAGATATTCCTGCTACTGAGGCAGGCGAGGTAGCAGCTTGGAACAAAGTGCCGTTGCTTTGTCTTATACCATAAAACATTCGGCCCATAGTTATATTGCCACTTGGGCCAGCTAGAGTTTCTGATAATCCTGGTAATATAGCCGCAACACCTGAGTTTAATTCAGGAAGTGTAAAATAATCCGAAGCTATTTGTAATTTTGTAAGTGTACCTTGATTAACTAGCCCAGATAAACTTGAAGGATTTCCAGCTACAGCAACTATCTGCGCACCTGTTGGTGCACCTGTTGAGTCTTGTAAAGATATACCCGTAGCGGATAATACAGCTCTGTTACCATTAGTAGCAATAGCTGTAACAGTATTTTGGCCCATAATTGTGCGGCCATCATTTGCAGTAGTATTAGAGTCTACTACTAAATCTTGCGTAAATCTAGTAGAGTTAGATATTATGTTAGACCCATTTCCTGATATTAATAAATCAGATCCGTCTGTACCTAGAGTAACATTAGGAGCAGTATCACCAAAAACAATTGTAGACTCGGAGTCTTTCATGTTGATTGCCCCATGCATATTTAAATTCCTTGGGTCATTATTGGGATTATCTGTACCTATTGTAACGTCCCCTGAGTCTATAATTAGATCTCGTGTAATTTTTAATTTGCCAACTACTTGAGTTTCAATTTGTTGTGCTCCTGTTAAAAAAGTAAATTCTGTAAAAGCAGTTTGGCCCCCTGTATATGCTTGATCTAATGTTACATTAAAGCACCACTCAGTATATTTATTATTGCCATTTGTTACATATTTACTGTCATTAGCGGCCGGTGAATCTGAAGTAAAAGTTGGTGCATTGAAAGATGTTACCGTTCCTGTATAAGTTGACCCGCCAAGAGTGCCTGTAAAAGTTGCTGAATTTGTTGCAAAGTCTGCTAAATCATAATCAACAGCAAATTGTCCGTCGTTATAATCTCTTATAATTAAAAACACTTGGCCTGTGCCGAGTGTATTCAAATAAATATCGGCTCCGGTGTTTACCGTAGCACTTTTTAATACAACATTTGTAAGCACCGAACCTTTTAATGTTCTTACTAGCGCTTTTTCGTATGCTGTACCTTCTCTGTTTACTGAAAGAAAGAAGCCTAAAGGAACAGAGTCGGGAATATTATTTACAGTATTCCCGTCCCCTATTATATAAGTCTTTAGACTATCTATCGTATAATTTTTAGTTGCTAATGCGGATGAAGAATTTGCATCAGTACCCAAAAGCTTATCGCTTCCTTCGACAGTAGAGTCTATGGTATATGTACTGATTCTTGCCATTATTTATTTTTTAATAAAGTTCCCTTAGAATTATTTTTAACTCGTCTAGTTATTGGCACCATACAATCACAAATTGTTCTCTTGCAATCGCATAAATCTTTTCCTTTACCTAATAAACTTATTTTTTTACTTTTCATAATTATGCGTCTGTTATTAGTGCTTCTATTACTCCGTTGACTTTAAGAGTGTCGTTAGTAGCAAATTTGTATGATTGTTGTATTCCTTCAGGTGTTTTAAACATTATTACAGTATGAACAGCTGATCCTTTAGTTACAGTCATAGTTGCTGTAACACTATTAGGCCTTACCTTAACATCATATACTAACTTGGCAACATCTGTTTGATATGTTCCATTAGCAAGTTTTTCAGGCCCATTTGTCATAAATTCTCTTAATACAACACCAGTTATGGTTACACCATTTGATGGAGCAGCAGCGGAGTATGTCACTTCGCCTGTAGTTGCATTAACAGAAGGAGTTATAGCTAAAAATCCCATTTTTTATTTTTTTTGTTTGTTAAATTTTTTAATTGCTTGGCTATATACTTTATCTATATACCGTTCGCGCTTCATTATTTTATTGCGCTTAGTAGACTCAGGTAAATTTTCTTCACCTATAAGTATTCTATATATTCTATTTATTAAATATTTTCCTTTGTGGCTTACTTTATATTTGTTATGGTCCCCTATTCTTCCTTTGCCCATATGGACTTTTTCAATCCAACCTTCTTTTTGTAATCTATAAAACCTTGTTTTATCCCAAGAATAATATAAAGTACCGTCTTTAAAGTCATTAATTGTAAAGTAAAAAATAGGGTCTAAATAAAACAAAAGCTCTAAATCTGCCACACCTAAATTATTATTAATACAGGCCCAACGTGATACTAATCTATAATTTTTTAAAAAATCTACTTTTAACTCTCCTCTTTCAACAAAATCAGATCGATCCATTATAAAATAGCAACTACGTCTTTAAGAGCTATAACTTTGTATAGTTCATCGCTATACTCTATATCGTGGCCTGAAACTTTATCGTATAATATTTTTTGCTTTTCTTTTATTACATCTGGTCCAGATGACATTACAATTCCTTTGCGGTAGCGCATTTCTTCATGCTTATCCGCAAGCTCTAAGCCTCCAGCTGTTTTTTTAATATTTTCAGCTATGTCTTTTATAATTATGTAATTGCCTATTGCTATCATTCTTCTCTAACATTTGAAATTACACAATCAGTGGAAAGAATAGTAGCAGCTACAGATACAGCATTATTTAAAGCTGTTTTTGTAACAAGGAGTGGGTCTACAATACCACGATTAATCATGTCTTTAATACACCCACAGGTAACATCAACACCTTCGCCCCATTTGTTTAAACTATATGAAGCAGGTTCTAAACCAGCATTTTTAAGTATTTTGGTAAAAGGCGCTGCTAGAGCTGATTGCAATATTTGCAAACCAGTTAGCATTGCTCCGTTTAATTTCATAGGATCTGTGTCCATAACGGCAGCATACGCAAGTGCTGATCCACCCCCGGGTAATATGCCTTCTTTTTTGGCAGCACGAACGGCGTGTATAGCATCATCTACTCTGTCTTGTTTTTCTTTTAGCTCTACTTCAGTATCTGCGCCTACAAATATTACTGCAACGCCGCCCGATAATAAAGCTAATCGATCATTTAAATGTTTAGTCATTACATGATGATCTTCTTTTTCAAGAACAGTTTTTAAATACTTAATTCTGTCTTGTACTTCTTTTGGCTTATCATTAACCATAAGTACAGTACCATCTTTATCTGAAAAGGCTTTATCAGCCGACCCTAGCATGTCAGGGGTGATTGCATCAATTGAATCACCCAGCGTTTCATCAAAAACTTTCGCACCGACAAGCAACGCTAGATCCTCTAGTATATCTTTTCTTTTAAGTCCAAAACTTGGAGGGTCTATAACGTTGACCTTAATGTTGCCCTTTACTTTATTCATAGCTAAAGCCGCTAGCGGTTGCGACTCTAAAGGAGCAACAAGGAGCATTGATCGATTGGACTGTATCGCATACTCCAAGATGTCTTGAATTTTTCTCATGTTTGGAATATCCGAAACACTTAAGAAAATTAAAGGATTATCTAGTTCAGTAATCTCTTTTTCATTATTAGTATAAAAATGAGGACTTTTGCTTACTGAACCTATTTTTGTGCCTTGTACCGCTTGCACATAAGTTTCGCTAGTAGGAGAGCTTTCCATGGTAACAACCCCATTATCACCTGCTTGATTAAAAGCTTTAGCTATTATATCACCTAGCGCTACATCGTTATTGGCTGATATAGTTGAAACCTGCACTAACTTTTCTTCTTCTATAGGTATAGCTTTTTTATCTAGTATTTTTATAATATGATCTTTAAAAAGATCCATACCTTTTCTTATATCTCTAAAAGAATGCTCATACCCTTTTGCTGAATAGTAATAGTCAATAATAGCTTTTGTAAGTACTATGGAGGTAGTTGTACCATCACCTGCTACAGCTGCTGTTTTTTGTGCAGCTTGCTTCATCATAGACACTGCAAGATTTTCTATAGGATCTTGAAGTAATATGCTGTTTGCAACAGTTACACCGTCTTTAGTTACTTGAGGACCACCGAAGTCGTCTTCTATAATAACAGTTTTACCGCTAGCTCCTAAAGTCGAGCCAACGGCATTTGCTATCTTATTTATTCCATTAATTAACTTTTCTTTTGCCTCGCCGTCAAAATACATTTTTTTAACAAGCTTAGGCCCACCGAATTGTGCCATTTGATTTGATTTGATTTATATAATTGTATTAACAATTCCATTTGCGTCTTGCGGCTCTACCTCTTTCCGAGGTCCAGCCTTTAGATCTCGCACAGAATGACTTTCTGCGTTTTGCAGCTTTACTTCCTTTTTTAAGTTTGGAAGGTGGTGTTGTAACCGCAGTCTTCAGTTTACTACCAGGATTGTCCCTGCGATATTTAGCAACACCTTTACGGGTCATTCCGCCACCGGCTTTTTTCCCTCTACCACCGCCTTTTTTAACTTTAGAATAATATCCCAAAGACTTCTTTTTAGAAGGGGCTGGTGGTTTACGTCTTTTTTTAGGAGGCATTAGTTATATTTCGTCTAATAGTTCTTTATTTTTTTTAGCCTTGGACAGCTCATCTACTACTTCTTGACCGTCTGATTGCCCTTTTTCAAAAGCAGCACCCATTTTTTCGTACTCGCTAGGTTGTTCTTCGTCGCTAACCATTTCTGAACTAGCTTTTTCTGCTGCATACATATCGCCAGGGGCAGTAAGTGGTGCTCCAGCCATTTTATACAAGTGAGATGCTTTTATAAGATTTGAATCTCTTTCACTAATATTGCCTTCGGTGTGCTTTTGCTTGGTACCGATTTTCATTCTAAAATTGCTCATTTTTTTTCTTTTTTAGTTCCTTTCCCGTCGTTTCCGCGGTTTCGTTTAATAGTTTTAAATTTACGGTCTTTATGATCATAGTCTTTACCGGTCAGAGAACGCCCCGCCTTCTTTGCAGCTCTACGTTTTTTTTGGCTATCCGCTTTTTTTCGTTTGCGGTCTTTGGATTTTGCATATCGCAAATCTCTTTTTGCCTTAGCCGCTCGGGCTCTTTGGGTTAGTTTCTGACTCATTCGCCTATGTCTTTATTTAAGTAGCTTTTAGCAGCTACTCTGTCATCGTAGTCAAGTGCTGCTTTTAGGATAATTTTATCCATAACATCATCTTGATTTTTCAACATTTCCTGTTGTAAATTAATTACCATTCTTTCTAAGTCATCTTTAGACTTAACTAGTAATTCAATTTGATGATCTCTTTTTTCTACTTCGTTCTTTAGTGCATTTACGTCGTCTGGTTTTGTACCAGTTATTGCGCTAATTACTACGGGGATTGATGCTGCTATAGTTCCAATGAGCATCATCACAACTTCTTTGTTTGAATCTAGCACTGGAAATTGTAACAATGTTACTATTATAGCTATTACAAACAAAAATATAAATAGCGATCCTCCGTAAGATCTTAATTCTTTAGCTACGCCGTTTTTTGGTAGTGCCATTCTTTTTTCTTTTAGTAGTTTTACGTCTTATTTGAGATGTCTTCCTACCCATACCTACGCGTTTCTTTTCCGCAACAGCCTTGCGTTTTTCTGAAGAACTCATTTCTCCCCAGGTCTTAACTGTTTTTCCGGACACCCGTCTCGATGGGCGACACTTTTTTGTATTTTTATTTTTAGTAGAACCGCAAACATTACCTTTTTCGTCGGTCCACTTTTCTTTAAACCAACGTTTAAGTGCTAATCCTTTTTTAGTTTTCCTTACGGCCATTATTTTTTATGAACTTTCTGAATGTTAAAGTTAGCATATAAAGAAGCCCCTTTGTGCTTTACAAACTTTCCAGTATGCTTCATTAGGTTATATCCATTACCTTTTTTCATCCAGTGATAGCCAGCAGGCGCCTTAACCTTTTTTGCTGCCATCTTTTTCTATTACGCCTTTTCCTATAAGGACGTCTTTTTGAGTTATTTTACCGTCACCTGATAAATCGTCTAATTTTGTTAATGCGCTACCAACCTTATCAGCAACTTTTTTAGCTATGATTTTTTTACCAATAGCCATAGCTATAGCAGGTAATGCTTTCAGAGGAGATCCGCAGGGTTTGCTTTTGCCACTCATTCCAGCAGCACCTAAATTTTGTGGTCCTATTCCGTTTTTCATATTTTCTTTTTTATTTTATGAGTATGCTGTTATTTTGACTACAGGCTTGATAAACTTAGTTGCATCACCAGTACCATCCCAATTCCACAGCAAATGGACTCTGCCTTGGTAAGAAGAGCTATAGTCTCTTACTGTAGCCTGTATAGTTCTAGCCGACGTCCATGTGCCTACTTGCTCACTCGCTGCATTTTCAGTACCGTTTATTCTTATATATGCACCTGCGGTAAGCCAAAAGTCTCTCAGTTCTGGCGCGTAGTAGGTTCTTCTACTCTCTGTTATATCTGTAAGCGTTCCACTGGAATTGTCGAGCTGCACCTTAATATGGTATATTGTATTAGTGTCAAGATACCCGACATTAAACCCTAGCTCATAATATACGCCTGTAGCCCCGGTAGGAGGGGTGTAATCTATGTTACTCCCCGTTAAAAGCACATGCGAGCTTGTTGTATTTTGGATTGCTGTAACGTTAGGCACTGTAATATTGCCCTGGCTAGTAGTTATAGTTCTACCATCAGCTCTATAAACAATCTGCTCTAGTATATTACCAAATGATGCGTCTATAAGATTTTTCTTTACTTTAGTCCTACTCATTTTTTCTTTTTAATTGTATGCTTTTCTCCTAAGTATATCTTATACCCTATCTTAAAACGGGTACGGTATCTTAGGTCCTCATTGTACTCGTAGTCGATGTTTTCATTAATATCTATATACGCCTGGCCTTTTATAGAACCACAAGCATAACATAAAATTAACAATAAGGTAGCGAATAGTGTCTTCATTTTTTTTTTAAACGCAGGCTACTTCTTCTTTTTACCTTTGTTTTTTCTACACTTAGCAATAGCACCAGAGGCATATGCCGATGGAAATACATCATACCGAGCCTTTACGCTATAATAGCACGCATCTTTATTCGATCCCTTTGCTTTTTTAGCAAGAGGGGAACGCGAATGTTTGCTTATAAAGGTACCCATTATTTTCTTTTATATCGTTTTTTTGTCAACCCGCTTGGCTTTGTGCTGCGAACACTTTTTGACATCTTTCCTTTTGCTGCTTTTTTAGCCGCCATTTCTTTAGCTTTTTTCATAGCTGCTTTGTAGCTGTTTCTTCCGACTCCTGGCATGATATTATTTTTTAATTGTGCATTATTTCGATGTATAGAATCTGGGCAAGCTTTGCTTCATCCCTGGTCTCTATACACATATCTTTAGTTAGTTCGTTAAATCTATTTCTTTTTGTCTTTACACTTGCACAGCTCATCATCGCTGTAAGTGCTATTAGAATGATAATTCTCATTTTGTAGGTTTGCTTGCGCTATGTGTATTTCAATCATAGCCTCTGTTAGTTTGTCCACAGCCTTACGTATCTCTTTGAGTTCATTTCTGATACCATTAGCTTTAATGTGGGTATAATCTTTACTCATTACATTCGATTTAATTACTTTTCTCTTTTGCCTCTAAAAAACCACGCTCATATTCTAGCTGCTTTTCTACGGCTAATATCCTGTCTTCAAGTTTAGTTATCACAACTATCTTCTCATCTAATCTTTCATGTACTAAATGAATTTCATCTTTAAGCGCTGTAAACTCGGCAAATATACCACCGGCCGTAAATACAGCAATAATAAAGGATATGACTACAGATAAGTTGTTTTTAACAAAGGTATCAGGCATATTTATTAGTTTTTATTTTATATATAGAGGTTTTGTATTACACATATGTATATGATAACCAAGTACATAGGAAAATCGTATTATAAAGTACCCCCATATTAGCAATAAATGTAAGTATTCGTCAATAATATTGTAATAAATGTATACGATCGATGCATATGTGGCAGTCGTATGTAATTCATTGTCAGATCTTTACATTATATATACAATAATGTTACTATCGTCACATTATTATTAATAATTTAACACTTTTATTGTCACATATATATACAAAAGATATAATATGTGTATATATAGTAATAACTACTTAATATTTTATAGTATTTACTTTTATAATTATTATATATTCAATGTTTATTAATATGTATTAAGTATTTAATAATAATGTTTATAATG
>Ga0066856_10000015_pt1 | contig 52703 bp, 74 predicted proteins | sample ETNtaG_5_FD_65605 | JGI IMG/M metagenome (GOLD analysis project Ga0066856, IMG submission 65605) | Marine microbial and viral communities from oxygen minimum zone, Eastern Pacific Ocean - ETNP201406SV205 | ecosystem: Environmental > Aquatic > Marine > Oceanic | place: Pacific Ocean: Eastern...
TAGACGAGATGAACTCTGCCGCTCCTAGTGTACAAGCCGCAGGTTATCAGTTAATCCTTAATAGACGAATTGGTCAGTATGTGTTGCCAGACAATGTAGTTTTAATTGCCGCTGGTAATAGAGAGACTGACAAAGGTGTTACTTATAGAATGCCTAAGCCACTTGAGAATAGATTCGTACACTTTGAACTACGTGTTGATTTCCAAGATTGGTTAAATTGGGCAGTTCATAATAATGTTAACCCAGATGTAGTTGGATACCTTTCATTTGCTAAAGGTGATCTTTATAACTTTGATCCACAATCAAGTTCACGTGGATTTGCTACACCAAGGGCTTGGACATTTACTTCAGAATTACTAGAAGATGGTGATGAACTTTCTGAAAGCCTACAAACAGATATGGTTGCAGGTTGTGTAGGAGAAGGTGTTGCTGTCAAGTTTATGGCTCATAGAAAAATAGCAGGAGACCTTCCTGTTCCTGAAGATGTGTTAGATGCTAAAATTAAAAAAGTTGAGAACACTGAAGTATCAGCTATGTATGCTCTTGCTACATCACTATGTTATGAGTTGAGAGATAGATTTATAGCTGGTGAAAAAGCAGGTGCTAGTTCTAAAGTTATGGACAAGTACCATAAAAGTTTCTCAAACTTCATCAGCTTTATGATGGATAACTTTGAAACTGAAATGGTTGTTATGGCTTCTAGAATAGCAATGCAACAATACAAGTTGGTACCTAAGCAACAAAAAATAGAGAGGTTTGATGAGTACTTTAACCGATATGGTAGACTCGTACTTGACGCCTAAATTAAAAGAGGGAGAGACAATAGATCTCTCCCAATTCACCCCAAGGCAGAGAACTAATATTAGATTATACGGATTAGAATTTAAAGATTATAGTGCTAGTGATATTAGTAAATACAAGAAAGAATGGATGAAAAACTGCGAAATTATTCCATTATATAGTAAAGGACATAAGACTTGGATAACTAAATTTTGTAGAAAACACTTTTATCACCAAGATTTTCATATCGAAAATGATAGAGTTTTCTTTAAAAACCAACCAGATGCAATGGTATTTAAATTGTCACATAAAGGTTGACATATGTTGGTAAAGATAGTATTATATAGTTATAAGTTAGATAAGGGACATAAAGATGATTAAAACTGCTGAAGAAAGAATTACACAATCTAGAGTTAGATTGCTATTAACTAAACCGTTTTTTGGGCAATTGGCTGTTAGATTAAAAATTGAAGAAGCTGATTATCTTCCTACTGCGGCAACAGATGGTAGAAAGTTTCTTTTTAATCGTGAGTTTGTAAATAGTTTAACAGATCCTATGTTAGACTTTTTAGTGGGTCACGAAGTACTGCATTGTGTATTTGATCATATGCAGGCAAGAGGAGATAGAGAACCGCAATTATATAATGCGGCGGCTGATTATAATATTAATATGACACTAGTTGAACAAAATGTAGGTGAACCAATTACAGAAGATAAACTAGGTGGTGGCAAAATTTGTCTTGATTGGAAATATCAAGGTTGGAACAGTTATGAGATTTATGACCATCTTAAAGCAAATAAAAAAGATGCTAAAGGTATGGATGTACACTTGGAAGAGATTAAACCAGGTGATGAAGATGGCGAAGGTGGTAAAGGTTTAGGTGCTGAATTAAGTGAAGAAGAAAAGAAAGCACTAGCAGACGAAATTAAACAAGCGGCAATCCAAGCGGCACAAAATGCTGGAATGGACGTGCCTGATTCTGTTAAGAGAATGATTAACGAATTAGTTGCTCCTAAAATGGATTGGAGAGATATTCTTAGAACACAATTAGAAAGTTCTCTTAAAAACGATTTTACTTTTATGCGTCCAAGTAAAAGGTCAGGAGAAGTTATTTTTCCTGGTATGAATAAGGACGAGCAATTGAATATAGCGATTGCATTAGATACTTCAGGAAGTATAAGTCAAGATATGCTTCGTGACTTCCTATCTGAAGTACAGGGTATTATGGATCAGTATAATAGCTATAATGTTACTATTATGCAATTTGACACTAAGGTTTATGGTGTTGAAGAATTCCATAGTGATGATGGACGAACTATGAGCGACTACCGACTTGAAGGTGGTGGTGGAACTGACTTTGATGCAGTTTATAACTATATGGAATTGAACGACATCAATCCAGATCAGTTAGTCATGTTCACAGACGGATACCCTTGGGAGAGTTGGGGAAACCCAGACTACTGTGATTCACTTTTTGTAATCCATAGTGATAAGCAAAAAAGAATTAAAGCACCATTTGGTGTAACAGTACATTACGAAGCGGCATAAGAAAAGGAAAATATGAGTAAACAAGGTAAAGTAAAATGGTTTAATGGAACTAAAGGTTTTGGTTTTATTGCCGTTGACGGCGAAGAGAAGGATATCTTTGTACATATTTCAGCAGTAAAAGATTCAGGAATTGAATCACTACAAGAAGGTGATAGTCTTGAGTTTGAAGTTGAAGATGGCAAAAAAGGTCCTGTGGCTGTTCAGTTAAAAAAACAGTAAAGAAAAAGGTACTATATGGGATTAGTAAAGAAGCAACAAGCTAAGACTGAAAGTAAAATAAAATTAGTACCAAATGGTAATAGTTTAAGTACTTCAGATATAGAGTTACTTAAAGGTACTCCATTGCTAGAAAAGATGGTTAGGAATAGAGTAGTAATTGTTACCAACAATGAAGATATATCCTGGAAATCATTAGTTGATAATATTTCTGGGTTGTATCATATTAAACCTTTAGATAAGGTGAAACATATATACCAACTATGGTTTGAGCTACCCGAAGACATTGAACAGTTCAAAAAGAACCTTTATGTTAGCAAATTAGCAGATACCGCACACGAGCCGGCATAAATAAACATAGTAGTTAATTATTAATCAAAGGAGATTAAAATGGCAGAAGAAAAGAAAAATGCTGAATCTGTAACATTGTCTATCCAAGACATTGTTCTTTCAGCTAATATCATTGATCTTGCTACACAACGTGGTGCATTTAAAGCCGCTGAAGCAGGTCAAGTTGGAAAATGTTTTGAAAAGCTAGTAGCTTTTATTAAAGCAAATACTCCGGAAACACCTGAAGATGCAAAAGCAAAAGATAAAGCTGATGCACCTGCAGAAACTCCGGCAAAGGAGTAATAGAATGAGAAATACTAAACACGTTGGTAAATTGGCCAACACGCAGAAAAAAGTTGTAGTTGTATTCAGAGAACTACCAGATGATCCAAAAAGTTGTTTGGTTGTAGATACTGATGCACTTCCAGATTGGATGCATGATGATGTAATCAATGCAGTAGAAGCACCAGGTGCTCAAGCAAGTCCTAACTTCTACGAGTATGCTGAGAGATCAGTAATGGCAGATGGTACTAATATGCTTCAAACACTTCATAAGACAAACAGACTTATGAAACAACCTACAGACAATGTTTTAATGACACCTAATGCAGAAGTTGCAGTAGGCTTAACTGAAATTAATAATATTGTTCGCGAAGAAACTAAAAACGCACCAGTAGTAGCACCTCCATCGGATGAAACACCAATGGCAGGTAAGGAAGTTAAGGCTGATCAGGCCGCTCCTGCACCAGTTGCTGAAGCACCTTCAACACAAGGCGAAGCTTTAGATGATACACAGATGGCTAAGAATTTATTAGCTCAAGCTAAATCATTTGAAGTTGAAGCTAAAAATCTTAAATCTCAGGCCTATGAATTGGCACCAGGTTTAAAACCAGGACCAAAGAAGACTGAGGCTAAAGTTGAAGAGCCAGCTGAATAATTAAACAAGAAGGCGGGCAAAAATGCCGATTGAACGAAAAGATAGATCTTTTGATCTGATCTTTGATCAGGTATCTATGGACCATATACCAGCAGAGTATATTAAAGAGGTTCAAATAAACCTAGCTACCGGTGAGAAGGTTGTACTGACTCAAGAAGATCTTAAAAAAATAAAAGAAGAATCTCCAAAAGATGATATCTTAAAAGCCTTGACAGTTGACTCTATGTCAAAAATTAATCTTAAATTAGATTATGACGCAATTAAATCAGACGTGATGAATGGCGTTACCGGATTTTTAGGAAAACATTTTGACAAATAATATAAATGTATGGCTATGCGGTATACCAGGATCTAGATGGAGCGGACTAGATATTCAACTTCGCTCTATCTTATCTTGTGATCGTACAGACGAAACTCCAGAAAGAACTCAATATCATAGACCAGTAGATCCAAATGATTCCAACAATGGACATCGTGGTAGTTATTGGGGTCCGGGTATGGGCTGTGGTGAAGATTGGGAAGACTTTAATTTTTTCAAACCACACAAATTAATAGATGACATAAATGGGGTATTTTCTGGACAAGGATATCGTATTATTAAAGGCCATGTATTTGCTAGGCACTTTAATTTAGATTACATATGGAATCATTTCCCAGGTGATAAAATTATATTAGTTTATAGAGAACCACAAAAAAGCTTCGCTTGGTGGAGTGAAGTTATGTGCTTTGATGAAACACACTATCCAGACTATAGACCAGGATATAAAAACTACGATAGAATGTGGGAACTACTATGGAGAGAAAGTTCTAATATTACAGACTTTGCAATACGTAAAGGATTAGACTTTAAACCGTGGAATACAGAACTATTTAAAAATTGGAATTCATTTAACCTAGATAAATCTTTGGAGTATGCAGAGGTAAATAAACATAAGCATTCAGATGTTTATATTGCATCAGCAACAATTCCGGAGAGATAAATGGGATCACCTTTTAAAAGCCCTTGGCACTTTGATAAATTCAGAGAAGATAAAGAGGGCGAATATGTAAAAATTATAGGTCGTTTTGTAGGCGACTGGACAGATGAAATAGAGTTAGCTAGATCTAAAGGTGTACAGAATCAAAACTACAACGAACAAAGATACGAACACGCCGCTAACAAAAAAAGCCAAGATCACGTAGAAGAAGATAAAGAGAACCCAGATGGCAAACCAGAAGCCACTATGTTCCGTAAAGTGAACTTTGATAAGTTTCCAGGCGAATTCCCTACATTTACAAAAATTACAGATTTTTTAAAATTTAACAAAGATGATAAACTTACCTGTAAGTTTAATGATCAATATCCTAATGATCAGCTTATGTGGCATATAGATAACTTACCAGGTAATCCACGTGCTGAACGAGTTATTGATAATCCTGATTTTAAATATCAAAACGATAACAAAATAAGGTTCCTAATTCCTATGGAAGATTGGGAGCCAGGACAGATATTTCAATTTGGTAATCGTGTATATACACAATGGAAAGCAGGTACTATATTCACGTGGGAGTGGAGTACACTACCTCATTTAACTTGGAACGGAAGTTGGCGTAAACGCCCTTGTTTGCAGTTAACAGGCAATGCTACAGACGAAACTTGGGAACTAGTAAATAAAGGATCTGTAGAAACTACATATATTATTTAACCACAAATCAATGATAAATACAAAGTACGGTGCAGACGAACTTGCACAAAGGAAAAATAATGTCAGATAATAAGTTACCCTCGGATACTTTTTGTATCCTACCATGGATTCATTTATCAACGAGACCAGATGGAAGTATGAGAGTATGTTGTACCGCGAATGCAAGTTCGGTAGGTGCTACAAACGACAAAAAGCATGGTGGTCGTGTTGGAGTTTTGAAACTAGAAGATGGCAGACCTGCCAACTTAAATAATTCAGATTTAGATAGTAGCTGGAATAATTCTTATATGAGAAGTGTACGTAAGATGATGATGGAAGGCGACAAACCGGCAAGTTGTTTAAAGTGCTACAAGGAAGAGGCCGCAGGACATAGGAGTAAGCGACAATGGGAAACGGACTACTGGATTAAAGACGGGATTGACATAGAACAATTAAAAAGAGAAACATACGAAGATGGAAGTACTGACAGTAAACTTCGTTATATTGATATACGTATGGGAACTAAATGTCAACTAGCCTGTGTTATGTGTAGCCCACATGACTCGAGTGGTTGGGTTAAAGACTGGAAAGCATTACACCCACAAATTGAAAATAAAACACTCAAAGATACTATGGTATGGGAGAAAAAAGGTAGAGAATTTGAAGCAAGTTATAATTGGCACAAAGACAATCCAAAATTTTGGGATCAGTTTTGGAAACAGATTCCATATATTAGACAATTATATTTTGCAGGTGGAGAATCAACTGTTATTGAAGAGCATTATGAGATCTTAGATAAAGTTATTGAAATGGGTTACGCACACCAAATTGAAGTGCGTTACAATTCAAACTGTATTGAGTTACCAGATAGGTTACTTGAGCAATGGAAACATTTTCAAAAAGTTCGTATGCATTATAGTGTTGATAGTATCGGTGCTATGAATGATTATATAAGATATCCAAGTGAGTGGGAACATAATTTAAAACAGTTCAAACGTTTGGATACAATGACTTCGAATAATGTAGAAGTAACTATTGCCTGTGCAGTTAATGCTTTAAACATTCATTATATTCCAGATTTCCTTAAATGGAAACTTCAGGAAAGCGGACTAAAGAAAACTAATATGTGGCCATTTGGTGCAGGTGGTATTAATTATCACTTTGTATATTGGCCAGGACATTTGAATGTTAAAGTATTACCAAGAGAGTTTTTAGATAAGACTGAAGCCAAGTATGAAGAGTTTATTGAATGGTGGAAGAAGAATTGGGAACTAGGTGTTCCAAGCTGGCACAAAGGCAAAGTACCTTATGAAAAATGGTTAGAAGCTAGTTATGGAATTAAACGTTTACGTGGCATGATTAAGTTTGCTAAAAGTGAAGACTGGACCCGTAGGCTTCCTGAGTTTAGAGAATACATTAAAAAACTAGATAAACTTCGTGGCACGGATTTCCGTGCAACATTTCCTGAAATGGCTTACTTACTAGATGAGCCAAAAGATGGAACAGAATAGAACTCGACATATTGTAGTAGATGGAAAGTTAGTCCCAAAGACTATCAAAGAAAGATTAGCAGACTTGCCTACTGCAAGTTATTGTGCATATCTTTGGGCTGGTGCCGCAGTAGGACCTAGTGGTGAAGTTATGCCATGTTGCAGATTTTTTGGCCCTAGAACAAAAAATGATGATGCTCCTCATATTCGAGACGGATTAAAACAAGCCAGAGAAGGTGAATATTTTACTGGTATAAGAAAACAAATGAGTGAAGGTAAAAAACCATACCAATGTGGAAAATGTTGGGGTATGGAAAATGATTTACTTATAGCAGAAGCCAATGGTGATCAATTAGTTAGAGGAAGTCTTCCTAGATTAAATATTGATGTAAAAGTAGAAACCAGAGATACTACACCAGGGCCTTCAAAAATAAGATACTTAGAAACAGGAATAAGCAGTCTTTGTAATATGGCTTGTATTATGTGCGGACCTCAAGCCAGTAGTACAATTTTTAGTATACAGAATCCTAAGACAAAGATTCCAAAAGGTTTTCACGAATCTAATGATAATATAAATGATGATTTATCTGAATTACGTTATCTAAAATTTGTTGGTGGTGAACCTATGCTGGAACACAAACATGATGACTTGTTAGAAAAAGTTATTCAACAAAATGAGAATCCAAAAAATCTAGCAATAGAATATCATACTAATGCTAGTCACTTTCCTAGTAAAAGGGTAATTGAATCTTGGAAAAAGATTGGAAAAATAATTATTATTTTTAGTCTTGACGGAGTAGGAGAAAAAGTTACACTACAACGACCAGGAAAATATAAATGGCAACAGATAGAAGATAATACTAATAGGTACAGAGAGTTAGCAAATGAAATAAATATTGAGTTTAGTAGTAATACAGTCATGACTGCATTAAACATAGGACAAATAACTGATATAGCAGATTGGTTATATGATAAAGTAGGTGATAAACAAATAGACTGGTTTAATGTAAATCCAATATTAAGTTCAAAGTATGAAGAATCAAATACATATATAGATTTTAGAAATCTAAGTCAGGAAACAAAAAATAGAATTAAAAAAAGATGGGACGATTGGGAAAACAGTAACCCACCAGCAAGAAAAAGTCCTATGGGCAGAATGCTTGATGTTGCAAGATTTTATATAGACGAAAAAGGAAATCTAGATAATCAGCATCTGACAAAAGAGTTAATGCTAAAGAAGCATGGTTTAAGTCAGAACTGGAAACATTTTGGTGAAGATTTGAAATATTTAGATATAGAGGAAAGATAAATGAAATATATACTAATTGCGTTAAAGAATGAATTGCCGGAGCATGACTTAGATCCAGAACAATTTAAAGTATGGTATCATGGAGTAGGTAAAGTAAATGCTACAATGTTTGCCACTATGGCTTGTATACAAAAGGATTGCGAAGCAATTATTAATTACGGAACTGCTGGTGCATTAAATAAAGAACTAGCAGAACAATTAATTCAAATAGGAACAGTTAAACAACGTGATATGGATGCAAGACCACAAGCAGATTTAGGTGTTACACCATTTGAAGAAACAGGATTTGAAGGAGATTTAAAAATTTCTAATAGTGCTTGGAGTTGTAGTAGTGGTGATAATTTTGTACAAGCACCACCAGAACTTACAAGTGATGTAGTTGATATGGAATCTTACGGTATAGCAAAGGTTTGTAGACATTTTAATAAACCATTTATATGTTACAAATACGTAACAGATTTTGCTGATGAGAATGCGGCAATAGAATGGGAAAATAATCAATCAAAAGGTGCTGGTGCCTTTTTGGAGATGTGTATATAATATGAGCGGATTTTGTTCGTTACCATTTGTTCAATATAGTACATATAACGGTGGACGTTATAGGCTATGTTGTATGGCTAAAGAACCTAAGAAGTTAGTTAATCAAGAAGAACTAGGCATTGAAGGTACTTGGAATCATGACTATGTAAAAGAAGTAAGACGTAAAATGACAGCAGGTGAATGGTTACCTGAATGTGGAGAATGTCAACACTTGGAACGTAATGGTATTATGAGTTCAAGACAATGGGAAAACGAACAATGGAAAGATGTAATTGACGATGTAGTAGCTGATGCATCAGCTAACGATTGGAAAGTAGATCAACCATTACAATTTGATTTTAGACTAGGAAATTTATGTAATTTACAATGTCAAATGTGTAATAAAGAAGCATCACATTTGGTAAGTATAGAACGTGCAAAAATGATAGACCAAGGACTTGGAGTAGATCACAAGGATTGGAAAGGCATGATTGCAGATAAAAAAGAAGCATTACTTCAACCAGGAATAGAATGGGAAAGTTTTACTCCTATGTTAAAGTATGCTCGTAAAATAAAATTAATCGGAGGTGAACCAACAGTAGCCAAAGATATGTTTAAACTATTAGATCTTGCAGTAGAAAGTGGACACGCAGAACATATTGAATTAAGTTTTTATACAAACATTACTAATATGCAAGACAAATGGTTAGAACAATTAAGTAAGTTTGAACGTGTAATAGTTAATTGCTCATTAGAAGGTATGGGAGAAATGAACGATTATTTAAGACCGCCATCTAAATGGAATAGTGTTTGGAAAAACTTTGACAAGTTAGTTAAGTTCGCAGATACTAAAGAAGGTAAACGTATTAAGGTAAGAGTTACTACAGTTAACCAGATGACTAATGCACTTCACATTACAAAATTTTGGAAGTTTATGCATGACTACCAAATGACTAGTAATAGAGGTATTGGTATGAGTACTAATCAACTTATAGAACCTCAATATTACAGTATGGCTCATGCTCCAGAATGGTTGAAAGAGAGACAACGTGAACAAATATTGGAATTTCTTAAAAGTATCGGAAACAGTCCACACTTTAAACAGTATGAAGAACCTCTTATGGAAGTGGTTAATTTTAGTCTTGATCGTAAGCATAAGTATGATCCTAGCATCATGCGTGAGTACGTCAAAGTCACTGAAAACTACGACAGATTCAGGAAACAAACTGTTACCAAAGTGTCGCCCGAGTTTGAACGAATTAGAAATGAACTCGATTGACATAGAACATATCAGAGATAACATAAGCTGGTCATGTAAATGGGAATTGTGGTTTAGCAATTTATGGAGTAAATAAAATGAATTTTGGATTTAAAAGTTATAATAGTTGGGATAAACTAACAAAGGTAATGGTAGGAAATGTATTTCCAAAAGGTTTCTTTGAAGACTATCATGATAAAAAAGTAGCAGACGTAATGACTAAAGTAAATGAAGAAACCAGAGAAGACTTGGATTATTTTTGTAAAGTATTAACAGAAAGCTACGGTGTAAAAGTTTACAGAATGCCAGATACTTGTGTTGTAGATCATAAAAGATATGAAAGTGTAACTGAATTTGTAGAGGAAGAAGGATACATACCAAGACCATTTAATACACCTAGAGATGATCAAATTATATTTGGTGAAAAACTATTAACTGGAAAAACTGATTCTGTTTTTGGAAAATGGAATAAAACAATAATAGATAAAGATAACATTTTTAATAAAGACGAATATGCACCTTGGGCAGGCTGTAATGATTACATAGATTTAGCAGATGCAAATAATGAACTAAACATAATAAAAGAATGCCAAGAGATAAGTCCTGGTAAAGGATTTGCTATTTCATGGCCTAGTATTATGAGAACTGGTAGAGATATTATGATTGACTTGCATGACTTTAATGGTCCTACTAAAGTATTGGTTGAATGGTTTAAAAAGTTTAATGAAATATATGGATACAATTTTAGAATCAATACTACAGTTATGGGTGGACATACAGATGCAGTATTAGCTCTAATACGACCAGGATTACTTATTAGTCATACAAACGTAAACAAATACGAAGAAACATATCCAGGTTGGGACGTGATTAAAATAGACAGAAAGCATAACGATCACACATCTGCTTGGCAAGATTATAGAGTAGCAATAAAAGACGAATGGAGATTAAACAAAAAAAGACCAGTAGCAGATTATTGGATAGCAGGCGAAGAACAAAACGAAGCATTACATAAGTTTATTGACTTATATATGCACCCTAGTGTAGGTGCTTGTTGGGAGACTAATTTTGATGTAAATTGTTTAAGTGTTGATGAGAATACAGTAATTGCTAGTGGACCTGCTAAAGAACTTGAAGATAGATTAGGTAAGCATAAAGTAGATGTTGTTACCTGTAATATGAGGCACAGATTCTTCTGGGACGGTGGGTTGCATTGTGCTACAAGTGATTTAGAACGTGAAGGAGACTGTGAAGACTATTTTCCAGAACGTGGAGATCAAGGAATTGATTTTGGTCGTTTATGGGGCAATAACGAGTTAAGAAGATAATGGAACAAACAATAATATATGTAGATGACAAGAAAGTTTCATGTACTGGAGATCCAGAAGGTGATCACCCTAAAGTATATTATACTATACCAGATGGTGGAGAAGCAGTATGTGGATATTGCAACATTAAATTTAGATTAAAAGAAGACGCAGAAGATAAATAAAACGATAACAAATTAATCAGATTTTTTTTTGGCTATCGAATATTTTTTTTTGAACAACGAAAAGGAAAAGAAATGACACAGTTAATATCCCCCGTAAAATTTACGAAGACAGTTGGCCTTTTAAGGTCATTTTTTTTGGCTAAAGGCTTCCAAGAAGTTCATACCCAAAACAGATTATCTATATTAGCGGCTTGTGAAGATCCGTTCAATGTAGCAACATACAAGTATGCAGGCCAAGTATGGCCACTTCCACAAACAGGCCAAATGTGGCTAGAACACGAGTTACTTACAGAACCAGAATCAAAAGGATTCTTTTGTGTAAGTACTTCATATAGACAAGAACCAAATGCAATACCAGGAAGACACGATATAATATTTCCAATGTTTGAATTTGAAATGCCAGGAGACATAAATGACTTAAGGCAAATGGAAATTGAATTATGTGACCATTTAGGGTTTGATCCAATAACTCAAAAAACTTATGCAGAGTGGCAAACATACTACAAAGTAGAAGGCGAACTAAAAGCTGAACACGAAACTGATATGTACGAAAAGTTTGGTAGTTGCAGTATAACTGACTTTCCAGAGTTTACAAGTCCTTTCTGGAATATGAGTAGAAATACTGATGGTACAAGTAAAAAGATAGATGTAATACTAGGTGGAATGGAAACAATAGGATCAGCAGAGCGTTCTACAGACGTAGAGCAAATGCGTGATACATTCCATACAATCACAGACGGTGCATATAGTAAGTTACTATTTGACTTGTTTGGTAAAGAACGTGTAGAAGCAGAATTAGAAAAATTCTTAGAGTTTGACTTTTTTCCAAGAGTAGGTGGTGGAATTGGAATGACAAGAATGATTTCAGCATTAGATAAACTAGGAGAAAATAATGAGTAAAGAAGAATATAAAAAATACGTAGATTTGCTTAAAAGAATACTAAATCAAAAATAAACCAAATGGTTAATTCTAATTAAGATCATAATAAATATTAGAAATAGTTAGAGAAGTAACTGTAATAATTTAGGAGAAAACCATGGCACAAAAAGCATTTATGGCAGATGCTGGCGTTCGTTTAGGCGAATGGAGCATCGTAGAATTAGCAAACGGCGACCTGCAAGTTTCTAATATGCATACTATATCAGGTTCACAAAGAATGTTTAGAGTTGATAAAGGTCTACGTATCGGTGACTGGAGAATGACAGTTGACGGTAATGGAGATATGAATCTATCTGAAACTGCAATAACAGGTTCACAAAGGCCTTTTATAGCAGATGGAGGTGTTAAAGTAGGTGATTGGACAATACACGCAACAGAAGATGGAGACTTATTTGCAGAAAAGAATCAAGTAACTGTAGTCTATACATTAACTAGTGATGTTAACTCTGTTGATGAAGGAAGTAGTGTTACAATCACACTAGCAACATCAGGCGTAGCGACTGGAACTACCGTGCCATATACAATATCTGGAGTTGCTAGTGCAGATATAGACGGCGCTAGTCTTACAGGAAACTTTGTAACAGGAACAACAGATTCAATAACTTTAAATACTACTGAAGATACTACTACAGAGGGAGCTGAAACTTTACAATTAACATTAGACAATGGTGAAGCAACAATTCCTGTTGTACTTAATGATACAAGTGATGCAGGTTCAATTGACTTATCACAATATACATATACAGTAGCTCTTACATCTGACGCCACTGGTCAGGAAGTGACAAGTGTTAATGAAGGTGAAGATTATACTATCACTACTACAACAGATGCACCAGATGGAACTTATCTATGGGTTCATTTAGTTGAGAACAGCGAATTCAACGAAAGCGGCACGCCGCACTACATTGATTGGCTTATGGATGGTACACAATCACTTGCAAGAAAGCCACCAGTATCAGGTGGAGGAACTACTACATCACTTTCTATTTCAGCTGACAATATTACTGAAGCTGGATTCGAAAAATTTACAATTAAAATTTCAATAGCAGACGAGTGGGCAGATGTTCCAGATAATTATGTAACACAAACTCCTGAAATTACAATCAATGATACATCACAAGATCCGGTACAGGATGCATCTGCTTATAATTGGAGTGTAACAACAACGATTGATCATCCTACTAATTCATCCAGCACCATTGACACTAATAACTATGACGATTCAAATTATCAGGCGCAATTAGCTGAAGGCGATACCATGACCTGGACAGCAACAACAGATGCACCAGACGGAGTTACAGTATACTTCACTTGTGTATCAACATATTATGGTAGCTATGATTCAGCTGGCGATCCAAATTGGAATGATATATCAGGACAGCCTGGAACAAGTGGAACTCTAACAGTTTCAAATGGACAAGTTAGTGCTACTATAACTGCGATAGATGATTCAACAACAGAAGATGGTGAGCTTAGACAAGTTTGGTTGATGAAAGAAGCTGGTGATTATAGTAATGTTCTTTCTAAATCACAATGGTTCCATATTGCTGATCCATCAGGAGTTTGGAGTCCGCCATCATCAGGTGACACATTCTTAGGTGGTGAATACCATGCTGATTCTGGTTCACCGCAGGCACAATGGTACAATTCAGGTGATAGTTCAACTGGTAACCCACAAGTACGTATTAGAATGAATGAAGGTGTTGACAAAGACTTACGCCGTAATATTTCATATGTTCTAGATAACTTATCAGTAGGAGATAGTTTTGAAATTGGTAATAACACGACTACAATAGCATCAATGTTAGTATCAGGTAATATCAGTAAAGTACAAGTTAGTGGAAACTATTATGACTACTTCTTTGATGTAAATGTTGGACCAGCAACAACCACGTATTTCTATGAATACATAGTAGAAGCATAATAAATAGTGTAAAGGAACAAGTACTATATGTCTTATTTTAAATATGAGAAATGGGTAGATATTATTTCTAATCGTTCAACTACATTTAGTTGGACTGAAGAAGAAATACCTGCTGATGTTATGGAAGAAGTTGCTAGAGAAGTTTGGAAATACTGTCCTAGTAAAAATAGAAAAATGCCATACATAATTGATATAATCAGAGGACCAAAAGATGAGGAAACAAGAAAACAATTACATTTAAACAGTCATCGAAATACAGATAAATCTGTTGAAGAAGACAAAGGCAATCCTCAAGTACTTGCTCCAACACTAATAGTTTTTAGTAAACGTAATGTACACGACTTAGAAACTAGATTCCAAACAATAGAGCATCGTGAACCACTTGGTGTAGCTAATACAGATAACATAGAAATAGGTATGGTTGCTTTGTCATTTATTCATGCACTTACTGCTAGAGGTTGGGATACTGCGTTATGTCAATGTGTTAGAAGTCGTAGTAGAACCGCAGAGATATTAGGAACACACGGTAAAACAGATTTAGTAATTGGTGTAGGTAGACGTAACTATATTGATTCTGCAACAGGAAAAGAAAGTATGTATCCTCATTATGTAGATCCTAGAATTGGTTATCATAGAAGAATACCATATCCATATGATTATAGGCCTTATCCAGAACCTCCATTTGATAGTATATATAAATTAAAATTATAATTTTTTAATACGTTCAGCCATACATAATTCAGGATAGATTAAACTATCATTTAGTATATCAGCTTCAAAGCATTGTAATTTTGTGCCAAACACAATTTGGTGAGTAATCCATTGTGCATTAAAAAACCAAATGTCACCTGGATTAAAAGTTATGTAATGTAATGGGTGATGAAACTGATCCCATTTCTTTTCATTCCATACACAACGATTTCTCATTTCACTTATAAAAGTGTGTACATTATTTTTATCTAATTCTTTTAAATTAAAATCCCAATAATATTTGTGATACAGTTGTTCTAAATCAGGACCAAATGTTAACACTCTTGGTCTCTTTTTATCTAGTTGTACAAACATTCTTATCTGTTGTTCATTGCCTGTATGTTGTTCATCTAATTCATCTAAATGTAGCTTATTCTCAACCAATGTATTATATCTATGACTGAGCATACGTTCTGTGGTTTTATATTTTGGAAACATTTTATCAAATAATTCATTCCAAGCATTATTTGCCTGCTTATGTTTCTTATGGAATATATCAATCTGCTCATCATTCCAACCACGTTCTAGCATTAATCTAGTTCTATTCTTAATATGACTATTATACCAAGGCATAATCCATTTATTATCTTCAATAGTCCAATCAGGTAGATCATCATAGTATTGATAATCTAGTCCTTCTATTGGTAAGTTCTGTATTACTACTGGCCAACCGCTCTCAAAGGCGGCATATAGCTCGTCTGTATCGAATATTTTGTCATTATTATAGTCAAATACGTTGACTACAAAGTCATTCTTTGCTATAATGTCTTTAGCGATTCTTGTCATGATTGTTGCTCCAATGTATATATTATATACGGATAAATATATTTATGCAACAGAAATCAGGTCTACTTGACCAATAATACAAGATATTACCAAAGGAACCATAATGAAATCAGTAAATGTATGGAGCGAGTTTCAGCCGCTCAAACGGGTTATATTAGGTGCTCCGTTTCCCCCAGAAACATTTTCATGGCATAAAGATGAAGAAACTAGAAATGTCATGGAGCAGATATTTAGGGAAACTGCCGAAGATTTAACCGTATTAGAAAACATATTAAAAGACAAAGGTGTTGAGGTTGTAAGACCAAAAGACATATTCACAATAACTGCTGGAGAATTAATCCAATTACCTTGGATGCATTGTAGATTCCCTAATCATCCATTAATGCCACGTGATACATTAATGCCTTACGGTAATACAATATTTGAAATTTATACAGGAAGTGATAATAGATACTTTGAGAATTTAGCATATTACGATCATTGTAGTAAATGGTTTCGTGAGGGTGCTGATTGGGTTAGTATGCCAGGAGCAATGATTGAAAGTGGCAAAAAATATGACTACTTTGTAGAGAATCATCGCTTACTTTATCATGCGGCTAACATGATAAAGTGTGGGGACCGTGTATTGTTTAGTCAACCATACGAGGGAGACAATAAGCGAGGAAAAGGTACGGAACTGGGCCGTGAATGGATTCAACGTGAAATAAAGTTGCGATATCCTAAGACACAATTTTTGGACATACCAGTCGGAGGACATATCGATGGCAAAATTGCATTGCTAAAACCTGGCGTACTAATGACCTGGAATAAAAACTGGGTACCAGAAGAAATGAAGAATTGGACTATAATAGAAGTGGCTGATAATTTTGATATGCCAGAAGATTTTCAAAAAACTCGTAAACAAAGATTTCATAAAGAGTATGTAAGCAAATGGTTAAGTCACTGGGTAGGCTGTCCAGATGAAAGTGTATTTGATGTAAACGTATTGTCAATAGACGAGAGTACAGTAATATGTACAGGTAAAAATGAAACTGCCTTTGCTGAAATGGAAGCACATGGTATTGAACCAATTTATTGGAACTTCCGTCATCAGTATTTTTGGGATGGTGGTATCCATTGCTTAACAAGTGATATAGTTAGAGAAGGAGATTGTGAAAGTTATGTTTAATCATTTAAGAAATTATATAGGTTTATATCTAACGGCATTAATTTTGCCTTTTATGTTTGGATATGGCGTAAGTGAAGATCATCCAATATGGGTTTGGTGGATAGCATTTGTATTAATAATATTAAAAACACCACCTTACAATATTAGTGATCGTTTTTGGTCAGCATATAGTAGATTACTAGAATGGATATTAGGACCACTATTAAGCAGAGTAAAAAAATGGCCTTGGTGGGCTAAAAGTATATTTGCATTAGTTATACTTTACTGTACCGAAACATACGTTCTATCACCAATGGGTTATACTATGTTACCTTGGAGAATGGACTTCGGCGGATAAGTTATGATGCAATGGAACCGCAAGGTAACTAAATTACAATTTGATATAACAAGTCATTGTAATGCTCGATGCGGCGCCTGTGTAAGAAATCAAAGTGGTGGCGATACTGAACCAGAATTAAGTTTAGATCATTTAGGTTTTGACCTATGGAAAAGACTATGTGAAGAAGATACTAAAGGTTGGTACATAGGACAATTAGCATTAAATGGTAATTGGGGAGATCCTATGATGCATCCTAAATTAGTCGATATGGTAAAACTATGGGCTCAAAATCATCCAGAAACATTTGTAACTATTCATACGAATGGAAGTATGAGAGGTCCTAAATTTTGGGCTGACCTAGCAAAAGAGCTAAGACAGTTTCCACTACATACAGTGAACTTTGCAGTAGATGGATTAAAAGATACTCATAGCATATATCGTAGGAGAACAGACTTTGATAAAATTTTAGAAAATATTAAAAGTTTTACTAGTGTTGGTGGTAATGCAAAAGTAATAATGACATTATTTGAACATAACAAACATCAAGTAGAAGAGTTAAAACAGATAACAAAAGAATTAGGATGCAGATCATTAGTAACTAGAGTAAGCCATTCTAAAGAAATGAGAATAATTGATAAAGATGAAGATTACACTATTCATGCCGCTAGTGGTCTTGCTAATGGTGTAGAAATACCAAACTATTCAGAAACAAGATTTGATACTGGTTGGACAATAAGTGATCTTAAAAATCATTCATATTGGATTCATATTTTTGAAACTATGCAAGATAATAAATGGCTGGAAGATACTAAATGTCCATGGTATAACGAAGGAGAAATACAAATAGATCCTTGGGGTACTGTATGGCCTTGTTGCCACGTAAGTCTTTTTGGAACTAAGATGACCAAACATTCTTTAGCGAAAGAAGTAGACGAAACTGTACTGCATCAACGAACTGAAAACAGTTTAAAAAAATATAGCTTGTATGACATACTATCTAATCAATGGTTTAGAGGTCATTTAGATAACGTTGTGAAAAAAGCACAATGGAAAGTTTGTCAACGATCATGTGGAGTATGCGAATAATATGTACGTAAATCCAATGTTAAAGGATACTAGGTTTCCTACGTGCCTTGCACCGTGGAACGCCTTAACGATTAAGTGGGGAGGTAATGTATTACCAGACATTATCTATCAAGGAAAATTTGGCAATATTACAAAGCAGACACTACCAGAAATATTGAACAGTAAAGAAGCAGTAGAATTAAGAAAAGCTCATGCAGGTAGAAATATACCACCAGCTTGTATAGCTTGTAAGAAAAAAGAACAAAGTGGTAAAAGTCGTAGAATGTATTTTTGGGATAAACTAGATGAAGATGTAAAACGTGGATCAATTAAAAATAGTGCTACAAGTAAACCAGATATACGTTATTTAGATTTTACAATAAGCAATAAATGTAATCTTGCTTGTATACATTGTAATCCGTTTGTAAGTACTGGTTGGACTAAAGATGGTAAGAAGCTAAACAAAGAAGCACCAGACTATTGGGATCAAGCAAAGATAGGATATCATGGAGTAACTGATATGAAGTTCCTTGATAACTTATTTGCTGATCCAGAATACTTTAGAAACTTACAATGGGTTGCGTTAAGAGGTGGAGAGCCTTTGTATGATGAAAGTTGTAAAGCAATCTTACAATGGTTTATTGATCAAGGACTAGCAAAGAATATTATGTTAGATATATCAACCAATGCTACTGTATTTGACGAAGACTTTCAAGAGATATTTAAACACTTTAAGCATATTGAATTATTAATTAGTATAGAAGCAGTAGATGAATTGTATAGTGTTATACGTGGTGGAAAATATAAGTTTAAAGAACTAGAAGATAATATAGAAAAATTTTATACATATGATAACATTGAAGTTGTATTTGCTGTAACAGTAATGTCAACAAATATATTTGGTTTAGATAAGGTATGGAAATGGTTCAAAGAAAAACACGAACACAGAGCAAGTATCAGTATGAGTAATGTAGTTGTTAATCCGGGTTACTTAAACATAGCATACCTACCAGAAGAATTAAAGTATATAATGTATGATAAACTTTTACAAATACCAGATAGAAGTGTTTGGCCAAAAGGAAGTTATCATGCACAAGAAATACACTACCAAACTGGAATTCATGCAATAAGAGATGGACTACAGTTGGAAGGTGTAGATGAAAAAGATCAAGAGAAATATTGGACATGGTTTATGAGATACACAAAAGACCTTGATCGATTAAGAGGTACAGATACCTTTAAATTAATTAAGGAGTTAAAATATTATGAGTAATCCAAACTTTAGTAAAACAGGAAATAGTATATGGCATCAACCATATATGGATTTTTTAGTAAAAGAATACTTTCCCAAAATTGATCCTAGTACAATAACAGATGAAGGAAATATACTGTTAGAGAATTATCCTAAATGGATAGCTAGTAGTAAGTTGAATAGTTTTACTGGTGTAGAAACATTTAAAAATAGATATGTTACTGATGGTACAATACAATCATTAGCTTGGTGGCATCATTGGACACAAGTAAATGGATATAACTTAAAAATGTTTCGTGGAGAGTTTCCATACAATAGAGATGCACAAATTAATCACCCTATGGAGTGGCATGATAGTATTGATGATACAGGAATACAATCAGGTGATGCAATAATAATATCTGTACCTTTTAGTGGAACAGGTAGAGTACCAGAACAATATTATGATGTAATAAAACAATGTAATGAAAAAGATGTTCCTGTATTAATTGATTGTGCATGGTTTGGCACTTGTTATGATATTGAGATTAACCTAACTGAACCTTGTATTAAAATGGTAGTGTTTAGTACTACAAAAGGTTTAAGTTGCGGTAACTGGAGAACAGGTATAGCTTTCTCAAACATTAACGAAGGAACTGTTCCTGTACAAAACGAATGGAACCATTTAAATCATTTGAACATTGCTATTGGAAATAGATTAATGAATGAGTTCAGCCCTGATACACACCCAAACAATTATATGAGCAGTCAGTTAGCAGTATGCGAACACTATGGATTTGAAGCAACAAATACAGTTCACATTGCACTAGCACCTAAAGGGCCAACGTGGGATGAGTATCATAGAGATGGATTATACAACAGAGTGAATATTGGAAAAGAAGTAAGACAACATAAAAAGAAAGGAAAGTTTACTGAGTAATGGCTAAACTTCCAGAATATGCCTGTGCTTATCCATTTAAGGGTAAGATGCTTATGCATGGTGTACCGAATACACCGTGTTGTAGGTTTCATCATAGGTTTCTAGGACCCAACGATCAAAATAATTTTGAGGATATTAGAAAACTAATGATGGAAAACAAATGGCACCCTGGTTGTTATAAATGTAAATTAGATGAAGCCAATAAAGGATCAAGTATGAGAACAGAAGCAGATGAATTTTTTAAAGATTTTGACGATACAGTAAGACTTGAGTATTTAGAAATAACAGTAGGTAGGCTATGTAATTTAGCTTGTTTAAGTTGTGGTAGTGAGTATAGCCATAATTGGGATAAAGATGAACTTGCATTAGGTATTAGTAGTCAAGAAAAAATTACTAAACTAAAAGAAGTTCAAGAATACGATTTAGATAATATTAATATTGATGATCTAAAACACGTGAAATACATTAAAGTAACAGGCGGTGAGCCTTTCTTACATAAACAGTTTTTAAACTTAATTGTAAGATTAGCTAATCATGGAATAGCAGAACAAATACATTTGGAAATATTTACGAACTGTACATGGTTTCCACCTAAACTAGAACATGATGCTTTATTAAAGTTTAAACAAATAAACCTAAGCCCTAGTATAGACGGAGTAGGCACTACAAACGACCTATTAAGATACCCTAGTAAATGGGATAAGATAGAAGCAACACTTGACAAGTGGATAGAGTTTAAAGACGCTACAGGACGCTTAAAAATAGCTACAGCCACCACTTTAAGTGTGATTAATGCTCCACAGTTGCATGAGTTTATACATTGGGCTAGAGTGCATAAAGGTATTGATGTTATACTACAAACTGTAGAAGAACCTCATTATATGAGCATTAGGCATTGGCCTGATTGGTATAAAAAGACACTTGATTTTATGGTTGAATCGCAGTATGGTGGTTTTAATAAAAACGCAGGTAAATTTAAGTCATCTTATAAAATGTTAAAAAGACTTACTATGCCAGACCCTAATACTATGAAACATGATAATAGTGAGAAGTATATTAATGAATTAAACAGAATATTAAAACATAGAGGACAAGATATAAGCATGGCACCAAAGTTTGCCAGCATATTAAAATACAATGATAGATAAAGAGAAATTAAAGAAAAGTAAAACTTTTTGTATGTTACCATTCATGCACATCTATGGAAGTGCTGGTGGTGATCTTGTACCTTGTTGCGAAGCACAAGAAATACCTCTAAATGAAAAAGGTGAGACCGCTATACAATCTTGGAACAATGCAAACTATAAAGAACTTAGAAGAGCATTAGCTAATGGTGAAAGACCTAAACGTTGTGATGTGTGTTGGCATAATGAAGACTCTGGAATTATAAGCAATAGGCTACAATGGGAAAAAGATAACTGGAAAACTTTCTCTAATATAATAGACGTTAATGATGACTTTACAGTAAACAATAAACCTTATTGGGTAGAATTAAAAGTAAGTAATTTTTGTAATCTAAAATGTATTATGTGTAGTACTCATAGTTCTTATAAACGTGTAGCTGATTTAGATATTATTAAAAAGTATACTACAGATGGATATGAAACTAGATTATTAAGACCAACTACACTATTTGAAAGTCTTGGTAAATGGCCTAAGATATGGGAAACAGTTCATACTTTACAATTTACTGGTGGTGAACCAATAATAAACAAAGAGCATTATGATCTATTAGATAGTATACCAGATGAAGTAAAGAGAAGAATTAAATTACGTTATGCTAGTAATTTAAGTTACATAAAATTTAAAAAATATGATTTAATAGAAATTTGGAATAAGTTTAAAAGTGTTAATATAAAAGTAAGTATGGACGGTATAGGAGATGTATACAATTATATAAGAAGAGATGGTGATTGGGATACAGTATATGCAAATATGATGATATTAGATTCAGAACCAACAATAGATCTTGCCGCTGGTATAACAGTACAGGCACACAATATTTTTCATATGCCAGAGTTTTATAAGTTTTGGAAAGAGAGTCCTATTGACTTGAAGTTTATCACAGCCAATATATTACAGACACCAAAGTATCTAAGACCTAACTTATGGCCAGCTGAATATAGAGAATTAATTTTAAACAAGCTGGAAGAAGCTAAAAAAGAATTTCCAGAAATGAAGAAGTTCATAACTTATTTAAAAAGCAATGAACCAACAATAAGAGATTATGCAAAGATGAGAAAGTATACCAGAGATATTGAGAATAGATATTTGCTTAATGTAGATTTAAAGAAAATGATAAGACAACATCTTGGAGTTAAACTTGAAGGTATGGATATAGTCAACGAAAGGTTAGTAAATGAAAAAGGGTGATAAGGATTGGGACTATCAATGGATAAGTGATAGTGAAATTGTGAATGTGTTTATTCCCAAGAACACCCATCTGGCTAATTGGGAAGAACTAAAACAAAAGATACAATTATTGCAACAGGTAGAGATTGACAATCACATTAATTCAAGTATAGTAAATTTATACAATGATAGAAACATTGAATGGGTACAGTATGTAAGAAAAATGGGTCACAAGTATGCCGCATTTTGGTTTGACGGATGCTGGCCTAAATCAGATGGTATAGAGAAAAAGATTTTACAGTTTATAAAGAATTTGGATGAAGAATGGATTACGGCAGTACATCCTAACTTTCCAGATAGTCTACTGTTACTTAACATAGACGAGTTCAATGCCTGGCCACCCAAAGCACCTAACTTTGGTAGTTATGATTTCTGGGCAGAAAGGTGGCTAGGCGAACAAACAGTTGAACTGAGTAAAACAATATTGAGAAACATAGTTGTATGTGCTCCGAAGACGGATCCAGTAAATTTCTTAAATGGACTTATGGGTAAAAAATATACAGATCATACAATAACACGTGGTGCTAGAGTGGTAATTAAACGTAAGAATATACCAACAAGTCCTATATATTTTGTTAATACTGAGCCAGTAAATTCTGGTATTTCAAGTAGGTTAAAACACGAAAACTTCCAGCAATATGTAGGTACAACCGCAGGTTTTAAGCTGTTATATCTCGCTTTTAAGTACGGTTTTGATATAGACAGTACAAAGTACGTCTGGTTCGATTTCGACGCTTGTAGCCTCAAATTTAAGCGTCTAATGGTGGAAAATTGGGACGGATCTAACTATCCAGAGTTCGTAAAACAGTTCTGTAAAGATAACCCAGAAGCCAATACAGACTTATTGAAAAATGTGGATAAAGAATGGTTAAATATTATTGAGACATTTGGTGGTGAGCATAGTTGGTTAGATTTTTGGACCCAAGTTAAACTATGTGAACACGAGTTTATAGAGGCAGATTTAGTAAAGGATTACCATAAAATTACCGATGTGTTAGATAAAAATAAGAGTACATTTTTCTGGGCTAGTAACATATACAGTTATGTATTATTAAAAGTAAGAAGTGAGCCATTTACATTAGAAAAAAGTTTTGCTGATTTGATTACAAACTTACAAACAATAAACAGATGTTGGTTTTTAGGAACTGATGTGGACGACAATGAATTAAACTGTGATGTAAAATCTATAATTGGTTTCAGTACAAATGATAGTATAGGAAAAGCAATATGAAAATAAAAATAAATCAATATAAAGATATACCTGTATGTCATATTTCTTTTGATAAGGCATTAATTAATTATGCTGAAGATACAAAAGATTCTTATGTATCTATTTTAAAAAATTGTACTAATGTAAATATAAATTTTATGGAAAGTTCTGTTATACACGAAATACATAATGACGAGATATTTTCAATATTAAAAAGATTAAAAAAGTTAAATTACAAGTATGCAGTATTGTGGGCAGAAGGTAGTTGGCCTACTGAACCAGAAATAGATGAAACTATTATAAAAACTTTTTCTACATATGATAACTGGTTAGTTGCAGGACACATCTTAAATTTTAAAAATAAGGAACCGAGGTTTCATGAACAATGTATAATTGTTAACTTAAAAGAAATTGATAAAATTAAATGGTTAACTAATGATGAAGTTATTAAAAAGAAGTATACAGTAAGTGAAGAAAATGTACATGATGACTATACTCCTTATTGGATTAAACCAGCAGAAGGAAATACTGGACATATTCAACCAGCTAATATATTTGATAGATTTTTATGGATATCATTAAAAGAAGGTTATACAGTTTTAAATATTGATTTTGAGATAAGAAATAAAAAGATATGTATATATCCTGAAGACGAACAATACTGGACACAATTATATGCAAGTACAAAATATTGGAATACATTAACTAAAAAACAACAACGTAATTTTGTGTATGACTTAAATGACAATAATTCAGATAAGAAACCTTTATTTGAATTTCTAAATCAATCACAAGATATGATATATGTTACAAATACAGAAGATGTACCAAATGATGTTTTTCACGGGCTAGAAGTTTTAGTATGTCCGGCAAGTGGGTTATCACAATTTAAACATATAGCAAATAATATAAAAACTATGGAGCAAGTTATATGGGTTGATTTTAGTAAGCCTCAGATGGACTGGCTACAAAATTTAATTCGTAATTGGAATGGAATAAACTTTAAACAATATTATGAAACTAATAAACCAGAAAAAGTAAACATAATATACGACGAAAGTAAAGTAGATGAGTTTTTTAATAGTTTTAGTAGTGAGCAGAAATGGTTAGAAGCTTGGTATAAAATTAAAGAATTAGAGCATAGATTTATCATAGTAGATATTATGGACTCATATAAAGATATAATATCTATAGTAAAACCAAATAAAACAGTTTTTTTACAAGTAAGTAATATATGGAGTTATGAAGCAAATTACTTTGATAGTGGTGTTAATGTATACTATCCATTGATTGATTATATGCATAAAGTATTAGCTAAATCAAAGAAAGTATATTTTAGCGGAGACGTAGGAGGAACATATAAAGATATGATAGATATAGGAAGAAGGACTTGGATATGTTAGTAGATAGATATAAAAGTAGAATGTCTGGTTTTACCACTGGCTGGTGGGAGAGAGTCAATAATGAAACTAAAGAGCATTTTGAGATATGGGAAAACTTTAAAAAAGATCCTGCGTCAGCTGATGCCGTTCAGTTAGAACCTGGAGAAGATTTAAATAATATCCTTGACAATACAAAAGTTCCGTGGGTAAGATTACATGATATAAATGTGCCACACCAAGATATTAAAAGAGAAGCATTCCATCTAATGGAAACAGAATGTTTTACTGATCACAGATCTAATGGGTCCGGTGGGTGGCAGAGTTTGTGTATTCATGGTATGAGTAGTGTGCATACAAACTGTCCAGAAGATTATAATATGCCAGATAGAGCAGAAGAAGATTTAAGTGGCTGGACAGATATTGCAAAATTTTGTCCACTTACAAAAGAATGGATGCAAGACGAAATGCTATACGATAAATTTACAAGAGTAAGATTTATGTTATTATATCCAGACGGATATATAGCACCACACGCAGATGTCGATCGTATACCTGGATTAGGAGCAACAAATGTAGCTATTAATAATCCAGATGGTTGTAGTCTAGTTATGGAAGAATATGGAACTATGCCTTTTGAACCAGGTAGTGTTTTTAAAATAAATACTGGGTATAAACACTCAGTATGGAACCGTAGCGACGAACCAAGAGTACATATGATATTTGATGGTGACCAAAGCGACGCATTCAAACAGAAAGTAAACGAAAATTATGCCAAAATGTTTAATGTTTAAGCATGGTATGACAATAGGACCAGTAGGTAACGTACGACCTTGTTGTATGTATATGAATGAAGATATCGATCAACGATATAATGAACCAGGCTGGCGAGAAAAGTTTGATGAGCTGTATGATAAAAGTCTTGACAAATGGTTACCTAACTGTTATGAATGTAAAGCAGAAGAAGAACGTGGTAAAACAAGTTTACGAATGGAAGCTAATGAATGGTTTGAAGGTGCAGAGGGAATTCAATATTGGGATTTAAAATTACATAACACTTGTAATCTAACCTGTGTAATGTGTAATCCTACAAGTAGCAGTAAATGGCATAATCTAGTAAATCAAAATCCAAATGAAGAATGGTTAAGTGTAGTTAAGAATGAAGCTAAACTTAGAACTGGGTGGCATAAAGATATACTGCCATTGATGATGGAAAATTTATATGATACAAAGTTTTTAAAGTTTACAGGTGGTGAACCTTTTATGATTCCACACGTTAGAAAGATTATTAAAAAGTTATACGAAGATGAGGTATCTCCAGCAGTACGTTTAAGTATTATTACTAATGGAACAATACCAATAGATGATGAACTGCTAAAAATGCTACTATCATTTAAGCACGTTATTTTATTAGTAAGCATTGATGGTATTGAAGATAGATTTGAATACATTAGAGCGGGTGCTAACTGGAAAGAAGTATCAACAAACTTAAAACATTTCCAACAAATTTCAAGGTATAATGAAAACTTTGATCTGAATATAAACTATTTGCCTATGTCAATAAATGCGGCACAAGATAAACTAGCTGAACAATGGGCTAAAAGCGAAGGAATAATATTTTCTAAAAGTGTAGAAATATTTAGACCAAACTATTTAACATATCGTAGTTTGAATAATAGTTTACGAGAAAGATTTGATATACAAACAAAATACGAATATAACGAGAATGTATATAAAGAATTATTAAAGCATATGGCTATAAAAGATAAACTAATGGGCACTAATTTTAAACTTGCCTGTCCGGAGTTCTTTGAATGAAGAAAGTAAGTAAAACATTCTGTGTACTACCGTTCATGCACGCCGCGGTAAATCCTGGCGGCGGTTTCCGTGTATGTTGTAATAGTAATCCTGCTAATAATAAAGTATTAAAAGATGACGGCAGTGGTAAAGCATATAGAATATTTAAAGACGACATAAACGAAATGTGGAACAGTAAATGGATGCAAGATATAAGACAGGAATTTATTGATGGCAAAAGACCAGAAACGTGTCAAAGATGTTTCCGTGAAGAAGATGCAGGTGTTCGTAGTCCACGTATTGGATATAATGAAAAATGGTTAAAAGATGATGTTAAAATAGAAAAAGAGATACCTTTAGACGTCAGATATGTTGACTTAAGGCTAGGTAACTTATGCAATTTAAAATGTAGAATGTGTAATCCGTGGAGTTCTAGTATGTGGGTTAAAGATTGGAACAAAGTAGTACCAGGACAAACAGGACTTACTCCAAACGAACCATTAACAAAAGATCAATTTGATTATATGGAAGTTATGAAAGAATGGCCAGACAGAAAACAAACAGGAGTTAACTTCGTTGAGATAGCACAAACTATAGAAGAGATTTATTTAACAGGTGGTGAACCTACACTAGCAACAAGTCAGTATGCATTGTTTGATTACTGTATTGAAAAAGGAATAGCAAAGAAAATAAAATTAAAGTACAATACAAACTTAACAAATATACCACAAAAGATGGTAGACTATTGGAAACATTTTAAAGGTGTTCAACTTAATACAAGTATTGATGCAACAGGTTCTAGAGATAGGTATATTAGATATCCTAGTAATTGGGCTAAGGTAGAAGAAAATTTTGATAAACTAAATGCATTGCCAAATGTATATATTCAGTTGCATTGTACAGTACAAGCATTGAATATGGTTGCTATGAATGAATTATTTGACTGGATATCAACAAAAAATTTACGTTTAGAAGATCAGATATATCTAAATATTTTAAACCACCCAGAAAATATGAACATAAGAATTTTACCAAAACAATTAAAAGAATTAGCTGAGAAAAATTTACAAGATTACTTGCATATACCAAAAGTGCAAGATACAATTAATTATATGTGGGCAGAAGATTGGCACGAAAGACGATGGAAGGAATTTATTGATTTTAATAAAGTAACTGATGAATTACAAAAAGGAAACTTAATAGATGTATGCCCCGAATTTAAGGAGTATGTCTAATGAAAAATAAAAGACCAAAACACCCAAGAGGGATATTTGCTGGAATGGACGAAGATGCATTTCAGAAACTTAAGAAAATTGTCACCGATGACAAAGAAGAACAGAAAAATAATAAGCCAAAGAAAAAGGGCAAATGGAAGGTTAATTACAAGAAAAAATGAAAATAATATGTACAGGTAATCCAGAATTTGGTGTAGCAAAAGAAATAGCACATCGTTGGCCAGAAACTACCTTTGTAAGTAGAACTGGATGGGGTTACGATTTAACTGAAAATGGTTATAAAAATAAACTAGCAGAAAAGGTGCTTAATTATGACGTTTTTATTAACTGTTCCGCACTATGGCAGTATCATCAAACTCTGGTACTAGATACAGTCTATAAGAACGCTTTAAAGAACCTAAAACGACTACATATTGTGAGTTTAGGCAGTACAACCGACAGGACCAGCAAAGGTTCTGATTGGCAGTATCAGCAAGAAAAGAAAGCATTGCGTTCAACTAGCAACGCATTGGGTTTAAAAAGCATATGGACAGGTGGCCCTAAAGTAACATATGTAACATTTGGTACATTAGAAAATAATGCACACAAACACCCAGATAGAAAAGTTATGAAATTATCAGAAGCAGTAGATTGTATAGAATATGCAATTAATACACCTTGGCACTTAAACGTTAATGAGTTAAGTGTTGACCCACTACAAAAGGATTGGCCTTAATGAGTAAAATATTTGATATATTAGAAGCATGGTATGAAGAACGCCAACGTCATAAAGATAAAACATTCAAACAATGGTTAAAGCACGTAGGTGGTCTATGGACTTCTAAAGAAGAATGGGCTAAGGTAGTTCGTTGGGAAACATATAGACATATACCCAAAGAAGTAGGTAAGAAAACTGGAAAGTTACTATTGACTAAGATACTAATTATAATAGTACTCATATCATTAACTTGGATAGGATTTTAATGAGTAGATTTTGTTATATGCCTTGGCACGCCATTACTTTAAGTGCAAATGGTGATATCAAGCCTTGTTGTCAATTCACTAATAGAGGTAGGAAACCTAATACAGAACATCCTACTATTATGGAAAATTTTAATAGTGAACGTATGCAACAATTAAGACAAGATTTTAGAGATGGTAAACAGCCTGATGCTTGTAAAAGTTGTTGGGAGAGAGAAGATCTAGTAGGTGAAAGTAGACGTCTTTGGTTTAATAAAAAGTTCATGAAGAACAAGAAAGAATTTAAAGAAGGAATTATTCCAGATACAAATATAGTAGAAGCACCAAAGCTATATCAAGCTGATATAAATTTATCAAACGTATGTAATTTAAAATGTCGTATGTGTGGAAGTTGGGCAAGTAATAGTTGGTTTAAAGAAGAGATAGCATTAGCAAAGATTGATAAAAGATATCAAAAAAATATTAATGAGGTTCCTTTATTACAATATAGTTTGGAAGATTTAAGGAACTTACTTCCTCATTTAAAAGATGTTATGAGAATAGACTTTAAAGGTGGAGAGCCTATGATGGCAAAACATCATAATCAATTCTTAGAATGGCTTATTGAAGAAGGCATGACTGACATAGAATTATTCTATACAACAAATGGGACTGTACAAAATCCTAAAATTTTAAACTTGCTCAAACAGTTTAAACGTGTTAGTATATGTTTCAGTATAGAAGGTACTGGCAGACTTTATTCTTACATAAGAGGTGGCAAATATAAAATAGAACAGTTGGAAGAAACATTATCCGAATATAGTAAATTAGAAAATGTACAGATAATGTTTAACGTAACATTACAAAATTATAATGTATTTAATTTACCAGACTTACATAACTTTCTGAACGAATTAGAAGATAAATACCCAAGAGTAAGTGCTAATAATAGTTTTACTACTATTTGTAATCAGCCTGCATATTTAAGTCCAATGAATTTACCAGACAGTTTACGAGATCAAGCAGTAGAACGATTGTCATTATATGATGATTTTAAAAAGTTAGTTAGAAGTATGAACAAAAGAACTTTTAATGAAGAACAATGGGACATCTTCATTAACTACACAAAAGACTTAGATAAGCTACGTGGTGATAATGTAGTTGAAGCCGTTCCAGAACTAAAGGAATACTTTGTATGCTAGTAGCTATTGAAGATAACTTTCCAGCTAAAGACGAACTTCTAAGAGTTGAATGGAACATAGGTAAACGTTGTAATTATAATTGTAGTTACTGTGGTAACGAATTACATGATGCTACAAGTGATGCTATGCCATGGGAAGTATATACTGCTACTATAGATAAAATTGTACAAGCATCAAAAGGCAAAAAAATCAAAATAAGTTTTACAGGCGGAGAGCCATTTGTTAATCCTAGATTTGTTCAAATGCTACAGTATGCCAGAGAGAATGGTGTATATAGATGTAGTGTAACAACCAACGGAAGCCCACCACCAAAAATATATAAAAAAGCATTACCATATTTACATTATATGATTATAAGCTATCATTTTGAATTTGCTTATCATGAAAAAGTAATTAACAATGTGAGAGGAATGTGGGAAGAAATTAAAAAATATAGAGAACAAGGGCAATGGAAAGGTATGCACGTTCATATTATGGCATTACCTGGAATGAAAGATAAATGGATTGAGATAGTAGACGAATTAAAAGATATGGGTGTTGAATACACTATTCGTAAAATAAGACCAAGAGTTAATATGGATCGTACAGGGTGGAACAAACCACATAGTGATGGTATGTTAGGACAACATCCTTTACACGAAGAAACTATTAAATTTGCAGGACAATATTATAGTGAAGATGAAGAAAGTTGGTTACGAGAAAATGCTTAATCAACTAGATGATACACTAGAAATTGAAATGACTACTAAATGTGTTTTACAATGTCCAGCTTGTTCAAGAACCGTAGATGCAGGAAATAAATCAGTATGGGACGCAGGACATATAGATAAAGAGCTATTATTTAAAATAGCAGATACTACAAATTTTAGAAGATATATTTTTTGTGGTTGTTATGGAGATGCAATTTATCATCCAGACTTTTTAGAAATTTGTGATTACTTTGTTAAAAAAGGACATTGGTTACAAGTACATACAAATGGTAGTGCAAAGCCAGAGAAGTTTTGGCAAAAGGCCGCAGAGCAAGATTGGAAACGTTGTATGTTTACTTTTAGTATAGATGGAATGGAAGATACTAATCACATATATAGAATAAATGCAAAATGGAAACAAATAATGACTGGTGTAAAATACATGACTAGTATACCAAAAGAAAGAAGACCTAAACTAGAATGGAAAATGTTAATTTTTAAATATAACGAACACCAAATAGATACTGCTAGACAAATGGCAAAAGAATTAGGATTTGATGTATTTAATCCTGTAGAAAGTAAAAGAGACCCAGTAGAATACGGAGTGAAAGAAGGAGAGTACAATCCATATGTATAGTATTCATCCAAGTATGAAACCAAAATGTACAAACGAGATATTAGGTAATAGGAACCATGTTCAGTTAGGTGCTACTGGTGATGTACGACCTTGTAACTATTATGGTACAAGAGGAACTTGGCGACACTTTGAAAAGTGGGCTATTAATAAAGGATTTGATCTTACGAAATTAAATATAAAAAATAGTACAATGAAAGAAATATATGAATCAGATGTATTTAAAGCAATACTAGATGGACACAGAACATTAGATTTACCTGAACCATGCATATGGCATTGCAAGAAAGATGCTAAACCAACAGTAGGGTATAAAGAAACTAATAAAGAGGATTTAGATGGCAATTAATAATTTTAAAAATATTATAGTACATTACAAAGATGGAAAAAGTGAAGAAGATAATGTTAATAATATTATGGCCAAAGAACTGAATGACTTTCGAGGTTGGGAATGTTGGGCAGGTGTACAAAATATCACTATAAGCAATACTGGTGATGTATATAGAGCTATATGTAAAGTGGGCGGCAAACTAGGAAACATTTATGATGGATTTGAAATGCCAGAAGACACTATTATGTGTACTAAACCAAGTTGTGTATGTGCCGCAGATGTTCAATTAACTAAAGCATTACCTAAACACGTTGATAAAGTTAGAATAGGGCATGAATCAAAACATTCTAAACAAGCTATAGATGATGAACTAGATTCGCTTTTAAAGGATTTCAAAGATGAAAAGTAATTATACGAAGTTTTACGAAAGAGCTATTAGTAAAATAGGAAAACTTCCTGTAGACAAATCTACTTTTTGTCCATTGCCTTTTAATCATATAAGCACAATGCCACAAGGAGAAATAAAGTTATGTTGTAGAGGACAACCTCCAAAAGATGGAAGAAACCCAAATATATCTGATGGTGACTTTGATCTAAAAGAATATTGGAATAGTGAATATATGAATGAAGTTAGAGATTCATTATTACTAGGAGAAAAAATACCACAATGTAGAAACTGTTGGAAAATGGAAGCACAAGATATTGTTAGTTTAAGACTAAACAGAATAACAGATACAATGGATCAAGAAACAACAAGAAAAAATGTAATACAATATTTAGAACATAGAGAAATTGATTTTAATATTCCTTTACTTGAATTAAAACTATCTAATGTATGTAACTTCAAATGCAGAATGTGTTGGCCAAAGGATAGTTCTAAATGGATGCAAGATTGGGACAAAGTTAAAGAATTCTATGGTAAAGGTGATCAAGACTATATAGGTGACATTGTAGAGAAAAATAATATGCATCACAGACGTGTGATGAATCTATACGAAAGAGATGAAAATTTTGTATCACAATTAATTGGATTAATGGAAGGTGTTGAAGAATTAGAATTTGCAGGTGGCGAACCGCTTATGGATCCTATTCATTATAGAGTTTTAGAAGCAGTACCTAATCCAGAAAACGTTACACTAAAATATAGTACTAATTTAAGTATTATGAAGTTAGGCAGAAAGAACGTTATTGATATATGGAAAAAGTTTAAAAATATTAAACTAACTATTAGTATAGATGGATATAAAGAGCTTAATGAAAAAATTAGAAGAGAAAGTGATTGGGATTTATTAAAGTCAAACATAGAACTATGTAAATCAGAATTAGATAACCTAGATGTTATAAAAGGTACTACTTGTATTAGTGGTATGAATGCAAAAGAGCTTGGCAAGACTGCTGAAGCTATTGTATTTGAACTTGGTATTCATTGGCATACTAGTCGTCTACAATGGCCAGATTTCCTTCATGCAAACGTTCTGCACCCTACAGAGCTACAAACAGGAATAGACGGCTTAAAACGGGTATTTGACAGCTTAAACCACCATGATAGACGCAATACTCCTAGACGTTTTATGTTAGAGACGCATATAAATGGAGCCATTAGTTGGTTAGAAACTGCTATTAAAAATAACCGACATGAAGAGAAATACGAGCAGTATAGCAAATTTAATAATAAGTTGGATGAGATAGATGAAACATAGAATTTTAGTAAACTATCATTTAGATGATAAAGATCAATCAGTAGACTGGTTTGAAAAATATTTAGAATCAAATTTAGGAGAAAAAGGAACAGCCTGGTGGTCACAAGATGTTACTGATTATTGGGAATGGAATACTAGATGCTTTTACTTTAGAAATAAAAGAAAAATGAAACAATGTTGTATGATATTAAAAATGTCAAAAAATACTTGTAAATGTGGAGGGTGTGGAACAATTCACATCTTAGGAGAGGATAACTTTGAATAAAGATAAAGACTTAAAATGGAGTGAATACGACTTTACTGCAACACCTTACGATGATCTAGTTAGAGTAGGTCAACGTACAATGTTGTATAGAGATATGTTTACTGTTAGTTGGTTACTTGGTAGATTCTGTAATTACAGATGTTCATACTGCTGGCCTTATGCACGATCTGATCGTAAAGATCATAGACCAACTGAACTTTGTCTAAAAACTGTAGATGAAATAAAGAGACAAGCACGTAATAACGGTTTCAATAGTTTTCATTTTAGTTTATCTGGTGGTGAGCCTACTTTCCATCCTGGCTACTTAGATATAATGAAACATTTAAGTGACGATGCACACAATACAAATTATACAAGTGTACATATGACTAGTAACTGTAGTCGTAATATGAAATGGTTTGGAACATATGTTGACTATGCAAGTAAATTTCATAGAGCAAGTATTACTGCAAGTTTACACACAGAGCACGTTGACTCAAAAGAAAAAATGCAGGCGTTCGCTGACAAACTTATATTTTGTCAAGAGCATGATGTACAGATTACTATTAATCAAGTTATGGTTCCAGAATGGTTTGAAAGAGATTGGGAAAATGCATTGTTCTTTCATGAACAAGGAATTAATGTAACATTAAAACCTCAATCAGATCCTACTGCAAGTAAAATTGTAGACGGCTATACAGATGAAATGAAACAAAGGCTTTATAATGGAATGCCACAAAGAGCATATACAGAAGCTAAAGCTAAACAAAGGCAGTTAGTTGTAAGACCTAAACCTAATTTTAAAATTGATAAAGATGATCACTATAGAAAACAAAGTGCAGATGTACCTTGGCATATGCAGATTGAGTTTAGAGATAAACAAGGTAACCCTTGGTATATGGACCAAGCAGAACGTTTTAATGCTTTTAATTTTAATAAGTTTGAAGGTTGGGAATGTAGTAGTGGATATAGATCAATTATTATAAGAGAACCAGATGGCAGTATAAAAAGAAGTTATAGTTGTCATGATCAACCTTTAGGAAATATTGAAACAGGATTTAAATTATTTGATCGCCCAACAAAATGTATTACTGGTGCTTGTGTATCAAGTGCTGATAGTAAAATACCAAAACGTAAACCAGGAACTAAAATGCCATTATGGCCTGGTGATGAAACCTTTAAACGTTAGCCCACTTGGCGTCAGCATAACCTGAATCTTGTGCCCAACGTACAAATAATCCTACTTCACGACCGTGTGCTTCAATCTCCCAAGGAAGATCCCAATACTCAGTTGTTTTAGTACACACCTTTGTAGATTTCCAGGAAGTCATATAACGAAGAAGAGGATTAGCATCACACATCTCATTACGAGCATACTGTTTAACGTGTACCATTTCGTGTGCAATAGTCTCAAGTAACTGACGTAAATTTAATTTACGATCCACTTCTATTTCAAATTCACGTGGATTCTTTGTATCACTTAATTTTGTACAATAGCCATTTGCAGTACAACCATCAACGAGTCTAATCTCAATATCTAAAGTAGACATACGTGGCATAAGTTTATCTATGCAATACTCAGCCATGCTAAGAGCTTTTTCTTGTTGGCTATTAGTACCACCTATAATTTCAATACTATTCATTATCTAATTCTTTCCATTCTTCATATGTAAGGTAAGTATCCTGATCTGGATTATAATATTTTCCCTCTTTAGGATCGTAGTAAACTGGCTGACCTGATTTAGTTTGAAAAGGTCCTTCAAGACCAGGACGTTCCTGGTACTTTACTCGATCTAATGTAGGTAAAATATAATAACCCATAATTACTCTCCTGCAAACAAAGGTTTCATTGTTGAGTAAACGACATTGTAGGCGTTTACTTCGTACTGCCAACAATCAAAAAATGCATCATCATCTTCATACATATCATCTGATTGTCCACTAGCATAACGATCCCAATGTTCGTTAATCATTTCCATACCTTTGAGAAGGTTTCCATTAAATACTGCCTTAGCAGTATCAAAGTCCATATTCATCTGGTAAAAATTTGGAATCCTAAACATATGTATCTCCTTGTTTCTAACTATACATATATAATAAGACATCTTGATCGAAAAGTCAACCTTTTTAGTCAAGAAAGAATCCTTGTAAAACAAGGGTTTAGAATTTTTTTTGATTAAAGTGTGTGATCAGCCAGTTTATTTTCAATCATTTGTTTGGCTGTAAAGTATTGATCGCTTGGTGTGTTTAATTTCTTACGTACATCAGCTAAACTCATACCAGTTGCTTCACGTAAAAGATTTAAACAACGTAATTCACAGTTATTATTTTCTTTCATCTGTGATCTCATATCGTGCATTTTTGATTCCATTGCATCTGAATGTTGGTGATTCATAATACCTGTATTTTTAGCAATATATCTTTCACCTTGTTTTCCGCAGGCAAATATTAATAACCCTGCACTCATTACTGCACCAATACCAATAGTACTTACGTGATGATAACTGTTTCTCATTATATCAATTAATGCAAATGCTTCATATAGATCTCCACCATAAGTGTTGATGTATAATCTTAATGTACGTTTTGGTTTCTTATTTAAGTTTGCTGATAATATCCACTTAATTGCTTCAGTAACATTTTCGTTGGTAATTTCTCCAGTCAAATAATGAATATCATTGTCGTGTAGATGTGCGTCAACTTTGTCTGATACTGTATAATGATCGTATTTTTTCATCTAGGTGAATTATAAATTAATGGTGCCTCGCCTCTTGGAAATTCTTCATTAATGTTATCAATGCTATTTATGATTCCTTCATCAACGCCCTGTATTTTTAGGGCTTTCTTCTTTGGGGGCAGTGGTTCTCGGCTAATTCTATCAAACGAGACATCTTGGTTTACAGTTATAGCCCCTCCTTTTTGGGGTGGTTGAAACTCACCTTTTTGTGGATTCCCTTTTGAAGCTAGTTCATTTAGATTGCTTAATAACTTTGCATTTTCTTTGGTATATGGAATTCTATAATATTTTGGTATAGTGCTATCTTCATGTCTAACAAGGAAAACAATATCTGGCTTCTGCATTTCTGCCCAAATTAGTTCTACTTTTCCTTCTGGTAAACTATGTATTGGAGTTCCTTGAAGAACGTATATTGAGTAACCAGTATAAAGACTAGAAGATAGAATAATTGGAATTAAAAAGAATAGTACTAATGTATTTCCTTTAGATTTTATTAATGCATATACAGATACCACTGCTAATAAAAATAATAATATTGATGCTACATAAATCATTTTAATAACTCCTTTCAGGAACTACATTTTTTACGTGATTAAATATTCCTACTACGTTACCATTTTTATCAACTTCAAAAGCTGGTAATCTTTGTATTTCTCTGTTTGACGATAGTGTACCTGTTATTGAATATAATTGCCTATAAGGATTAACTTTCATTACGGTAACTGTATACTCAATAGGTTCTGGAGTAGTCTTACTATAATAATGTACAACAACAAAATATTTTCCTGGTACAATACCTCTTATTGTAGTTGTCTCTCTATTTGTATTAATAGTTTTTACAACACCATCGATTAGTATTTTATCATTTGTACTACCTAAATCATCTCTATCTAAATGTAGTGGAGTGTTTTCTCTATTACTAAATCCCACAGGCTTATCATTATCACGTTGAACCCATAAGTCTACATCATCTGCTACTGCATTTGGCCATTGTATGACAATTAAAAATTCAGCTTTAACTGGTATATCGCTTTTCTTTGTAATAGGATTAATAAGTAAAAATGCTATAACAAATAGCATTACAAATCCAACAAGAACATTGAATAATAAATCGTTGAAAGATAAATTTGAACCTATTATAGTTCTGTTACGTTTAGGCATCGTCTTGCTCTTGCATTATAATCTGAACTTTAATAAACAATCCAGATATTAACCCACTTAAGGTTGTTAGCAAGGCAGTACTCATACCAGAGGCCATGTCGACTATAACTCGTCTCATACTTTCGACATTACTTGGGTCTATTTCTTGAAAGCTACTACCTAGCATAAGAATAAATCCAACAACGGTACCAATCATACCTACTGTCATACATGATTCTGCTACAAACCAGGGTTTGTCGAAGTCTTCTTCTTGTTTCCATACTTTGTAACCTACTGATGCAGTTGCAAAGAACCACATAGCAAATATTACGAAGCTTAATTTTGTTACATCATTTTCAATGAGAAAAGGTATTGCATCATAGAATATACCAATACCTACTGCGATCACTTGCACAACGGCTAGTAACCACCAGATCAAGAATTTTTGTGTCATTACATTTTTCCCTCTATGTAATTATTTATCTAATTTGTTAGATAAGCGAAAAAGCATAGCCTGCTCCTCATTAAGCAGAATATATAGTGCTAGAAACGTATCTGGTGTGTACGACTCTAAGGTGGGTTCTTTTGAGTTCCCTATAAAGACTATTTTTTGTGGATTGTATTTGTTTACTAGTGGTATTAGTTCCTTTACATAACCGCATATCTGGTATGCAACATAATCACCTATGTACTTTAAATTAGTCTCTATCTTTAAAGCCATTGTGTAATAAGTCTGTTATGTAATCACTATTAGTAATCATATTCAATCTAGTACGTTCATCAGTATCAATAAAGTAGTCATAGAACTGATCGTACAGATCGAGATTACTAGTGATGGATAACTGTTCACATATGTATTTATAATATTCCACACTGGCCGATTTGTTGTTAATTAATAGATTATCTATATTTACTAATAGATGATCGTCATTTGCAAATATTTCATTAAACTCTATATCAAAAAAGTCTTTTTCAAATTCTTTTATTCCTTGTTCTATTGTATATGCAAATCCTTTGTTAACTGCCATTTCTACTAATGCTATTGGTTTATCTTTGATAAAATCTATTGCTGATCCTGGATCTTGTGAATTAATTTTATTTGCAATAACATTTAAAGTTTCTAAAAAAGTTAAATTGCTATCTAGATCAAATAACCTTTTTACTTTTCTAGTATTTTCTTCATTTAGTATAGTTGTATAATTACTATTTTTAGATCTCTTATTAAACTCCCATATATAATAAGGCATTGATTGCTTTACAGTAAATTTACGTTGTGCTTTATTATTTGTCCACGGACCTGTAAATACACTACTTGGTAGCATAAAAGTAAAATTACTTTTTAGTATTGGGTTTCTTTCTATATCAGAACAATCAGAAAGTCTATCTTTAAGTATATCAATAAAATTATTTCCTTTTGTTAAAGATTTAAATTCTGGATCTAAATTTAGTAACCCTGTTACTTCTTCTTTATTTTTCCATATGTATATTGGCTTGTTATGAATTTCTTGTAATTGTTGTGGCAAACAACCAGTTTCTGTTGAATAGGTGATAAGGTGGTCAACAATACTAGACTGACCTATTGTATCTCCAACATTTATATTAAGTATTAAATTATTTATTGTCATTAAGTGTCCTTGATATTTCAATCAATGTGGCACTTAAATTAATTTCTGGATCTGCAACCTGAGTATGTTTTATCATGCCTTCTCTAATAGCTAATACACAAGAATCATATTGAAAGTCATCTTTAGTATACAGGTCTAAGTTTTTATATAGCCAAGTAAATATATCGTTGTATTCGTCTGCTCTTGCACTCTTAATAATCAATTTACGAGCATCAGCAATTTTACCTGCTTTAAATAGTTCCACCATTTTTATACGCCATTCGCTGGTGTTTGTATTTTCATCTGGCATAACAAGATTGTTATCCACTATAGTCATTTGTACTGTATTAATAGTTTTACGTAAATCAGGATAGTTAGCTCTAACCATCGCATCTAACGTTTCAATATCAAATGTTACTTTATTATCAGCAAGTATCTCGCCTACACGTAAAGTAAAGTCGTTTTGATCAAGTTGTTCAATATGGAATCCTTGACATCTACTGTGAAGTGCAGGAATAATCATATTAGGATAGTTACAAGTTAAAATAAATCTTACACTAGCATGATATTGTTCCATTACACCACGTAAGGCCGCTTGGCCTTCTGGACTTATATGATCTGCCTCATCAAGTAAAATAACTTTAAACTCACCCCAAGGCATAGTTTCACTAAATGCACTGATACGTTTACGAATCATTTCAACGCCATTATCTCTACTAGCATTGATATACAATACATCATTCTTTTCAACTTTAAGTTCGTTAATAAGAACTTTAGCTAATGTAGTTTTACCTGTACCTGGGCTACCACTAAAAAGCAAATGTGGAATACCACCATCATCTATCCAGTTTTGTACTTGTTTTCTTTGTGTGTCGTCTCGAAATACATACGTACTGATATCTGTTGGTCTATATTTTTCTACCCAAAGGTCTTTAGTCATTTAAGTGTATCCTCTTCTTTAATTTTTTAAAACTTGCTGATGCCATAGCTGACAAATCTGCTTTAAAAGGTTCTAATACTGTATTATATGTTGATTTCTTATAAAAGTCAATTGTTTTCTTATAGTTTTCGATCAAAGTGTCGTAGTTAAAAGTAAGTGGATCAAGCAGGGTTACAGATTCAACTGCTTCGACTACTATGTTTCGACCAATTTCTTGAGCATCACGTTTAGTACCAAGAAGACAATCGTCCCAATCAATAATAATCCAATCACCAATATCAAATTGAAATATATTACCATGCCCACCGTCAGCATTCATATAAGGAAATATTTTTATATTTGTTTCTATATACTTTGATAATATATGTTCATTGTATAAATTAACATCGTCGTATATTATAGATTTTGGAATTTTTCTACTTTCAGCATATGATAAATTTTTGTCTAATTCAAAAACATAAGGAACTTTTATCATTCTATACTGAATAAATTTATTAGATTTTGCTCCATCTTTAAGTACCCAAGTATGCTCTGGCATTTCTTTTATTGTCCAGTCATCATATATTAGTTTTTTACTATGCAATGAATTTATTAAGTTAATTTGATCATTAATATTTGCATCTTCTTGAATTATGTAAGGAAGAACTTTTACAATAGAATCACCATCGTCATATACCCAACGTGGATTACCATATCTATTACCTGGTTCGGTATTTGCTTTAATTAATTTCATCTAGCTTGTTACCTATGTTCTTTATACTCAACATTTCTCTCATAAGTTTTTTATTTTTTTCAGCATATTCTTTTTTAAGATTATTATCTACACCAAATATATTATAATCAGTATGGAATATATCTTCATAATCAACTATATCTATTTTTTCTATATTCTTATGGCTACTGTTTGTAAGTAGGCTATGAGTTGTATCTAATTTAAAATATCCATGATCTTTATACATAGCTTCTATAAATGCATGAAAGTTTTCTTTGGTATATACAAGCCCTTTGCTTTTACAATATACAAAAAACAAATACATCATATTATTAACTTGGTTATTGTTATAGTCAATATCAAATATTCCAATTTCTTTTGTGAAATGCATTACTTTTACACTATCACCAAAGTTATTCCAATCTTCAAATACTTGTTTATTTTCTATTCTATTAACCATTCTAATAAGCCACATAGTATTTGGAATAGTATCTGGATAAGCCAACATACGTTTAATAAACAATAAAAGTTCTGTAGTAAAGCTAGGTTTTATTACAACCATTTCTTTTACAATAACATCGTCAAGTATGTCAGTTGGCCAGTGATGACCTATTAATATTTTTTGTTGTGGTAATATTGGTTGCTTTGTACCATAAAAATATCGTTCATCACTTACTGTACGATATTCGTTATTAGTAGTATTTGTTACTATATTGTTTCCGGGTAATAGCTGATTAATAACAAAGAAGCCACCGCCGCCACTTGCCCATAATAATGCTTTATCAAATATGTGTTTATCATTGGTCATATAATCTATTTTCTTTGTACATTGTTACTACCTCTTCCCAAGGCAAATAACAATTTACTTGATAAAATATCCTATCACTATTATTAACTGGTACACCATGTTTTATTTTTGCATTAATTATAGTTACACCTTCATATGTATAACTAAAAAGCTCGTTCATATTCTCATCATAATAATGTATAGGACTAGGCTTATCAGTAAGAGGAAACATAACTACCGCAGTTCTTTTAGGATCTATGTGAGCAGGCATTGTTCCACCAGCTAATACCTTTGTAAACTTATCATCGGTTTTAAAATTAAACCTAGCACAAAGATCTACAGTAACATTATATTTAAATTTTGTTAAGTCAAACATTAAACAATCTTTAACTGTATCAACACCATTATAATTCATAAAGTGTTTATTAGCTTCGTAATTTTCGTGATTGTTTTGTACGTCAAATATTGCTTGACGGTCATATTCAAAATTAGGTAAGGGTATTACGTATCTGTCATCCATTAAACAAGCTACTCACACTCTCTTCGTTAGTAACACGTCTAATTGCTTCGCCTATCATTCCTGATACACTAACTACTCTTGTTTTCTTGCAATCATCTGGACATTTAAAATTAATACTATCAGTAATTACTAATTCTGTTAGAACACTTTTTTCTATTAACTTACAAGCTCCATTTGTCAAAACACCGTGTGTAATATATGCTCTAACAGATAATGCTCCTGCGTCCATAATTGCTTGTGCGGCATTACATAAAGTTCCGCCACTGTCTACAATATCATCAACTAGGATTGCATGAAGTCCGTCTACTTCACCAATTAAATTCATAACTTCTGATTTACCTGCACGTGGTCTACGTTTATCTACAATAGCAACATCACCATTAAACATATTAGCAAATTTTCTTGCTCTTACTGTACCACCTGCATCTGGTGAAACAAATACAGTTCCTACTTTCTCATCTTTAGGTAATGCTACTTTAATATCATTAGCAAATGCAATACGTGAAGTTAAATCATCTACTGGTATATCAAAAAATCCTTGAATCTGACCTGCGTGTAAGTCCATTGTAATAATTCTATCTACACCCGCCTTTGTTAATAAGTTGGCTACTAGTTTAGCAGTAATAGGAGTACGACTTGCACTCTTTCTGTCTTGTCTTGCATATCCAAAGTATGGCATGACAGCAGTTATTCTATCAGCACTAGACCTTCTAGCGGCATCAATCATAATCATTAGTTCCATTAGATTATCATTAACTGGTGTACTTGTTGATTGTAAAATAAAAACGTCTTGTCCTCTAATATTTTCTAAAAACTCTACATTGCACTCGCCATCTGCAAATGTATCAATTTTAGTGGGGACTAATGTAGTTGAGCAATATTTGGCGATCTTGTCTGCAATTTCAAGATTGCTATTACCTGCGATAAGTTTCATAAACTATCTCTCCCTGGTGTGTGTTTTAAAGTTAGTTCTAGTATAACAAGTATTTTGCATTATGTCAATTACAATTTCAACATTAATGCCATAATATCAAGAACATCACTTGGTTTGGCATAGTATTCTTCTTCTAGCCATTCTTTCTTTACTGTTATTTCTGGGCAATTAAAAGCATGATCACCATTGCCATTGTTAAATGCACAATAGTTCCATACACGAGCAATACAAGGTAAATGTGTCATGCCCATTCTAGGACACAAATATATTCTATGATTGCCTGTTTCTAATCTTACTTGTCTGCTGAATGCACCTACGCCAATAATAACTGGTTCTGTGATACCATTTTTATCGATATCCATTATAAGTTTTAAATCATCATTGGGACTAGGCGTAGGATTACGCCAAGGTGCAAGTAGTTGAATTGGTATCTTCTGTACAAACTGTTCGTACATAGCCTACCTCTAATATACTGTTACTATTTTATCTGCAATGCCGTGTTTAACTGCTTCTTCAGCCGTTAGCCAAACATCTTCTGCTGGTAATAGGATTTCACGGATTTTCTTCTCTGGCATACCAGTACATTTTTTATAATGTTCTACCATACGTTTTGAAGATAGTTCAAATTCTTTAACACGTGCAAATAGTTCATGTTCTTTACCACCTGAACCCCAAGAATATTGATGAGACAATATACTTGTGTTTGGTGTTAAAAATCTTTTACCTTTTTCACCTGCCATAAATGTAAGAATACCACAAGAAGCAATCATACCTAGTCCTACAGTTTTAATAGGAATAGCTGAACCTTTCATAGCATCAATTAATCCAAATGCGGCATGAACTGAACCACCTGGACTATTAATAATAAGTGTAAGCTCTTGTGGTCTTTCACTATCAGGCATTAAGTTCTTTTCTATAATCCAGTTTACTACTGGTTTTGTTGACTCGTATGTAAATGCATCTGCAAAGTAATATATACCTGCCTGCCACATCATCATACCGGGTTGTTGTGGTGGTTGTGCAGGACCTTTTGGTCCACTTTTATCATCTAGTGCCGCACTCATTTGAGCTAATGCACCATGTAATTTTTCTAAGTTCATTTTTTTCCTATTCTTCTAGAGGGTTTGTATCCTGTGTTGCTAAACAACCTTCAGGATCAAGTAGATAAACTTTTTCTTCATGATCATCTACACTCATACCGTTACTCCATCGTCCATGATCTACAAGGACGTATTCGTCTTTTTTAATCCAATCAATTTTTTCGCCTACACTAAAAACTTGGAACCATCTTGGTCTGATTCCTGATACATCTGCATCTTTATCTGCTAGAAAAATTCCACCTTTAGATTGCTTGTAGTCTCCAGGCTTCTCTAACATATAAGCCAGTATCTTATTTGGCATTGCTTTAATCATTTTATTCTCCGTTTTTAATTTCGATTGTTTCCATACTACCATCACTAAATTCTACTTCATAATATGAAGTACCATCTTCTCTAGTTCTTGTAGTACGTTTGGTTTCTGTAGGTTTAGATTCTTTTTTAGGTTCTACTTTAGGTTCTACTTTAGGTTGTTCAACTTTAACTGGTTCTGGTTTCTCATCAGCTTTAATACTTACTTCTTTTGTATCTGATCCTGGCACGTTATTTTTATAAAATTCTTTTGAGATCTTTTCTCTTGGAATTTTAACTTGATTTCTATTATCAATGATGTCTCCACGTGCATTAACATCAACGTTACTAACTGCTCTAGTTTTTTCATACTTAGAAGCGAGTGCGGCCATATCTAGAATTCGACCTTTTGCTGTTTTTACTCTTTTCATTTTAAAAACTCCTTGATATCAAGTTCGTACTTTATGCTATCTATACAATGTACTCCTAATAAGTAAAGGCAATAACTAGCTACACTACTACCTCTGCCAACACCTAATACTATTTTATTTGTGTTGCATACATCTACTAGATACTTTAAAAATTTAAGTACAATAATCATTCCACGTTTTTCATATTCTGTAATTTCAAAATGTACACGGTCTTTTTCTTGTACTGTCTTACAACGATCTAATAGCCATTCATTAATATTCATATTTTTATATTCATCTGGCATATTCCACTTACGTAAACAATCTTCTACGAAAGTATCGCTATTATCTTCATAATTAGCATTGATTATTTCTTCTAAATCAAATGCTTGACACCATTGATTATATATGTTAATTGGCTTGGTGTCCTCTACTACCACATCTGTAATTGGTTTATTTGATAACCAATTAGAAACAATATCCTGCTCAGATACTATATACTGCTTGTTCTTATTCATTCGCATTCCATTATTATATATGTATTTATTCTATTGTCAATCTGTTTTTTGATCATCGGTTTCAATAGGTGGCTCTGTATCTAGAACTACTCCATCTTCTTTTTTGTTTTTATCTTTAAAATCTCTTACCGACAATACTTGTTGTTTGTGGTCTTTAATTAAACTAATAAACAGATTAAGTTGATCAATAATAGGACCACTCATTTGCGACTTACTAGCCGCCAATACTTTTTTAAGCATTACCTTTTCAAATTCAATAGTTTCTTCTAAAGATAATTGCTCTAGATCCTTACCATTGTGTTGGATCATAAATCGCCTTCTTTTCTGTTTTCGCTATGCCAAACATCAAAGTTTCCACCTGGATAACGTGATTTAAGTTTTTCAACATTTTCTGCCATTACGTCATTTGGATCAAGCCCAAGAGCACGACAGCTATTAACCCAATACCACATAATGTCCCCAAGTTCTCGTTTAGCATGAAATATAGTTTCATCGTCCAAAGGTTTACCCTGGAAGATACATTTTTTAACAATTTCTGCAAATTCGCCTCCTTCACTTGCGATGCCAATACTACCTGTTAGTAGTAGTGCCATATTTACGTTACTTTCTTTTTCTAATTTATGTAGTTGATCTGTGAGTGAGCTTGTTTCGTTACTTTGAGTTGATGTAACTTTTTCAACAAACTCTTTGTATTTGTTTAAGTCTACTAATTCTTTTTTCTTATTCAATTTTATTCTCTTTTCTGTTGAAAAAGCCATTTCATATACACCTGCATACTTCCTGACTCTTTTTGTGTTTCTTCCTGTTGCCAATTTCTCTTATCCTTTTAAATTTGTAATTTGTTCCTGATTGGCTTCAATTTTCTCCATATTAAAGTTTACACTTTCTCCACATCCACACGAACTCTGTGAATTAGGATTAACTATTTCAAGTGTTGTTCCGAAAGTATCTTTTTTTAATTCTAAAGTTGTTCCTATCAGGTACATAATACTAGATCCGTCAACGGCCATCTTTGCACCGTTATCCATTATTATAACATGATCAACTTTTTTGTCAAGCTCTGATTCATCTTTTAGATGCCAGTCATAACTGAATCCAGCACAACCTCCACCTTTTAAACCTAGGCAAGGGATCTTGCCATCATTATCTTCGCTTATTCTTTTTAAATGTATTGCCGCAGTATCTGTAACATTTATCATTTTTCTATCTCCAATGCAGAGCTTATGTCTATGTTGCTTAATTCCGATTTGTTAAGATATTTTAAATTAACAATCGTAATAGCACCTTCAACTATTGCACCAGTCTGTTCTACTAACTTTTTTGTAGCAATCATGCTACCGCCAGTGGCAATTAAGTCATCTGCAATTAATACTCTACTAGTATGCCCTAGTATACCTTCTTGTAATGTTAGTGTATCAGTTCCATACTCTAACTCATAAGATTCTTCTAATAGCTTACCTGGGTATTTAGCACCTTTTTTACGAACCATTGCAAATGGCAAACATAATTCATGAGCTATTGCTGACCCTAACACAAAGCCTCTACTTTCAATTCCTAAAATATGTGTTGGTATTTGTTCAAAATCCATATTAGCCATTTCAGTAACTAATGGATGCCATAAGTCACTAGCAAATAAACTGTTTAAATCATAAAAGTTAACACCTGCTACAGGATAATCTGGAACTGTTCTAATATATTTTTTTAAATTTTTAATCATTGTTTTGGTTCACTTTTCATAAATTCTTTTTTCATAGTAGGTCCTGAGTCTGGTGTTTCTACGTGATAACCTCTTACCCAGTGATACCATTGCATAGCTTTTTTCTTTGCAGAAACATGAACAGGATCTTTTGCCCAATCAGCTACGTCTTCTTTACTACGCCAAGTAGTAACGGTGATTTCTAAATCACCTATTTCTTCATTTTCTAAACTAATAAAACCGTCATGTGATTCACCTAAATCACGAACCCGGCTAACATAGTCTTTGTATTCATCATTAAAGTCTTTTATTTTTGCAATAAAAAAAACTTTAACTGCCATCTGTATCTCCGCTATCCATATCTAAACCTGGATCAGGTTCTGGAAAATCATACATCATTGAAGGATCTGAAACGTAATATGGATCATTATACATAGCATCATCTTCACTAGTAATAGATTTTACTTCTTCTACAAAGTGTGTTAATGTTTGTTCAACACCATATGATAATGTTTGTGTACTACCAGCACACCCACTACAAGAGCCACTCATTTGTAAATGTAATGTTCCTGTTTCCATATCAAAATCTATAACATTAACTTTGCCACCATGTTGTGCTACGTTTGGGTCAACATATTCTTTCATAATTTCTTCAACGTGTGTTAGTATCTCTTCTTTAGTTCTCATATACTTGCTCCACCTTTCGTACTTCCGGAATATAATGCTTTAACATATTTTCAACACCCATTTTTAAGGTTGCTGACGAGCTAGGACATCCGCTACAAGCACCATACATTTCTAACTTTACAATACCTTCGTGGTATCCATGAAATAGTATATCTCCACCATCCATTGCGACAGCAGGTCTTACTCTTTCATCTAGTAATTTTTTTATTGTTTTAATAACTTTACTTTCACCAGCATCACTATTAATTGTATCACAGGCTGGTTTAACTTCTTCTTTTACAAATGGTAAACCAGCATTGGCTCCTATAAGAAATATAATCGGTTCTTTAATTTCTTCCCATTCTATAGTATCGTCTTTACCTACAGTTATAAAATCAGAACCAAAAAATACATCTTTAACACCTTTTATTCTAAATAAAGAATTAACTATATCTGATTCTTCTTTAGGATTCTTATCTGAATCTTTTTTATAATGCAATGGACCTTTATTTCCTCTTACATCACGTAATGGCATAAACTTCAATGCATTTGGGTTTGGTGTTGGTTCTGTTTGTATCATTTACTAATCGCCTTTTCCTGGTTCTTCTGATAAGAGTTCTCTCTTATTTGGTTTACCGTCCCATTCTTCCCAATCGGGTGGTTTATCATCTGGACGGGCTACTGTTATGTTTGGCCATTTTTCTGCCATCTCAGTATTAACTTTTGTCCAATAATCCAGTTCTCCTGGATCTAATGCACTATCTGCAAATATAGCATCAGCTGGACATTCAGGTTCACATACTCCACAATCAATACATTCATCTGGATTAATTGCTAAAAAGTTTTCTCCTTCGTAAAAACAATCGACTGGGCATACTTCTACACAATCCATATGTTTACACTTGATGCAATTCTCCGTGACCAAGTAAGTCATTTTGTCCCCTTAATTATTAAATGCCTAATATTAGTCTAGCATCCTCTGACATTTTATCCGGACCAAATGGCGGATCAAATGTGACTTTTACATCACACGTTTCTACACCGTCTACTTTGGTAACTGCATTATGAACATCTGCGATAATTTCATCTGCGGCTGGACAGAATGCACTAGTTAACGTCATTACGATATCAACGTGTGCTTCACTAATATTTATCTCATATATTAGACCTAAGTCGTAAACGTTTATACTCATTTCTGGGTCAAACACTTCTTTTAAGTTACTAATTATTTGTTCTTTCATTATATCCTTGTGTTAAAAATTGTGTTATGTAATGTTGTGCTTTTTGATTAAAATGTCCACACGAACATTGGAAATCTTTAATATCTCCTGGAACGTCTTTATCCATATAAGTCATAACACACTTAAATGGAGTTATGTTTAACTCCATTAAATGATTATCTTGTTCAAAGAATGGTGTAAATCTTTCCCAAAGAAATGATTCCCAATTTAACCAGTAAAATTTTATACCATGTCCTTTACATAATTGATAAACATTTTTAATAAATTGTAGATTTAGATATTGCAAATATTTTGACCCACTAACATATAATTTATCTAACTGTACATACTTTTGTATATCTCTATCTTCCATAGTTTTATTATATTCGGGTTCGTTATAAACTCCATCTATTCGTCTACTAAATGCATCAGGATCATTTAAATCCATTAATGCAAATCTAGTCCAAAGGCTCTCAGTTTTTGGCATTGGCATAGTAGGATCATCTATCTTTGTGTGTCTAGCATGATCAAGCCAATGCGAAGAATAATCTTCTCTGTCTTCTAGTCCTTCTGGTCTTTTAGTATACCCTATATTACAAAATGGTACTTTAACAGTATCAAATGATAATCTAGGTTCAAGTATAACAGTTTCAACATCATCCATTATACCTCTGCTAAATGCTTCAAGTATAGCATCTAATATAGTCATATTATCAGAACCACCTATACCAAAATTATAAAATTCTTTGTTTAACTTTTTAGCAAATAGTTCTGGCCAAGGAGTTTCTAAATATTTGAATAACTTTTTCTTATTCTTAGTAATACCTTCAGCACAATCGCCGTAAGTATGACTGGTTCCAAAAAAAGCAATCTTATTCCGGTGCGACAACGTCCGACCCTAATTGTTCCATTTGCTCTAATCTGTTTCTAGGTTCCGCCGTTGATACTTTTTGTACTACAAATGGTGTATATATTGCACTATTAGCACCATGCTCCATACATTCAGCACTCTCACACCAACAACGTCCATCTGTTGCTTCTTTAATTAATTTGTCAGCAAAGTTCCAAGCATGATAAGCAAATTTCTCTGCTCCTACGCCATCGAATAATCTTATCTCTGCTAAATTTAAATTATCAAGATGTTTGAATTCTTCTAAATGTGGATCAGTTTTATCTAAACATAACTTATGATCAAAGTTATCTTCTAGCCATGCTTTAAGTGGTTTAAGTCCACCAAAGTCTACTGCCCAGTTTTTGTTATCTAATTCACTACAACCAAATGTGAATTTAAATGCTAGACTATAACCATGTAGTAAATGGCAATGTGAATGGTCTGCATTTGGTTGACGAAATACTGCACTCAGTCCAATATTATGTCCGTATGTTTTTGTACTATAATAAGTCATTTGTTTTCTCCTATAATATTGCGGCAGAATTTTTAAAGAGGGATGACGCCAAAGACCTCTTATCTATGTAATACATTTTATACTAATTCAGTTGGTTTGTCAAGTGCATAACGAATATGTTGTCTAATTACTGTGTCTGGTGTAGAATCTCGCTTATGCAATACTTTATGATTATTGTATACCAACAATTGGTTTGGTTTCCAATAGTGTGAATACATATGTTTTTCTTTATATATTTCTTCTTTTAGTTGTGGTTCAAGATCGGTTTCTGTATATGCTTCGCTATAGAAATAGAAAGGACCATACTCATCTTCCCATACTAGGTTATGTTTGGCTCTATTTTTCATACGCCATGCACGTTTCTGTACCTCGTTTTTAAATTGGTAAGGATATTCTTCCTGACTCATATACTTGGTAATACTATTGACGCACTCAACGTCTTTGGTTGCTTCTTTTAATGTATTACTACTATCTTTATATACACCTTGCATATCTAAATAATGTGTAGGACTAGAACCTTCATCTGCTCTAATGCAGTACAATCCTACAAATGGGTGTATGTTTTTACTGTATGCTCTATCTTGATGCCAAAGCATATCAGTTGCATGATTTAGTTTTTCTCCCTTTTCATCTTCTATACCTATGGTAACTTTTTTACGACCATACATATCTTGATCAAGAAGATTTCCAAACTGATCTATTGTATCTTCAGTTGCATTGTCTACACAGATTATACCATAAGCACCTCTATGAAACTTATCAATAAGTTCTTCGTTTATCCAATCTGTATTAACGTTTATTAAAAATTTATATTCTTCTGTAGTCATTTGTTAACGGATTTTCTCCCCTCCAAATTATATGTTGCCAGCATTCGTCACCATTACATGGTGCAGTTTGCCATTCATTGGGTTCAAGTACCCAGTCTTTGTATTTGCAATTAGCATTTAAGCCTTTATGAATATTTTTCATTACTTTAAAGTTTCCATATTCTCTACTTATAAAGTGTTTCATAATTCCACGTTCAATTGCAAAATCTACTTGTTGGTCTGCCATATCACAAGCGAAAGTACTCATTCCATTTTTATGATACTTATGAATACGTAGACCACTTCTATGTTTATCTAATTTTTTACTTGTATAGTATCTGCTTAATATTCTAGCACCACCATTATAAAAATCTCTTGTTCTTGCTACACTACCTGCAATAACATCATTGTCGTCGTCCCAGGTTATACTGTAACATAAGTTCTCATCACTGCTTAGACTCTCTATATTATAATTATGAGGTAGCCTGTTCTTAGAATCGTCCAACGATTCTTCAAACAATGATATAAGTTCTAATGGTATTGATTCTGTTGTTTCTGTATGCATTATTTCTTAATTGCTTTAATCCACCATGCACCAGTATCTATCTGCCACCAGTGCTGACCAATTCTCCAGTCTTGACTTCTTTCGTGATGATTCTTGTGCCAACCTTCTCCACCTGTTAATATATTTGCAAACCATGAATTTTTTGGATCTCCATTTTTTGAGTGTGGCAGTACATTAACTATTCCATATCCATGAAAAGCAAACACAACAGGAAC
>Ga0066856_10000017_pt1 | contig 51780 bp, 34 predicted proteins | sample ETNtaG_5_FD_65605 | JGI IMG/M metagenome (GOLD analysis project Ga0066856, IMG submission 65605) | Marine microbial and viral communities from oxygen minimum zone, Eastern Pacific Ocean - ETNP201406SV205 | ecosystem: Environmental > Aquatic > Marine > Oceanic | place: Pacific Ocean: Eastern...
GCACATGCGCAAATGCGAGCGTTTATGAATACTCGCGCGGATCGAGCTCTATGCCAGGCAAGGCGCGCATGGACTTTTTGGGAATCTCCGTCTTGGGTCTAACACGGGAAGATGGCTCGGAGATCGTCTTTTTGGGAAGCGGCGGGCGCGTCTTGGCCGGCGGTGGCGCACGCGTTAAATCCTTGGCGGCTGCCTTGCTGACTGTGTCCATAACCGATGACTCGTAGGAGACGATCGACGATGTGGTAAGCGGACTTCCTATGCGCGGCGGCGCGGGCACGATGAGCGCGTGCCCCGGAACGGTGGGCGACTCGACGCTCGAGACAACGTGGTCGAACGAGTTGGCGCACGAGATGGCCTCGTCTGTGGTGGCTTGGTCCTGCATCGCGCCCAGAGTGCGGTGGGGATGCACGTTGAAAAGCGGGCAGTCCTTCTCATGCTTGCCCTGGGTGCACCCAGAGCAATTTCCCAAGGGCACGGTGGCACCCAGGAGCTCGCGCGGATCCTCCTCGCCGTCATGGTGGCTCGCCACCTCCCACTGCAGCTTCTCCTTCTCGCACTGGAGCTGCGCGTTGCGGTGCTCGAGGCGCATGCTGGTGAACTGCGCCGTGAACATGCGCATCGCGCTGACGGGGCAGCGCGTCTCGCCGAGCGTGATGCGCACGGGGTGCGTTTGGCCATTCTTGCTGAGCAGCGACCACACGTGCTCACTGAGGCACTGCTTGCGCGCCGCGGACTCGAAGAGCGTGCGCCGGAACCACGCGGGGTCGCCACCCCAGGAGTGGGCCTCGTCCAGCAGCAGCATAACGGACTTGCCCACGAGCTCGTGCTCCTCGTAGCAGAGCACGTCGAGCAGGCGTTGGTTGACGGCGCGGATGTTGAGCACCGCGTCGGTGACCACGAAGGGCTCGCGCGCGGCCGCGCCGAGCACGACGGCCTCGGCCGCCTCGTGCATGGCCTCGTGCAGGTCGGCGTATTTGGCGACGCAGAAGTACCCGAGTGTGAGGCCAATCACCACCGTGGCGTTCAGCAGCGCGTAGGCGGGCGTGAACGCCACCTGCAGCTTGATCACGGCCATGGCGATCAGGATCCCTGCCACGTTGACGGCCACGTCCTTGGCCACGCCGAGGAGCGCGCCCTGCGCGCCGAGGCACAACGAGAGGCCAAGCACGAGCACGAGCAGGAAAGGCGTGGTCACGCGCTCGGCCAGCGCGGGGCCGCTGCCGTCGTAGGCGCCCGTCATGGTCTTGGCGAAGGCGGCGGGGACCACCATGGCCCACACGCGGCCTGCCCACCAGTGCACGCTGGGGCGGTCGTGCGAGAGGCGCGCCGCAAAATGCGCGAGCGGCAAGAGAACCACGCTCGTCGCCAGGATGATGGAGATGATCGCCACGCGGGACCCCGAGCCCGGCTCGGTCTGCGGGGCGAGCACTAACCCGATCAGGACTTGGATCATGGTGATGCGCACAATGGGGCCGATCGGCACCGATGCCCAGAGGTGCTGCCGGCGGGAGACACCCATTTTATACCACAGTTGTTACCATAGGGGCGTTACCCAGTATGCATATGTACACAATTGTGACCTTTATCGACATTAGAGTCCATAACATTTCTCATTTTAGCGTTCGCATTAGTTGTAATATCGACTGGTGTTGGTTCGGTCGGAGTGAACCGGGAGGGCGAGGGTGAAAGGTTTCTCCTTATGTGAACCGCTACTCCATAAGTTAATTGGGGTTGGGGTTAGGTGCAGCACCCGCTCCCCCTCACCCCCCCTCGCTAATCTGTAACGCATCCCTTAACTCAGAACGGAAGACCGCGACAACTCGCGGATAAACATGTCCTACCAAAACCAATTTGGTGAAAACAGCATTCCTGACGATCATTACGAAAATACACACGCACAATTATTTGAAGATGATGAAAGCGCCGATCGCGGCATGGATATAGACGATGAACATTTATCCGGGTCAGAACACAATGAGCACGCTCAACGCTCAACTCAATTTGATTCGGCGTTTTTTTTCAATGGCGGTCCGGGTCGCGCAAACTGCTCTTCGAGGTGCGATTCGGACGAAGGCTCTGGCTTTGGTGTGCACGGCCCGTACAATGAAGGCGGGTACGGAAATGAACACGAAGATCCGATTGACGACTTCGCTGCTAGCAACAATCCGGCACATGTGCGTCACATGCCAGGTTATGACCCTAAGCATCTCGGCCACGGCATCTACGACGAGCGGCCGCCCGATTTTCACCAAGGCGGCGCAGCGGCCTCAGGATGGGTGGATTTTCTAGACGCGCAGATAGAAGGCATCGTACCAAAGCGGGCGATGGTCTTCCATATTCCAGTGGAGTGCCTCGCACGCGACGCAACGCGCATGACCCATTGGCAGACGCCCATGCAAAACCCGACGCGTGCTACGGACATTGCCGCCTTATTGGGTCTGCTTTGGACACCGACGTCAAAGGGGTGGCTTTCTGGTCGCCACGAGGAAATCTCAACACAATCATCACCGCCTCCTGAAAACGGGCCCCAACGCAGCATGAAGCGCCAGAAAACGCCCGATCGCGTTTTCAGGTACATGTACCGCCATTCGAAGAACCTGGAAAAATCTGTGCCGATGTTTGTGATCTGCTATGAAGAGCTCTACAATTCCACGCGCACCAAAGTGCTTGCAATTCGCATATGGAAGTTGGTATTTGACCAAGAGCACTCTGATTCCGAATTGATACGTAAACTCATGGATGAAAATCACGACCAGTGGTCTCAGGCGGGCGTAGCGCATGCGCCGAATGCCTCGCGTCGCCCCGGACTTGTGAATGAGCACAAAACCACGCGCCAGATCGCGGGAAGTGGCTCCGTTGCTGGTGCCCGACTCGAGTATTTCGCAGGCACGCAGTATCTGCGCATCATCACAGAGAATGTGTACCAACAGATGCTACCCATGTATGCCGGGGCGGACGACAAGGGTGGCGGGAAGCATGCTATTTTACTTGATAAACTTCCCAACGGCACACTCAACCGTCGCATAGACAAGGACTGCGATGGAAAAGGTGGCGACCATCCCCTGTCTCCCGAATGGGTATTCAATGCCAAGCGTCCTGAGGCGCTTAATGCAGGGCTTGTGCACCTTAACGGGGAGCCTATGGATATCGATCCCGACCAGCTACAGGTAGAGTCTTACTTTGATTTGGCAAGGGGCACGTTGCGGATTCCCGATTGGCTTAAAGATGAAAAGCAGGGATTCTTTTTCATGACCGACCCATCCAAACGCAACCCGTTTGACCTGCCTCTTCCTCGTCCGCTCGCGGGCGACGTGTCGCCAGGCATAGAACTGCTTTCTCTATTTAAGGAACGTATGGCGCCGAATGTTCCCCTTGGCTCGCCCCGACTGTTGGACCTGTTCAAAAACACTATGACCGGTGCCGATCAGTGGACCGAAAAGCACATACGCGAGATGGCAGAGAGCATCATGACGTATGATACCGCTGGTTGTACAGACGAGGAGCGTGTCTCCATCAACCAAGCCAGAGCCGCCATTGGATCAAGCGGAGGGGTTCGCAATTATGGTTTTATGGACGGCACAGACACGGTGATCGAACCGCGTCAAGCGCTCAAAGACCTTGCTTACGAAACCAGTACAATTCACAGCAAGCTCATACAGCCGTGGGTGGACCACAAACGCGTAACCCTAGAAAAGGAAGAAACACGCATACGCGACGATAACGATGGGGAGCACGAGAACACACCGTTTGAGGATGGGATGTTTGACGAACTCCGCAAAGAAAAGGCCGACTTCAAGGAACACCATACACGAATCATGAAGGAGCTTGCTCATCTCCACCTCACGCGCATGGAACGTGCATTCACCTCGCGCGTGGACGCCGAGACAATTCCTGCTGGATACCGCGCTGTGTGGAACGGGTTGCAGCGCGAGCTGGAAGACATGCCCAACAAAACCGCCAACATAGCATTTGCACTAGACATGCAAATGACCGACTCGGACCGTTCCGTTTTTGCGCACATGAATAATTGGATCGGCAGCTTCTTTGAAGATGATTGCTATGTGGACGGGCGCGACTGGCGCATCATGCAGGAGTTGTTCTACCACTGCTTTGAGGTTACTAACCCTAACCCTAACCCTAACCCTAACCCTAACCCTAACCCTAACCTTAACCCTAACCCTACCCTAACCAGCAATTCGGAGAGAAAACACTCCTCCTGATTTATTGTGGTCCCAAAGGAAACGGAAAGACGCTGCGCACCGAGCGTGCCATTGCCGCTTTCGTCGAGGGCTGGCTCACCATGTCCGGCCCTTCCTCCGCCAAGGCTGGTATGCAAGGCAACTCCGATAGCAGCGACGGTTCCAATTGCATTTACGACGAGATGATCGACGAGCTTACCGATTCGGACGGCTCCAACAGGACGGAATACTGGAAAATGATCTTGTTAAAGAGGGAATACGTGTACAACAAGCCAATTGTGACAAAGACGACCAATGGTTCAGAAGTTATGCGCACCATGAAGCTTCGCACGCCACACCAGGAGACACATTGCGTGTGTACAAATCGTGGTCCTGCTTTTACCAAGGGAAAAGAGGAGCCTTCCGAGGTAAAGTCTGCGCTCATCGACCGCGCCGTTGTGCAGTTTGTGCGCACACTTGGCAACAAGACACATTCGGACGACGAATTCAAGGCGAACATGGCAACCTCTGCAGTGAAACGAAAGGTCAAGGCCTTTCGCATCCTCACGTGTCTCATGGGGCTTACCAAGATGTTGATCTACCGCCAACCGTACTTCCGTCCTGACATGGCTCTCGCGCAAAAAATGTGGGACGAATGGGACGAAGGGCCTAAGGGTCTCGATCGTGGCTTTGGGCTTCCCAAGCCCTCGCCACGAAAGAACATCAAACGAATGGAGAACTGCGTGACCATGTGTGTCCTCGACGCGGTGGCCGAAGTGTTCTTCTTCAAGCAGACTGCCCACAAGTTTGACTGTTCCAAGCTGGATGCAGAAGACAAATGCAAACCGTTTGACATCAAGATGCTCTGGGAAGTAATCACAATTTTGCAACCCACGCCCGAGATCATTCACGAGGCGTGGTCTATGGGTCTTGAGTACAACATCGGCACATCGGCTATGGGGTTCAACGCGACAACCGCGCTTGGCGATTGCTTTGAGTACAATCTTGCTGACTATCTCAGAAAGCCATACCTTGGCAAGGTTGCTGAAAAACTCATGGATCGAAATGAAGTGGAAACCATGGGGTATTTGGCCACGACAGAAGCGGAAAAGGCAAATGAGGGGGAAGGAGAAGGGGAAGAGAACGAAGAGGCAGATGCATCTGCAGATGCAGATGCAGGCAAATCAACCACCACAAAAAAGGGCACGAAAAAAAACTCGAAAAAAGCGGGGAGGCCACAACCACCGCGTGGCGGCGACACGCTTCACAGGTTCATGGTGCCCTCGTCGATGGACACTGGCCTTCTTCCGGAGCTGGAACCAAGATTCGGAGGCAACGTTCCTTTTCACGCCGATGCCATCCCAGACGATGAAGTGAAGCGCATCACCAAGCAACTACGCGTACAGCGCGAAATGCGGTCTTCTTACAGGCACCACTGCAGTCGTACAACCAAAGGGAACCAGCTAATGACCGATGCCGGTGAGATGGTGGACGAGGTCATGCGCGAAATGAACGCACTCGAACTCAACCTAGACGTAAACGTTTCTGGAGGGCCACACAACGAGATCGACGATGAGGAGATTGACGAAGAAGACGAGTCTCTCTCTCCCAAAAAACGTGCACTCTGCATGTGGAAAAAGGGCGAGCCTCCATCGCCTTGCTCTGGCGAGGTGTACAAGGAGTATCACCGGCTACGCGCACTTGAATTTCCGGGCGAAAACCACTGTCCACGGAAAGAAAGGTGCCCTAGCCATGATTGTGACAAAGAATGCCCCTATTGTCACCCAGAATGCAACTACGAGGCGGAGGCAGAGTTGGAATCTGCCCCAATGTCGCTATGGCAGAGCGCGATATTCCCTACGCAAGTTGCAGCTTGCATTCATTACAAGCCACAGGTTCTCATCCAGTGGTGTTGCGGCGAGGCAGCGTACATTGACACAAATAGCCTTAACTCACATACCGCGACTCGCAAGGGCGCGCGGTGGCAGTACAAGGAAAGGGGGTCAGCCCAGGGAGGATCGAGGCGATGGGACCAAGCATGGAAGGTACTCAAGAATACAGAGACATGGTTCAAATTGGCATGCATGACGCATGGCGGAAGTGGAAAAACCTGTGCCCAATTTGACTTTCACGTAGACGGTCTCAAAGACTGCTTTTACCTCATGTCCACGCGTGACAACTCTCGCCGCGTATGTGAGGATCCCTGGTGTGGCCACAGCAACATGCCCGAAAACGCGTTTTGGGATAATCAGGACCAAATGGTCACCACAACATCGGTACTGTTCAAGATGCAAGACTTTAAGCCTCCCGGCAGCAACAGAGATGCTAATGATGTCAACACTGCCACGTTTCAGGCGGGGGAGCGTGATTCCGATTCCGCTGTGCCTAATTGCGAGTTTCAGGCCAGACTCGATGCGCGATTTAGGGCAGGGAAACTGCCCGCCCTTAACGTTCTGGTATCTAATCGCGTCACCAACTCGCCCCCTATCCGTTTCAACGGTGTCGATTTAGAGGTCAGCGTCACCGCTCTCGATGATCATTACTGCTTGCTTGCAGAAGCTGTCATGGCCTGCTCCCAAATCGAGGGCCTAAAGAATCAACAGGAGGTGTTTTGTCACGGGCAGCCCGGACCCGACGGCCTCTCATCTCCGCATGTTGCTCTCAGAAAGCGCTCGCTTTCTAACGAAGACGACAACCACACACTTCCTTACGCATACGACATTCTTCCAATGTTTATCTCCATTACCATGGCCAAAATGCTTTACGACGACTACGCAGAAAAGTATGTCACTGCCACCGTCAAGGACATGTCGAAGTCGATCAACCTTTGCACGACCCCTGACGATCTGCCACACCATTCGCTTCGTTACATCGGGTTAGGCGAAGCTAACCGACAGACCGTTTCGCTTCCGCGCCAATTTAAAAAGCCCGATGGACAGGCGTATGTTGAGGCTGGCGACCCCACCGAGACCGAGTCAGATGTGTCGATGGCACACGTTTCGCGTTCCATTGGTCGCCGCGCAAAACCCTCGGATCTTCGCGAGCACATTTCACGTAAACAGGGTTCTCGCGCGATGCATGGCGTTCGGGGTGACCTGTTCGCGTACTCCACGTGGCTAAAACATGCTGCCACCACTCTCGAATCCCGCGGCTTGCTGGAAGGTTCTTACAAGGGAACGGCATACGCAAGCCTGGTGAACAAGGGCTCTTGCCTGAGTGCGCGCGTCGTGGAGCTTGCCTCGGAAAAAAAAATGGGAAGGTACGGCAAAATGAAGCTCACAGTGGCTACTCCGGGCACTTACCAGGCTATCGCAAAAGAGAAACACGAACTTCCAGATGTGCAACCCGAAAAGCCTGTAAAGAAAAAGCGGCGGGATGTTTTTGCGCCAATGGAGGTCGCCACCGTCGCTTGCCTCCTGGAAGGTATGAACGAGGAAAACCCCAATCCCGAAAAAGACCGTTGCGAATCAATGGACACAAGTGGCGAGGACGGGATCCAGCTCGACAAACCACCCCAGGACTGCCGTCGCTCCTCCTGGTGAGTGGTGCAGCGATTGCACTGTGTGATTGGTGTTGTTAAAACTGAGTTATAGGGAGGTTAGCCGAGTGTTTGTTTTGTGCAGCGTTTTCCTTGTGAACATCGTGTTATGACTCGGGGACACCACCCATGGTGAGTCCTGTCGCATACGCCTCCCGTGGCCCGCTGCGGTTCGCTGGAACCGTTGCCTGGTGGCACCATTATTACACCGCCCCGCTATTTCTGCTGCTGTGAGTTAGTGTGGAACAAATAGAGAAAAGTGACGCAAGCGCAAGGTGACAATGGAACCGTCTGGCAACGGTTCTAGCAACTGTGACATTGACCCTAACCAAGTTGCACATGATGCCCTAACAAAGACGGTCAACGCGCAAGGCGTAAAAAGTTCGACGTTTCGTAATGGCGTCAGCGTGCACCGTTTCAGCGAAAGTCTTAGCTTTTCCAACGCAAACGACCAGCTACGCGTTATCAGCGAGTCGGAATCCAAACTGTTCGTTGGATGTATCGGGCAAGCAATAGTGGTCAGTCTAAATTTTAATTACGCGTTACCGGTACCAAACGCGCCTACACACAAACAACTTGTCGGGAAAAAACGGCGCATCGACCCTCTAGAGGAGTCGGTACAGGTGGCAGTGGAACGCGTGCGCAAAGGCTTGCTCGAGAACAGTGGCATCTCTGAGCGTATGCTCGAAAACGCACAGGTCGCACTTGTTGCACTTTTAAAAGACGTCAGTGGATCTAATGGTGAGCCCGCGATCGAAAGCTGGGGCCTTAACGCAAAGCAACCTGACCGACCCGACCTTAATCACGCCAACGAGACCAAAAACGCGCACCCTGACACGTTACCCAAAATTGCACCCCCTATGCGTCAGCGTCCCTGTCTCATATTGTCGGCGCGCCTATCCCCGGGCATCGCTGTCTCTCTAAACAGCCTTAAACGTGCGCTCGGAACCGCATGCTTTCGGGACGGCATGTTCACAATACTCGACCCAAACACTTTTGCAAACGGGTTTCAACTACCTTTATCGGACCACGCACAAGTGGCGGAGGCAGCGGGACAGCGTTCTATTATGTTACTTGCCACAGTTTCTGAGGTGTAACCACGTGATGTAAAAATAAGTACAATGCACCGCATCTTTGTATAAAAAAAGATACCGTGGCATGTCTGTTCGTATACCCTTGCTGTCGCCACCCCCCAAGCCAACCAATTCACGGCTTAAGCATGTCTTAAAGGCCGGCATCGAAAGGGATACTGATTTGGGCAAGCAGCTTAAACAATGTTCCATAGCTGCAAAGCCGCAACGCAACGTCGTAAAACGCACTGGCAGCAGCACCCTATCTCTGGAAGAACAGGTTTACAGCCTTGGGTTTGATATTGGAATGCCTGCTAATAAACCAAGCAAAAAGCAAAAAACAACAGATGGTAACGATCCAGCCGCTGCCGGTGGAGACCTCGACGATGACTACCAGCGCGTGCAAAGTTACTACGTGGTTTCCCAACCCAAAGATTATGAAGCCGTGCTGAAAGTTATGAAAGGGTGGTTTGTTGGAGACAATCGCATTGCATTTGATGCAATGCAGCGCGCCGCTGGCCTCGACCTAAAACTTGCAACCAACGACTTTTACCCCCTTATCTCTAATGTACAAGCAAGAAAAGGGGCTCAAAAAGCCAAAGCGAAAACGGGTGATGGTGCAAGCAGTGAAACCGCAGCGCCTGCTGCAAACAAGAAAGCAGAAGGGTCTCCTCCAATACGTAAGATCTCATTTGACATGTCTTGCAAGTGGTATAACGATTTCGTCGACGGCTTCAATGAGTATCTGCGTCGTGAACCAACAAATACCTGGGAATTCGAACCTCCCGGGCTAGCTTTGAGAAGATTCATTAATGGCTACATTAGTAAAGAGCTGAAAGCTTACGTGCAACACGAGCAGATGTACGGCCCACAGGGAATCGACATATTTTGTGGAAAACTCGCTTACGAGTTTCAGGTGAAAGTCAACGAACGAACTGCCAAGAATGAATACAAGCACCCTCATTTGCGCGACGGGACGCTTTCTAAAATGTACAAATACACGGTTCCAGCAGTAGCCGACAGCATGGTTTTCTTTACCGGACCTCACATGGTTGAGGGCTCTCCGATCCGTCGCATGGTTTCCTATGTGCACTCAGTTTCTGATGTCACTGCGCAACAATTGCTAGACAAACACAACCAAGACGACATGAAGTACACTAAAAGTGTAAAGGCGATGCAAATTCCACCTGTTGCGCAAGGCAAATCGCGCTCGGCATTCGTAGACAAGTATCTTGCGGAAGCGCACAATGGAATATGGGGATGGGGTGAGAATGGCGGCATACCCAACGACATGCGCAACTCTCTTCTGATTGATCAAAAGTCCATCAACGACGCGCCTGACGCCGCGAAAGCAATAAACGACACGGTCGCAAAAATGCGAGAGGGCATGATTGAGAACTCGTGCTATGTTCACACTGGAGTGCTCGCCAACACAAAACAACTTTCCGCGCACAATCTGGAACAACACATTTTAAAATGTCTGGTGACGGTTCTTGACTCCTCACTTGTTCATCACGAAAAGCTTAAGCAACAACTGCGCGATTGGTTGGCAAAGTACGAACCCAAAAGCATCGATGGCCAAAGCCCCGATGATGTACCACTGGAAACATGGCCGTGGCGTGGCATTCACGGGTTTTTGAAATTGCCACCTTCTGGACCAAATCCCGATAATCCCACACACCACAAAAATCTCCTGGAAGAAAGAATCAAATTTGCAAAGACGCCCATGCCGACCTCAGAGTTGAAGGAGTTTGCAATAAACGTGTGTCTTCGCGGACATCGCAAAGCGACAAGCACAACTTGGCAAAAAGATTATAAACTCCCCAACCAGGAGCTCGAATGGAGTGCCGACCCAGACACAGAAAAACTAAAAGCCTCCAAGTTTATTCGCCCAGTGCAAGATGTAGAGAAAGATTTGATGGCTGCTCCAATGAATTGCGATCCAAATTCACACTCTGTGGCTGACGGGCTACTCGCGCGTAAAGACGGCCTAGAGTCTAACAAACAAGATCTCTGGGAGCTTGTGAGCAACCTTGGCGGTAACAAAGAAAGCGTCATTTTGAGATACAAATTGTACCTTGATGGGAAAATCGCACATCCACATATCGGTGCATGGGTATCTCACCTGAAGCCTTGGTGTCCCACCCTTTGCAAACCAATCGTGTGGCAAAACGTCTACCAAGTGCTCACCAAGGGAATGTTCGATTCACATTACATGCCACAGCACCAGATTCTGCGGCACACGCTCAAGCCAATCATCGAGCAGATGTGGCACGCCACAAGTCGTCGCGAATTCAAAAAGATTCTCTTCCCACCCGAACGTTTCAATCTTCGCGAACTTCCTAAGGGCGGAGAACCGCTTCAGTGGCACATAGATCAAGACGCCCTGGCGACTCCGTATACTGCCGACAAAGCTCCTGTTTTGGAGATGGACACCGAGCCCTCCGGAAGCTTCCTATCGGACGCGTGAGTTCGTTTCACATTCCGTGTTGTTTGTTTACGTGCACTAGATTTTTTTACTTGTTGTGTGTTTTAAAGCTCTACGATGCTATCGGACAGACGATACGGAGGCTCACTGGGTGCAATCTCTCCACCGTCCTCGGGCAGCGGACGGTACGGTGGCTCACTAGGCGCAATCTCTCCCCCGTCCTCAGGCAGCGGGCGGTAAGATGGCGCTTGGAGTGGGTCGAAATCGCGCAGCTTACCGTGCCCACCTTGTTTATGAAGTGCACGTTTCAGCATTAATATATCAAGAAACGTTGTTTTAGCCACGTCGTCGCCCAAAATGAGGTTTATGTCGTCGTTGAGCCAGGATACGAGTGTGTCCTCTCGTTTCTCCTTTTCTGCTTGATCAGATAGCTGTTCGGGTGTGGCGAAGTCGCGCTTGTTCTTCCAGAGGCACACCGTGTATATTCCAAGCACTTTAAAGAGGATGTCAAGTCTGTGAACGCCACTTCCGCTTCGAATGGCTTTGGAGAATGTGGAGAAGAGGTAGCTATTGGTGGAGCCGTACAAGAGATTGGCGACCTCCCTAAAAACGTCGTCTTGCTTGTATTTGATAATGTACTCGTCTTTGGATGGTTCTTGTTCAAATCGACTCTTGCTATCCACAATCCAGTCATCAATGTATTCGAGTTCTGGGACATGCGCAGTGGCAGACTCGTATTCCGTAATCTCGTCGTAATCGTGGCCATTGTGATCTGTCCATTGCTCTATCAGCTCTGCTCTGTAATCGGGAAGGGCAAAGTAATAAAAACGGCTTTGTAAAGCGTCTGCCAAGCCGCTGGCGTAGCACATGTTTGTGAATGCGACGCGTGGAGATTCGTCATCTCTAAAAGTGTTGTAAATGAGGCTCACGACGCGAACGGCGCGATCTTCAACGGTGTGAAAAAATGGGTTCTCGGGGGCGTTTTCAAAGATGCGCTTGGCCATATTTATCCAAAACTTTGGGTCGCTGTCGCACATTTCGCGTATTTCTTTGTTGGTGTCGCACAGCGCATGTATTGCAGAATTGCACGCGGACTCTTTACTCTTGTCACTTTCACCGATGGCGTTCAAAATGGCCTGAAGCGCATCAATGCCAAGCTTACGGAACACGTAAACAAGCATCGACGGTTCCTCTGGATCGACTTCTTGGCGCGGGTGCTGCGACGGTGTGGCAATGTTGGACATCTTGTGAAAACACAGCGCCGACAGATTCGGAAGATCCATTTTATGTATAACAGGTGCGCAATACCATTTTACCCTGTAAGACTAAAAACTGCCTTATCAGATAGGTGAGTGCCGACTAACCACTGTCAAGACGATGGGATACAGTGTACCCTTGCCCCTCGCGAGAACCCCAGTTCTTGAAGTTCTAGCATCGCTAGGCACAGTTCATGAAACAGTGTCAGTGTACTAGTATCAAAAACGCAGTTGCCCGCAGCTGCAAAGACTCGTTGCAGCAGCACCCAAAAACCTCTCGCAAACCAATTCCATGCCCCCCGCAACCAAGAAGCGCGCAGTCTCCTCGCCCAAAAAGGGTGATGCGGAACGGTCCCCAAGTCCCTCGCTCGGGGACAAGCCCACGCCTATGGGTAGCATTTTCGACGCGCCGCCACCAGAACCCATGCGCAAGTTGCGTGTCGACAAGGGTGGAGGCACCACAGCGCTCTCCAAACTGCAGGGCGTAGTCACCCGTGTAAAAGAGGAATCCGTGCAGGGACCCAAGGGCATGATTCCAAAGGTGCGAATCGACATGATCGTCACTGGGGTCATCACCAATGGTGCCCAAGACGTGATCCAAACCGGCATCCCCGGCGAGGTGTTTTATGTGCCCACCCGACAAATTGACACGCCCGAAACCGCCGAAAACGGCGGAGACGGCAAATTCAAACTCAAGTCGCGTGAGCTTGTCATCGATGCAAATTCAAAATTGCGCAAGGTGAGCACCGCATCCATGTCCTTTTACAAGGAAAGCAAGGACGGGGGCGCCACTGGCGTAAACGCATGTGCCCCGGGAATGACCGTGGAGGTTTCCGGAGTGTGCGTCAACATGGCCAACAGCAAGTCTGGCATGCCAGGACTCTACCTCAACGGTGGGAAGGTCACGTGCACAATGTCCGAAGCACCGAATCCAGGCGCGCTTCCAGCGCACATGATGGAGCTCTGCAAAACGGATACGATGCAAAAGTGGTGCGCTTTTGCGTGCTCGATACCCGCAAAGGGGTTTTTCACCGCGCGCGGGCTCACGGAATCCCAGCAAATTCAAGCCAATGGCTGCCAAGACATGTGGAAATGTCTCACCACAGCGGCCGCCGACCGGCTGTCAGTGATGAGTAATGGCAAGGACGAGAAAATCGCAGCCGAACTCGAGACCCACGAGCAACGCATTCGCTCCATCCCCACCGCCCAACTCGCATGTGGGGAGACGTGCCTCTTTCTTCACGATGCGCGGGATTGCACAATTGCGCCGATTGTGAACCAGGGCGTCACGCCCTGGGACAAGAGTCCGTGGGCTTACAAATCGCTTGTGGCCGGCGGGGAGGCGGCAGACGCGCTGCCATCGATGTTCGCAATGCCATTCACTTGGCAGGCAGAAGTGACCGGCAACGGCCTGTCGATGGAGGCACGAATCATGTATTGCTTTGACAAAGATGCCGTACTCGAAGCCAAAGACAAGGGCGACATGAACTGCATGCTCGCCACCGAAAGGTCGGGATTGTGCATGAATCTTTCCATGAAGGACATGGCAGTCAAATTCGGCAACAATCATTCTTCAAAGCTAACGTTTGCGGTCAAACAAGTGCTGCCGATTGCCGATTTCGCGGCCTTCCCTAAGATCTCGCACATCGAAAGCACCACAGCGGGCGACAGCGTAAGCTCTGATTTTCCGGAAGGCGGAACAATTTACCTCGACATGCCCTCCACACTCAAGAAGACGGGAATTCTTGTGCACGAGGACCTAATCAAAACCCACATGTGCGAAGGAAATTCTCAATATGTTCCAGATGCCGATCCGACATCCGAGCGGTTCTCTTTTCCCGACAACGTAAAGGATCTGCCAACATATGCAAACTATCGTTACCAAGAGCTCACGTATGGCACCGCCTCCGGAACCGGCGGCTTCAAGTTTTCCAATTTCAAGCCGCTTCCAGGCAAAGAACGCGAATATCGCGTGATTTACGACGGATGCATCGCCAACCTGGCAGCAGACAAGGAGCTTGCCACCGATTCCACCAAAGGCGGGGCACACATTGAAGCAATGGCACAAGCGGTAACCGATGAGGGCATGGAAGTGAAAGACTTCCTTACCCAGCATTGCCTGGTGTATGCCATCATGGCATGAAACCAGCGTTCCAACAGACGAAATAACCATTGCGTGTGCATGTGACTGAGTAGCAATAGCCAGCCATCAGATGAATGTAGTGAACTCTTGTGTCGACAATGAAGAATTAAAACCCATTACCATTTTGTCAAATTCCACTAGAACTGAGTATCCACTGCCTGGAAAAAAGGGGTACAACAACAAAAAACAATCGCGGGAGAAGACCGAATGGTCGATCCCCCCGTGGGGTTGCTTTTGGATGTCAGACGTTGGCGTAAATTGCTTTTGCGCCAACAGTGTATTTCAGTTTCTCACGTGGGGGAACAGTCTCAGATACGCGGGCATCAACACAAAAGGTGCCGAACTTAGTTCGTTTTTGGCCACTTTGAATTATGGAAATGGACCCGAGGCAAGCGCCATAAAGACCGCGATCACAGTGTTTGCTACTCTACAAGGCGCAAAAAGACGCGCAGAGCTCGTTGATGCATTATTTGTCCACCCTCCTGGTGGCGAGACAAGCGCCAACGCACTTCTCCGATGTTGCTGTGCTCCTTACTTTCAGTGTCAAGAAACGGACACTGTCTTTGCTTTTTATCGAGACAGTCTGGGATACAAAGGGTTGCACTACGGTAACTGTTACACTTGCGAATGCACGCGATGGTACGTCACCAAACACAAAATAAAACGCTCTGCTGTTAAAGGCATCTATTCTTACGAATGGTACGGCGCGTACGAGGAACGCGTGCGCTTCCCGTGGGAACTACGCGGGGAAGTGGCGGGTCCAAATTATGACAAGGCGGAAGTCTCAATGACGGGCTGGGACTTTGTTGATGGGAGGCCCGTTCGGCGAGGTGTCGCCCCTGCTTTACAGCATATGATTAGGTGAGTTTTCCTGACTGTCGAGTAAAGTCGGCACAGTTTGACTTGTGCATGACGGGAAGCAGTCCCAGGTGTTTTGGCTGGGAGCTCTGGTCTCTTGCGCTGTGGTGGGCTACGTGGAGCCTCGGCGACACTTATCTATTGGCATATTCTCCATGGGCCGAGTGTTGTGTGCTGGGAGTCTGCGTTGCAGTCGCGGTGGCATTTCGTGAAAATGCCATGCGCAATGCGCGCAAGGTTTCTAAACAAGGGGTTCAGCTTGCGACCCCTCACGAATCCGATGAGCCCCCCGTTTGCACTTTAGATAAGGTCTAATCAACAGGTGGATTGGTAAGGAATTGTGTAAAAAACATGACTGACAGGAAAGTAAAGTTTGCATTCAGTAACATCCCCATTCAGGACATCGACGGGTATGGGCTTAAAAACGCTAACCAAGCTACTAAAAACATTGGTTCGAGCACCGAAAAAACAGCCACCCTACCCCTCATCAACGCGGTGTTGACCCGAGCTACCTGGCTTCGCATACTCCACGGCATATGTTGCCTCTTACACGTCGCCTTCTTTATCGCAGTCTTCGTCATAGTAGGTGATTATGACATGAGCGTCACTGTGAAAAGAATGCGACCCTCATGGGGGCCAAATCAAGAATACTTTCATACTATCAGACCAGCAAATAACCAATACCTGGCCTTTGACACGCTGACGCTCTTTTTCTTTGGCGCCAGCGCAACCATGCACGCAATGTGGCTTTTTTTTGGAGGATTTGCGCCTGCAAAGCCCTTCCTTTGGGACTGCCTCGACAATTGCTTGTGCTGGTGGCGTTGGGCTGAATATTCGATATCTGCAAGTGTGATGATGGTCACCATAGCCGTCGCAACTGGCATAGCTGATCAAAACACCATCGTTGGCATTTTTGCACTGTCTTTCATCACCATGTGGTGCGGATTCTTTACGGAGCTAGTTTCACGTCCTGCAAAAAACGCAGACGGGACAGTAAACTACGAACGCTGGGAAGGCGATCCCTCCCAGCTGAAAGACGACGACACCAAAGAGGCGAAAAGTGCATACCGCTGGACCAAAGTCAAGAACTACGGAAGGCGCATGTTTCCTCACGTCATGGGCATCTTTCCTTACATGGCGGCGTGGATGATCATCATTATGAATTGGGATGACATGTTGGACGACTTCAAGCTTTGTGACGCAGCCGACAAAGGATATCCCAAATGGGTTCCCTTGGTTGTCTACGGATGCTTTGTCATCTTTTCGTTCTTCACATTTGTGCAATGGAGGTATCAATGGATTGCACCCGAACATTACTGGCGCACAGAGATTTGGTATTGTATCCTTTCGGCAACGTCTAAGATCGCACTGGGCGTGGTTCTCACATACAACCTTTTCGAAAAGGCCGAAGACCCTCCAACTGCAGAAGAAAAATGTAACTATCAACACTCCGTTGAAGAGCGGTGCAACTACACACTCGCTGAACTGCGTAAGGTATACACTGGATGTGACAGTACAGGCTTTTAGCCTACCCCTGTGGCCACCGCCGACGTTTTCCGCGTCGACTCCGCTGCATGTTTCGTAATTCCACCTTACCACAACCTAAAAGATTTCGTCTCACATCCACGCAAGCTGACAAAGCAGACGCAATACACCAAACACTTATGCATGCCACGGGAGGCGATGTTCGTGTTGTGCGCGGCACGCAGCCTAAGTGGTGGAAGTTCTCATAGCCAACCCCACACTTCCTTTTTAAGACTGTGGCTTAGTTTGTCAACCAGAGTAGCCATTCAAAATGATCACTCATAAAACTCTCTTCACTCTTTGTTTGTGCGCTCTGTCGGTTGCTTGATAACTGGAATCTCGTCGTTCTCGGCAAAAACCGGCCTGTATAGCCTGTTCATGTCAGGTTTTTCATCTTCTGGTTTTGGCTTAAACCCGAGCTTTGTCCATGCCGGAAGCGCGGTGTTAAGGCTGTACAAGTCATAATGGCACAGACGGCGAAGGACTTTTGTCGCTTTTTCGGGACACGCCCAACAGTCAATCATACCCCCCCATTTCTCGTTGATCATCCTCTTGGCGGCGGGCTGCACGTAACGCACGTCGATGAGCGTGGACATGCTGTTCAGCATGAACTTCATCGTACCTTTCAGTGCTGGTGTGCGACGTCCAAGAATACCTTCGGGATCCTCATCGGAGTCGGAGTCGGAGTCGGAGTCGGAGTCGGAGTCGGAGTCGGAGTCGGAGTCGGAGTCTTTGGGCCGTTGGTCGGAGTCTTCGGGCCGTTGGTCGCCTCCGCCCGTGCACGCATAAGCTATATAAAACTTGGTTAGGATCATCTCCGTGCCCATGATCTTCCGTACGTTCGCGGGGTCGAAAAGTGTTGGGCATTTTAGTACCTCGGCTTGTAGGGCACTAGAATAACTTTCAGTTGTCAACGCCTTGCGGACGATGTTGCCCCATGTTGTCGGATCGGTCACTCGCGATAACGACAACGCTCCGACAATCTCGCCCTTTGGTGTTGCGGCGATGGCAACTTGCCCTGACTGACTGCGAAGTCTTTCAAGAAAGTCCTCTATCGAGTCCTCGTATCCGCACTGATACTTTTTAAAATCAAACAGGGAGGATTTTCCGTCCAGTTGTCGAAGCAATTGAGCACGCGTTGGCAGCCTTGGGTCCACTTTCCCGTCTACACCTATCGCCATTTGCTTAGATGGTTCCATTGCTATGGCCTCCCTCTGAAGCGGATTCATATCTTCCCAGTCCTCGACGGCTTCATAGTATCCAAACAGTAACTCATACGTCTTTGGCACTTTTTCTGCATCCTCGGTGCGACGGCGTTTGGCATCCGTGGGCACAACCGGCTTCACTCCCGGATGGGGCAGATACAGTGGCGGCAAATGACCTGCCATTATTTTTCTCTATTACAAAGAGTGTTCTAACTCTACTTATCGCTGTGCGATTTTGTTTTAATGTTACCAAGAGGCAGGCATTTCGATATGCCGCAACCGAGCGGTTTCGGCATGCATGTTCTTGTCGTTAAACATGCGGGAGACGCGTTTTCGTAGCCCTCCTCGGTTTGAGTGCGCGCCATTAGACCCCGCAAGAACGATCACGTGGCGATCCGACTCCATGTCATTGTCATCACTGTGCTCCTCATCCTCAGGGTGAAGCATCGTTCGACCTATCATGCGAATCCACGGTATAATCGGCATCACGAGACTGCTTAAAAGGAACAGCACAACAGTGAGCATGCCATAAGGTGTACTCACAGCATCTGAGAACTCCCTCCACGCAGTCGCTACGGCGCGAACAATGGCTTTCAGCACAAGTGGCGAGGCCCTATCTGCTTGTGCTTGCAAGCATGCGCCACGCATCTTTGTGGACCCCCGAGCTGCACCGGATTTGCAAATTTCGAGCAGCTCGATGTCAGCATCGCGTTCGTCACGAACCGCTGCCATACTTTCCAAAAACAACACCGAAGTGCGAGCAAAGCTGATCAGCATCAACGCACCCGTGACCCACGCCACAAGTCGACGAGGTGTTGCGGCAAACATGGTGACTGTGCCACCCTTTTGGTTCAGACAAGACAATACTCTAAAAACTTGGTTTGTGAAACACGCGTTCGGACTAGCGCGCAAAGAACACACCCTACAAGCGCGCATGGTTCGTAACCACCCATTTAAGCGCTAGCCTTGACTGGGACGACCGCGCACACCTGGTCGTTGCACTCCACGCCGACCGTTGTTTTCGTTTCCTCGCCGGGTCAAGGCATGAAGAAGTCTAACCGGGCCGGGGGGGCGCCGCCTGCTTCGAATGACGTTCCACTCCGAGATCGAAACGCTACTGGGGTCAAGCAACGCGTCGACAAGACCAGGGGGGAGGATGTTCGAGAGCGACTCCAAGGCGACCCTGGTGCGCCCATCAACCATTGCCCCTTCCAATACATTGGGTACACTTTCAGTTCCCAGAAATATTGGGGGCTGCGCAGGGAAAAATATGGTGTAGCCCGTATCCGGGCGAATCAGTCTCCCGTCACGACCTCTCGTAAAAACAGGCTCAAACCCACTTTGCTCCAAAGACCATCTCAAAAACGCTTCTCCCTCTCCCTCGTCAATAGCGTTTCTGTATGAGGGCGGCTCTGCTTCCGTCGCGCTCATGCCTCGGCGTGGAGCCCTACACGTGGGGCAACGGTTGTCCCCCACACGCTGCATCTCGCGATCACAGGTGCGACAAAGAGCGTGAGCGCACTGGAAGCTGAGGAGACCGAGACTCGCTTGAGTGTGTGTCGCGCGTGGAATCGGATCTAAGCACACTGCACAGTCTTCCTGCCCCCTCGCCGTTTCCACACACTTTTCATGCAGCCGCTTTCGCATGGCAGGTCGCTTGATAGAACCAACCCTTGCCGTGCCCGAGCCCTTCTCCGATGATGGGCGTGCGGCGTTCCTCCAAATAGCGAGAAGGGCACAGGTTGATCACGTAAACGCGTATACCGTTCTTTCACTTGGACTTCAAGCACATCTTAGTGCGTCCGAAATAAAGGCGGCAAGTGTCCGCTTTTAACACCCTTTACACATGGCCTAACCGCGGCCTAACCGCGGCCTAGTCACGCACTACATTTTGCTGCAAAGCTGCACAACTTCCACTGGATAGGCCGTTAGCCTTTGATAGGTGTTAACAGCGGACAGACTATACGCGGACTAAGTGTGGCCCAAGTAGTGGAAATTCTATGCTCACTTTAAAACCGTGACACGGTCAAAATTATAGAGCACAGTCACTCCTCGCACATACGCGTTTCAAAAGTTCGTGCTAGAGACGACGGCTACTTTGCATGTACTAACTTCAGAAACCACACAACTGACGATTGGCCGGATGGCCTAATCGTGGCCTAATCGCGGCCTAATCGCGGCCTAATCGCGTGCGCGTCAATTGTATTCCTCAAGTGCTTGGATCCAGATGCCATGCTCCGGTGAAACACTCAACATCGTTGAATTGCCATAGAAAAGGGCGAATTTAAGCATCTGCGGTATTAATCGTGGCACGCTTCCAAACCCCTCCTGTGTTGTTTTCCACGGAAAATCTTTGCCAGTGACATATTTCGATCGCGCGTCCGGGCGCAAAAAATAGTGCACTACGATCATGCGAAATTGTTCCCAAAAACGCTCTTCGGGGTCCTCAAAAACTGAAAGGTTACCTTGGTGGTATTCCACGTCTGTATTCGTGGGCACTTTCATGTGAAACAGCCATTGGCCTCCGGGACCAAATGAACGCATGTTGTCGTTCATCTTCTCGTCTTTAGAAATTTCCATCCACATTTCCATAAGCGGCTTTCGGAGCGTCGCACAGAAGGCGTCTGCAAAGTAGGGATTGATGTATGCACGCACGTGGATGGCAAAGAGAAGTAAATTGATAAAAGTTCGCGCCTTTAATTCAACGAATTTGTGAATGGTCGCATCGGTGATAAAGAAGTGGTCGTCGTAATCGATCAGATAAAAGGATTTTCCCAATTGGTCAACGATCACATTTCCAGGTTTGATGTCGAATGCGATTGCACCAAGACACGCTGCTCGGAAGCTGAGTTTTTGTATCGCATTTGCGCAAAACGACGCACGTTGCATTATGAATCCCGACGATTGCGTTCCTGAAGGTGTCATCGTGATCAGCGCGTCGGTGTAACGAGCGAAATCGTGCGGCGCTTTCAACATGACCATCGTCATCCCGTAGCGCTGTTCGTTTTCAGAGTTGACAGGGTATTCAAAAGGTGCAATTGCAAATATAGGTGGACCCAGGCCGGTCGTTGCTGCGTGCAAAGCGAACGTCGCCTCCTTGAGGTATTGGCCATGCGTCATGCTTAAATTTGGGTTCTCGTCGCCACGAGTGATTCGAATCAGGGGATCCGCGGCTGCAGATGGAAGCACCTCCTGTCGTTTCTGGTCGATGTCGGCCCAGTCGTTTATTGCCCCCTTGTTTATACCGGCTAGGGCGAGTTGTGGCGGCCAGTCGCTTGGATCTATGGAGGAGCCATATTTTTTTGCAAGTACGTAATTGTATTTACCCTTGCCGAATACGTTGAAATGTGCTTTGTTGTACCCCTTTCCAAATACTTCCATCCACGTTGACTTTTTTTCCCACAGTTCGTAGTTTTGCACGTGTTCGTTTGCAAGGTCGCGGGGCCTCGCAAGCTCGTCCCAGCCGAACACGCGGGTGCCTTCCCTTGGGGCACACAACACGTGACCGCTTTGGACGGCCGCGGCGACTTCAAGATAAGTTTCGTCAATGTTTGGCAGGCACTTGGTCAAATCGGTGAGTTCCAAAAGTTGCCCCCACTCCAGCGCTGGAGTCAAGTCCGGAAACCCGGAACCGTTTTTCCACGTGGACCGCGCCGCTGACGACGGTTTAAAACTGTCACGCTTGGGCGCTTCCTCTTTTCCACCTTGCAAATCCCGCAGTATCGCTTCCTGTTCCTCTTTGGATTTTCCTGCCATCACTTCTTGCCAACTTTTGGCCTTTTGCTGGGGTTGTGGATTGTTGGCGGGCTCGGGTCGATCGCATTGTGGCTGGGGGTTGTCCTCGAGTGGGCGTTCGCGATCCGGGCAAGATGCCCCATCGAGAGCACGGTTCGGCTTGTCGGCGGGCTTGTTTTTATTGTTCATATCACGCTGTATCTGTTGTCTGCCATCAGGAATCACATTTGGCGCCTTTTCCTTTGCAAGTTGGCTTTTTTTTTTTGCTTTCCTTCTGTCGTCAAACAGTTTACTACCTTTTGTGGTGCCCTCTAATGCGACAACCGCACGATTGGGTTCAGTGTTTGAGCGTTGAGCGTTAACGTTCATTAAAGACGAGTTTGTTCACTGGTATTTTAGCTGTTCATATTACTTACCTGGAACCTGCGTAGTTATGATCGCGGTGGGTGCTGCCAACTGTTTCAAACCTCTCTTAGCATGAAAAGGGATGGTATATGCCCCTCTAGCGTGGGAACACTCGCTTGAGACGAGGGCGCTCGGCATAGCCCGATGGCGCGCTCAAACCCTTCAACCGCACTCCCGAGTACTCGCGCTGTAAGCATCGCTTCAAGTGCACCGCGTGGTTTGAAACCGGTAAGCACTTGTGGCTCGCAGGGGTTTGCTAGACCTCCCATAGGAACGCCAAGGTCTTCCAGCGCAACTTGGTCATCGGTGTAAGCGCGCGTGTTTCCGCTTCGGGCGCGAGCAACAATGCGCATGGTAAGCGCGGCACAGTGACTCTGTGCAACGCCATTGCTTGTAGCAGAACCAAAATGGAACGGCCAGATTCCACCTAGCATTGGATTAAACCTGTATGTGAACGAGTTGTAGGGCTTCATGCGAGCAACTTCCTCGCATGCTGAGTGCACTGCCGTGGCATGAACACCCAATATGGGGTATAACCACACACGAGTCTCACTTGTCCAGAAAGCGGGATTGGTGTTGCTTTGGAAGTGTGGATATCTATCAGCAAGGTAGTCAAAGCAGACGTGTCGTGCACCGCGCGCGGTCACGTCCGAAACGTCTAGCTCAGAGTGTGCTGCAATTTCTCCAGGGGTGCAGTTTGGAATGAATATTCCAAGATGTGTTTCTGTGAATCCGGTGAACACATCTGTCAGCTTGCCAAGAGTAGTTAATTGATGAAAAGGCCAATCAACGGCCACGACGAACGCGCGTCGTTGTTGTGTGCTAACCGACATTGTTCACAAGGTGCACGAAGTTGGGTCTCGCTAAGTGTTTTAACGAGCACGCTTTATCAAGATGTGCCTTTTATCCTGACAAGTGCGAGAACGCTTCCTCACCAAGCTAAGTCGAATTCATGAGCGGAGCAGCACCCGCCACGCACTTATGGGGGCTAACGACGCCAAATTGGACGGAGCACGAATTTGAAAAAGCCAAAGAAGAATTGGCCTTAGAAATTCTGAAACGACTCAACCCTAACATCAACTCTGCCAGAATGAAGTGGAGCTCACAGATCGAAAGTAGTGGTTTTTCTCCTGGGCAACGTCTTTGCCCTGACTACGATCAGATCAAAGAACGCGCAGTAATGTTAATTAGGCGCTGCGATGCTCGATTTCGCTGCTCAGAACCAGGACACGTCATCCCGCCATTCACGGGCCATGATCTGGTGTGGGATGCAGATCAGGCCCGTTACCCACGCAACACTGAACATTTTGAAAGCGCGCGTTTTTGCTACGTTTCACCATACAGTGACGTGTCGCCATTTGAGCTGGAAAGTAATTTGGATATCATGGATTTCTCGAATGCGTTGCTTGGATATGACGTTGCACCCGACGCGTACGGAAAGCACGGAAGAGTCGTGGAATTGGCAATAGAAGCATGCGACGCATTTAAACGGGCTGAACACCATACGGCAGCCGTTATACAAGTGCTTAAAGGGATGAAATATCTAGGAACGCCACCAACGGTCGCTGATCGTGCAGACGCACTGAAAAAACTAGAGGATTCAATGATTACACTGCCACCCTTTGGTGATATGAATTCAGAAAATTTGGCACGTCGCGTTCGTGCAGTGGTTATGTCAAGATTCAACTTCCTCAACAAGGCAACATCCAAATGGAAGGATCTTCTTGCAGCTGTTTGTGAACACTGCAAAAATAGGAGAATGAGTGGAAAGTGCACCCTTGTGGATTTGCCGGACGACTGCTGGGATCCTCTTGCGCTCTACGTAAACAATACGCACTCAATAGCTGCACTTATGCAAACGTGCACGAGTTTTGCAAAAATGGCACGTTTACGCGCACGCTTACCTTCGCCGGTTCCGAGAAAAATACTTGGTTGCTTTCCACACATGCAACGCGTGTCTCGCGACCGCACAGACTTGGCTGCGGGCGTGACGCGGCCGGTGTTGCGAAATTTTGTCCTTGCCAACAAGGCCGTGAGACTTTACGTGGACTTTTGCACAACAGAGCTACGGCCCGTCCCGCTCAAAAAAAAGGAACGATCCGACGGTCTAGACAATAGAGATCACGATTTTTCGGATGACGAATTCGAGGAACCACCCGAGGCGCTTTCAAATCGGGGGCCATTTTGCATACCCGATGATATAGATACCACAACAGAATGGGGACGTGTAGCACGCGAAGCACAACTCAAATCACGGAACGCGTGGATTGCGCACGAAGGGCCACAAGAACCACCCAAAAGATACACTTACAAAAAAAGAACCAACTACAACAAGTACCTCACTGACGTACCCGACATCGTAGCATCGCTTGTCTTTGCAGATGACAAGACACCGGTGCCCGACATGGTTAATCCTGGAGCACTCGAGCTTTCCTTACAAATGCGCAAAGAAAATGGCGTGTTTAAGCAGCCCAACAAGATCAAGCACGTTCCCTTTCCCCATGTTCCTGGAAACGCTCCACACAGTTGTTTACCAGCATTTGCCAAATTTCACGTCAAGCATCTGAGCACGACACATGGTGGACGACTTTTTTGCATAAAACTTGAAGCCAAGGGAATGTTTAGTGTCGATCGAGGAGGCAAGCCAGCGCAATGGATTAGTTACACCGAGCCGTTTGAAGTGGTTTCAAAAATGGAAGTCGTTCACAATGCAAGCGATCGCTCGGTACAATGCAAACGTAAACCAGAGTCTTTAGGGTCTTGCGCTAACTTCACTAAACGCAAACCGCCCAATCGAGTTAGATCCTGTGCAAAAACAGTGGCTGCGTTGGCACAAAACTAACACAAATGATTGTGAACACGCTTGACTCCTATGAATGTGCGATCGAATCGCTTGATGGACCCATTCTTGTACAGTTTGGTTCTCCCAGTTGCGTAAAGTGTGGCCCATTTTCTAAGTGCATTTCTGACCTTTCCAACTCGTACCAATTCGGCCACATTTACATCAGCACCCCCGATGCTCCGGAACTCGTCGAGGAGTTTGAGGTGGCACGCCTTCCTGCTTTTGCGCTTCTTCAAAACGGGAACGATGAGGAAAAGCACGTTGTGCAATCCGCCAACGCCGAAACACTAACAGCTGCCATCAGTGGTGGGTGTCAACGAAAGTTGCCAAAGTTGGAGCTCGATGCCGACTTTTAGTGTGCGTGTGGCGCGTATGACGTGTACGCCATGTTTACCGGTAGTTACATTGTGCGTTCTAAAAAGATGTAAGAGTTGCAACCGCTCGCCGCTATAGACCTTGCACAGAAGACGCTACGCTTAGAAATGCACACGCGCAAAGATATATGAGGATCCGGAATGCGGATTTGCGCCGAGCCTGGACGGAGGCTGGCACAGTCACCATGCTGGTGGCGGTTGCGGAAGAGAGTCTGCAGATGGTAGTGCACGCATTTGAGCGTGCGGTATACATGCACGCCAGTTTGGGATGCAGTAAAGGACTCGCGCTTGCGTTGATTCTCGGAGTCATTGCCGCTCAGCTCGTGTGCGGTGTCGCGCTTCTTGTTCCGAGCGTTTACTACAAAACTGGTTCGTTTGCTCCCAGTTTGGTGCTCGCGGCAACCCTGTGGTTTGAGGCGCTACTGTTTGGTGACCTGACCGATGCGGCTGTTGCGACCCGTAGCACGGCGATGACATTTACCGCTTTGATGCTTGCACTTTTTCGATACGATAGACAAGCGCGTAACTCTAAAGAACAACTACCCACAAGCAACTGGGTGCTCACCGCAGAACAAAAGATTCGCATGGTGTGCTCGTTTGCACGCACGGGGTCTTACACTCCAGTGTTGGCCACTCTTCTCGTCATCTGGGGCGTGGTCTACAATCCGTTCTGGAGGTCGCGCGGCATCGTTTTCGAGTATTACCGATCTCGTTTTCAGGCGGCCCTTTCTGTGGCGTCCACGTTTTTTTTGGTCGGTGGTCAGGACGCCAAAGGATTGGCATTTCCGGTGAGTGGGTGGTTGTGGACTGAACGAGGCCTCGATCGCTGGTTTCGCGTTCGGGAGTTGCAGCTTGGACGCGGAAAAGCAATTTAGGCCTCGACGCTAAACTGCGCATTTCACAGTTCCATGCACCGGGTGCTACCCACCTTTTTGAGACAGTGTACTTGGCGCATGGGAGTCTACTCTTTGCACATGCAACACGTGCGTCCACTTGTGGCAATCGTTGGGGCTCATGGAGCTACAGATCTTGCCACGTCGCAATGGCCTCAAATCTATACACTTTGTTGTTTCGTCCCGCTTCCACCACCTATTGTGACAGGCCTGTTTGTGGCCTCGTCAATGGTCCATTTTGCAGAGGACGTGGGACCTGACGGCTCCTTGGCACTCCACTCGATAGCAGGCTTTCTTTGGCTCGCTCTCGGCGCGCAGCGTGGATTAGAGTTCATGCTTGCGTACCTATCATGCATACACACCCCTGCACACTACATTCGCTGCCTGCGTCGACGACGCTGGACCGCGCTTGCGGTGGCGGCGGTTTTCACAATCGTGGCACTCGTTGTTGTCCAAAACATGAGTGTTGCGCCTATTGGTCATGCTACACAGCGTCTTGTGATTGCACACGTGTGGACCGACAGAACTGCCAGTCACTAGCGTTAATTGCAATGTCTGAACCACCCTACCACACGTTTTTAGTGAATGTATGAATTTACAGAACACGCCAATCACTATTCTGCCCCCGACACTCTGGGAGGGGCCTCTCCGCGTTTCCATTTACGGCCCATCAACTTGTTCACGTCACGAACGGCGCAAGTGTCTGAGCTTTGCGCCAAGAACCGCGTAAACGCAAAGCTGGTGTTGAACATCTCCGTGATTTTGTAGTCGCGTGCCTTTCCTTCAATGGCCCCTTCAGCCTGGGCCTTTGTTCTCACAATGGGTCGTGTTCTGTTGTAATCATAGTTGTCCTGGGCACCGTCGATTGCAATGCCGTCTTCGTCGTAGCTCTGTGCGATCAGACCGTGCGGGTGGCAGCTCTTGCTTGACGTTCCGTGCGCACTCTCGAACCCTGTGTTGCCGGTCAATTGGCGCATGGTAAAGTCGAGTCTCCATTCTGGGGCCCCGGCTATCTTGTTGTAAATCGGGTGCCTAGTTGAGTTGGCCTCCCACCCGTTTCCCCGTAGCACAAGTGTGGCTTGCTTGTAGTAAATGCCAATGTTTTCGATGTAGAGGTTTGTCCAAACGCCCACCCGCTTTGCAATCAAGAGCGGTTTTTTGAAATCTCTGCCGTTTTTGCCCAAATCGTACACCGAATAGGCAATCGAATGGGCATCGCTGTGCACGCCATAGCCCCGTCCAGAAGCGCCCTTGATCACAAACGCCACCTCAGTGAAAAAGCTTCCGTACACGAGAAGCGGCTGCGGCAACATGAACGTGGAATCGCGCGTTCGCGCGGCCATGTGTACGCCTGGCGCTGACACCAATATGTACCAGGCGCCGTCCTCCCCCCTGAAGTCAGCGCTTCCACCATGCGCGAGGTGCAAGTGGGGGTCTTGTCGTGCCATGACGGGAGCAAGGGGTGGGGACGGCGGTGACGGCGGCTCGGGCGGAGCGGATGGGGGCTTGATGCCCGCCCCCGTAGCAACGTAGTCACCGTCGTCGGTGGAGTCATCAAGTGTGTCCGTCTCCGTGAGGCGGCGCCCCGCGCCGCCGTTGCCGTCGACGTATTGAACGATAAAGGTCATCGTGTCTAGACTGTCGCCCTTGGCAAGCGTCTTGTTGCTTGCGTCTGTGTCGTTGCATCCAAAGTGCAGCCCCAGCAATGTGGTGCTGTTTCCAAAGTTCTTGGTACAGTTGCAGTGCAAGTAATCCACACCCGTTATCGCCACGTCGAAGCGAATCGTTCCGCAGCCCAGATCGTCCGACCTGGTGCGATTTACCGCAAACAGGACCGCCTCGTTGGGATCGTCGAGGGAGACCTCGCGATCCTCTTCCCTGCCTTCCAGGACTTCGATGCGAAGGGCCGGCTTCGAGACGATGCGGAAGTCGGTAAAGGTGTCGGGCATGTCCATCTCGGTCACATCCACCTTCATGCTGACGGCCCGGGACCGGGTGCACTGTTGGCCTCCGTATCTCGACCCTGCGCGGCGACAGGTCACCTTTTTGATTCCAGTTGCGAGCTGGAACATCGTGTGCAACTTTTTACGGGGCGTGTTGTAGCCGCGGCTCTTGATGAGGTCCTTTGCAAACGTGGTCGTTTCACTGACTTCGGGTGTTCCTTGCAAAAATCTCTGGGTCATTCTTGTCAGCCCGTGCACCAAGGTCCCATTTGCGTCGTCACCGCGCAAAAAGTCGATCCCGGTTTCCTCGAGCAGCTCTGTCCCCGCCGGTGGCGCGGGCGGCGGCATGGATGGCTGCGGGGAGGCCACGTACACGGTCTCAACGGTCTCAACGGTGACCACTTGCAGCGTTGCCGTCGCCACTGTTGGCGTCGACAATGCGGCCTGAACGTTGGATGTCACGTTCTCAACACTTTCGGTGCTCTCCACTTCGATGGTGGCGGTGATGACGACGCTCCCAGCGCTCACATAGATGGTGACCCGTTCCGGTGGCACTGACAACGCAGCGGCCATGTTGTATTGGATCGCGGTGGTGTTCACCTCTTCGACGGTACCGGAAGCCGTAAATGTTGCGATCACCCTGGCTGGCGGTGGCGGAGGATACGGAGGCGGCGGTGGAGGGGGTGAGCCAGGCGGGTTGCCAGGAGGCGGCGGCGAGGGTGGCGGTGAAGGCGGCGGGTAAGGTGGCGGCGGCGAGGGTGGCGGTGGCGAGGGCGGCGGCAAGGGCGGCGGCGAGGGCGGTGGCGGAGTCGGTGGCGGCGAGGGTGGCGGCGGAGTCGGTGGCGGCGAGGAAGGGGGTGGAATCGCCGGCGGTGGGCTTGGCGGATCTGGCCATGCGTGCTGGTAGTCGAAGAGCAAAAATCGATCTGCCGTGTTCAGATTCAAAGTGGACCCTTGCGTCACATTTTTGGCCCACAGATCGTATAGGAGCGGCTGGACAACACCAGCACCCTGACCAGCGTAATCGATGAACCCCCTCGCGGTTGCAGTCCGCGACCAACCTTCTCCCCCCTGAAATCCACTGTAAAACTCTGGCAAGAACGTGCTTACGCTTCCAGCATATGTAAGGTCACCAGGTGCTGTGGATCGCTCATTCCCCGCGACCATGAACTGCCCGTCTCCACTGAAAGCGAAAGAAAACGCTTGCCTTCCTAACTGCCCGTTTTGCTCAGTTCCATGGATGGTGCGTACAGGGTCCCACTCAGACGCGCCGGCGTCCCACTTGTAGATTGAGATCATGCCACAGTGGGTTCCATCTGAACAGTCGTAACCGTAATCCCCAACCGCAACAGTCTCTCCAGAAGCATCCATTGCGATCGCATTGCCTCCATCACCAGTCCCAATGTCCGAACCCATCTTGGTCCAAGTGCCCGGGCTGCCAACCGTATACTTCCAAACGTTGGCGTTCTTGGTTCCGCCAAGTGCGAGCGTGTGCCCGTCAGTGCTCATCGACATCGATTTCGACAAGTATCCATACTGGATGTCGTTTCTGATATTCCCGCCCCACAACGGGCCTGCGCCTACCGCAGAATTGCTGCCGCCGGCTCTCTGATTTCCAATGTTATCCCACTCAGACGTGCCGGCGTTCCACTGGTAGGTGAACACGTTGCCAGCTGAGCAGTGCAAGGTGCCGGTGTTTCCACCATTTTGTCCGGAATGGAAGCCATGGCAATCGTACTGTGGTGCGCCGATTGCGATGATGTTTCCGTCGCCACTTATTGCGACAGACTCCCCGAGGTTGCCATCGGTGCCTTCCGATCGCCAAATCCTGCTCCCCATCAATTCCCAAGCTCCATTGGCGTCGTCCCACTGCACGATGCGCAAGGTGCTGGGCGCTTTAATGGTAAAGCGAATACCCTGACCCGCTCCATTGATGATAATCCTGGAGCCGTCGGCATTCACTGCCACAGCGGTTCCCATTTTTTCTAACCAAGCGTCTGTGCCTGTAGTGCAAGCCCGCATCACCCAGCTGCCACAGCCCCAGCCGTGGTAATGATTACAGCCGGAAGTATCACAAGTCCGTATTCCGTGGTTGTTGTAGATGAACGGCCTTTGCGTCCAGTCCGTGCCACCATTCGTTGTTCTGTACACAAACACTTTGCCAGCATCGTCGCCTTTGTAAGGAGCGGTCGCTACTGTCCCGTCCGGATTGTAATCGACGTCTGCTTCTGGAGCTCCCACTACAAGCGTCGAGCCATCCGAGCTTAAGGCTATAGCGTACCCAAACTGGTCAGATGACTCTTCTATGCAATTCTGTGCAGACGGCGTGGCGACGCCGTTTATGCTGCACATCGTAAATGTGGAGAGGTGTTGCCACGACATTCCGGAGCTTGGGGTTCCCGATTTTTGGTACAGCATAACTTTTCCCTTATTGCTGCTGTAACCTGGACAGCCCACAGCAAGCAAATTTCCATCACCGCTCAACGAGACCGACTGTCCGCATTCGTCGTTTTGGTTAGGGGTGTCCGCAAAAAACTGTGGCTCAGGCGGGTCGGCCCCCTTTGTGATCGCGTACATTGTGGTGTCGCCGTTGAAGGACACATCGTGCTCAGTTGGATCGTTTACGGTGTTTGTGCCAAGCATGGGCAAGGCAACGCCCACACTGTACAGGTTATCCCTGTGGTAACGAATGGTGCTGTATCCGCTACCGGCAGGCATCGCCATGTCGACCGTTTCGTCCATCAAAGAGAGCGGCGCACCGCCCCATGTCACGGCAAATGGCGGTGGGCTAGCTGGTGGCGAGGGTGGCGAGGGTGGCGGCGGCGGTGACAAAGGTGGTGGCGAGGGCGGCGGTGGTGAGGGAGGCGGTGGCGGTGGCGATGGCGGCATGGAAGGTGGTGAAGAGGGTGGCGGTGGCGAGGGCGGCGGCGGCGAGGGCGGCGGCGGACTCGGCGGTGGCGAGGATGGCGGAAACATGTACGCGGTAGCCTCAATGTGTGGGTGGGATTCGTACGCTCCCCCAGAAATTTGAAGGCAAAGGGTGAATGTTCCTTCTTCCAAAAATGTGACTTGGGCCAAGCGCTCGTTGCCGCTTACGCTGTCAATGCTCCCCCCTGCCACCGCATTGCCCGCCGTATCCAGACTGCTGATCGCGGCTGCGCAAGTCGTCGCCGCAAATGCAAACTTGTCTCCGATTCCCAGCGTTTCGCCATGCGCACCCGTGATGCGCAAACCGTAAGTGCTCCCAACGTAAGCGTACACACTTGTAAGCGTGTCCGTTTCAAACTCCGGGCTATCCATGCCGTCCAGCAAGATCTCAATCGCCGGCGGTGGCGAGGGTGGCGGCGGTGGCGGCGGTGGCGGCGGTGGTGGCGGTGGCGGCGGTGGAGACGGTGGAGGCGACGGGGCCAGAAAACAGTAGCAATGCTGGTTTTGGTGGTTCCCAGTGACATCATAGCACGTCTTATCACAACCTGAGCCGTAATAATGAAACTGTCCCCCCCCTCCGCCCTTGCGGATACACCCGCAGTCGTACTGCGTGCCATGTTTATTTCCTCCCCAATCGCTCCCGGCCAACGTTGCACATTCCGAACTGGTCAGAATCCGCCCCCCCGCATCACTGCAGCGGTTATTTCCTTCCCAGATACTATAAATATTAGGGTTAGCAAAGAGGAGTGGTCCAAACAGCACAAAGGGCCCCATGGGTACTGTGTCGTCTTAACGCTCCGTTACTTCGATCTGGCACGTTGCGTTCTTACCACACACATTGTTATATTCGTGCTTATGTCTAGAGTCACAGCACTCACAACTCTTCCATTATCGGCTCTAGCGTTACCAACTCTTCTGTCTCACCATCACCTCTACGGTCCGCGTCGCGACGTTTGTCTTCTTCACCCTCAGGAACGGCGCCTGTTTCGATCTCCTCTACCAGAGACATGCGCATAATGTCGCGCTGCTCGTAGAGGCTGTGCAATACTCCCAAGCCAATTACGCAAACCAAGCAAAGTGCAGACCCTCCAAAGTAAAGTGCAACGCGTGTAGGCCCAAGCCCGTCAATTTCGTGAAAGAGAAGACAGCCGTTAGTCATCGTGAGCAACGAGAAAACCGATAGATAGACAGGAACTCCTAGACATATGGACGCGCGTGAAAGGGCCGCGTTGAGAAGATAGAGTTGAGCAACGACGACGGGAATTCCCGTCCACACAGAAACGACAACGCTGGGCAAAGAGCGTATTGCGTGAAGCGTGTACATGCCAGAACGGCACGTGTGTGCTGCGTAAAGAATCCATTTAAAAATCAGGGCTGCGTGTGCACCGGCCAATCCAGCCATAGCGGAGTCCGTAAGAGCGATCTGCTTCGTGTATGCATCGCCACAGTGGTGGTTTCTCAACTGTACTGAGAGCGTAGTCCAAAAAGAGAGGATGCCAATGGTTAAAACGTACCAGGGCCAAAATGGAGCTTGCGTGAAGCGGGCGTCGATCACAAGCAAGTCGGCGTTCACGTTTTCGTGTGGGCCAGCCGCCGAAGACATTCCAATGCTTGCGCAGATCCCCACAAAGAACATCCATTGGACAAGAGTTGGCGTTTCTTGGACACCCGCAAACCCAAAGCGCGCCATGAGCACCGATATCAACAACGTAAGCCCCCCTAAGGGCGCAATCAACGCGAGTGGAGCAAGAGCGTACGCACCGGCGTCCAAAAACGGATTTAAAACAATGAGCATTAGAGTCCCCAACAGCCACCGCGTCTGTAAGTAATAGGGAAGGGGACTCTCTGAAACACTGGAGGACCTTATTAAGGTCATTGCAACTGCAGACGACACACTACGTGCCGTCGCAAACCCAAAACCTGTAGCGGTTAGAACATTCCAGTCATGCGCGTCCATTCCCCTTTGTTTGTTGCTTTGCCATACACCTCTGGATACCGCTGCAGTCAGTCGTTTTTGAAGCTGCACGCCTAGCGCGCCTAAGCGCAGACGCGAAGCCTTGCTGCAGTTCCGTTGATGCGCACAAAAACGACCGATGATACGGGCGTGTCAAGAATTGTCCCTGCAGTGACGCGTTCCATGCCACCGCATGGCAACACGCGATTGAAGGAGACGCCGTCTAGACCATCTGTTTGCGCGATCACGAATGCGGTATTTAGCATCGACTGAGCGGATGCGCGAAGCACGCAGATGATGCTTCCGATGCAAGACATCGTGCCTTTTTTGCGGGTGTCCATCGCGGTTTTGCACGCGTGGTCACAATGTGCCGCCTCTATGCAACCACGCACCACTGAAGATGCTAGAAGGCTCACAACTTCCGAATATTCGTGTTCCTTTGCATTTTTTTGGGGAAGGTCCGCCTTGCGGGCTGTTAGCTCAATGCCCTTTGCGCGAAGAAGTGGTCGCAAGCGTCCACTGTCGATCTCAAGACTGGGCGTTGCGTTGTGATTTTCAGAAATGTCTGCGCTTTTCATGCCACCAAGTGCGAGTGCCGCATCGGCAATGCGACGTAGCCGAACGTTCTCACGTTCTGCCGCAGCGATGCGTTCATCAGTTTTGTGATTCGTGATCGAAGTGCCGGCTTTACTGAAAACCTCAAGTAGGGACGTTCCGATACCCCAGCGCAACGACGCTTTAAGCATAAAGTCGCACATGGGGGCAGGAGCTCCACGGTGCGAGAGCAGCGTGTATGCGTCGCCAACAGTGATACGCCTGGAGGTAGCATCGATCCCAAAGGCGGCAAGCGCAAAGTGCTCCGCTTCTTCGATTGGGGGGTCTGCACACTCGTCTCTTGCAGGTATCGCTACACACTGCCGTTCAAACGCGTCTCCAGCAAGAGACGATATGTGCTCCCCAAAAGTGGCACCAAACAGATCAGACGCCCTTCGGAAAAAGTCTCTAAACGGTTTTTCGAGCATTTTGTTTCCCGGGAGCATGGACATTGGAGAGCATGGAATCAGTGTGAAATTTTCCAAGAGAGCCACATCCACGGGCATTATCGCTGGAGAATAGCGCCAAATGCAGGATCCTGGGGGGCAAATGGGCTCGCCCACCTTGCCGTGGTGATCAAACAGCGTAACGCGGTCACCCAGCTGAAATCTTTCTGCCTGTACAGCACACGTGTGCAAGAGCATGCCAATGGTGTTTCCGTCGGGTGGCGGAAGTCCGTTAGGGTGATCTTCGCAAAAATGCTTGACATCCAGAAGCTTATCCGCATCGGCTAGCAGCATGCCATGAAAGGCCGCGCTGTCGGTCAGGCCACTTTCCCCAAGATGGCGATTGCAGAGTCGAACGTACACGCCCGTCACATCAATGCTTCGATCGTACTGCTCCACTGCAGGATGCTTGACAACAGCTCCCTCTCCCTCTTGCAGTCGAAAAAAAGCGCTTGACGCTGTGGCATGAGCCCATGCCCAGGCAAACTCTTGCACGTTTGGGTGGTACGCTGCCACTGCCAACGGCAATGGCACTCTTGAACTACTCCGAGCCTCAAGCATGGCTGCCTGAATGGCGTCTAAAGCAGAATCCGCTGAGTTGAAGGGTGCCAGTTTGAAAAACTCCGCTCGGAGGATAGGATCAACCCCGCATTCCGGAACATCTGCCCAACGCATGGCCAACTCTATAGCCGAACAATCGTAGGCAGACTGCGATAGGATCGCATCCGTTTGGCACCGAGTGACGTGTAGGTGTGCTTGTGGACCGGCTAGTACGGCCATGCGTATCAATGAAATCGAAAGCGTCGTGTCGTCACCTGTCACAGAAGAAATCGCCTGTCTGGCAAGATGTGCTAGTGCGTCGAGAGCGAGGCGCGCTTCGCGTAGTCCGGCCGAGGCTCCGTGGACAAGTAGTGTCACAGACACGCGACGTGGCGCGAGGGAGAAATCGACTGGCGCTTTATTTTTTGCTGCAGCCATGATTTCCGCGGTTTCGGCGAGGTACATGTCTAATGCATCTTCTGGAACCTCTGCCGCCACAACCGTTTTTGCCGAAAGGTACGCGCGATATAACAGTGAAGTGGTTGGACTACTAGATTTTCGATGCGGAACCTTTCGCAAAATTCGTGCCGAAGCCGGATCGGAAAACATGTGCATTGGTGCTGGGACCATTTCCACTTCGGCAAGTTGGTGAACGATTGCGAGCGCGCCATTTGGAACAGGAATTTTGGGAAGTTCGCGAGGGGGCATGGCTGCGGGTGCTACAGGATCCAGCGAGCGCTGTTTATTAGCTTTCTTTTAAACTGTTACTCTAACGCTAGCAAAAGCACTAGTTTAAAAGAAAGCTAGCGCTAAACCGCGCCGTTGCCCCTTGTCGAGTTATGAATGTACTAGATGTTACTGATGCTCGACGTGCTAGACCTGGTCATTGAAACGAGTATTCAACAGCTCTGCGATTGGATCAATACTGGCGGAAGTGATGCAACAACATACGTATTTCTCGAAAGAACATACTGTGCTGCGATGCTGAACAAGCTGCCCCTTACTTGTAAGACGCTCTTCCAAAAGGTTATGCAGGATGACCGCTTTGCGGCACTCTTATTCTACGAACGCACTCGTCTTGGGGCTCCAAACTCGGGACATTTTCTTGAAGGACTCGCAGGAGGTTTGCCACTTTTTACCGGGCACACCACGATAGTGTTACCCGACGAGGATCTGCGCAAGTTGCGCCTTCGAGATGTCATTGCTGATCGCATTCGCACCGTTGCTAACCTTGAGAACATGAGCAACGACTCTGAAAAGCTTGTGGAGCTCGTCGCAGCCAACAACATAAACGATCTGCCACCCGGTCTTCCTGGACGCGTACATATTTTCGTGGCACGCATGCGTGCCATCTGTCAGGGACTGAAACGAGTCAAAATGAACAACGATTTTGCACAATGTCAAAATCGCGAGTGCAACAGAGCATTTTACATTGGGCAGCCACTGGAGACGGCGCAGGCAATCAGCAACCAAAACATCGACGAAAATGGTGAGGAGATTCAGAAGCGGGATTACTGGGAACTGGCTGCTGGAGCTCCATGTCTAAAGTGCGAGCAAAGATCGTTTTGTACGTGGTCGTGCTGCGAGCAGTGGAAATGGCAGCTCTCTTCTGCGTTACCGTCGGTGTGCCGACAAACAATGGAAGTTGACACTGGATGTCGCAAGGAAGGACGTGCTCGCGTGTCTGAGGCGCTGCGCCTCGCTCTTAAACGCAACGAGTTGGCGAGCAGGCACATGCGCCACATAGCAAAGCAGCATTGTACCTTTCCAGCAGTTTCCAAAGGCGACATCGAACGGGAACGAAATCGGCGCGTAAAAATGTACAACATCGACACGGGTTTGCTTTACGCGGCGAGCCTTCTGGCAGACGCCAAAACGCTCTCAACGGGTCGCATTTTACCAGGACTAAGTGAAGGTTGGAGGTCGCGACCAATGTTTTACTCGCGCGCGCTCAGGGAGGCCGGGAAACTGTATGCGTCAAAACACCTTTCAAAGAGTAGCATCATATGCAACACACACATGTACGAACGGTTTTTGGATGCGCTCAATTCAAAAAAGAAAGCACTCTTTTAAACACAAGTCGTGTTGAGTGTCAATCAGGAAAATGTGAGAAGGTGTCTTAAAAGTCTACCCACACTTCCACCACTTAGGCCACCATTGGGCCGTGCTTAGGCCATCCGCTGTTAACACCCACAGAAGGCTAACGGCCTATTCAGTGGAAGTTGTGCAGCTTTGCAGCAAAATGTAGTGCGTGACTAGGCCACCGTTAGGCCATGGTTAGGCCGCGGTTAAGCCTCGGTTAGGCTGTCCGTTGTTAACACCGCTCTAAACAAACCGGGTCGGGGTAGTCTGGACGCAGAAAATAAACTCTTTCGTGAACTCGTTAGAGTGGGATTAACAGTTGGTGTTTCTGACGGAAAGATGGATGGGAACCATGCAGGCGTGTTGCCAAACTTATCAGCACTGAGCTTGGACGGCCCGTGGCAAGAAAAAAAAGAAAAGCAGCCATTCTACAAGAAAGGGGGAAAAGGCGACGGAAAAGGCGACAAGGGATACGCATCCATTGTACTGCAAGAGGATGACGATGAGGGAGAACTGCGTTCAGTAACCCTAAGCAGTGGCGAGGTGATGCAATTGTCAACCTTTCGAGAAGGCGACCTTAAGTTCCAGCCAAGATTGTCGCAATCTGAGATAAAATGGTTGCAGGACACCTACGGCCCTCGGTGGAGTGAGGCATCGCCAAATCAACTCACTAAACTAAAGTTGCAGGCACGCCAAGTTTTGTCTAATCGGCTGCTTCCATTGATGCAGAAAAAACTAGAGGAGCTGAAAACCAAGGAAAATGTGAGTGCGGCAACTGCCAAATTTAAAGCCGAACATTACGAAAACGATGGTTCTACTCCCAAACTCAACTTGGAAGGAGAGGTTATGCCGTTCCTAAAAGAGGAGTATGGAGATAACTGGAACAAATGGGATGACGGAAGTCTGTTTGACCAGGGCCGGATAGATCAAATGGTCGGCGCCGCATCGACGCGGTTACGCGAAAAGAAGAAAGCGCAACTAGAAGAAGAGCTTCAGCAACTGATTGACGATCTTTACTTGTATGAAAAGCACGAAGCCACGTTGCTTTTTGACAGCTTCCATTACAGCAAGGATACACTAAACAAACGTAAGGCACACGCATTATTGCGCCATTGGTTCAACCGCAAGGGTGTCAAGAATGACATGCGCACTTGGCACACAATCAAAGAGCTGACACCCGAACGGGCCAAACAAATGAAGAAGTTGCGCGTGGCTTGGGCGACGTCGGAAGTCACAAAGGAAACCTACAACACGGCCAATCCGCCGCGACCGCCCTTGACGTACGGCACAGATAAAGATCCTTACAATCTCATGTACTCCGCGGGATTTGACGTTTACTACGCCAATTCGTACCTGCGCGATGATGAGGACAAAATCTCAGCAAAAGGTGGGGAATGGGTGTGGCGGTACATGCGTGCACTCGAGGCTGCTAACTTTGAGGCCATGGACCCTGTTCCCAAAAATACTCTGACCAGTGTCGACATGTCGGCTGAATATTGGAATGAATCCTATCGCAAAAATCAGAAAGATCGACTCACACAGGCGTATCAGGAGTTCATAACATCGGTTGACTTGTTGAGTGGGGTTGAAAACGCCAAGGGCGTTGCATACTCATACACAGTGGGCTCAGGCAAGTTCAACAGGTACCTGAGGTGGCCATCAACTTTAGTAGGCGGCGATCCATCCAAGATTCCCAAACAGGGTGACGGCGCAGCCGATGCTACGGGTAACAAGTTTTATGGGGATGTCGGTCCTCCCGACTTGCTTCATCGGTTGTACAAGCTGGTCAACCGCTGCCCGCGTCTTCCCCCTGGACCACCTGCCGTGTTTCTGCGGGCAGTGAGAAACGAATCAGGCCTGCCGCACAACCTTGGCAAATCGCCACCATTCGTTGAACCGGAGATTGGCAAGCGCTACTTGAATGTGACTTTCATGTCCACGAGCAGCGCCGCGCCGTCTAACTACATGAAGGGCAATCTGTCAGCCTTTTACTCCAAAAAAGACAGATGTTGCATGTATGCTATCACTGCACTCGCAGAAACAGCTGTGCTGCCACTTGTTCTCGGCGGCAAAAACAATTCGCAATACCCTGACGAGCAAGAAGTGGTTTTGCCACCAGGACTGTTGCTCGTGTTCCAGGGCACAAAGTATCTTAATGTGCATAACGACGGGATACTCACCAAGGTCTACTTTTACCAAATCGCGCGGCCTGGTGATGTTACGATTCCAAATGCGTGACCCGGAGTCATTCATTGAGAAGGGGATGGGGTGGGAAACTTTGTGCTTAAGATCTATGTGGCCGGGGCACGCGCTGCGCTATCGATGATGCACCGCAAGGATGATAGCACCCAATCCAAATATCACCTCCCCAAAAAGCAGCACTCGGCGAAGAATGGGTACACGCGAAGATGAGTTTGAAGCAAAATTGGCCATGTATGCGTGGCTTGACACACTAATAGGATGTGCGAAACTTACAGAAAGCGGCCACCGTCACGGAAATTTGTTGCGGTGGGCAATGAAGCGGCGCGGACAACTGGCAGTCTTGCGCAACACATATATTGATCTTAGTGAGGTCCGGTGGACAGAATATGCACTTGCATCGAATCTGGACATATTCCCAGAGGATTGCAGACAATTCATAAAAGCGTTGCTTTGTCGATTTATGGAGGGTGTGAAACAAGCACGCAATCCAAATTGGGTGGAAAAAAACTGTAACGTGTTGTTGTGTGTGGAAAACGCAGTAGTCGAGATAGAATCGGTCATGCGCAGGGCCCTGGCCAGGAGACAATGTGCTCATGCTCTTCTTTTGTTTGCAAAACTAGGGCAAAGGCTGTCACTCAATCGAGCCCTACCCACAAATACGTTTGTAGTAAACGGTGCTCTTTTAACCTAATAAAATGTGTGAGAATATAAACGTGTGGGATCTGTGAAGAGTAATCATTTGCGCGATTTCCCCTTCTTTTTGACTTGTCCCGATCCGTGACTGAACTGTGCATTATTACGTTCTCTCTCGGGACTTTCTTTGGTGGGCTTGCATCGAAGACAGCCAATAGGCTGCACCGAGACGCCCTCGGTTTTAAATGCCATGCTTGCTGCTATTTCGGTGCAATTGTGACAGCGCGCACGTTTACAGCGTGTGCATTCACTAAATCGTGTTGCAAGGAAACTGGCATGAAGCACGTGAACATCGATGCCGCAGTCGGCACATGTGTTTTGGGCACCCTCGCACGTGGTAAAAACGCGCAGGTCTTTAAATTGGTGGTGAACCATTGGCCCTTGACACATTGCGGCGGCGACGCATGAGATGCCCCCCCTGAATGCGTCCACGCACACGTTGTCTTTGTCAAGCTCGCATTCGAGTTTTAACTGGTATGCCGTCGACCCCGTTTCGTGTCCATCTTGCGACGACGTCGCTGCTTTTTTTATTTTCAATTGGGGACAAAGATGGGCCACCTCGGAAAAGTCAACCGCTTCGTCTTCGTTTCCACACTTGTTTATCCAGCTTTGTATTCCATCACGAAGCATTGCGGCCGCGTCACGCGCCTGCTGTTCGGAATCCACTTCACCGTTTTCGATCATCTCGCGAACCGATTGCTCCATGCCAAGATCGAGTGCTTCTGCAAGTTCACTTTTTGTCATCGCCGTTTTTGCTCGTTTCGAGATGCCGTGCAATGGAATTTTGGGATTTTTTGCATTGACTTGCTGGCCAGCATACTGCCCGGTGCGCAACCAGCATTCCACTGAATCCATCATGCGCAAGAGCGTTTGACGCTTGACGCTTATATCCACAGAGGGCGACTTTGTGGCCAACACGTTGATGTCGGTTGGAACGACAGATTCATTTTCGACGATGGTGTTACGCATCACACGACTTCGTGCTTCTGCTAATGGGCACGTGATCTTTTCCGAGTGCCCAAAAACTGAGGTCCCTGGGTGAAAATCTTCGCGCGTTGGACCCCAAAGCGATGAAACGCAGCGCTGGCCCACGCGTTGCCAAAACAGCAGAAGGTCTTTTGTTGCTTGCTGAAAGTGTAAGTTTTTGGCGTGTGAACTCGCATCCTTCCACGCAGACTTGATAACAAGGTCGATTGCGTAGAAAAAGACATTCTTGGATCCGGCTTTAGCATGGGGCATTGCGGACCAGTTTGCCTCAAAAATCGACATGAGCTCGCGATTTGCCCACTGGTCTTCTATTGTAGGCTCCGAGAGTCCAAAACGACGCGGGTAGCAAGCAAGGCGGCATGCAAATGTAATGAGTAGTGGAAACCCTCCAGGCATGTGAAGCATGTCGGGTAGAGCACCATCAAGCACAGGTTGCGAAAGCAGACTAATTATCCCTTCGGCGGACATTAGATTCGTGACTGCCATGGCACTCGTGGTTGCATTAAGAGCATCGCATGCACTCTTAGAACCTTTTTCGAGTTGCGTAGCGTATTGAGAACAGACCGCTTGCCACTGGGCATACGTAATGGGCTCTGCCGCGCGATGCGTCTTGTCTTGGATGTCGACGCCTGCAAATTGTCCCGCGAGCACAAATTGAGACAGTCCACTCGACGACGTGTTTATCAATTGGTTGTGGTTCCCAGCGGACAATGTCCCCGTCTTGAAAATCGAAAAACTGCTGGAACGCACAGCATGAAAATGTTGCTCATCGAGCACAGGCCAGTTGTATTTGGCGTGCTTGCTGTCCCAATGGGGTTCGTGGTGGTTGAACAGGCTGGGCAACATGATGTGCAGGTTTTTTGCCGCGACGGTTTTTATCGCGGCTCTATGAAGTGACGCGATGTCATACGGAATGCACTTGTGGGTATCTTTGTCGTCCCATATTATTGCAAAGGTGGTCTGAGCTTCTTCTACGGGCCCGCATCGTCGCGCGGCCAGGATGATTACGTCTGGCGATGGCCTGGCTGATGCGTTGGCGAACATGCCCTTTGGATGCATGCGGATTTGGAGAGTCTCGTGGGAGGACAGTTGCACTGCGGTGCCCCAGTACGCGTCGCTCGGAAATGTTTGCAACGCGTGTCCTCTGACAACGATCCCAACGCTTGTCTTTTTTGTGGAAAGGTATGCGTGTAAAAAATTTTGAGTGCGAATTGTCTCAGGCAAATCGTCGAACGTGTCCCAATCGTGGTCACTTGAGGTGTGAGAATCGGACATGCGTAAATCGCCCTTTGTGTTGCGCCGGGTGCTGCGCTTTCTGCTGGGACAATTCGCTTCTTAGCGGAACTATGTTTTTACACGGTATACCGTATAGCGCACATCGAAAACTACACACTGTTCCTACAGCATATGTGACACGTTTTTAGGTCTTCTTCTCGTTTGTGAACAGCCGCACGAGCGGAACTTCTCACTTCGTCGTTGGATCGGTCTTGCCATTTTTGATTTTATCGGCTAGCTCTTTGGGAATCGTGACAGCCTTAGTCACGCCCTTAATGCAGTTTTCAGTGGAAAGAACAGCACCAAGAGTCGCGCGATGGAGCTCCGGGTCGTTACGAATGCATCTCATCACATCTTGATGCGTGATGCGTTTGCGATTATCCTTCGCGGTGGCGTTTCCGGAAATCTCAAGCACCTCGGCGGCGATGTATTCGAGAATGGCAGCAAGATAGACTGGGGCTCCAGCACCAACGCGTTTCATGTTTTTGGCATCTCGCAGATGTCGATTGACGCGACTGACCGGGAAAACCAGCCCTGCCTTGGCCGACTTGGTTTTCGATGGATTCTTTGTGCCGTCGGATGACTTGGCGGGCTTGATCACCACAGCGGTCGATTTCTTGGCCTTTGACTTTGCCATGCTCGGCACTGGTTCAGTGGATAAGTGGCTGATGCCACAAAGTGCGCTTAGATGGGAGACACCGATAGCGGGACGTCGCGATTGCCGCTTGATATATGGATACACCGACCGTTGCCAGTTCGCGATTGAAACCTACTCCTGTTCATTGCAATGGAAACTGGTTGATCGATAAACTGCGTTGCGGAGATGCAGAGGTAACAAAAAAAGGCCAAGGAAGGAGTAAGAACCAGCAGCACCCGCAGTCACGCCGCAAACAGCATGCTTCCAAATCTCAGCAACCTGTCGCTACTCAACGGCGTTCCCATAGAGGGACCAGAGTCTGGGTCTACTAAGAAAGCGAAACAAGACGAAGAGGAAACACCCCCAGGCCCGTTTGACGGGCTGAGCCCCGAACTGGTTCTGCTTGTACTCGAACAGATCGGTGATGACAAAGATACAATTGTTTGCGAGACCGTCAAAAGTTGGTGCGCAACTAAAAAATCACACCAATCGGCATGTGACGGCAAAGAACCGGGTGATAATGAGTTATGGGAAAAGTTGGCCAAGCGCGTCTTTGAAAACAGCCCAATCTTCGGTAAATTCAATGATAACCCCAGCCCGAAAGACGCTTTTTTCGACATGTGCAACGCCAAGAAATTGGCAAACGCCGTGGCAAAGCGTTTCATTCATGAGGCAACTAGGGAGCTAGGAAGTCATCTTATAAACAATCGCCAGCTCAACTACCAGTCGCTCAACGAGGAGATGAATGGGTGGATCGAAACAGCCGAGAATAAGTGGGATGCGGCGGCAGGAAAGGGTGCATTTGAAGATCTATACGAGGGTAAAGAAGTATTTGATCCCAGTTACAACCCGATGGATCCGGACGCTGTCGACGAATCGTACATAGAAGTCGACACCGACTTTCGAGAACTTGTCAAAGCGTTCACCGAAAATACAATCGCTTTACTCGTTTGGAAAAACCTGATTTTTTGGGACACAGACACGATAGACGAATACGTGCATGATGACGACGACTTGTTGACACTGGTCCACGAACGATTGCATGCAGCTGGCAGGGAGCTAGGAGTGCAGGTTGTGTGCATACTCCAGGACAAGTACGACCTAAACAAAGCCTACGATAACGCAACGCGTACGCGCACCGTACCCATTTCGATGAATGAGATCTTGTTGCGCAAGATTTCTGACTTCGCGGATGCTGTAAACAATGCGGGCATATTAATTGTGGAAACCGCCTTTCACCCTTCACCCCTACACGGCAAACCGTATAACGACTATCAACAGTATCTTCGCAATTTGGTTAACGACATTACTGAGCCGAAGGATGACTGAGATCATTTAGTTGAGTGCGTGTGTGCTAAAGTTAAGTGTACTTAATACAAAATAATAGTGTGATGTTGCGTGCGTTCAGTGTGCAAGCACGCGCGCCAAATCAGTGATTGCGGCCGGTCACACTGTTGCCGCCGCCGCCCATGGCAACACGCCCGCGCCAAAAGCACATCCCAGAAGTGCGACCGCGTCTAATCCATACGGCGGAGAGACTTCTATCTGCGCAAGGACCATAAAGTATATCCCGACAACAAGCGCCGCCGACAGGTACCAGGTCGCAATGCGTTGGTTTCTGGTGAGAAGTGAAACCTCGCAACGGCAAACATACAGTGGTGCCCAGATGAACACGGGAATGAAGTGCTGAGAGAAGAACGAAGCTGCGGTTATCGACCCAGTGGAGCGTGTGTGGAACTCCGACACGTCATACGAACCATCTGTTGACATGAGAAGGCACGCAGATGCGGTGTAAAGGCCTACGGCGAGCGATGACCCTGCAACTGTGATTATGCCGACAAGCGATTGCAACACGCGGCGCTCCCCAAAGTAATAAAAAGTTGTGAGCAACATGTGCATCGCCAAAAGAATCGTGTTACAGATCAAAGTAATAGATGTCGCGTGCTTTAGAAGAGCATCCGTCCCCCAGTCGCGCACGTAAATGATCTGGTCCCAGACAAACGCGATTACGTAGATTAGTGACCCTGTCCAATGGTCCAGATAGGTCGACCAGTACACAGCGACGATCATGGCCAACATCACGTAACTTATGTGCCCACCCTTGCCCTCGAAGGATCCGTGAAGGAAAACGAGCGTGGTCGCAATGGCCGCGGCAAGTGTGCCAAAGACCAGCCCAGATCTGCTCCAACTGAACTTGTCCGCATCGTTCTGCGAGAATATTCTCGCGCTTGGGGGAAAGGCCAGTGCAAAAAGACCCAAAGCGCTTAGCCAGAGTCCGGAAAGAGGCGTGTTCACAGACGCAAAACGTCTCGATGTGGCGGCAACTTTGCAAACGGAGTCAGCCGACTGGCAAGCCGACGGTCCGTAGATGGCTTGCAGATTGTCTATCTGTTCTCCGAAAGTCAGACCAGTAGATAGGGCCGCAATTGTCTGAAAAAGCGCGGCCGACCCTAGCTGTAGAGTTATAGTACCGGTGTCGCTGCTTAGAGAATTTGCGTGTTTGATCATTACAACCGCTGCACCGACGCCAACCGCGCCTCCAAAGGTTACAGACACAGTCGCCACGTCGCTGGCGTAGGCGTATCCAAGCGTCTCAAAGTCCGTCGCGTTAAAGGCATCGTTTGGGGCCACGTGAAAGGAGCGCACCTCGGAGGGATGTCGCAACCCACTTCGCAAAGTGCGCACACTCGCGTACAACAACAAAGCACCAGCTAGCATAGAGGAACTCGTGGAGACCGCAGTGTCCTGGTTTTTACCTTCTACCTTTTTGGCTTGCTCGTCTACGCCGCCGGTCGAGTAAAGGAGAATGGCGGCGATGCAACACAGAGTTGTGAACAGTGCGTCCCATGCACGCGTTTCTGCGCCACCATGATGTACCCCTGCAAGCCCTGCGGACACCAATAACGTGCCAATGATAGGACGCTGGAAGAATCCGTAAACTCCGTTGTTGGGGTTTATGACCACTGGCGCGGCTAGGCAACACACAAGCACAATGCCTGTGCCACGTAGACTCGACGGAACGTCTGCGTGTTGCACCGTATCGATCGCGGTCAACGCGTCGGAAACTAGGGCCGCCAAGAAAAACGTAGATGCTGTCAAAGCATTAGACTGGGCCGGCATTGTTTTGTTTACCTTTGCGCTTTCTGAAACTGAACGACAGCAACTCCTAACCCTAGCCATACCACTAAACAAGCTGCCATATCTATTAACCCAACCGGTTACGCGTGGCGTAGTACATCACTACTCGCCAACGCAATTGGCGAAATCGCGGCGGCCTTCATCGCCTCCTTTGCATCAAGAGTTTCGCTCGTTTCTTGCATTTGCTCGCGCCGCTGCTCATGAACATGCTTTTGTTGCATCCACGAATGGCCGTTTTCGCCACGGCGGCGTCGACGTTCGCGGGGCAGGGGTTCGCGAATGCTGGTGAAGATAGGTGTCATAATCTTTACGTTTGAGTCCCACGCTTCGCGCTGCTTTGCCGCCCCTATCAGTTTGTCTTCACGAGTTCCGAAGGCCGCCTCGTCTGCCTCGGTTTGCACAGGGGATATGGACTTGGCGCTACGCTCGTTGCCATGGGCGTCTACGATGTCGGCTGCCGAACTGACCCTCAGGCAAAGACCTCCTTCGTTTCGACTCACCTGACACTGCACCCCCTTTGTGTGCGCGCCCATCGCCAGATTAGCCAACTGGCGGAATTGAAAAGGCTTCAATCCGATTAAACAGGCGCGAGCTTCGATGTTTCGCTGATCGTTGCCGACAAAGATAGGATCGATGGTAGGTCTGCGGACGTTTTCGGGACTGGAAGCTCGCCAGGCGGGACAGGGCGACGGTGGTGGCGACAGGCCATCGGGTGAGTGGACCAGCCACGCGGCCTGTACCGCCCGATTCAGTGCCTCCCGCATATAGGTATTGAGGAAGTCCGTCACATAGTGAGATCCGTCATTTTGGACGATGCCTTTAAGCAGTGGAAGCACCCCGTCGCGCCATGCACAAATCGGGAGCGGCTGGGCACAGGCCGAACGGCGAAAGGCGCTCCACCATGTACGCCCTGCTTTGCACGCCTCCTTGTCGACGAGTGCACACAACGGAACACCCTGCAAACCTTGCTCATCTTTTTGACCACGCACTCGTTGAATCAGTGCCGGAATCGCCTTTGCCCATGTAGGGTGGATGCAGTGTTCGGAAATGTGCCAAGAAGAAGGGTACATGCAGGAGAGAAGAAGCACCGCGTCGGCCGCCAACACGACGTAACCAGCGCTTAGGTGTTCGGAAATCCGCTCATTCATAATCCACTCGTCCATGGCATGCCACAGTTCGTCCAAACGATTGTCTGATTCAACTGGTGCGATACACTGTGCAAGCAATGCAATTGCGCAAGCATTGTTAAAAAATGTGTCGACGTGCTCGTACGATGTTGCGAAGGGGTTGTCTGCAATCGTAGTCTGGCTGGGACGTCGAAGTAGCGGCTCGCGTACGATGGCTTCTTCCTCGGAGGTGGCATCCGGAAGATACGCCTTTCCGGTGTGTGTCGACGTGTAGGATGGGTCGCGAACACACAGTCGCATGGACTGGTCAGCCGTGGCCTCAATGACAGGCGCAAGCGCTTGGGAAAATGCGCTGAACGGTAGGCAAAGCAATGAATCAACCGTAGGGGCCTCTTGGCGACCAAGGTGCGCACGCAGCGTTTCAAGCGCATCGAGCATGTAGTCGAGAGAGGCATGCACGCCAGGTACGAGGTTGTGCGGCACTCCGCGTGTCTGCACTGGAGTTTCACAAAAGTGCTTTCCGTCGCTGTATTCGACCCAGTGGGAGGCAGCGTATTCGGGGCACAGTTCGTTGGCCATGGATTCGCTAAGGGCCATGTTTCCGTGTTGCCGTTTGTCGCTGCGGTAATTGTAGGCCATGTTTCCGGGTGGCGATATACCAGTCTCGAAGCAGCATCCGTAGGTTCCCGCATACGGCGTGGCCATAAAATTTGGCTCCAAGCTGGAAAGGCCTGCCGCATAAACGTCATACGCGGAAAGGAGTGCCAAACGGTGCGTGTCAGCCACCGCAATTTTTTTAGAAGAGCAGATGGACGAATTTGCATGTCCAGCAGAGATTGTGGAACCCACATTCGAGATGTACGTGGCCTGGTGTGAAGCTGCGTAAATTGTTGCGCGGGCCTGCAAAACGTACTGAACGACTGGAAGTTCGGCGCGTAGCGCACGTAGCATCTCGGGCACACGCGTTGCTGCGTCTCCACACACGTGCAATGCCATACCAACGTCTACGGTGGTTGTGCCGTCTTTGTTGGGCGTAGGCATTTCTGAAAAGGGTAGTACCTCCACATTGAAATCGACGATTGTAAGCAACGGGGGTGGCTCGCTGTTGATAAGCGAGGGCGTTTCCTTGTTTAGATCTTGCACGGTCGCATAACCGAGACGCACCTTGCAAGGGTCGTTCTTTCGCGACTTGAACATGAGCCATGTTCGCAACTCTTCGTTGTAGCCAATGCCTAGTGCTAGACGCGACGCAGGTGTGCATAGAGGTTCGATTCTGTCCGGAAACTTGTCTTTCTCGTTACGTAAGCTTCCCGAATCGCTTTGCAAGATGGGTGGCCCGTTGTCTTTGGTGTGATTTGTGGCCTTGGCTGCAAGAACCTTAAACTCGTCATGGAGCAGTTCTCCGGCTGCGATCTGGGATGGATGCATGCGCATGCGCGTTTTCATGGAAATCGTAGAGCGGGTGACACCTGACACTGCGGTTGTTAACGGTATCTCGACCTGTCCCATGACCACTGCACCTATGCGATCAGCGGCGAACGAGGCATGTTTCCCACCTTCGCTCTCGACGAGTGCCCCATGTTGAAGGCGCTCTAAAACGCCAGGAACACCATTATCCTCTTTGGTCCTCGGATCAAATTGCATATTTGCAACACTCCATGCCAATTTTATTTCACAATCGGGTTGCACTGAAGCTGTCGCAAGCGAACAAGCGTGGACTGTTGTGGTGTGCGCATCGTCAATGGTGCGCGTGTGGCCAAAATAATCCTTGCCCTTCCAGCGCCAGTGCATTGCTTTTGGCATTCGCTCTTCTTTGTAGCCTACAAATTCCTCTGCTAGACGTTGCGCACTGCGCTCCGCGTTTTGCTCAGAGATGCTTTTGATCACAACGTTGGACGCAACGCCAGTCTCGCCTGCCTGTTTTTGTAATGTGGCGTCCGCGGCGGCCTTGGCGGCACGTTTGGAGTAAGCAACAAGTGTCATTAAAACAGCGGCTTCGTCACAGCGAAGCGATTCGTACCACCAATGAATCAACCCCGCCGAATCGCTGGTACTGGCCGATGAACAACCTTTGGCTCCGCGTTTCCGCTTAGTGGCGAGCACTTTTTGTGAATCGGCTCGTATTTTGGCTTCTTGGGCGTCAAGTGCATCGGATTCGACGGGTGTCGGTGGGTGCCAATCGCCAAACGCGGTATTAACGACTCCGGGTTCGTTGAATTCGCTTTTGGCCATGGCAGAAGAATGTTCCTTTATTTGTTGCTTTTTTCGACTACTTTTTAGCTGTTTCTGCTGTTGTTGTTGCAGTTTCAGTCGCGCACGGCGCGTGATTTCAGCTCGGCCATAGTTTTCGAAAGCCGTTGCTGTTTGATAATCCACATCAGTAAGGGGAGTGTCTCGCAACAACGCGCGCCCCTCTGGGTGACACCCAAGATAGACCACCAGCACCCAGCTGGCCCATACCGGATCGAGGGCGAACTGTCCTGGCGCAATGATTGCATTGCATATTCCCTCGAGCATGCAATTGTCTGAACCCATGCGTTCACTGATTGCGGATCGCTCCAACTCTTGAGTGGCAAGCATTTTTGCGACGGTGAGTACAGAACCCATGCCAAGTTTTGAGGGCGATGCATTGTAAACAAGTTGGGAAGAGATGCAAATTCCGAACAACCCATCGATGTTTTTGATGTTTTTCCAGTCGATCTTCCAGAGCGTGCACGCATTTGCGGCGTTTGTGGCCATGGGGTTGGAAACCGTGTGTCCGTCGCGAATGACAAGCATGCGTGCCCACGCCATTGACACCGCCACCGCAGAACACTGTGCAGATGCAGCCTGGCTAATCGATTTACAGTTGATTCGACTTGTCTGGTTTGCCGCTCCTTGCGTCTTTTCGCGTTGTGTAACTGAGCTATTCACAGCGTTTGATTTGATCGCCGCGGCTGCCAGTTGCGCGTACTTGGCTGGCACACACGAAACGGTTCCCATGAGCCACGTTGGTGCCAAATTGTTGGTGTCCACATTTTTGCTTTTTATTGACACAAGATGATTCATTTTGGCCTGGGCCCCTTCCGCATCCCCATCTGCTCGCACAGCGGGCCCTTTTCCAGTCGACGCACTTTGCAATCGAAAACGCTGTTGCATGTCCTCGTCGTCAACGCGCACTTTTTCCATGCCCCGCTCGGACATTAAAAAGCGTTGCCGTTCCATCACCCACTCCTCGGCATTCTTGAGAGTAATGACTGATGGTTCGCTTGGACGGGCCATGCGCGAAGCGCGTTTACAGCTCGCCTTTGTCAACTTTACATTCTGCACTCGCTCGGAGACGCATTTAGGCGAGACTCGATTCGTAGAGGCGCGGAAGTCGCTTTCAGAATTGTCGCGTTCAATGATTCCAAGACTGGGCGAGCCATGCGGCGACGCGCATGGCGATATGGCAAGTTCCGGAATGAGGCTAGGTGACACGGGGCGAAAAGAATGCGGCGGCGGCTCGTTCTGGGAGCCATGAACCGGACTTTCTGCTCCGTGTCGCCTTGACGGTTGGTATTTTACAAGAGATGGACTAACTGGAGGTTGCTTAAGACGAGTAATCATCTATTGTCGTGCAGGAGACTTGTTTTTTGTGTAAAAGGTGCAAGGTTACAAAGGGTAACCTAGCGGGGCTTGGGTGCTGCCGCAGAACTTACCGCTGGCCGACAACGCTTCACCCTTCTGACATTGCCGTGTCAAAGGAGACGAATCAGGTTGCCGCGCCACGAACTTACAGTTTTCGAGCCATGCACCATCTCTCTGCCAGGAAGCCCTCCGTGCTTTTTGAGTAGCTTAAACAATTTTCCGAGGTTCTCGGTGTCCTCAAGGACAAGCCAGTAGTTTAGATCAATCACGTGTCCAAGTCCCACACAGGTTAAAGTGGTTGCTGAACACCCGCCAAAAGCATACGCTCCCGGAAGGCCATACTCGACGCGCTTTCCCTGAGTGAACTTTAGCAATATGGTCCAACGCTCTCTTGTGTGGGGCCAGCTAGCCAAGAAAAGTGACAGTTTGTCGGCGGTCGTAAGGAGGTCCCACACGATGCGCACGACGTCCCACACAAACCCCGTTTCGGGTGTGGAAATTCCGCCAAGCGGTCCCCGCTCAAGCGCGCATCGTAGACGAAAACGGTCACGCTCAGGCCGCGGCATTGTTTCAGTGTAGTGCGTGTCGAGCAGGTGTCACTATCTGGTTAGCGTCAATTTTGGATCGGGTCCCATGTGGCTAACCATTGCTGCTGTACATTTAGGCAACAGCCTACCTTAGTGGGTAAGATAACAAAAACACCATGCAGCGTCCTAAACCACGGCCTTCGGACAATGAGCCACTTTTGAATGCCATAAGAGAAAGAAGAGCAGGCAAAGCACTCGGTGCTGCCGCTGTACAAACAATCGCCGCCCAAAGTGCCCAAACATATTTATATGTGGGCGTTGGTGTTGCCGTTGCGACAGTCACCGCGGTTGGAATCACCGCTGCTTCGGTCGCTGCAACCAAAAGCACAGAGGTGGTCATTGAATCACCAATCTCGCCACCTCCTGAGGCTCCTTCGCCGCTCCCGTTGCGTTTTACACCCCCACCCTCGCCGCCACCGCCCTCGCCACCGCCCTCGCCTCCACCCTCGCCACCACCACCCTCGCCACCGCCCTCGCCTCCGCCCTCGCCTCCACCCTTGCCTCCACCTTCTCCACCTCCACACCCGCCGTTACTGGCCCCTTTGCCGCCGCCATCACCGCCACCCTCGCCTCCGCCCTCACCGCC
>Ga0066856_10000020_pt1 | contig 47911 bp, 25 predicted proteins | sample ETNtaG_5_FD_65605 | JGI IMG/M metagenome (GOLD analysis project Ga0066856, IMG submission 65605) | Marine microbial and viral communities from oxygen minimum zone, Eastern Pacific Ocean - ETNP201406SV205 | ecosystem: Environmental > Aquatic > Marine > Oceanic | place: Pacific Ocean: Eastern...
TTATTTTAATACTTATTTATGATATAAAGTACATTGTTATATTGAACGTTTAATTTTACTTATATCATTGTAAAATACAATAATTGATTATTAGAGAAAAAATTAATTTTAAAAATAATCAAAGTTCAAACTCCAAAGCACTCTACATTCATAATTAAAACTTACATTATTTGATTTAATTTTTACAAAACCTAATTAGGGCAATGGCAGCATGACATTTTGTCTTGAATTTTGTAAATTTGCATGACTTATTCAAAAATAAAATTGAATTTGTTTGCTTATTTGAATCTACACTTAAATGATATTTGTAAAATTTAGACTAATATTTTGGCAGAATGGAAAAAACATTGAACAACAAAATAGTAGATAAAAATCCATATACTCACAATGGAACTGTTGGTGTTTTATTCAAGAACAAAACAAATGGTGTTGAAACACAAAACATTAATTTTCTTAAAAAGAAAGAAAAAGTAAGTCGCGCAAAAAAAGTGTACATTGAAAGTTATGGTTGTCAGATGAACTTTTCAGACAGTGAGATAGTTGCATCTATTTTGGTAGAAGCTGGCTACGCAACCACTAGGGATCTGAAAGAGGCCGACTTGGTGCTTGTAAACACCTGTTCTATTCGTGAAAAAGCAGAACAAACAGTCAGAAACCGTTTGGAGCAGTTTAACGGAATCAAAAAAAACAATCCCAATTTAAAAGTAGGGGTACTAGGCTGTATGGCGGAGCGACTCAAATCAAAATTTCTTGAAGAAGAAAAAATTGTTGATCTCGTTGTAGGGCCAGATGCCTACAAAGACCTTCCCGGTCTCGTTAAAGAGGTAGAGGAAGGTAGAGACGCTGTCAATGTAATTTTATCTAAGGAAGAAACATATGGGGATATTCGGCCTGTTCGCCTACAATCGAATGGGGTGACCGCCTTTGTGTCTATTACACGAGGTTGTGATAATATGTGTACTTTCTGTGTGGTGCCATTCACACGAGGCAGAGAGCGCAGTCGTGACCCAAGAAGCATCTTAAAAGAAATGAAAGATCTAGCCTATAAGGGGTATAAAGAGGTTACCCTACTCGGTCAAAATGTCGATAGTTATTTATGGTATGGTGGTGGTCCTAAAAAAGATTTTCGCAAGGCATCAGATCTCCAAAAGAAAACGGCAATTACTTTTGATAAGCTCCTCGATATGGTTGCCAGTGAGCAACCAAATATGCGAATCCGATTCTCCACATCAAATCCACAGGATATGACTGTGGAAGTTCTTTATGTTATGCGCAAGCACAAAAACATTTGCAAATACATCCACTTGCCAGTACAGTCTGGTAGCAATCGCGTTTTGGAAGCGATGAATCGGCAACATACTAGAGCAGAGTATATCGAACTGATTGATCATATTCGTGCAATTTTGCCAGACTGTGGAATTTCACAAGATATGATTAGTGGATTTCCAAATGAAACCGAGGAAGACCACCATGACACCCTCAGTCTGATGGACTATGTAAAGTACAACTTTGGATTTATGTTTATGTACTCAGAACGGCCTGGAACTCCGGCCGCAAAAAAGCTTGAAGATAACATCCCCGAGAATATCAAAAAACACCGTTTGCAAGAGGTTGTTGCACTACAACAACAACACGGTTTGTACCGAGCCCAAGAGTTTATTGGTCAAACAGTAGAGGTTTTAATTGAAAAAGAATCGAAGAAATCAAAAGAGTACTGGAGTGGGAGAAATCAACAAAACACAGTAGTTGTTTTCCCTAAGGAAAACTTTAAAGTCGGGGATTTTGTGAATGTAAAAATCGAACGTTGTACATCTGCAACTCTAATTGGTAAAGCCGTGTAGCCATGGACAGAATTCAATCGATTAAACAACGCTTTGAAATTATTGGGAATGACCCTCAACTCAATCGAGCAATTGGGAAAGCGATTCGGGTATCTCCTACTGATATTTCAGTTTTGGTAACTGGCGAAAGTGGAGTCGGTAAAGAGATTATTCCTCGAATCATTCATCAACTTTCTCTACGAAAACACGGGAAGTTTATCGCGGTCAATTGTGGTGCTATTCCTGAAGGAACGATTGAATCTGAACTGTTTGGTCATGAAAAGGGGGCCTTTACAGGTGCTACCTCCACGCGAAGCGGGTATTTTGAAGAAGCTGATGGAGGTACTATTTTTTTAGATGAAGTCGGCGAATTACCCTTGACCACACAAGTTCGCTTATTAAGGGTCTTGGAAAATGGTGAGTTTTTGAAAGTCGGTTCTTCTCAAGTCGAAAAAACCAATGTGCGAATCGTGGCAGCCACCAATCTTGATATGCCCAAAGCCATTCAGCAAGGGAAATTTCGAGAAGACTTGTTTTATCGTTTGAGTACGGTCGAAATTATACTTCCCCCTCTTCGAGAAAGAAATGGAGATATTCATTTGCTGTTCCGCAAGTTTGCAGCAGATTTTGCACAAAAATATAAAATGCCAACTGTGCGTTTGGACAAAAAGGCACAACTACTTTTAGAAAGACAACAATGGCATGGTAATATCAGGCAACTTCGCAATGTGGCCGAGCAACTATCTGTTTTAGAACAAGATCGTGCTATTGGAGTTGATACTTTGGGATTGTACTTGCCAGACCACAATACACGCTTACCGGCACTGGTTCCTTCGTCGCCTAGGGATGGTAGTGATTTTGGTTCAGAGCGGGAAATTTTATACAAAGTATTATTTGACATGAAATCTGACCTAAACGATTTAAAGCAACTCACTTTGGAGTTGATGAATTCTTCAAATACAGAACAGGTTCGCTCCGACAATGAAGGCCTGATTCAAAAAATTTATGGCGAAGAAAAAAACCAAACCGAGCATTTACTTCCCCCAAGAAACGAAACCAATTCCTATCCAAAAAAGACAGAAGACTCGTTTGACTATGCCGAAGAAATTGAGGAAGAAGAAACCTTGAGTTTAATCGACAAAGAACTCGAACTAATCAAAAAAGCACTGCAACGCAACAATGGAAAACGCAAATCCGCTGCTGAGGAACTCGGCATTTCAGAACGCACACTTTATCGGAAAATCAAACAATTTGATCTCGATTTATAATGAGAAAAGCTATATTATTTTGTTTGTCTTTTTTGGTGTTTGGATGTAAATTTTATTCATTTACTGGGGCCTCTGTCCCAGAAAATGCAGAAACAATACAAGTCAACCTTTTCACAAACAATGCAGCCAACAACATAGGTTCAACCTTTGAGCCAGGACTTGACAGAGATTTTACAAATGCCATGCAAGAGGTGTTGCTAAACCAAACAAATTTAGAGTTGACAGGTGTCAATGGGGATTTGATTTACGAGGGAGAAATTACGGAGTATCGGGTAACGCCGACAACAGCAACTGCCCAACAAACAGCAGCTCAAAACAGATTGACAATCTCCATAAACGTTCGCTATATCAACACAAATAATGAAGAGGACAATTTTGAAAAAAGATTTTCTCATTTTTATGATTATGCAGATACGGCTCAACTGCAAAGTGTGAAGGCCGAAGCCCATGATGAGATTTTTGAACGCATTACACAAGATATCTTTAACCAATCCCTCGCCAAATGGTAAACGAAAAGCAAACAATTGAAGAGTTGCAGAGTTTGGTGAAAGACGAACCTGAGAAAGCGCTCATAATGGTCAAAAAAATCATCAAGGAATATCCGTATTTTATGGCTGCCCGCATCTTGGAATTGGACATCCTAAAAACAACAAATAAAAAAGGGTATAAACATGCTCTTCGTGCTTGTGCGTTGCAAACAACTCATAGAAATGTTCTGTATCAACATCTAGAAAATCTTGCGCAAACCGTTGAAAATGATGAACAACAAATCACGGTTCCAAATGAAAATAATTTGCATTCATTCTTGCAATGGTTGGAGCTGATCGAAAATAAAACCCCAGAGCGAACACCGTCAAAATTTGACTGGATTGATAATTTCTTAGCACAGAATGCGAAAATTAATCCCGCAAATAGTACCGCTTCAAAAAAAGACCTGTCCAATGAGAATCCGCCGTCAAAAAATGAAATAATGACAGAAACGCTTGCACATTTGTATTGGAAACAAAAAAAGTATGATGAGGCGAAGAAAGCGTTCATGATTCTCTCTTTGAAATATCCAGAAAAAAGTAGTTTATTTGCAGACCATATTAGACAAATTAAAACAGAAAAATCGAAATAATTTTATATGAGTACATTTTCCATTTTTATAACACTAATCATCGTCGTATCATTTCTTTTGGTGCTTGTTGTAATGGTTCAAAACCCTAAAGGAGGGGGTCTTTCTTCGTCTTTTGGTGGTGGCGGACAACAGATTGGCGGCGTACAAAAAACCTCAGACTTCCTAGATCGAAGTACGTGGGTACTGGCTACTTTATTGTTGGTACTCATTCTATTGTCAAACTCAATGGTATCGCGTTCTGATACTCTTGAAGACTCTAGCTTGTTAAGTGATGAAGCCATTGAAGAGATTATACCTGAAGAGATTTTAGAGGAATTACCAGAAGTTCTTCCTGAAGAAATTCCTTCTAAATAAGCATTCATTATCATTTAAAGCAAAATGCCATTATGTCACGATTTGGCAGATGATTTCAAAAAAAATTCACTGGCACGATTAATGCCAAGTAAATTAAAAATGTATAAATAAATTATGAGTAAATTAAATATAAAACCTTTAGCTGATCGGGTGGTTTTAATCCCGCTTGAAGCTGAAACAAAAACTGCTACGGGGATCATTATTCCAGATACTGCTAAAGAAAAACCGCAAAAGGGAACTGTAGCTGCTGTGGGTCCTGGTACAAAAGATGATCCGATAACTGTAAAAGTTGGGAATACCGTTCTATATGGAAAATACGCCGGAACAGAGCTTAAACTCGACGGAACAGATTATTTAATAATGCGCGAAAGCGATATTCTTGCAATTATATAAACAAAATAGAAATGGCAAAAGATATTCAATTTGATGTACAAGCTCGCGAAGGGCTTAAACGGGGAGTAGATGCCCTTGCAAATGCTGTAAAAGTCACTCTTGGTCCAAAAGGCAGAAACGTCATTATCGACAAGTCTTTTGGTGGTCCGCAAGTCACCAAAGATGGGGTGACTGTCGCTAAGGAAGTAGAACTCGAAGACGCCCTAGAAAACATGGGTGCCCAAATGGTAAAAGAAGTTGCATCCAAAACAAATGATTTGGCTGGTGATGGGACAACAACTGCTACAATTCTGGCGCAAGCCATTGTGCATGAAGGTCTAAAAAACGTAGCTGCTGGTGCAAACCCAATGGATTTGAAACGCGGGATAGAAAAGGCCGTTGAAGCTATTGTAAAAAACCTTGATAAGCAAGCGGTTCAAGTGGGTGATTCATCTGAAAAAATAAAGCAGGTTGCGTCAATTTCAGCCAATAATGATGAAACGATAGGAACCCTTATCACAGAAGCTTTTGAAAAAGTTGGTAAGGAAGGTGTTATTACTGTTGAGGAAGCCAAAGGTACTGACACTTATGTAGATGTCGTGGAGGGAATGCAATTTGATCGTGGTTATTTGTCTCCCTATTTCGTAACCAATTCCGAGAAAATGGAAGCAGACCTCGAGAACCCATATATATTGTTGTTTGACAAAAAGATCTCTACGATGAAAGATCTTTTACCCGTCTTAGAACCCGTTTCACAAACTGGTAAACCACTTGTGGTTGTAGCGGAAGACGTGGACGGAGAAGCATTGGCTACACTTGTGGTCAATAAGCTAAGAGGGACACTCAAAATCGCTGCCGTTAAGGCACCGGGTTTTGGAGACCGTCGCAAAGCTATGCTAGAAGACATTGCCATACTTACTGGCGGTACCGTAATTTCTGAAGAACGTGGATTTACGCTAGAAAACACAACTATTGACATGCTTGGTACTGCAGAAAAAGTTACCATTGACAAAGACAACACAACCATCGTTAATGGAGCTGGAGATGCAGAAGCCATCAAAGCGCGAGTACACCAAATTAAAGCGCAAATCGAAACGACAACTTCTGACTACGACAAAGAAAAACTCCAAGAGCGATTGGCAAAATTGGCTGGTGGTGTTGCTGTTCTCTATGTCGGTGCTGCATCAGAAGTTGAAATGAAGGAAAAGAAAGATCGTGTTGATGATGCTCTACATGCAACTCGTGCTGCTGTGGAAGAAGGAATAGTCTCTGGTGGTGGCGTTGCTTTGCTCAATGCTCGTAGAGTCATTCAAAATATCAAAACTGAAAACCCAGATGAAGCAACTGGAAGTCAAATCGTTTACAGTGCTGTTGAAGCACCATTGCGCACAATCGTATCCAATGCTGGTGGCGAGGGATCAGTTGTTGTTTCTAAAGTAGAAGAAGGGAAAGCCAATTTTGGTTATGATGCCAAGTCGGAGGCTTATGTCGACATGCAAGATGCTGGGATAATCGATCCCAAAAAGGTAACTCGTGTGGCCTTGGAAAATGCAGCTTCTGTTGCTGGAATGGTCCTCACTACTGAGTGTGCCTTGGTAGATGTCAAAGATGACGCACCCCCTGCTGCTCCCCCAATGGGGGGTGGTATGCCGGGAATGATGTAACATCACACCATTAAAATCACTGCCCCAAATGGGGCAGTTTTTTTCTATGATATTTGATTCATTGCTTAATATAATCGATAGAAAACTCTGCTCGGGTGTAAGTAAAGCAGAAGGGTTGCAATTTATCTGTCAACTTCTCTTTAATCACGTTGAACACTACAACTGGGTGGGGTATTATTTACACAACCAAAAAAAAAAAGAATTGGTTCTTAATGCCTATGCTGGTGCACTGACAGAGCACACACACATTCCATTTGGAAAAGGGATCTGTGGTCAGGTTGCTCTAAGCAATGAAAATTTTATAGTTGATGACGTAAATGCACAAGACAACTATATCGCTTGTAGTTTGGATGTGAAATCCGAGATTGTGATTCCACTATTTGTCAACGAAAAAAACATTGGACAAATCGATATTGACTCAAATCACTTAGGTGCGTTTTCGGAAAAAGACTCCGCTTTTTTATGCGAAGTGAATCATCTTGTATCGGTTCATTTGTTTTAATCAATAATCTGAACCTATAATACGCCTAAAAATTGCTATTTTTGCAACCTATTTGTTGCAAATGCAAGATTCAATCCACGTTTCATCCGCACTGATTTCTGTTTTTGACAAGAAAGGTTTAGATCCCATTGTTGAAAAACTTGATCAAATTGGCATTACAATCTATTCCACGGGGGGGACTGCTGATTATATTGATTCCTTAGGGGTCGAGGCCATTCGCGTTGAGTCGATTACGGACTATCCATCAATCCTAGGTGGACGCGTAAAAACCCTTCACCCTAAAGTTTTTGGTGGTATTCTTCACCGAAGAAACAGTGCCAGCGATCAGCAAGAGCTATCCACTTATGATATCCCATCAATAGAGTTGGTGATTGTTGATTTATATCCTTTTGAAGAAACTGTAGCTAATGGTGGTACGGAGCAAGAAATTATAGAAAAAATTGATGTTGGTGGAATTGCCTTGATTCGAGCAGCAGCTAAAAATCACGCCGATGTGGTGTGTGTGGCTTCTAAATCAGAATACAAGTTGCTATATTCTTTATTGATCGATCAAAATGGAATATTTACTCAAGAGCAGCGCAAATATTTCGCAAAGCATTCATTTAACGTATCTTCTCATTATGACAGTGCCATTTTTAACTACTTTGACAATAGCTCGTCATCATTAAAGCTCAGCATTCAGAAGGGGCATCAGCTTCGCTATGGTGAAAATCCTCATCAGGAAGGATATTTCTTTGGCGATCTTGAACAATTGTTTGAAAAGCTCAACGGAAAAGAATTGTCCTATAACAACCTGCTTGATATAGATGCTGCTCTCAACTTAATGGAAGCACATGAAGAAACCGATCCAACCTTTGCCATTCTTAAGCATAACAATGCTTGTGGACTTGCGACCAGAAACACTCTCAGAGATGCCTATACTGCTGCGCTAGCTGGTGATCCAATCTCTGCCTTTGGAGGGATTTTGATTGCAAATCGACCCATTGATATCGAAACTGCTCGACAAATCCATGACTTGTTTTGTGAAGTCGTCATTGCGCCATCCTTTGATGAGAAAGCACTAACCTTACTCAAAAACAAGAAAAATAGAATTTTATTAGCTCAAAAAACAAATACACATACAGTTAAACTGGTTCGGAGCTGTCTCAATGGATATCTAGTCCAAGAAAAAGATCAAGTAATTGATCATGAACAAATCCTACAAACGGCAACAGCTACAAAACCTTCTGCAGAACAAGTGGAAGACATGTTATTTGCCTCTAACATCTGTAAAAACACAAAATCAAACACCATTGTATTGGCAAAGGGCTTACAATTGCTTGCGTCAGGGACGGGTCAAACATCTAGAGTTGATGCACTCAAACAAGCAATCAAAAAAGCAGAAACCTTTGGATTTCATCTAGATGGAGCAGTCATGGCAAGCGATGCGTTTTTTCCTTTTCCAGACTGTGTTGAGATTGCCCATAAATCAGGTATAAAAGCTGTCATTCAGCCAGGAGGATCAATTAAAGACCAAGAAAGTATAGATTATTGCAATGCCAAACAAATGGCCATGGTTATCACAGGGGTACGCCATTTTAAACATTAATTCGTATAATTACAGTATAATTTTAGCTCATTATGGGGTTTTTTGATTTCTTAACTGAAAATATTGCGATTGACTTAGGTACTGCAAATACCCTAATTATCCATAATGACAATGTGGTTGTTGATAGCCCATCGATAGTTGCTCGTGATCGTGTAACAAATAAAATCATTGCTGTTGGACATGAAGCTGCTTTGATGCAAGGGAAAACTCATGAGAATATCAAAACCATACGGCCTCTTAAAGATGGTGTTATTGCTGACTTCGACGCTTCCGAGCAGATGATCAGTATGTTTATCAAAAACATTCCAGCACTCAAAAAACGATTTTTTACTCCTGCTTTACGCATGGTAATCTGTATTCCATCGGGAATTACTGAGGTTGAAATGCGAGCTGTTCGCGAATCAGCGGAGCGTGTGAATGGAAAAGAAGTGTATTTAATTCACGAACCGATGGCTGCCGCCATAGGAATCGGCGTGAATATCATGCAACCCAAAGGGAATATGATTATCGATATCGGCGGAGGAACAACAGAAATTGCTGTGATTGCTCTCTCCGGGATTGTTTGTGATAAGTCTGTTAAAGTTGCCGGTGATGTGTTTACAAATGACATCATATACTACATGCGTACACAACACAATTTATATGTTGGGGAGCGTACCTCAGAAAGGGTAAAAATATTGATTGGCTCTGCACTAGAAGAATTGGAGAACCCACCAGAAGATATGACCGTTCAAGGAAGAGATTTGCTAACAGGTAAACCCAAAGAAACTGTGATTTCTTATCGGGAAATTGCAAAGGCACTTGACAAATCCATCATACGAATTGAGGACTCCGTTATGGAAACCCTTTCACAAACTCCTCCAGAACTTGCAGCAGATATCTATAACACAGGAGTTTATCTTGCTGGTGGTGGCTCCATGCTTCGTGGGCTAGACAAGCGGTTGTCCCAAAAAACTGATCTTCCAATTTTTATCGCTGAAGACCCATTGAGAGCAGTTGTTCGGGGAACTGGAATCGCGCTAAAAAATATTGATCAGTACAAAACAATCCTAGTTAAATAGCTGAACGATGCAGCAGCTCGTCAACGCCATTATTCGGTTTCGTAACGGATTGGTTTATATCCTGCTTATTTCATTGTGTATTTTCCTATTGCAACAGTCAAGTGCTTATCATCGTAGTTTGATTGCAAATGTTAGCATCTTTTTTGGTGCGCAATTCAGTGACCTTGTTAACTCTTTTACCAGTTACACTAATCTGAAAGAAACCAACAAACGCCTTCTTCAAGAAAATCAAATTCTGCTTAATCAAATCCTTTTTGAAGAAAAGCTCCCATCTGACACTTTAAGCTACAGCTCAATACCCCTACAAGTCATTCGAAATTCTATTATAAATAGCTATAATTACATTACTCTTAAAGGGGGTAAAAACAGTAGAGTTAAAAATGAGATGGGATTGGTGACTGCTCAAGGAATCGTAGGTGTTGTGCAATTTGTACAGCCTAGATATGCACAGGCAATTTCGATTTTAAATAAAGACTTGAAAATCAATGCAAAGCTGAAAAATAGCAATCATTTTGGAAGTTTAACCTGGACTGGAGATGAACCAAATGAAATGAAACTTTTTGATGTTCCAAAAACGGCTACTATCAAAATCGGTGATACAATTCAAACAGGTGGGATGTCAACGATTTTTCCGCCAAATCTTCCCATCGGATCAATTTCAAATTTTGTTGACGACCCTTCGAAAAGTTTTTATGATATTGAAATTTCTCTTTTTCAAGATATGAGCAATTTAGGGACAGTTTTTGCGATTGACCATCCACTAGCAGAAGAAGTTCAATCTGTTCAACAATCCGCTGATGAAAAGTAGATCATTTCCCTTTATTGCCTATTTTTTTTTGTTGCCCATTCTTCAAGTGATGGTGTTTAATCAATTTGATTTGGGGACACAATTGGTTCCACACGTTACACTCCTTTTCCTGGTCTTTTACCCGACTGATGCTGATCAGACCTTTTACCTTTTTGCTGCTTTTCTCTATGGCCTTTACTTAGATATCCTCCACTCAACAATGGGTCTCCAAGCAGCTGCATGTGTTACCGCAGCTTTTCTCAGACCTTTAATCATCACTTCTGTTTTTGGTAAGACACACGGGTATGTCAATGTCCGCTTACAACAGACACCCCTGCTTGCCTTATCTGCTTACTGTTTGAATATTGTCCTGATTCATCATCTAGTATATTATGTCTTTGGGGTATCGAGCTGGACGCAATGGCTTCGGATTATACAACAATTTATTTTTGGAAGTCTTTTTACATTGTTATTTTTAATTGCAATTATGTTTTTGATGCGAAAGAATAAACAATGAGGAAAAGCCTACTCTTAGTACTTGTTGTTAGCAGTGGGGTCATTTTTATAATTCGCCTATTTAGTTTACAAGTTTTAAGTTCTGATTACGAAAGTCAATCCCTTCAAAACTCTGTGTTGAAAGAGTATATCTATCCAGAGCGCGGATTTATTTATGATCGAAACGGAACACTGATTGTCGAAAATCAACCCACCTATGACCTTATGGTAATTCCGAGGCAGTTGCAGCAACTTGATACAATAGAGTTCTGTAATCTATTAAAGATAGATAAAAAAATACTAGTAGATAAAATCAATGAAGCTCGTGCATATTCCACAAGAAAATCGTCCGTATTTTTAGCACAATTATCTAAAAGTGATTATGCTGCCCTTCAAGAGAAACTTTGGAAATACCGTGGGTTTTATGTCCAAAAAAGAGCTGTTCGAAAATACAATACTTCCTCTGCCTCTAATATTCTGGGGTATATCAGTGAGGTCAATCGATTTGATCTCAGAAGAGACCCTTATTACCAATCTGGCGAATTGATCGGACGCCAAGGAATCGAAAAAACCTATGAAAAAACGTTAAGAGGCGTAAAAGGGGTTCGCTATTTACAGCGCGACAAATTTAATCGAGTGATTGGTCCATATCAAAAGGGCGACCTCGATACCCTTCCAACAAAAGCGCAAGATATTTACTTGACAATTGATATTTCTCTTCAGGAATATGGACAAAAACTTTTACAAAACAAAAGAGGTGGTATCGTTGCTATTGAGCCTGAAACAGGTGAGATTTTAGTCAACGTAAGTACGCCGACATACCCACCAGATTTATTGGTAGGTCGAAATCGATCTGAAAATTTCACGCTTTTAAAAAATGACACCATTAATCGTCCCCTTTTTGATCGTGGGCTGCAAGGTCAGTATCCGCCCGGGTCTCCATTTAAGCTCGTCAATGCGCTGATTGCACTTCAAGAGAATGTGATTACACCCCGATTCCGCGTGCAATGTAATGAGGGACACTATTACGGTCGAAATGACTTTATGAAATGCCATTGTAGCTACGGAACTAAAAATCGACTAAACAGCGGGATTTACAATTCTTGTAACACCTACTTTGCCAACGTTTATCGCCGAACCATTGATCGTTTGAACGATCCAAAGGTGGGGATGAGCATATGGAGCAATCACATTAAAAGTTTCGGAATGGGAAATTATCTAGGGTATGATCACCCCACCGGGCAAAAAGGGTTTATTCCAAATTCCGATTATTATGATTACTGGTATCCCAACCAACGTTGGGGAGCAACAACCTCACTATCCAATTCAATTGGGCAGGGTGAAGTGTTAACTACCCCAATTCAGTTGGCCAATATGGTTGCAACGATTGCAAATAGAGGATTTTTCTACAAACCTCATTTTGTAAAGAAACTACAACGAGATTCTATTGATGTGAAATACAGAAAACGAAACTACACAACCATAGACTCGATCCATTTTGAGCCAGTGGTAGAGGGCATGTCAAATGTTGTCAAATGGGGCACTGCTCGTATCGCTCGAATTCCAGGTGTTGAAGTCTGTGGAAAAACAGGGACAGTTGAAAATTTTGTGAGAATAGAAGGTGAAAAAGTACAGTTAACTGATCACTCCATGTTTGTTGCATTTGCCCCTAGAGAAAATCCAAAAATTGCCGTCGCTGTTTTTGTAGAGAATGGATATTGGGGTGGGCGTTGGGCTGCGCCAATCGCAAGTTTGGTCATTGACAAATATCTCACTGGTAATGTGAGAAGAACATTCCTAGAAAATAGAATGGTAAACGGAAGTTTAGTCGATGAGTATCAAAAGCCCTTGAGTGGTAAACCTTTTGAAATCAATGAATAACAAATTTATTTTAAAGTTTGATTGGTATACCTTTTTGGTGTATTTCTCTTTGGTGGCAATTGGGTTGATTAATATCTTCTCCATTGGGCATACACAAGAGCAAAGTATGCTGTCTTTAAATCACACATTTGGAAAGCAATTGTTCTTTGCTCTTCTAAGTATCGGTCTCATTTTCTTTCTTCAATTTCCAAAAGTGAAGGTTTATGAGCGGTATTCTAGTATTTTCTATTTGAGCATACTTGCTTTACTAATCGGTCTTTTTGTTTTCGGAAAAGAAGTCTCAGGGGCAAAATCATGGTATTCAATCGCTGGCTTTAGCTTTCAGCCAGCTGAATTTGCCAAAGTAATCACTGCCTTGGCACTGACCAAACACTTAAGTGAAATCAACACTGACTTAACAACACTGTCTGATCAAATCACGTCCTTCGTACTAATCTTCCTGCCAGCACTGATTATATTGCCACAACCAGATCCTGGCAGTACGGTGGTGTTCCTCAGTTTTATTTTGGTTTTACACATAGAAAAACTCCCCTCACAATATTTACTTTCATGTATTGGGCTTATTGTTTTATTTATTAAGACTCTTTTGATAGGCAACACCATCGCAACAGCTATCGTATTGGGTTTGGGTCTAGTATATATTATTGGACTGGGCAGAAAGAAACGCAGAAAACGGCTTCTGTTTACTCTTTTAACACTTGTTTTGGCCAGTGCATTTATCCAGTCCGTTGATTTTGTCTTTGAGAATGTATTTGAACAACGCCACCGTGATCGCTTCAACATTGTTTTGGGTCGTGAAGTGGACACCAAGGGGATTGGGTACAACATAAATCAATCTCAAATTGCAATCGGATCTGGAGGAGTACTTGGAAAGGGCTTTCTTGAAGGGACACAAACCAAAGGAAATTTTGTTCCTGAGCAACAGACGGATTATATTTTTACGACTGTCGGAGAAGAGTGGGGCTTTGTCGGTTCTTTTACTGTGGTTGTTCTATTTATGATTTTAATGCTTCGAATACTTCTGACCTCTAGGAGGCAAAAAAACAATTTCAGTAGAATTTACTGTTATTGCGTGGTCTGCCTTTTGTTTGCGCATTTTAGTATTAATTTGGGTATGGTTCTTGGTTTACTTCCCACCATAGGAATCCCGCTCCCATATTTGAGTTACGGTGGTTCGAATCTACTAGCATTTAGTCTATTGTTGGGCATTTATTTGAAACTCGATGCCAATCGAGTCAACGAATGGTAGTTAGCGTTTCACTGGGTCAAAACGGTCTCTCAAGCTATTGCCAATCATCATAAAAGAGCTCACTAAAAGCATAATTGCTAGCCCAGGGATCAATGCCAAATAAGGTTTTCCCATCACTAAAAATTGATAGTGATCCTTAATCATTGTGCCCCAGCTAGGTATCGGTGGCTGAACGCCAATTCCCAAAAAGCTTAATCCGCTTTCAATAAGAATTGCGGCGGCAAAGTTAGAGGCAGTGATGACCACCAAAGGGCCAAAAGCGTTTGGAAGGATATGCCCAAAAAGTGTACGGAAAGTCGAAAATCCAAGTACCTGGGTTGCAATTACATATTGACGATTTTTGATAGTCATCACTTGACCCCGAACAATACGAGCCACCTCTACCCACATTGTCAAACCAACAGCAATAAAAACTTGCCAAAATCCTTTCCCCAAAGCAACAGATATCGCAATCACAAGTAATAAAGTAGGAATTGACCAAGTGACATTGATAATCCACATCACAATCTTATCAACCACACCGCCATAAAATCCGCTTAAGCTGCCCAAAAAAATACCAACAATCAACGAAATGAATACCGAAATCAAGCCAATGGAAAGGGAAATCCGTGTTCCGACCAACAAACGGCTTAATACGTCTCTTCCAAACAAGTCGGTTCCCAACACAAAACTATGGTCTGCGATATGTTTATCAACGATTTCAGAAGCCGATGCAAGTCCGTTGAAAGCAGTCATCGGAAACCACTCCTGCTGACCAGGAGAGTCAAAATTGAAATGTTCAATCCAAATTCCATCTTGCTCAACTTGATAAGATGAAATCGGGTATTGATTTCCAGTACTGGGGTTGCCAAATAACAACGTGGACAGTCGGGAATGAACTTTATGTGTAGCCGTGGGCACTTGAAGCATCTTTACCTTAAACCCTGGCGACTGAGAATGTATGGAGAGATGCATTTGATTGGTATTTACCGACTTGTCGGGTGCAATGACATAGGCCAAAACAGATATGGTAACACAGATCAAAATAAAGCCAGTGGCTAGGTAACCCCACAGATCATATAAAAAAGCTCGGTTGGTTGTTTTTTGCAAACGTATTTTGTTTATTTTATGGCAAGGGGTTCTTGTTGATAGATTCCCACTTTGAGGTGATCCAAAATATTCACAGCTTCTTCTACATAGAAGTCTGCTGTCAAGTCTGAAAACCAGCGTTCCCTTTTTTCACGAAAGATGCTGTCCGCCGTAATCCTTTCTTGATCTGCAGGAGCAACCGTAAATTCCAAGCTATTGTTGTATTCCTGTACTGCATCAAATTGGTCTGCATAAGTCCGATCTGCTTCCAGTTCTGAAACATATTCTTTGTAATTCAAAGCGATGCTTTTATCGTTTTGACGTTGCTCGATCCACTTTGCATCTTGGTCAACAAGTTTAAAAATGGGATGATTGTTTACCCGATCCTGACTCTGTTTTATGACTTCGTTATAATTCAGATAGCCATGCCATTTAGTGTATATCAGAGGGGTGATTTGATCCCACGACATCGGGTTCTCCTCATCCCTTTCGCCAACATCGACATAACTATAACGATCTGGAGTGATCACATCGCTTTTGACCCCCTCAAGCTGGGTTGAACCCCCATTGATTCTATAAAACTTATCGGTTGTTATTTTTAAAGCTCCGAGGTTTCCATAGGTGCTGTTGGAAAGAAATCGATTGAGATCAACCACATTTTGCACAGTTCCCTTACCAAATGTTTGCTTACTCCCCAACACAATCGCACGTTTATAGTCCTGAAGAGCTGCTGCTAAAATTTCAGAAGCCGATGCGGATAACTCATTCACGAGAATTACCATGGGGCCATCCCAAAGCGTTTTGTCATCTCGGTCTCGCAATACCTCTGTTTTACTTACTGTAGATTTTACCTGTACAATTGGACCTTTATCGATAAATAAACCTGCAATATCGACCACCGTTTGCAATGATCCACCACCATTGTTTCTCAAATCAATGATGAGACCCTCAACGCCTGCCTCTTTAAGATTAATTAACTCCTGCTCGACATCATGTGCTGCGTTTCTTTCTTTGTAACTTTTAAAATCGACATAAAATTTTGGAAGATGGATAAGGCCATATCTTTGATCGAGTCGATTAATTACAGATGATCGTGCATACGACTCTTCCAAAACAACTAAATCTCGCTTTACAGGAATCGTTTCGATTGTACCATCGACTTTTTTGATTGTCAAGTGAACTGTAGAACCTTTTGGTCCTTTGATGAGCTTGATGGCATCGTCCAATCGCATGGATCGGATATCAACGGCATCTCCTTCATCTTGTCGAACCAACTGAATTTCATCTCCAACTTCCATAAGCTGATCACGCCATAGTGGGCCGCCAACGATAATATCAACCACCTTGATCGCCTGATCTCTTTTGGAAAGTCGCGCACCGATTCCCTCAAACTTTCCCGACATATTCATGTCAAAACGGTCTTTGTCATCAGGGTTAAAGTAGTTTGTGTGTGGATCAAACTGCAAAACGAAAGCGTTGAGGTAGATGTCAAACCAGTCTTTTCGCTCTAGATCATTCATCAAATCGAAATAGTCCTCCATGTTTTCGAGCGTTGTTATACGTGCTTCTTCTTCGAGAACCACCAATGATGGGGAAACATAATCCGCAGTATTTTCCTCCTCCTTTTTTTCTTCTTCTTGCACCTTATCATAAAGCACACTCAATGTCGATAGTTTGAGTTGCTTCCTCCACTTTTCAGCTCTGTTGGTTTGAGAAAGTGGGAATAGCTGTTCTTCATAATCCATATCAAACGATTCATTTTTCTCAAAGTCAAACGGGCGAGACAGCAAGGAACCATACAAACTTTCGACTTCATTCATACGAAGGATGAGTCTTTGATAAGTCAAGTCAAAGAATGTCAAATCTAAATCTCTTAACTGGTCGTCAATTTGGTACATATATTTGGCAAACTCTCTGTAATCGCTCTGTAAAAAATATCTTTTTTGGCCATCAATGCTTTCAAGATAGGTGTGAAAAATTTGTTCAGACATATCGTCATTGAGGGACTTCACATTAAAATGGCCACGCTGGATCACATGTGAAATTAGCTCGATCAGGAGTCGGTCTTTATCATTACTGACAAACTCTTTTTTTGATGGAATAGAAATCGCAGTGAGTAAATAAAAACCTACAGCAATCGCAAAAACAATATAGGAGGTATTCTTTTTCATTTCATTTTCTTGAGGGCTTACGAATATAAAGATAATTGTAATATGATGTAAATATCAAGGATATGAGTGGAAAAGGCAAATTGAAATCTGTATTTTTGTTTGTATAAATCGCAAACATGAGCAGCAAACCACTAATTCTTGTCACCAATGACGATGGAATAAGCGCCCCTGGGCTTCGTTCCCTTATTCACATGATGAATTCGATTGGAAAGGTGGTTGTGGTCGCTCCTGACAGTCCACAATCTGGTATGGGACATGCCATTACGATCAATAGCACCTTGCGGTGTACCCAAGTCAAACTCGACGATGGTCCACAACAAGAATATTCATGTTCTGGCACACCAGCAGACTGTGTAAAGCTCGGGGTTCATGAAATTCTAAAGCAAAAGCCAGACCTCTGCGTTTCTGGAATCAATCACGGATCTAATGCGGCGATCAATGTCATCTATTCTGGTACCATGAGTGCAGCTATCGAAGCTGGGATTGAAGGTATTCCGGCAATTGGGTTTTCATTACTGGATTATGCTTGGGATGCAGATTTTACCTCAATCAATCCCTATGTAGAAAAAATCACAAAATCGGCCTTACAAAACAAAATCCCTGACAGCACGGTTCTCAATGTCAATTTTCCCAAACGAAAAGAAGGCGAAATCAAAGGGATTAAAGTTTGTCGTCAAGCCAATGCCTATTGGATTGAGGAGTTCGATAAACGTCAAGACCCCATGGGAAAAGAATACTATTGGATGACTGGTGCATTCATCAACAATGACAAAGGGGAGGACACCGATATTTGGGCTCTCGAAAATGGATATGTTTCGGTCGTTCCTACACAATTTGACCTTACCGCACATCACCAAATTCAAAAACTAAACTCGTGGACTTTCTAAAGAAAATCAGTCCTGGATTATTGGGTTGGCTGACTGGGCTCGTCTTGCCGTTTGGCACTCTTTTTCTATTGATAGAATACTCTGTTGATGGCAATGCTTTGGACACTATCCCCATGTTGTATGCTTACGATGAGCTCGGTATTTGGATCACAATAGCAGTGCTACCAAATCTTTTTTTCTTTTGGTGGTGGATTCAAAAAAAGAATACGCGCGCAGCTCGATCTGTTCTTGGCGCTACCATTTTTTGGGCCTTTCTGAGTTTACTCTTAAAATTTGGTGCATGAAATACTACCTCATCGCTGGAGAAGCCTCTGGAGATTTGCATGGTGCCAATCTAATTGTTGCATTGAAACAAAAAGATGCAACATCCGAATTTCGAGCTTGGGGCGGGAACAAAATGCAAAATCAGGGGGCACAAATTGTAAAACACTACAAGTATCTCGCTTTTATGGGGTTTTGGGAGGTTGCCAAAAACTTGAGAACAATCCTTTCCAATATTGTCCTTTGTAAAAAAGATATTCTCGCATTCAAACCAGATGCTTTAATCCTTATCGACTACCCAGGTTTTAATATGCGTATCGCAAAATGGGCAACAGCTTTGGGAATTCCAGTTCACTATTATATCATGCCACAAGTTTGGGCTTGGAAAGAAAATCGCGTGCGAAAATTGGAAAAACACACCAATTACCGCTATGCCATACTGCCATTTGAAGTTGATTTTTTTAAACAAAAACACAAGCTTCCCATTGACTTTGTCGGGCATCCTCTTATTGACGAATTAGCAGCAATACCCAAGTCGGATGGCGCATCGCTTACAGCTGCTTTGGACTTGACAAAAAATGAAAAGATCATTGCCTTGTTACCGGGAAGTCGAAAACAAGAAATCAGTAAGATTTTGAGTGTAATGACAGCGATAATTGACTCTTTTCCGAACTATCGATTTGTGATCGCAGGAACGTCAAATATCGATCAATCCCTTTATCATCAACTTGCACCTGGTGTCGATATCGTTATGGATCAAACCTATGATTTGGTTCGTCTTGCTGATGCTGCCATCGTCACAAGTGGAACGGCCACCTTGGAAACAGCTCTGTTAAAAACCCCTCAAATCGTGTGTTATAAAACAAGTCCTTTGAGCTTTGCCATCGCCAAGCGAATTGTAAAACTCCCCTTTATTTCTCTGGTCAATTTGGTTGTGAACCGTTTGCTTGTGCGGGAGTTGATTCAAAGCGAATGTAACCAAACCGAGTTGAAAAATTCCCTTCCGGAAATCCTCTCCAAAAATGGTAGAAAAGCTATTTTGTCAGGATATGACGAACTCATTGAAAAACTCGGAGGCAAAGGAGCAAGTGAGAAAGTTGCCTCGCTCATTCACAAACGAACTCATGCGTAAGTCATTTGCCTTTATTGCTCTTGTTTTTCTGGCTACAAGCTGTGGAATGCTCAAGAGTAGTAAAAAAATGAAACCCCGTGATGGTGTTGTTTTTTACGCAAAGGAATATATGGGTATGCCCTACCGTTTAGGTGGAAACAATCACAGTGGAATTGATTGTTCAGGCCTGATTCACAATGCCTATAAAAAACAAGGGATTCGTGTCTCGAGAACCGTTGATCTGTTGCGAAAAGAAGGAAAACGAATCTCTAAAGACCGAGCTAAGTCAGGTGATATTCTTTTTTTCAGAACGACCAAAAAACGAAAGCTCACCCATGCTGGCATTGTCGTTGGGCGCAAAGGCGGAGAACCTCTGTTCATACATGCCTCCTCTTCAAGAGGGGTTATCATTTCTTCTTTACGTGAAGGCTATTGGAATAAGACTTATGCGCAAACACGACGGCTGATTAGATAATAATTTTGTTTTTTTAAAAATCAAGTTTAGAAACTCAGCCTTTAAATTTTGCTGTGAAATTTTTGTAATACGCAGCGAAGTCTTCTTGAGATTTCAAATTCATGTAGTCACCGGAAGCAAATAACTTGAGGTAAAACTCCATTTGCTGAACATTGTGATAGCCAACTATCGGTGCAAGGTAATTGGCATTTTCATCAAAAAAAGCAACTGTAGGATATCCAGTAATACCTAGATATGCCGTAAACTGATGACGAGCATTTCTCCCTTTTTTATTAGGGTCGTATTGGGGATTTTTAAATTGGTTGCCATTGTAATTGACTAACTCTTTGCCTTCAGCATTAAATTTCACAGGGTAATAATTTGCATTGATAAAAGCACTAACTTCGGGGTTTTCAAAAGTATTTTTATCAAGTAGCTTACATGGTCCGCACCAAGTAGTGTATACGTCAACAATAATTTTTTTAGGGTTTGACTTCTGAGCTGCCAATGCATCGTTAATTGTCATCCAATTGACTTGGGCTGAACTAATTGAGCATCCTATAAAAAATAGAATTAGACTACGTAATCCCATGCATTTTTCGAATTAGGGTTTTATTGAGAATGAGCATCAGTAAACCTGCACACACAGGGATTGCTGTAAAGATTAGAAAAAAGTTAGATAAGCCATATGATTCAGAAATTGAATCGATATAACTCCCTGTCCATCCACCAAGAAAATTAGCTACAGCACTGCAAACAAACCAGAACCCAAACATTAAGCCAATCAATCGTTTTGGTGCTAACTTACTCACATAGGATAACCCAACAGGTGAAATACAAAGCTCACCTAGCGTATGGAACAGATATGCCATAATCAACCAAGCAATACTCACACTTGCTGTGTTTGCACCGATTGGAATTCCTGCTGAGCCATAGGACAAAAAGGCAAACCCCAAGCCTAGTAAAATTAAACCAATTGAAAATTTAATAGGTCCACTTGGATTGAGGGATGATGCCCATATTATGGAAAAAACAGGTGCAAAAATAACAATGAATAAGGAGTTGAGAACGGAAAACCATGAAGCCGGGATTTCAGCAACATCAGATGCAAACTCGCGTTTTAACATCCAGATCACAATTCCCCAAATGATTGCAAAACTCAATCCCAAAAAGAAATTTGAAAGAAGGTATTTTCCAAGCATATTACGAAACAACTCATATAAGACATAAGTCAGAATTAACATGGGAACCAAGGTGATAATGGAATTAACAATTTTGAATGTTTGAGATGCAGTACCTACCAAATTTCGTTCGGTATAGTCATTGGCAAAAATGGTCATCGACCCTCCTGCCTGTTCAAATGCCCACCAAAAGAAAATGGTGAACAGTGAAAAGATAATCACCACATATAAACGGTCATTTTCAACTTTTTTCGAAACGTTTTCTTGAACTTCATACTGAGAAGTATCGGCCGCTTCCAGTTTTTTTGGAGACAAGCCAATCTGTCCAAATATTTTTTGAGCAAACCAAAACTGTAACATGCCAAAAAACATAAAAATACCAGCAAGGCCAAATCCCAAATGCCAACCTACTTTTTCTCCTATGTATCCACAAAGGAGAATTCCCAAAAAAGCACCTGCATTAATCCCCATGTAAAAAATTGTATAACCACCGTCTTTACGGATATCGCCGTCTTTATACAATTGCCCAACAATCGAAGAAATATTAGGTTTAAAAAATCCATTTCCAATCACCAAACAACTCAACCCGATGAAGAAAAATGTGGACGAAAAAGTTTCCAAAGCCATAGAAGCGTGACCAAGAGTCATTATTAGTGCTCCCAGTACGGTTGCGTTTCTGTAACCCAAAAACTTATCGGCAAGGAGGCCTCCAAATATGGGAGTCAAATACACCAATCCCGTGTACCATGCATACAAAGTCAAAGCATCTTCACGCTCCCAAGCCCAACCCTCATTGAGGATGGATGAGGTAAGGAAAAGCACCAAAATGGCACGCATGCCATAGTAGCTAAATCTTTCCCACATTTCTGTAAAAAACAAAACAAATAAGCCGACAGGGTGTCCAGCAATAGTTCGTTGATTTAGGAGTGATCCTCCGAATTGGTTTACCATTTTTTGGTTTTTTTAAATTGAGAAATGCTAATATATGATTTTTCAATAATTCAGATTACTAATCAATAACGCTTATCTTTGCACTATGGCAAATAATCGATTAAAAAATGGATTGGTTTCGGGCTTTTCCAAAAAATCAAAACAAGAAAAAATTGAGTGGATTGCCCAAACTTGCTTTACCAATTCCAAACAAGCCAAAAGTATTTTAAAGTCGTATTGGAATACAGACGATAAACTACAACGTTTACATGATGAGTTTATCGAAAATGCAGTGACAAACTTTTACTTGCCAATGGCAGTTGCACCAAACTTTGTCATCAATGGACAAACACTAGTACTACCAATGGTCACTGAGGAAAGTTCGGTCGTTGCAGCCTCTGCTAATGCAGCCAAGTTCTGGTCAACTCGAGGGGGGTTTTACTCTAAAATTATCGGTACGGAGAAGACAGGTCAGGTACACTTTCTGTTTACGGGATCGCATCAAAGTCTAGCTTTATTTTTTACTGATGTTAAGCCAAAACTTCTAGAACAAACCGATTCGATTACAAAAAACATGCGCAAACGTGGGGGTGGTATTGTGGACATTGAATTGATTAACAGTAGCGAAAAACTAAACGATTATTATCAATTACACGTGCGCTTTGAGACTGCAGATGCGATGGGTGCCAATTTTATCAATTCCTGCCTAGAGCAGATTGCTAAAACACTGAAAGACCAAGCCGCTAGCTATTCTAAATTTTCTGAAGATGAAAAACAACTGGATGTGGTGATGAGCATATTGTCCAACTACGTGCCTGGAAGTCGAGTCAAAGCTTGGGTGAGTTGCCCCATTACGGATTTGGGAGATGATGGCGAGATACTGACTAAAAAGTTTATACAAGCGGTTAATATCGCACACCACAATCACTACAGAGCAGTCACGCATAACAAAGGCATTATGAATGGAATTGATGCCTTGGCAACAGCTACTGGAAATGATTTTAGGGCCATTGAAGCGGGGATTCATGCCTATGCTGCTGCGGATGGAAAATACAGGGGGCTTTCTAAAGCAGGGGTTAAAGACAACAAGTTTTGGTTTTCTCTTGAAGTACCCTTGGCCGTTGGTACAGTTGGAGGCCTAACCAAGCTTCACCCGATGGTAAAATGGTCGCACGATATGTTACAAAATCCAAATGCAGAAGGACTTATGCAAATCATGGCAGTGAGTGGATTGGCACAAAACTTTGCCGCGCTGCGTTCTTTAGTTACAACTGGAATTCAGAAGGGGCATATGAAAATGCATTTGCTCAATATTCTAAATCAAATGAGTGCGACAGATACTGAAAAACAGGCAATGGTTGAACATTTTAGAACCAATGTTGTTAGCTTTAACACTGTTAAACAAGCACTTTCAGCATGGCGAAAAAAATAAGTTTTTTTAGTTCAGGAAAACTCCTAATTACCAGTGAATATGCAGTAATTGACGGTGCCTGTGCGCTTGCCTTACCAACCAAACTAGGGCAAAGAATGACTGTAATTGATAAAGAAGACCCAGGTATACACTGGATTGCAAAGGATGTGGATGGACACATATGGTTTGAAGACCATTTTCATATCCACAATTTGCAGCCAACTACACAAACGAACGAAACCAGATCTCGATTAATACAAATTTTGCTCATCGCTCGTGATTTCAACCCAAAATTTTTAGCAGAATCCACGGGATTTGTAGTTGAAATGCGACTTGATTTTTCCAGACAATGGGGATTGGGAAGTTCATCGACATTAGTCAATAATGTAGCACAGTGGGCCAATGTAAATCCATTTTATATTCAACAAAAGGTTTTTGGAGGAAGTGGTTACGACATCGCTTGTGCTCAAAAATACAATCCGATTACCTATCAACTTATTAATCAACAGCCAATTGTACTAGACGTTGCTTTTTCGCCTACATTTCATGAGCATTTGTTCTTTGTGTATATAAACCAAAAACAAAACAGTCGTACTTCAATCAGAAACCATTATCACGGAGTAAATAATGATGTACGAAGTACCTTAAATAACTTGACAAAGCGATTTGTAAACACTAAAAATATAAATGAGTTCCAAAACCTGATGCTAACACATGAAAGCATCATATCTAAATTGATTGGCATCTCCCCTGTTCAACAGACTACGTTTTCAGACTACGAGGGAGTTGTGAAGAGCTTGGGGGCATGGGGAGGCGATTTTGTCCTTGCCTGTGGCCCAAAAACAAGTAAAACTTATTTTAAAGCAAAAGGATATGCAGTTTGTATTCCGTTCTCCGAAATTATTTCTCAAGTGGCCTAATTTCTTAAAGTATTATAAAATATAACACAGGTAACAATTAAAAACACAAAAATTAAAGCTCGTTGAAACATTATTTTAAAACTTGGCACGATAAATGTAAGTCATTTAAAGTCTTAATAATTTTTGTTAGTTATTGTTTTTACGCCTGCACTACTTAACCCTTAAGTGCAGGCGTTTTTTTATAATCTTTGGCTATATTTATAGAAGAATTAAAGTAATGAATTTCTTTATATATGGAATATAATCGCTATCTCTTTATAGAGCTATTAGAACAGCAAAACATAAATGTTGAGCTTGTTTGGTGGGTTGACTTTTTGGTCATCACTTCTTTCTTAATAAGCATCTCCTTTTTGTTGGCAGTTCTATCAAAGTTAGCTATCAGTAGCTTTTTAAAAAAACTATCAAAGCGGACAAAAACACATCTAGATGACTATCTGCTGTATTCTCAATTCCCGCTTTATTTCTCGAGAATTGTGCCCTACTTTTTTCTATTATCGGTTGTGCCATTTTGGATAATTGATAGTCCTTACGCGACCTCGATTGTTATTACCTTACTCAACATTTATGGAGTCATTGTGACGATTTGGATTTTTCGAAGTATACTTCAAACAATACGTGCTTTTTTACTGACTCTAGATTCATTTAAGGATAAGCCCATCGATAGTTATATACAAGTCCTTATGTTGCTTATTTGGACAATCGGTATTATCGTGATATTTTCCATAATCACTGGAAAAGAAGTCGGATATTTCTTAACAGCAATGGGTGCAATATCTGCTGTGCTTTTATTGGTTTTTAAAGACACTATTTTGGGCTTTGTTGCCAGTATTCAGATTGCAGCAAATGATTTGGTGCGTATCGGTGACTGGGTAACCATGGAAAAGTATGGGGCTGACGGGGATGTAATCGAGATCAATCTGTCAACCGTTAAAATTCAAAACTTTGACAAAACCATCACTACAATTCCAACCTATAGTCTGATTTCTGATTCCTTTAAAAATTGGCGCGGTATGGCAGAGTCTGCAGGGAGACGAATCAAACGTTCGATTCTAATCAGTTCTCAAAGCATTCACTTTTTGGGAAGCGATGAATTGGAAAAATTACATCGAATTGAACGAATTTCGACCTATCTATCAGAGCGAAATTCTGAAATCGATAAAGAAAATCAAGCGTCTAATAGCGATAAGTCACTTGCCATTAATGGCCGAAATCTGACCAATTTGGGGGTTTACCGACAGTATGTTGAGAATTATTTAAAAACACACCCTAGAATCAGTGACCAACTTACTGTCATGTGCCGCCAACTGCCCTCCAACCAATTTGGCGCAACGCCTTTAGAGGTTTATGCCTTTAGTATTGAAAAGGAGTGGAAAACATATGAGCACCTGACTGCGGATATTTTTGATCATTTACTGGCCGCACTACATGATTTCAATTTAGAAAGTTTTGAAATCAATAATGTAAGTTGTGACTAAGGAATTCTTTTTTTTCAAGGAACCTATTATACTCCGCCAAATCCTTTTGTATGGGCTGGATTAGGAATTGCTCTAATATCATTCATTGAATGATAAAAGTGAGTTGAAAATGACCAATTCTTAACTGCGTTGGCACAACCTAAAATTTGGAATATAATTGAAACTGATGCGAAATTAATCAACTGAATTAGTTCGCTACATATTATCCGTACTAAGACGCTTGTAGTTTCCTCTTCGATTTCTAGAAAATCGGTTAAAATCCATTGTAACTCCAATTTGAAATATAGAAGGAGGGTTAAAGTTTGTTTGAGAACTCGGGAAGGTATATGTTAAATCCACACGATAATTTTCTGATGAAAACCCAGATATCAACCCAAATTCTAGAGAATTGTTTTCTTGATACTTCGCAAGAGATTGTAATAACCCCAATGTAAATCCATCCATTTGCAGTTCTTGAGAAGAGTAGATTCTCAAGGTTTCTCCAGCTTGTTGTACATACAGATACATCATCATATATGAGTAATCTGGAAGAAAACTTCTCCCGTATTGGTTGACATTAAACTCAAGTGCAGCTTGAAGAGAAAATGCAATTTCTTTTTCAATATCTGACTCGTTGTTGAAAGAAACGTTAGGAGTGTTGATATGGTCTAAGCTCAATCCAATCAAAAACCTTTCGTTGTAAACCAAAGCCGAAGCACCAATGTCGAAATAATTGGTTGATGGTGAAAAATCTGCCAAAGGATCTCTGGAAACCCCAGAAATTGTTCCAAGCGTCATATCGATTTGATCTTGAAATATCAACGAACTTCTGTCAATATCCTGCGAACCAATACCCAAGGTTAACGCACCCAGGATAAATGTGTCAAAATTGACCGGGATTTTATAAATATAGCTTAAATCGATTTGGTTTTCTGATAAGCCAAGATTTGTCAAGCTAAATGAGTTCACATCAAGACCAATACTGAAGTTCATTTCCTCAAAAGCAAAATTTCCGTATAAATACTTATTATCAATATAAGAAGTTCCATCTCCAAAATCAAAACGACCGTAATTTACACCTGCCTTTGAAACCATATTGACACCGTGATAACTCGGGTTTATAAATTGCATATTACGAGATGTTGTAATAAAGCCTTCTTGAGCATATCCAAATGAAAATGCTGACAATACAAATAAAATGATATGTTTAACTATAAACCTTTTCATTCAATTAAAAATATTGTTCCTGTTTTTGTTACGACTTCATCATTTATGCGCACTCCGATTATTTTATATACATAGAAATTAGATGCTGGATCAGAATTTGTGCCGTCCCACCCTTTAATTTCAATCGTTCCGTCTGCTGATAAATTGGCTTCAGAAACAGACTCTTGGTAAACCAATATTCCTTGCTTATTGTAAATGAAGAAATCAACAGCTTTTAAGCCAGTAAATACTGGCCCAATGATCTCATTGATGTTGTCTCCGTTAGGGCTAAATGCATTTGGCATCAAAATGGTGTAACCCTTACCAACTACAATTTCCTGTGCTGTTGTTGTAAAGCAACCAGATGCATTATAAACGTAAACAGTTACCGTATATGTGCCATCAGCAAAATATTGGTGTGATACTCTTTCACCTGTAGCAACTGGAGAAGCATCCCCAAAGTCCCATTCAACATTAAAATAGCTGGTGTTATTCGCAAGTGTAAACAGAACATTACTTCTTTCGCTGATTGTGCCGTATTTCTCAAGTTCAGGGCTTGTGTAATTAATGATTGGTGTCAATACAGAAGTGTCTAAAAGATCTTGAGCGACAACAACCCCACAGCCATTTGCATTTCTGATTTCAAATGAAGCTTCGCTAACTGGTGCAGTTATTAAAACTCGATGTGTATTAATTCCAAACTCTGCAGCAATTATAGATATATCTGCACTTGGAATTCGAACACCATCATAATAGAAGTATACTTCGCCAGCACTTTGATTAACATCAATATCGATATATCCCCCTGTCAATGTACAGTAAGCTTCATCAACTCGAACAGATCCATACAAAATTTGATCTTTAGGCAATTCAAAAATTTGATCTGTAATACATACATCTGGATCATTTCGTAAATCATCGATATTTAGTGATTCAATATCTGCTAAATCTGGTCCCTCAACAACTGTCAATCGATATAGACCAGCTGAGAGGTTATCAGCGTATGTTGTTCCTTTTAAACGATCTATTTTCTGCCAAGATCCTGATGAACATGATGCCGTACCACCACTTACAACTACAGATGAAATGTTTGGCGTAATTGCATCTAAATCATGGTCTAGATTTGCATCGGAGGAAACCGAGTTCGGTACCGCACAAATCTGGTATACTCCATTGGCAGAAAAATCAGAAATACTTTGTTTGTTATCAGTGATAAATGTTCCATCACAACTTTGATAAGATACTATACTGTATGAGAAGTTACCGCCATTAGCCTCATCGACAACTCCGTCTCCATTAGTATCTGACTTATTTAGATCAATCACACCATCGTTATCAATATCAGCATCTTCAATATCAAAGATTCCATCGTTGTCTGTGTCTCGAAGTTTGATTGTATACGTCACACAATTATCATCTTCCTCAAGAACTTCCCATATATAATTTTTATAGTAAAAGGAGTTACCACCAGTTATTGATACCGATATCAATCCGTCATCAGCACCTGTACAGGATACAGGTGATATGGTATTGACGGAAATTTCTGTTGGGTTTGGTTGTATGACTGTAAATGATTCTGTTACAGGACAATCCGCATTTCCTTGTGGGAATACACTAACTGTATAATTACCAGGTTTTAAGTTCTTTATATGGTTTGATTGTGTAGTATTCGCGTAATTATTAGGGCCACTCCATGAATAGATATAACTCAGACCAGAAGCATTACTTGACAAGTTCACTTTGATTTCACCATCACTGTTACCAAAACATGATATATTTTTAACAAGCGACTCATCAGTTCCGTTAGATGGATCATTCATATCTAAAACAACTCTAGTTGGGTTGATTGAATAATCAGGAACTATCGTGAGTTGAACAGTAACAGCTGTCGAACTACAACCATTTGTGTTCGTGCCGATCACATCAAAGGTGTATGGTCCACCAACAGAAACACTACCATAGATTCGAAGAACATCAGTACCTACAACTTCCGAGCTTAGACCACTAGGTAAATTATTAGCTGAAGGGACACTGCTGTTTTTAAATCTTATTCTAATATCTGAAATGTTTGAGTTTACACAAACCGTTTGGTCAATTGTGTTTGTTGAACTGAGTAATGTAAGTTCAGCATTTGCTTTTAATGTAATTTCACCAGTAAGTTCAGGGCTTTCACAGCCTTGGTCATTGAGCGCACGTACTGTGAAGTTGTATGAAGTGTCAATTTCAACATTTTGAGTTGGGGTGCCAGAAATTGTCATGATACGTGTCGTAGGATTATATGTTCCTGTAATCCCTGACGGTAGTCCAGATGGAACGGCATCTACAGTGCCGCCACCAAAAGTATATGTAATCGGATTAATGGATTCCCCCTCACAAATAAACTGATTTGTTGTTGATGATGGAGTTGATAAAGTAATTTCTGCGTCTGGATTAATTGTAATCTGACCTTCAAGCGAAGCAGATTCACAGATGTTTCCTAGTGTTTCCACAGTGAAATCATAATCAGTTTGTGATGTAATATTTTCTGATGCAGATCCAGAAATCGTAATAACATTACCAGTAACTGTCCAGCCTATTCCGGGTGGTAAACCAAGAACACGTGCAGAGTTTGCCCCTCCTCCAAACTCATAGACAATATCTTGTGAAAGTTCAAGACCTTCGCACAAACTTTGATTGGTTGAGATAGAACCTGAAATAAGTTTTAAATCATGTCCATTTAGAACGGAAATTGAGCCTGTCATTTCTGATGAAACACAGTTGTTTGATAAATTAACAGCTCTTATTGTGTAATTATAAACTTCATCCTCAACAAGTCCTGTTGGCGTTCCCTCAATCGTAAACTGACCAGTAATTGAATCAAATTGACCATAGATTCCATTGGGTTGTGAGTCCCAAGTCAAATCAACATTTTCAGCACCGTCAATGGTGTTATAAACAATACCAATAATGGCTTCATCTTCACAAACGGATTGGGTATTCAATCCACTTATCAGCTGAATCATTGGATTGGGCACAAGACTAATCACTCCCGATTCTGTTATGGATGCACACGATGGACCTATAGTTTCAACAGTGTATGTGTAGTCATTAGTTGATGTCGCACTTACATTGACAGTAGGAGTACCCGAAATAATTAAGCGATTATCTGTATTCGACCAATTCAAACCTGGGGGTAGACCCAAAACACGAGCAGCAATTGCACCCCCTCCAAATTCATAAGAAATTGGGAATGGCAACTCTTCACCCTCACAGAACATCTGATTTACAGAAGATGACCCTGAAAGCAATTGTAAAGTATGTCCATTGAGAACGGTAATGCTTCCTGTAAAGGACTCAGATTCACAACCATCTATAGAATTTAAAGCTTTTACACTGTAGTTATATGTTGTATCCTCATTTATTCCAGAAGGCGTACCTGAAATAGTGAACTGACCTGTTGTTGCATTAAATTGCCCAAGAATACCAGGGGGCTGAACATCCCAGGAAATAATTGCATTATTGGCGCCTTGTGCAGCATCAATAACAATATCTGTTATGGCTTCACCTTCACATATTGTTTGGGTATTTGAGCCATTATTAATAAGAAGAATTGGTACTGGAGATATGGAAATTAAACCTATGAATTCTTTTGCTGGTGTACAACCACTATTTGTTGTTGTAATTGTGTACTGAAGTTCAGATAAAGCGGTTATGTTATTTGAAGGAATACCAGAAATTGTTAGTATACCATCAGCATTACTAACAAGAAGTCCAGATGGTGTTGTTGCAGATGGTGCACCATCAACAAGCCAAGCTAGTGATACACCAACAGCACCACCAGAATAATCATAACGAATAAGGTCAATTGGATCACCTTCGCAAACAGACTGTGAAATATCAGACATAGGAGTAAGTACATCTTCACGACTGATAGTTAAAACACCACTGATGGATGCTGTACAGCCGCCTGAAGAGCCACTTGCTGTAACTGTGTAATTATAATTATCATTTGGATTACTACCATCAAGTGTTCCGGAAATCGTCAGTGTATTGAGTGCTGAATCATAAAAATAGCTAACGCCAACCGGTAAACCAATTATACCAGGGCTGGATGCGCCATCAAGCAAATTAATAACAATATCATCAATACTTTCTCCCTCACATTTAATTTGACTTAAAGATCCGAGAGTTGTAGCCGCTAATTCTATTCGTGGTCCAGGGTTAACTACTATCGTACCATTTACACTTCCACTACCGCATAATCCACCAGATGTCAGAATACTGTAACTATACGTTGTAGTCGCGGTAATATTTTCTGAAACGTTCCCTCCGATTACAAACTGACCAGCATTTATGTTAGAACTAATTCCTGGTGGATTTGATGGTATTGATATTCCATCTTTTGTCCAAGTCAGAGTGATTCCAGAAACAGCATTCCCAACACTATACTCAATAGGTGTTATTGGATTTCCTTCACATATCGATTGGCTTTCGGCGCCAGGGTTTACAGAAACTAAACTCGACAAGGCATTTACTGTAATTGACCCTGTAGTTGGTGCTCCAACACAGCCTGTAACCGAATTAACAGGGATGATTTGATATGTATAAACGCTAGTGGCAGATTGTGCATCTGGTGTTCCAGTTATTGTATATACTCCAGACGAAAGAATTTGAGTTAGGCCATTTGGAATATTCTGGCTTGTCCATTGGAACTGTACATTATCTGCACCATTTTGTAGTGTATATTCGATGTCTGCAATTGAGTTGCCCTCACAGAAAGTTTGATCATTTGTCGCTGGATTTTGAATTGCTACCGATGGACTAGCAGATAAGGTAATTGACCCTGTTTTAGTAACATTTAAAGTTGTGCATCCAGCTACTGAGGCTGTTAGCTCATAAGAATAAACCGTGTCAGAAGCTAGAGATTCATTAGCAATACCAGCAATTGTGAAGGAGTTTGCAGTTATTGTAGTTGTAATACCTTGTGGAGCTGGTTCAGGATTCCCTCCAACAGACCACAAAATAGATATTTGACTATCATCTGTTCCACCAGCAAAAGCATATTCGATTGGGTCTAATGTGTCAGTGAAACACAATACCTGATTGGTATCATTGGATGATGTCAAAATAAGTTCTGGGTCTGCTTGAATTTCAATTGGTAGTGTCAGGAATTGTAATTGACCTGGACAATTATTAGATGCCAAAACAGTTATCTCAGCATTTTCGTTCTGACTGAAATTATCAAATGTGACAAGGATTGTAGATGTTCCATCGCCTGAAACAATTGTTGCGCCTGTTGGCAAACTCCATTGATAATCGACAGCTCCTGTTAACCCAGTTACAGAGTAAGTAGCAGAGGTGCCTTCACATGCAATGTTGTTACCAGTAATTGATCCTGTGCCTACCAGGTCTTCAGAAATATAAATTACTTTTATAAAAGGTTGAGGTGGTGTACAACTGAAGCTACCCGTATTTGACGGAACAATATTTAAGCCTAAGCGAACTCCATTTGGATTAGTTTTATCTAATATGCTAGGTACATACTCGGGCGTTAGGGAATTTGGATTGAGAAGCTGTCCTGCTCCGTCCAAAATAGTCCAAGAGAATGAAGAATAACTATCAGGGTTGCTATTGATAACAGCATCTTGTACAATATAACTCTCGGGATAACAAACACTATCAACATCTCCAGCATAGGCGTCTATAGCCTCAGAGAAGAAAATTGTCATCGTATCCTGAATACTGTTTGTACAATTTCCAGAACCTGCACCACGAAGAATTAAAGTAACATAACCACGATCATAATCCTCTTGCAGCGGTTCATATGATGTATTAACTGTCGTCGGGTCAACAAAGCCAACTTGACTACCGCCAAGTGTTGTCCAAGTAACCACTGGATTTGTTTTATTGGTTGCAGCATCAGATATTGTATAAAAGGCTTCATCAGTACAAATCGTGACATCGTCTCCCGCAAATACACTAATACTTGGCTCGACAAGAAGTTGAATAGACTCGGTTTGACCAGGACAAAAATCATTTCCAGAAGCAGTAATCGTCAAAGTAATCGGAGTAATATATCCATTTTGCTCATCAAGTGGACCAGGTGTGTAAATTGGATTAACAAGGGTTGGATTATTAAAGAATCCATCTCCTGAAGTGGACCATATATAATCAGTTGTTCCGAATACCTGTGCCCCGAATACTTGGAAATCCTGGCCTTCACATATAGTACCTCCAGTACCTGCATTAACGATGATTTCTGGTGCAAAATTGATATTGACTTCTTTAGTCTCAATAAATCCACAATTCCCTTCCCCAAAGGCAGTCAGTAATAAAGTTACGCCTGTAGTGTAGTCATTACCCGCAGGAATATATGTAGGATTAACCTCGGTATTTGAGTTTAACCACGAACCTTGACCCGTTAGTATAGACCATTCTACGTTAGGTGATCCGGATGAGTTATCGACATTAAGTAAACTTAAACCTGTAATTGGAATAGTAGACTCACTATCACAAAAAGTGAAGTTATCCTGCGTTGTTATAATAACTATATTTTCTGTAAGTGTCAAAGTCATCGAATCAGATGCCTGACTACAAACGCCTTCATTGAAACCAGTTAGTGTAAGGACTACAGAACCTAAAGAAAAATCAAGTGTACTTGGAATATACTGTGCGCTTAAACTAGAAGCATCATCAAATGTACCTGTTCCTGATGTGGTCCACATTATTGAAGTTGTCTGGCTTGTAGATGCTGTCGATAAAGAAATTGCTGAGGTGCCTTCGCATATTTCAAGGTCAAGACCAGCATCAACAATTGGCGCTGGCGAGAAGATAACATCAATTGAATCTGTAGCAAGTTGATCGCTACAAGCTCTAAATTCTTCACCACTTAGAGAAACAGTGAGAGTTACCCCGTTGGCAAGATCATTAGGACCAGGAATATATTCAGGATTGAGTGCTGTGTCGTCAGTGAAATATCCGTCTGCCCCTGAACTTGTAACCCATTGAACTGTATTAGGGTCGTAATGTAAAGCAGTTACATTACTTAAAATTAGAGGCTGTGTTTCACAATGCTCTAAAGTTGTTTCTGAAATAACTACACTAGGTTGTTTGTCAATTATCAATTCTAATTCATCAAATGAGTCTGCACAGTCACTGTTGCCAGTGGCTGTCAATCGAAGTCTAACAACTCCATTGACAACATCAGCCTCAGATGGTGTATAAACTGGTTGTAGGGTTTGCTCTGTTGGGGAGAAGGTTCCGGACCCAGAGGTTGTCCAGGTGAATGACGTAAAGTTCGTTGCACTTGCTTGATCCAATGTATAGGTATCACCTTCACAAATCGAAGCATTCACAGGGCCTGCATCTACCTGAGGCGCATCTTCAAAATAGATAGTAACAAGATCTGAATAAGCTGGACTACAAGGTGCGACTGCATTGGCGGTCAAAATGAGGCTGACAAAACCTTGCCCAATTTCCTCTATACTTGGGTAATAGGTGGTCGAAAGATTTGAAGAGACATTCGCGCCAGTTGTCGGGTGGTCAAACAAACCATTCCCGCCAGACCATTGAATGCTATCAACATCGCCTCCTACTACTCCGTTTAAGAGGATTGGACCAGCACAAGTAGTGTAGCTCTCACCTGCTTCAGCAGTAGGCTTTTCAATAATCGTCAATGTAACCGTATCTGTTAAAGTATTAACACATGGGGAAATTTCATCTGCAGTGACTGTAAACATAATTGTTCCTGTTTCACCATCCGCTGGGGTGTAGGTTGGGGTGAGTGAACCTTGGCCATTTGTGATTGTTCCAAGTCCGTTGTGAGTCCAGATGATATTTTGAACATCTGATGCAGAAGCCCCATTTGCAAATATATGTGTTGTTGAATCCTCACAAATAGTCATATTAGGTCCAGCATCCAGTTCACCTGCGGGGTTTATATTTAGCGTAACAAACTCTTCCGCTGAGGTTGTCGCACAACCATTAGCCCCAAAGACTTTAACTTTAAGTATCACAGGCCCTAAAGCAGCAACATCAGCTGGATTGGTGGTATAGATTGGTTCGATTTGATTCTCAAAAGCTAGCGATCCTTGACCATCTACAATTGACCATTCAACCACACCGGCGTTGTCAACTGTTGTGCCTGTTACAGTAAATGACCCTTCACAAATGTCAAAGCTTTCGATGACGCTCACGGTTGGTGCGGATGTAATTTGAATCACAACATCATCGCTAATTGGTTCTGAACAAGGGTCAATCGGATCAAGGGTTAAACGCAAGGTAACAGTACCATCAACAATATCTTGTTGACCAGGTGTATAAACTGGCTCTAAGATGTTACTATTTACATTTCCACCAAAAGCACCATCGCCTGAAACAATTGTCCACTCAGGATTTATACCATTAGTATAGCTTGGAGATGAATTGATAAGATCATAGGAATCACCTTCACAAATTGAGGCATCTGTACCAGCGTCCACAATTGGTTGTGGAGCAAAACTAACGACCATACTGTCTGTAACGTCTACACATCCGTCTTGTCCAACTGCAGTTAAGTTCAAAATTACAGAACCACTTGCAATATCAGTTGGCGATGGGTTATAAGTGGTATTGACATCATTGTCTGGTGTAAATGTTCCTGAACCAGCAGACCCACTGGCTAGGTTTGCAGTCCAGACGAAGCTTGATTCATTTGTAACAGCCCCACTTAAAATAATTTCATCAGTAGATTCACAAAGAACTTGATCTGGTCCAGCATCTGCAGTTGGCGCAGGATTAATTGTCAAAAGAATCTCGTCAGTAACTACTTCGGTACATGATCCATTGGATTGGGCCGTGAGTACAAGTGTTACAACCCCAACCTCGTCTGGTGCAGGCTCGTAAATAGCAATTGGATCATTAGGGTTAGATGAAAGGGTTCCTGTCCCGTCTGGAGTTGACCAAGCAAAATTATCAGCATACAATACAGAGGCTGAAGACGTTGTGTATACACTATTATTACATATACTAATATTTTCACCAGCATCAACGACAGGGCTTGGAGTTAATGTGACTATAACATCATCAGAAAAATCAGCACATCCAGGGATTGCTGTTGCAGTTAAACGAAGTTTTACTTGACCATTAATCCAATCCAGATTTGAAGGGGAGTAAGTCGGAGAAATGTTATCTTGATTAGTCAAAGAGCCTGTTCCAGTTATAATACTCCATGTTAAACTTTGATAATTATCAGCGTTTGCAGATGAAATGGTAAATGCCCCATCGGCTTGGCATACTTCGAAATTATCACCGGCTTCAACAGTTGCTTGAGTAACATATCTTAATATTTTAGAATCAATCACTGGGGTTGTACAAGGTGATTGAGCTTGAACTGTCAAAACAAATTCAATTTCACCAGTTTCACCAAGGGCAGGTTCATAAGTTGGAGTAAGAGATTGAACATCTGTTAAAACACCTAAACCATTTGTTGTTACCCAAGACAATGTAGAATAGGTATTTGCATCAACAGAAATGTCGTTGAATGTTACAGTTTCACCTTCGCATGCATTTACTGTATCACCTATATTTAAGATAGGATTTCTTGCAAATGTTATTACAACATCATCTGAAGAATTATTACAGTTTACATCGCCCTCAACATTAGCTGTAAGTGTTACGCTGCCTGCATCAATATCTTGTTGACTTGGGATATATTGAGTTATCGGGTTTGTATTGTCGTTAAATGTTCCATTTCCAGAGCTAACCCACAATAAACTATTATTGAATGATGCAGTCCCATTAAGATCTATTGATGTTGTATCCTCACAAAGTGTTTGGTCTGGACCAGCGTAAATGGTAGGAGGTTCAGCAAAAGTAATTGTGATAGAATCTTGAACCTCACCAGAACAAGGGTTTAAAGGGTAGCCTACTAAAGTTATTGTTACCTGACCATTGTCATAATCTTCTTGAGAAGGATAATAAGTAGCAGAACCATCAATATTGACATTAATCTGAGCTGTCGGGTTTGTTGGGTCACTTGAAGTCCTCCACTCTATTGCACTAACATTCTCAATGGTTTGTGCAATTAAGGTAATTGGGTTATCAAAGCTGTTTGGATCAGGTGAAGTACAATAATCTGCTGTTTCAGCCCCCAATTCAATGACTGGCGTTGGTACAATCGTTACCTCTTTTGTAGCAACTACTTCTGGGCAAATTCCATTTCCTTGGGCAGTCAACGTGATTGAAAAAGTCCCTGCGACCAAATCATTTGCACCAGGTAAATAGGTTGGCGTTAAAGTATCTGAATTTTGGAATGTTCCATCCCCAACTGCTGTCCATGCATAAGTAACTACATTTTCTATACTAGCATCCGAAACAAAATAGTTACTGTCCTCACATACTATATCAGTGGTGGCCATGGTTATTGCTGGTGCTGGAGTTATAGTAATTACAAAAGACTTGCTGTCATCCACTGAACTATCACAAGGGCTAGCAGCGATAGCATTCATGGTAAGGGTTACAGAACCACTTAAAATATCATCGCTTGAAGGGAAATAACTAGGGTTAAGTTGGCTTGGATTGTCAAAAGTTCCATCCCCATCAGATGTCCATTCTACTGCAGATTCAACTCCAGATGTTGTCACACCAGTTATAGCATAATATTGATCAAAGCAAATTTCAAGGTCAGTTGGGAAGTCTATGATTTGAGGATTTGGTGTAACTTCAACTGTTATACTTTCCGTTACAGTACTCGAACATGGATTATCCACTGTTATCGTAGCTTCAAGTTCAACAGTACTACTATCAATTGCTGGTTGGTAGATTGGGGTTAGAGTATTCCCACCAGAAATTATCAAGCCTGTTCCACCTGTAATTTGCCAATTAATTGAAGTATAATTTTCAGCAACTGCTGTCAACTGAACTTGACTGCCATAACATACAACAGTAGCAGAGGTGGATAAATCTAGGGTTGGCTCAGAAACAACAGAAAGAGTTATACTATCTGAGTCTGTTGTGCAACCAGCTGCATCAGAAACAGTGAGCGTCAAGGTAACTACGCCGCTTGACTTGTCAAAGCTACCCGGAGTGTATGTTGGTGCTTTTTCGTCAGGGGCAGAAAAAGCTCCATCTCCACTGGTTGTCCAAGTATAAGTACTTGCCTGACTATCCAAGATTTGATCATCCGTAAAAGTGTAGTCTGAAGAAGCACAGAACTCAGTTTCATAATCGTCAACTCCATCCGAATTGATGTCTCCTCGTAAAATAGATACAGATGATGATTCACTAAATGTAATTGTAATTGTATCGGAAACTGTCGTGCCAGCATCACATGGTGCAGTTGGTGTTGCAGTTAAAGTCAAGGTCACAAAACCTAGACTTCGATCATCGGCACTTGGCGTATAAATTGTGTTAATAACTGTATCATTGTTAAAAGTTCCATTACCACTTGATGTCCACTTAATTGCAGACTGACGCGAAACAGAAGCTGTCAATGTTTGATAGTCTGTATCGCTTTCACACAATACAGCATTATTACCAGCTTCAACCTCAGGAAGTTGTTGAATGGTAAGTATCATTGAATCTGCAACTATATCAGCACATGGCGCAATGGGTTGAGCTGTTAGACTAATAATCGCCTGACCAGCTGCAATTTCTGCAGCACTTGGTGTGAAGGTTGGCGTTAATGTGTTAGAATTGGCAAATACACCACCACCATCAGAACTCCAAGTAAAACTGGTTTCGTTTGATACACTTGATACACCAGCTAAGAAAATAAAATCTTCGCCCTCACACACGGTACTGTCCCCACCTATCGAAACAACTGGTTGTGGTGCAATGGTTACAATCACATCATCTGTTATTGGTGTTGCACAAGGTGCAATTGGGAAAGCCGTTAAACGAAGGGTTGCAGTGCCATTGGCTATATCTGCTGGTCCAGGAATAAAGGTAGGCGTTAGACTTGTATCATTTACAATCTGACTACCTGTGGTGCCACTTTCATTGGTCCAAATAAAAGTGCTATAGTTAGTAACATCTTCAGCAGCAATCGATAAATTGCCCCCTGTTTCACACATGGTAATATCTGGTCCAGCATCTACTGATGGCTCAGCCATAATGGTAAACACAAAATCGTCTTGGATAGTTCCACCGCATGGGCTCAACGCATCAGCTGTTAGGGAAATCGTTACTGATCCGGCTGCGACATCATCAGCGCTTGGAGAATAGGTTGGAGATATAGAATTGACACTGTTAAAGAAACCATTTCCTGTCGATGCCCAAGCATAAGAACTCGTGTCAACGTTGGCAACGTCAGAACCCTCAGTGAGGTTAATCAATAAATCTTCACCCACACAAAGCGTTCGGTCTGGGCCAATTTCCATAATCGGGCTAGGCGCAAAAGTCAAGTCGATAAAGTCACTAATTTCAGCCTCACATACACTTGTACTCACGGCAGTGAGCGTAAGTCGTATTGGAACCCCTGCAGCAATATCTGCAGCACTAGGGGTATAGATAGGATCTTCAGAAGTTTGATTACTAAAAGTTCCTGTTCCAGAGGTATTCCAAGTTTGGGATGTCGTACCTGTAACTGTTCCATCGAGTTGGTAAGTGCTATCCTCACATATCTCAACTGGAGTTGTGCCTGCGTCAACTGTTGGAAGGTCGACAAAAACAACCCGAATAACAGCTTGGGTATCAAACGGACATGAGTTTTCTGTGGCGCTAATGGTCAATAAAATTTCACCACTATTGATATCGTGTTGTGATGGTGTATAATCTGGATTCAGTACAGTATTGTCAGAAAAAGTGCCTGACGCATTACCTGAAGATGAAGTCCACTGAATTGTGTCATAAAAATTGGCAGTTATCATATCCAAAGCAATTGGAGAACTGTCGACACAATAATTGATTGTGTTTGGTGCATTAATTACTGGCTGGCGAGTAATTTCCAAAAACATTACATCACTAGAATTGCTAGTACAGGGCGCGTTTGAAGATGCTTCTAGTTGAAGGATTACACCACCATTAACTCTATCGTTTGGACCAGGAAAATATGTTGGTTTAAGTGTTGCGTTATCGTCAAAAGTACCATCACCTTGAGAGGACCAAGTCAAGCCATTGAAGTCGGTTGCCGTTACAGTGTTGTCAAATGTGTAGATCTCATTTTCACAAATGACAGCATCACTTCCAGCACTTACTGTTGGCAGGGGCTCAATGAAAATCGAAACATCATCTGTTGCAGGATTGCCACAGTCAACCCCATTGATTTGCAATGGATTTACAGTCAGTCGTAATACGACCTCTCCTGTTTCGCCAGCAGATGGTTGGTAAACTGGGTTGATGTCAGTGTCATTTTGAAGCGTTCCAGCTCCAGTGATGACTGTCCAAAGGAATGTTGTATTCGGTGTAACTGCTGCACCAGTAATGATTCCGCTTTCGTCTTGGCAAGTGGTCAAATCTAGTCCAGCATTAGCTGTGACTTGCGGAACAATCACCAAAATCATATCGTCGGATTCGTCTGGACAACCATTTTGTTGTACTGTCAATGTCAAAACCACCTGGCCAGCTGAAATATCTGCCGTACTTGGCGTATACACCGGGTTGACCATGGTTGCATTATTAAATGTCCCAGATCCACTTGTTGTCCAAAGGGTTGATGTTGGGCTTAGCGCAGCTCCTGAAGTATCTGTAATACTCGCGCTTCCAAATGTGTAGGAGTCTCCCTCACAAACCTCTGCATCACCACCAGCACTGACAACAGCTTGCTTAGAAACAGAAAAAATAACAGTATCTGTAACTGTATCTGTACATGCGCCTTGTGGAGTTGCTGTCATGGTAAGTGTGACTGCACCAACTGTCAAATCGTTTGGTCCTGGTGTGTAAAAAGGAGATATTGAATTTGCAGTTGTAAAGAACCCATCGCCAGATGTTGACCAGGAAATAGAATCGACAAAATCAGCTGTCGCACCAGAAATTGGGTTTAACCCTTCACACAAAATTTGATTGCTAGGACCTGCATCAATCACAGGAATTTTATTGATTACAATAGGCAGTGTAACAGAATAACTTGGATCAACTGCACAAGGTGACGTTGGTGTTGCTGTTAAAGTCAATACTGTTCCCCCATTGTCAATTGCTGTTTGGTTTGGCTCATACACCCAATCTGCTGGATTTGGTCCTGTTACGCTAAAGTCGCCCCCACTGCTATCGGTCCAAGTAAAGCTCGCAGCATTTGTAACAGTAGAACCTGTTAATGGCACATTCTCTCCCTCACAGATGGATACACCAGTTGGTACATTAACAACAGGTGTGCTGATGAGGTTAATCGAAACATTGTCGGTTATTGGTCCTGATGCGTTGCAAGGGCTCAGTGGCAATACAGACAATGTAAGGGTTACACTTCCTGCTGCTACATCACTAGCAGAAGGAGTATATGTTGGCGTAAGTGTATTGTTTGCTGTCAATGTGCCTGTTGTACCTGACGAACTCCATGAAATTGAATTTGGATCATAGAATTGTGCTGAGGCTCCAGAGATCTGAATCGATTCATTTTCACAGAGCGTAATAGCGCTTAGACCTGCATCTACAGAGGCAGACCTTGTAATGTTGAGTGTGAGTTGTTCAGTTACAGGAGAAGTACAAATTCCTGTAGTTGATGTAGCCGAAAGTTGTAATACAACACTTCCATTAGAAATATCTGTTGTGCCAGGGAAATAGGTAGCATTTAGATCTGAATCATCGTCGAAAGATCCATCTCCACCCAAAGCTAGCCATGAATAACTTGCGTTTGTAGAAGATGAAGTGGCGTCATCCAATCGATATCCAGCAGCAACCTCGCTTTCACAAATAGTTGTATCAGTCCCAACATTTAAGCTAATTGGCTCTTCAACTGTAATAGTAACAGAGTTAGTGGCTGTGCATCCAGGTGTAGCATTTATCGTTTCTACAAGCGAGTAGGTTGTAGTTACACTTGGTGATACCGTTGGATTAGCAATAGAAGATGAAAATCCAGCAGGATTTGAAGTCCACTGATAGGTATGACCAGCAACTGAAGCTGAACCAATTTGAATACTATCACCCTCGCAAATTGTAACATCAGAAGCGACTGCAGCGACCGGCTTATCAATTACTGTTACAATAATAATATCTGAACCAACTAAAACCCCAGAGTCATAGGCACTGAGAGTAAATTGAGTAGTTGTAAATACTGTTACTTCAGTAACTGGTGTAGTCGGACTGTTGAGAGTTGGTCCATTCGCAGCGGTCGGGTCTGGTGAAGCCGTCCATTGATAGTCATAAGACAAATTATTGGAATTAGAGCCAATATTAATTGTTGCCTCCTCACATACAGTTATATCAGAACCTGCATTAACATCAGGGCCAACATTAACAGCTCTTGATACCTCAGTAGCAGCATTTCCAGATGAATCAGAAACATTATAAGTTACACTGTAAGAACCAATTGTTGAAGTATTGACTGAGTTTGTGGTAACTATTGATGAAGAAATATCTCCATCGTAATTATCAGTTGCTGTAGCTCCATCATCATTATATGTTGATCCTTGTTCAATATATAAACTAGAATTTCCAAGCAATGAAATAACAGGAACTTGAGTATCAATAACATTAACGGTTCTTGTTACTGGAATTGCAGCATTACCGCTAGAATCAGTTACATTAAATTCTACACTATATGTTCCTACAATTGATGTATTTACATTACTATTAGTTGTTATATCTTGGGTTATATCCCCGTCATAATTATCTGCGGCCGATACTCCACCTTCGTCATTGTAACTTTCAAAAACTTCAATTGTAGTTGATGTATTTGTTATTGTAAGTATGGGTTTTGTTGTGTCAACTACATTAACTGTTCTTTGAACCTGAGTGATATTTCCATCAGAATCAGTTACAGTATATTGAATAAAATAGGTGCCAACGGTACTAGTATCAACAGTACCATCAATAGAAATTTGCGATGGAATATCAGAAGTATCACCCAAACTTCCATCATCAGGGTCCGATGCAATAGCGCCAGGTTCTGAATAAGTCCCTCCAGCTTCAATTGTAATTGGATTATCCCCCTGTAGTATTATAATTGGAGGAGAGCCAACAATAACGGTCCTAGTAATCTGGGCTGCAGTATTACCCTCAGAGTCTGTAACATTGTAAAAAATTGTATATGTCCCAACAATAGAAGTATCAGGAACTCCAGTTGAAATAACAGAATTTATAACACCATCATAATTATCATTAGCAACTGCACCAGGGTCAGTGAATGTGCTACCTAAATCTATGCTAAGTGGATTATCACCAAGTAAGGTGATTACAGGTGGAGTAGTGTCTACAACATTTACCACCCTAGTTGCTGCTGTAGCAGAATTTCCTGATGAATCTGAAACATTATAAGTCAATGTATAAGTTCCAAGATTTGATGAATCTACAGAGCCAGTTATAATTACATTAGAGGATAAATCACCTTCGCTAGAATCATTTGCTGAAAAACCAGGCTCAACATAGCTTGATCCAGCTTCAATAGTTATAGTGGTACTTCCAGATAATGTAATAACAGGACTCTGAGAATCAACAACTTCAACTGATCTTGTTACTGGAATTGCTTCATTGGATGAACTATCAATGGCGTTATAGGTCAATGTATATAGACCTGGTGTAGAAGTATCTAAAGTATTAGGATCAACACTAACAATGATTCCGCTATCATAGTTATCTGAAACCGTTGCGCCAGCATCGGTGTAGGAAGTTCCAACTTCAATAGTTATTGAAGTTGATCCATTTATAGTAATTACAGGTTTAGTAGTATCAACTACATTAACTGTCCTAGTGACAGTAGTAGCAGCATTACCACTTGAGTCAGTTATATCATAATCTATTGTATAAACAGATACAATAGATGGATCGACTGATCCTGAAACTTGAATTAGTGAACTTATATTACCATCATAATTATCAATTGCACTTGCACCACTATCAGAATAAGAATTCCCAACTTCAATAGTAATTGTTTGTAATCCGAAAAGACTGATTGTAGGGGAAATTTGATCACTTACATTTATTGTACGTGTTAAAGTAATTGCAACATTTCCTTCACTGTCCGTTATGTTGTATTGCAAAAAGTATGTTCCCGGTGAATTTGAATCTACACTTCCTGAAACAAGTATTAGATTAGTAATATCTCCATCATAGTTATCGGATGCAGTTGCGCCAGGATCTGTGTAAACTGAACCAACATCAATATTTTCATTTGGATTCCCAATCAAAGTTATTACTGGTAGTGTTGTGTCAACAACATTAACAATTCGCTGTGAAATAGTAGTGTTGCCAGACGAGTCTGTAACACTATATTGGATATTGTATGAACCAAGAACTGAGGAGTTAACAGCACCAGAAATTGAAATAACTCCTGTTAAGTCTCCGTCCTCAACATCTAAGGATGTTGCGCCAAGTTCTGTATATGTTTCATTAAATTGAATCGAAAGTGGATTTTCACCCTGTAAGTTAATAGACGGAGGTGTTCCAACTACAACAGTTCTAATTATTTGAGTGGCAATATTACCTTGACTATCGGAGACATTATAAGCTATAGAGTAGGTTCCGGCACTATTAACATCCACTGTGCCCGAAGAAATTATATTACTTGTTAAATTTCCATCATAATTATCTATAGCTGTAGCGCCTGGGTCATTAAAAACATCTCCAAGTTCTAATGAAATAGAAGCGTCACCATTGAGTGTTATAACAGGTTCTGTTGTATCTTGTACGCTAACAATTCTTGTTACCTCAGTTGCAGCATTTCCAGAGCTATCATTCACATTATACTTAAGAATTGTCACTCCAACAGTTGAAGGGTCAACCGTTCCAGTAATAATTATCGAGTTTGTAATATCCCCATCATAATTGTCTGTAGCAGTTGCACCGTTATCAATAAATGAAGAAAAGACTTCAATTGTAATCGATGCATCTCCAATAAGAGAAATAATCGGAAGTGTATTTTCAACAACATTTACTGTCCTGACCAATTGACTTGCTGCATTACCTGAAGAATCTGAAACATTGTAAAATAATGTTGTTGATCCAATTGTTGAAGTGAAAACATTTCCAATGATATTAATTGAAGAGCTAATATCTCCTTCATAAGCATCAATTGCAGTAGCTCCAGGGTCTACAAAAACAGAATTTAAATCAACATTAAGATTTGAATTTCCATTTAAGGAGAACTGCGGTGGAGTGGTGTCTTCAACAATAATTGTTCTTGTTACAGAATCTGCAGAGTTTCCTGAGCTATCACTAACGTTGTAGTTTAAAGCATAAGTGCCCGTCGTATTTAAATCAATTGTTCCAGAAACAATAATTGAAGATGTTATATCACCATCGTTAGTATCAAATGCTGTTCCACCTGGATCACTATAGTTGCCACCTACTTCAACAGATACTGTTGAATCACCTATTAATTGTATTGTTGGTTTAGAGGAATCAACAACTAAGACAGTTCTGTTTAAAAAAGTTGTATTTCCTTCACTATCGGCTACACTATATTGTATTTGGTATGTCCCTAATATATTGGTATTAACTGTACCGCTTATTGAAATACTACTTGTTAAATCTCCATCCTCAGGATCTGAAGCGATTGCACCCAATTCAATGTAATTTGATCCAATCTCAATTGTCATCAGATTATCACCTTGAAGAAGAATTGATGGGGGTGTTCCAACTATAACAGTCCTTGTAACTTGTACTGCCTGATTCCCATTAGAATCTGTTACGTCATATGATATCGTATAAGTCCCTATTGTTGATGTGTTTACTGAGCCAGAAGTAATAATATTTCCAGTTAAAACCCCGTCAAAATTGTCATTTGCTGTTGCACCTTCATCAACATATGTATCACCAATGGCAATATTTACAATTTCATCCCCAATAAGGGTGATAATAGGTGGGAAATCGTCTAATACTATTACTTGACGAGTGACCGTAGATGCAGCATTTCCAGAACTATCATTAAGATCATACAATAAATTATAAGTGCCTAATGTATTTTCATTAACAGAACCAGAGACTACAATTAAAGCTGAAAGATTAGTATCATAATTGTCACTTGCAGTAGCCCCAGGATCAATAAAAGTAGTTTGATATGTATGATTAATTGATGAATTACCATTAAGAGAAATTATAGGTGATGTTGTATCAACAACCTGAATAGATCTGTCAACAGTATCAGCAGTGTTTCCAGAGCTATCAGAAACCGAATATGTCAATAAATAAGTCCCTAAAGTGGATGTATCAACCGAACCAGAAATAGAAATTAACCCTGTGACTGTAGAGTCATTATCATAATTGTCAGATGCAACCACACCTGGATCTGTAAAATTGGTACCAACTTCAACACTTACTGTGGTGTTACCTAGTAAAGTTATAACAGGCTTAATATTATCTTCAACATTTACGACTCTAGTTATCGGGGTTGCTTGGTTATTTGATGAATCTGAAACATTATAAGTTAATATGTAAGAACCAACGGTAGTGTTATCAACAGTCCCTGAAAGATTAATAAATGTTGAAATTGACACATCATCATCATAATTGTCAGTTGCCGCAGCACCAGCATCTGAATATGCTCCATTTAGTTCTATACTAACAGGAGAAGTACCCAATAAAGTAAGAACTGGAATTGTTGTATCTACTACATTAATTGTTCTAATTAATGTTGGAGCGGAATTTCCAGATGCATCAGTAACATCATAAGAAACGGTGTATGAACCTAGGGTAGCAGTATTTACAGATCCTGAAATCGAAATATTTGATGTAATGGTATTATTGTCATCATAATTATCAGTTGCTGTGGCTCCAAGTTCATTATATGTGGTACCAACCTCAATAGAAATAATGCTATTTCCATTCAAATTAATTTGTGGTGGAGTAGTATCAATTACTTCAACTGTTCGGTTAACAGAAACTGTATTACCATCAGAATCTGAAACGCTGTACTGCACAGTGTATATGCCTAAAACATTACTATTAATTAAAGAAACTCCAGTAATAACAATTTGATCAGTTAGAGGCCCATCTTCAAAATCATCTGAAACAGCTCCTGACTCAAGATAGCTATTTCCAAGAGTAATAATTTGAGGATTTGTTCCATTTAAAGTAATAGTTGGAGGACTGTTGGTATTGGTAGCTTCAGCTTGATCAGTAACAGTAATTGACATTTGAAATTCAGTGATGTTACTTGAACTATCTGTTGCAATTACATTTAAATCATATACATTATCAGAATCATTATCAGCTGGTGCCTCAAAATTTGGAGCTGAATTGAATGTGAGTTGGGCTGAATTTGAATTACTACTAAATGTGCCCCCTGCACCTGAACTTGAAATACTAAATAATCCACTATCAATTCCTGAAAGTGACCATGTAACTGGCTCATTTGAAGTGAAAGTTGCTACAAAGGTTTGATTCTCATCTACTAAAGGAGTATTGGTGCTTACTGAATTAGTGATTGTTGGTCCAACCTCATCAATATTTATTAAAGTGATTGATACAGATATATCATCAGAGTTGCTAGAGCTGTCTGTAGCAGTTAATGTTATATTATATTCATTGTCTGCTCCATTATCGCCTGGTGACTCAAAATCAGGCGCAGTATTGAATGATAGACCCCCTGTGTTAGAAATACTAAATAAACTGCTATCAGTTCCTGATAATGACCAAGTAACAGCTTCATT
>Ga0066856_10000021_pt1 | contig 47878 bp, 32 predicted proteins | sample ETNtaG_5_FD_65605 | JGI IMG/M metagenome (GOLD analysis project Ga0066856, IMG submission 65605) | Marine microbial and viral communities from oxygen minimum zone, Eastern Pacific Ocean - ETNP201406SV205 | ecosystem: Environmental > Aquatic > Marine > Oceanic | place: Pacific Ocean: Eastern...
GGAAGTCAAAATATGAAAGGCCGAAGAGTTACAACACAATTAGAAGATGCTCATGGCAGAGTAGAATATTATATTGATAATGTTGAAATGAATTCAGTAGTTGGCCCAGGTGGCCCAACTAGAATACCACCAGTACATGAATTTAGATGGGAAGTAACTGAACCTTATAGTATGGGTCAGTTTTTAGAATCCTTACAAGTTGGTGCAGTAATGGCTGGATACAAAACTTATATTTCAGCACCTATTCTTTTAATGTGTGATTTTATAGGTCATACAGATGACAATCAAACAAAAAGAGTTGCTAGAAGATATTTTCCTTTACAGTTAGGAACAGCTATGATGACAGTTGACGCTGGCGGAACAAAATATGAATGTTCTGGAGTTAGTAGAAACGGTGCGGCCTATACAGACGGAGTTCAAATGCTTCAAACAGATATTACAATTATAGGTGGTACTGTTGAACAAGCACTTCAAAGTGGTAGTCAAAGTTTAACAAGAGTAATGAATACAACGTTGCTTGAAAGAGAATCTACAGAACATCAACAATATGCAGATGAATATATTATTGTGTTTCCTAAAGTAGAAGATGTAGCTAGTAAAAAAATAAAAACAGACGAAGCAGAAGTTTCTGAAAAAGCAACTTATGATCCAAAAGAAATGTTTGAAACAAGATATGGTGAAAATCAAGGTGAGCAAGAAATTAATTATGAAGAATGGATTAAAAACGTTACAGGATTTTCAGTTCAAAGATCTAAAACATCAGATGCATTAAGAGCCGGTACAGTTAAACAAGAAAATATGAATACAATAGGAACATCAAAACTATTAAGACATAAACTAGATGACGGTGCAATTAAACCTGCAACGTATTATGCAAGTTATGATTCAAAGAAAAATGTATTTGAACAAGGTAGTATTGCAATACCACCCGACTTAAGAGCATTTAAATTTACTAAAGGAACTAAACTAAACGAAATTATTGAAGAAATGATTGTTGCTAGTGAATATGGTAAAGAACTTATGAAGAAAAAACCTGATGAACATGGTTATAGAGAATGGTTCAGCATTCAAGCAATGATATTTGATATTCCTGTAAAACAAGTTGCAGACAAAATAGGAAGACTACCTAAAATTTATGTGTTTAAAGTTTTTCCTTATAAAGTTCATGCAAGTCTTTGGATGAGTCCAAGTGATGTTCCACCAGGACAAAATCACATACTTAGAGATATAAGAAAAGAATACAATTACATTTACACAGGTAAGAACAAAGACGTACTAGGCTTTGATCTCAAATACGAATATAGATTTATGACTCCAGTACCAATGGATAAAGGTAAGAAACAAACACAAAGTCAAAACCAAGTAGTAGTTGAAAAAGAAACAGATACAGTAAATCAATCTTCAGAAGGTAAAACTGAAGAAGCTAAAGTTCCTATGAAAGCAGTTGGAATGACAGACATTCAACCTATTACATCAGGTATGCGTGGTACTGCGTTAGACGGTGTTAAAGATACAATAGCAAGATCATTCCACCAAGCACTTATTAATAGTAACGTTGACTTAATCAATTTACAATTAAGAATTATGGGCGATCCGTGGTATTTAAGTGATAGTGGATTAGGTAACTATCAAGCAGATTCAGGACCTATTATGTTTGATGATGAGAACCAACAGATGGATTATGTAAAACAACAAATTTTTGTTTCTGTAAACTTTAGAACACCTTGGGACATTGATCCTGTATCACAAGGAGGATTACTTTCAAGTAAAGGTGACATGATTGTTAAACCTTTTAGTGGACTATACAGAGTTGTTAAGTTACGTAGTTCTTTTAATCAAGGTCAATTTGAACAAGAATTAGATTTACTTAGAATGCCTAACCAAACAGACTTGGATACATTACAAAAAGAAGATGCAGATAATAAAGGTGCAATAAAAGAAAGTGATAATCAAACCGGTGAAAATGATGGGGTGGAGGTGATAGCAACATAATGAGTTTACCACAAGGAAATACAAACGTAGATAAAACTTCGAAGTATAGTGCTCCGGAGTTTGTACCAGGTCCATATGAAGCACTAGTTATTAATAATCTTGATCCTGAGTTTCACGGTGCAATAACTGTACAGCTATTAAAAACAAATACATCAGGTAACGTTCCTTTTGCAGAAGGCGAATTGTTTACAGCAAAATACTTGTCCCCATTTGGAGGACAAACACCTATATACGGTAATACAAAAAATCCAGGCTATAAAGAATCTCAACAAAGTTATGGTATGTGGTTTATTCCACCTGACGTGGGCGGAAAAGTTTTAGTTATATTTGCAGAAGGTAATCCTAACTTATGTTATTGGCTAGGTTGTATTAGTGATAAGTTTATGAACTTTAGTATACCTGGTAATGCCGCAACTACTATTACTGATCAAGAAGTTCTTCCAGACAATTTAAAAGGTAAAAAAGTACCAGTTGTAGAATATAATAAAAAAATTACAGAAGCAGTAAGTAGTGATCCTACAAGATTTAATAAACCATATCAAAAAGCATTTACTGATAATCTTTATGCACAAGGATTGTTAGAAGATGAAACACGTGGTATTACTAGTTCAAGTGCAAGACGTGAAGTACCTAGTGCAGTATTTGGAATTAGTACACCAGGACCTTTAGATAAAAGTCCAGGTTCGCCTAAAGTTAAAATAGGTTCAAAGGAAGATTTTGCAAGTGTATTCAAAGCAAGACTTGGCGGAACAAGTTTAGTATTTGATGATGGTAATGATAAATTTTTAAGAAAAACTCATGCTAGTTCAGGAGCATCAGATTATGCAAATGTAAATTTAAATGAAACTGATGGACAAGTAAGTTTACCTCATAACGAATTAGTTAGATTGCGTACACGTACAGGACATCAAATACTTTTACACAATACAGAAGATTTAATTTACATAGGTAACAGCAGAGGAACTGCTTGGATAGAATTAACCTCAGATGGCAAGATTGATATATTTGCAGAAGATTCAATCAGTATGCACACAAAAAATGATTTTAATTTTACGGCAGATAGAAACGTTACAATAGAAGCTGGTGCTAATTTAAGTTTAAAAGCATCAGGAAAATATACAGGAGTTAAAGTTAATAAGGGTAGAGTACAAATAGAATCAAGTGCTGATACAAATATATTAGTAGGTGGTAGTACTAAAGTTACAACTACAAGTGCATTTGATTTAAACACTGGCGGAGGTAATAAGTTTACAGCCGGCGGAGCAACGGATATACTCAGCGGAGGCAACCATACAGAAACCGCACCGAATATCCATATGAATGGACCGCAGGCGGCTACGGCCGCTACCGCGTCCGCTCTGTCTACGCACAGCGTCCCTGGCCACACAATGTACCCTATCCTATCACAACGTTCACCACAAATGGAACCATGGACACACCATGAAAACTTAAACCCGTTAGCATTTAAAATTGCACTTACAGATAGAGATGTTGTTACAACTGTAACAAATCCACTACCTACACCAAAGACTGCTGATGTGTTTAAAAAGGAGTTTAAAGCATAGGTAAATATTGTTATGGCAGATTTATATAAAAAAATTACAGTACCATCAGGAGTTAATCAGCAACCAACTACTACTAATCGTGCCTATAAAGGTACAAGTACAGTTAATCCTAATAATAACAGCAATAAGCTGTTTGATATAGGACTTATTAAGCAAGATTTAATAAATCACTTCCACATTAAGCAAGGTGAGAAGTTGATGAATCCTGAATTTGGAACAATTATTTGGGACGCAATATACGAGCCTCTAACAGAAAGCATGAAAGAAGCTATTGCAAAGAACGTTACAGACGTTGTAAATGCAGATCCACGTATAGTTGCTACCAAAATAGATATAGATTCATTTGAGAGCGGAATTATAATTGATGTTGAATTGAAGTATTTGCCTTATAATATTTCAGAAACTTTAAGGCTAAAATTTGATGAAGAGTCAGCACAGTTTTAAGTACGCACTTAACGGAATACAATAAATAGTAATATTAAGGAAAGCAAATGTCGTCAACAAATAGACAAAACAGATTATTGTTAGCTGAAGACTGGAAAAAGGTCTATCAGTCATTTAGAAACGCAGAGTTCAAGTCATATGACTTTGACAACTTGCGTAGAACAATGATCAATTATATTAGACAGAACTACCCAGAAGATTTTAACGACTACATTGAATCAAGTGAATATCTAGCACTAATTGACCTTATAGCTTTCCTAGGTCAGAACTTGGCTTTCCGCGTAGACTTAAATGCTAGAGAAAACTTTTTAGAGTTAGCTGAACGTAGAGAATCAGTTTTACGTTTAGCTAGACTCTTATCATACAATCCAAAACGTAACCAAACAGCAAACGGATTACTTAAATTTGAAAGTGTAAGTACATCAGAGGACATTGTTGACTCTAATGGTACTAACTTATCAAACCAAACAGTTCTATGGAATGACCCTGCAAACACAAACTGGAGAGAACAGTTTGAGAAAGTTTTAAATGCGGCATTACCAGTAAACAGTATTATTGGCAAGCCAATTAAAAAAGATACTGTAGAAGGTATTCCAACATATCAATATAGATTTGATGCAAGTAACACAGACGTTCCTGTTTATACTTTTAGTAAAAACGTTGACGGTAAAAATATGCAGTTTCAAGCTGTTTCAACAGATGTTAATGATGGTGTTATATCAGAAGAAGCACCACTACCAGGAAACAGTTTAGGTTTCTTATACAGAGATGACGGAAGAGGACCAGGAAGTTCTAACTCAGGATACTTTGTACACTTTAGACAAGGTACGTTAGACACAGGTGTTTTCAACGTTGCATCTCCTAGCACAAACCAAACAATTAGCCTTGATGCAACTAACATCAACAACACAGACATTTGGCTTTACAAATTAAATTCAATTGGTGCTGAAGATGAACAATGGACAAAAGTTGATTCAGTTGAAGGTAATAATATTGTTTATAACAGTTTAAGAAAAAGTGTTAGAAATATTTTTGGTGTATTAAGTAAAACACAAGATAAAGTAGATTTAATTTTTAGTGATGGTACGTTTGGTAACTTACCGCAAGGACAATTTAGAGTTTATTACAGAACAAGTATAAATGATCAATATAATATTGTTCCTGCAGATTTAGTTTCTATTAGTGCTACTATACCTTACACTTCAAAAGCAGGTAACCAAGAAAATATTACACTTTCTTTTGAATTAAAATATACAGTTGACAATGCAACTATTTCTGAAAGTAATGAAAGTATTAGAACTAATGCTCCAAGTACATATTACACACAGAACAGAATGGTTACTGGTGAAGACTATCAAGTTAGTCCATTAAGCATAAGTCAAGAAATTATTAAAGTAAAAAGTGTAAACAGAACATCAAGTGGTATTTCAAGATACTATGATTTACTAGATGCTACTGGAAAATATTCAAGTACTAACTTGTACGGTGCAGACGGTGTTGTTTATAAAGATTCATTTACTGAAAAAACATCATTTACGTTTACAACTAAAACAGATGTACAAGGAGTTATTGTAAACACTATAACGCCTATTCTAAGTCAAAAGCAAATGTTAAATTATTATTTGACTAACTTTCCTAAAACGTTAGTTGCTGACTTAGGTGCTAAATGGTCAAGTTCAACTACTGCAACAAATCAATCAACAGGTTCGTTTGTTGATTCTAACAGTACTAAAATGCAAGTAGGTACATTTACAAGTAGTGGATTAAAATATATTGAAGCTGGAACATTAATTAAATTTACTGCTCCAACAGGCAAACACTTTATGGCTAATGACAATAATAAGTTAATGTCTGGAAACGCAGACCATTCTAACGCAATTAGTTATAAATGGGTTAAAGTTGTAAGTGTTACAGGAGATGGAAGAACTGACAATACAGATGGTACAGGACCAATTGTATTAAATGATATTATTCCGTCCGATGCAATTCTTTCAGAATTAAAACCTAAGTTTAGTAAAACGTTATTAACTGATGTACAATCACAAATTACTGATCAAATTTTTGCTTACAAAACATTTGGTTTAAGATATGATAGTGCATTAAGACAATGGCGTATGATTACAGAAAATAACTTAGACATTACAAGTGATTTTAGTACAGGTAAAACAGGTGACGTTACAGACCAAGCCTTAGATGCAAGTTGGTTAGTATTGTTTGAAACTGATGGTGAAAAATACACAGTTACTTCAAGAGCTCAAAGATATGTATTTGAGAGTAACGAAGAAATTAGATTTTATTATGATAGTACAAGTAAAATATTTGATAATAAAACAGGAAAAATTATTAAAGACAAAATTGATGTATTAAGTATTAATACACAACCAGATAGTACAAGTCCGTTTACAGTAAATTATCCTTGGGAAGTATCTAAAGAATTTAGAGATGGCGATGGATATGTTGATAGTAAAAAAGTTGAAGTAAGTTTTTATGACTCTGATTCAGATGGAGTTGTAGATGATCCTGAAACTTTTGTTACTTTAGTAGACGAAACTACAAACGCATTAACAAAATATGTGTTCCTTAAAAAATACACAACATCAGATGGAATTGATGATTACAAATACATGGACAATTCCGCAAATGCAGTATTAGTAAAACAAAACGAAAGTTTAGTTGGAGCATTAAGCTCATACACAGATGGACAAGTGTTTTATCTAGTTGTTGAAGATGTATTTAAAGTGTATAGCTCAACAGCAGGAACATTATCATTGACAACCGACTACAAAGCATACGTAGGCAGAAGCGGACTTAAATTTCATTATGTACACGCCGCAGACGATGACAGCAGAATAGATCCTAGTTCAAGTAATATTATTGATACTTACTTGCTAACAAGAACTTACGATACAGAGTTTAGAAAATACTTAAATGATACAATTACATCTAAACCTTTACCACCAAGTAGTGATAATTTGTTTAACAACTATGGTTCTGAAATTTCTAAAATTAAGTCCATAAGTGATGATGTAATTTATCATCCAGTAAAATATAAAGTGTTATTTGGATCTAAAGCTGATGCTCAAGTACAAGCTAATATTAAGATTGTAAAAAATCCAGATCAGGTTGTTAACGATAATGACATTAAAGCAAGAGTAATAGCGGCAATAGACGAATACTTTGCTTTAGAAAATTGGGATTTCGGTGATACCTTTCATTTCTCAGAGATGGCTACTTATGTTATGACGCAAGTTGCACCTGATCTAGTAAACATTGTAATTGTTCCTAAACAAGACTCACAAGTATTTGGAAGTCTTTATGAAATTAAATCTGAATCAGATGAAGTTTTTGTAAGTGGAGCAACAGTTGATGATGTAGCAATTATAGATGCTATTACGGCAAGTAAGTTAAAAGCATCAGGTAATATTGTTACAGGAACAACTGCATCAACAAGTGGTGTTGCAAGTGGATCTAGTTATACAGCGGCAACAGTTCAAAGTTCTTCAAGTAACAGCTCTGGGAGTAGTTATTAATGGCATATGATGATAATCAAAACGAATATCCATTACCGGCTGGCACTAACGACACTGGCCGTGTAAGGACTAGTGCCGAGCACCTTCCAAGATATTTCAGAACTGCACACAATAAAAAGTTTTTAAGTGCTACACTTGATCAATTATTAAATCCAGGTGTTGCAGAAAAAATCAGTTCTTACTATGGTAGAAGAATTGCTAAAGCACGTAAGGCCGCAGATACTTACGTTAGTGATGTAAGCACACAAAGAGAAAATTATCAATTAGAACCTGCTACTGTTATTAAAGACAATTTAGATAACGTAACGTTCTACAAAGACTACAACGATTTAAAAAATCAAATTAAAGCATTCAACGGTACTGTTGATAACGATAGTACATTGTTTAGCCAAGAGTATTATGCTTGGAACCCTAATATTGATTGGGATAAGTTTACAAACTTTAGAGATTACTATTGGTTAGAAAATGGACCTTTAAGTATTCCTGTTGTTGGACAAGCAAAAGGATTAACAAGTACTTACACAGTTACAAGTGTAGACAATTTAGATAATAAATCATATCTTTTTACACCTGATGGACAAACTCCTAACCCTACTTTAAAATTATATAGAGGACAGACATACAAGTTTGAGATTAATACTCCTGGTATGCCTATGTCAATTAAAACTGCTAGAACATTAGATCCAGATTACAATTATAGTGTAGGTATTAGTGATAGTACACATAGCACAGATGTAGGAACTATTGAATTTACAGTTGATATACTTGCACCTGATACATTATATTATGTAAATGGTAATGATATTAATGCAAGTGGATTAATACAAGTTTATGATATTTTAGATAATACAGCTATTGATGTAGAAGCAGAAATAGTTGGTAAGAAAACATACTCAATGACAAACGGTTACGAAATGTCAAACGGTATGAAAGTTAATTTTAAAGGTACAGTAACACCAGACAAGTATGCAGAAGGTAACTGGTATGTTGAAGGTGTTGGTGAAGAAATTAAATTAATTGCAGAAAAAGATATTGAAGTTCCAGGAACAGTAAGCACTAGTGAAGCAATACTATTTGATAGTAAAAAGTTTGATAGAGCTCCGTTCTCTCATGCTAACGCCTGGGCAACGGACAAAGATTACCTTGTACAGAACAGAGCATCAACTAGTAAAAGTGCTTGGGCAAGATATAACAAATGGTTCCATAAGTCAGTACTAGAAACAACAGCATTAATTAATGACGAACCTAGTGATGTTAATCAAACAGGTAGAGCAACAAGACCAATTATTGAATTTGGTGCAAAGCTAAAGTTATGGAATTACGGAACTTATGCTAAAGGTGATGTTCACTTATTAGACACATATACTAAAGATGTATTTTCAACTATTGAAGGTTCGTTAGGATATAACATTGATGGCGTAGATGTTGCAGACGGAATGAGAATTCTATTTACTGCTGACCCTGACACAAGAGTTGCAGGTAAAATTTTTAAAGTTAAATTTATTACACATAATAACGTAAGACAAATTAGTTTAGTAGATGAAGCAGATACAGATCCATTAGAAAACGAAACAGTATTAATTACAGACGGTACAGACTACAAAGGTAAAGTATGGTACTATACTGGAACTAAATGGAAAGCTGGACAAGATAAGACAGCAGTTAACCAAGCACCAACGTTTGATTTGTATGACCAAAGTGGAAATGACTTTAATGATGCAACAACTTATCCAGGTTCAACTTTTGCAGGAACTAAATTATTCTCTTACAAAAAAGGATCAGGTGCTAATGATACTACATTAGGATTTCCTTTAACATATAGAGCATTAGAAAATACAGGCGATATTGTATTTGATTTTAATTTGTTGCAAGATACATTTACGTATCAAACTACTTACGCAAATACAACAGCAAAAACAGAAGTAGGTCTTTTAAGAGAGTACACAGATAGAACTACATTTACATATACATCTGGTTGGACTAAAGGCTATGAAGATAGTAAGCAGTTAGTTAATAGACAATATATTGTTGATACAAAGTACAATGACTTTCCAATTGATGTTTATAATAATAGTGGTGATCTTAATGACTTATGGGTAAGAGTTTATGTAAACAATATAAGAAAGAAAAATCTTACAGACTATACAATTAATAGAATTAATAAAATTGCATACGTTACTTTTACTAATGATTTAACAAAAGACGATATACTTGTAATTAAAACTAAAAGTGCTACAAAGAAAAATGCAAATGGTGTTTATGAATTAGCATCAAACTTAGAACGTAACCCACTTAATAATAACATTGGGTCTTTTACGTTAGGTGAAGTTAATGATCACGTTTTAAGTATTTGTGAATTACGTGATGACTTTGTAGGTGACTTTCCAGGAACAGGTAATTTAAGAGATTTAGGAACACTAGCATCTTATGGTACAAAATTTGTACAGCATAGTGGACCTTTTAATTTAGCAAACTATCACATAACAAATAAAGATGCTAACATTATCAAAGCATTACAATATGCTAAAAAAGAATATGGTAAATTTAGAAAACTATTTTTACAAACAGCAGATACTTTAGGATTCGACGGACAAAATAAAATTCACTTTGATAAAGTGATGGAAAAACTTAACAAGTATAATTCCAGTGAAATGTCATTTTACTTTAGTGACATGATTGGATATTTAAGTCCTAAAAAATCAACACACGTTGTACAAAACGCAAGTACACAATATTATGCATTAAACAAAGCATTTGACCTTACAACTTGTACTAATAGAGCTGTAAACATTTATATAAACGGAGTACAACTTATTCATGGAACAGATTATAAGTTTGAAAGTAATTATAGTGGCTTTGTAACAATTACAAAAACTAAAGTTGTTGGTGATACTATTGACATATACGAATACGAAAATACTGACGGTTCATATATTCCAGCTACGCCAACTAAATTAGGTTTATATCCTAAATTTAAACCTGAGATATTTACAGATACAACTTATCAATCTCCTGTAAAAGTTATACAAGGACACGATGGAAATATATTTGTTGCATACAATGACTTTAGAGATGACTTATTATTAGAGTTAGAAAAAAGAATTTACAATAATATTAAAGTAGACTATGACGCTACAATGATCAATATACACGAATTCATTGGCGGAGAAAATAGAGATACAGGATTTACTAAATGGGCAAGAGATAAAGCATTACTACCTGAGTTTATTGAATGGAATAATGCATTAGGAAGTCCAGACTATTCAGATTATAGTTTCTGGGAAAGAACTAACAGCTTTACATTTAATTACAGCAACACTAATTCACCAACAGGTAAAAAGAATGCTGGATATTGGAGAGCTGTATATAAAGAAGCATATGATACAGACCGTCCTCATTCACATCCTTGGGAAATATTAGGATATAGTGAACAACCAACTTGGTGGGAAACTGTTTATGGTGCGGCACCTTATACAAGTGAAAACAAAATTCTATGGCAAGACATAGAAAAGGGTGCATATAGAATACCTAATGAGCCTGTAACTTATAATAGTAAGTATGCAAGAGCAAATATTACAAAGCATATTCCAGTTAACGATGCTGGAGATTTAATAAGTCCATTAGATTCTAACTATGCAAAAAATTATATTAGTAATAGAACACAAAATCCATTTGTGTTTGGTGATGAATCACCTACTGAAACAGCTTGGCGTAGAAGTTCAGAATATCCTTTTGCATTAATGATAGCTTGGTTATTAAACCAACCAACTAAAATTATGGGACTAGGATTTGATAGAGCAAGAATTAAACGTAATCCTGCAAAAGAAGTTATCTATAGTGCAACTAATAAAAGATTAAGACTTGAAGATTTAGTATTTCCTAATACAACAGAAGATACATCAAGAGTAATGACTTCAGGGTTTGTTAACTATGTTGCTGAATACATGAATAGCAAGACTATTAAGTATTACACGCAATATAAAACTGATTTAAAAAATGTTACTAACCAATTAGGATTAAAAATTGGTGGATACACAGATAAGAATAAATTTAAATTATTACTTGATTCAAGAACTCCTCTTAATGAAGGTAATGTATTTGTTCCAGATGAAAACTATCAAGTATTCCTTAACCAGAGTAGTGTAATTGACCTTGTTCCATATAGTGGTGTAATTATAGAAAAAGTTCCATCAGGATTTATTGTTAGAGGTTACAATTATAATAATCCATACTTTAAATATTTTACTCCAGTTTCATTAGCAGATGATCCAACAGTAGTAGTTGGAGGAACTTCTGAAGATTATGTAACTTGGAAAGGTGGAGAAACTTATAGCCCAGGACTAATTGCAGAGTTTGGTGGTCAATACTATATGACTGAAACTTTACATACAGCCGAGGACACATTTGATCAAACTAAATTTGTAAAATTAGCAGAACTTCCTGTAACAGGTGGAAGAACAGCAGTTTTCCATAGACAATGGAATGAAGGAATTAATGACGAACCGGTTGAGTTAGCTTACGGTACAATGTTTAGAACTATTCAAGAAGTAGTTGACTTTATATTAGGTTACGAAAGATATTTAAAATCCGTAGGATTTAGATTTGAGCAATACAATACAGAAATTAATCAAGTTGAAGATTGGTCTTTAAGTGCAAGAGAATTTATGTTCTGGACTACACAGAACTGGGCGGCAAATAGTGTAATAACTTTAAGTGCTGGTGCAAACAGACTTTGCTTTGCTAGAGAGAACCATGTAGCAGATAACATTTTTGATAACTTCTATGGTTACAATATGTTTAAAGCAGATGGTAAAAAATTACTAAAAGCATTTATTAACACATATAGAGATAACGACAACTATATGGAAATTAGTACAAAGAATACAACAGACGGAATTTATGCTGTTAAGATTCCTTTAGTACAAATTGAACACGTTGTATTACTTGATAACACAACTGTATTCAAAGATTACATTTATGATTTAGAGCCAGGATATAGACAAGAAAGAATTAAAGTATTAGGATACAGAACTGATAAATGGACTGGTGGATTTAATATTCCAGGATTTGTTTTTGATGATGCTAAAGTTACTGAATGGGAACCTTGGCAAGATTATGCAATAGGTGATACAGTTAAGTATAAAGAATTTTATTATGTTGCTAAAGTAAAAGTAACAGGTTCAGATGTATTTGATGCTAAATTCTGGGAACGTTTAAATGAAAAACCACAGTCAGGATTAATTGCAAACTTAGACTATAAAGCAAAACAGTTTGGCGACTTCTATGATTTAGATACAGATAACTTTGATGAAAGTCAACAAAGAGTTGCACAGCATTTAATTGGTTATCAAAAACGTCAGTATTTAGAAAACATTATTAATGATGATGTTTCACAGTATAAATTCTATCAAGGATTTATTCAAGATAAAGGTACAAAGAATTCTTTAACAAAACTATTTGATGCATTATCAAATACAACAAGCGATAGTGTAGAGTTTTACGAAGAGTGGGCAATTAGATTAGGTCAATTAGGATCAGCACAATCTTATGATGAAGTTGAATACAAACTTAACGAAGCTAAATTTAGATTAAGTCCACAACCTGTAGAACTTGTATCTAGTATAACAGGTAAAGAAACAGATTTAATTTACAGACAAAGACCATTTGAAACTTATTTAAAACCAGATGGATATAATCATAAACCTTTCCCTACAAAGTATAAAGATACAGATTATATACAAACTGCTGGTTATGTTAATTCAGCAGATGTTAAGACGCAAGTAGCAAAGTATGATGACATATTAGCATTAACTTTAACTGATTATAACATTGGTGATTATATATGGACTGGTACAAGTAAAGCATCTTTAAGTTGGGACGTATTAAAATACACACGTACAGACTTCCAAGTTAAATCTATTAGTTCAGATACTGAAGCTGGTACAACTACATTTAATTTAAAAGCAGGTCAACAAGCAACATTTGTTCCTAATGATATTATAGGTGTTATTGATGCCCCTGATGCCGAGAAGTTTTATAAAGTAAAAGAATGTGTTCTAGGAACTATTGTTTGTTATGCAAATGGTGTAACACCAGACTTAGAAGAAGCACAAGATCAATCAGCTAACTTTGGATTTGTTACTAACTTTATATCATCTAGAGTTGCATCACTAGAAGATGCTAACACAAGATTAATTAATGATCAACTTAAAGTAGGCGAAAACATTTGGATTGATGATGACAGTAACAGTCGTTGGATAGTATTACAAAATAATCCAACACACTCACAACATCAAGTTATTTCAAACGTTGAAACAGGTGATGCAAGTACAAACTTTGGTAAAGTAATTGCTTGTGATGAAAGAAACGTAACACTAATTGTTGGTGCAAGTGAATCAAACAAAGTTTATGTTTATAGTAGATCAAGTGATACAGGACAATATCTTCACGCACAAACAATTGAAGCTCCAACAGGCTTATACACAGGAGATGGTAAGTTTGGAACAGGACTAGCATTATCAAGAGATGATAAGTGGTTAGTTGTAGGTGCTCCACAGGCTAGTAATTTAAAAACTAAATTTGCTGGAAACTTTACAGGTAACGTAAGTTATGCTAAAGATGATATTGTAAACTATCAAGAAAACTTCTGGGAAGCTCTATTTCCTATATCGGCGGCACAAGGTACATTAACATTTGATAGTTTTTATGACACAGCCACAATAGCTGAAGCGTCTTGGAATGGCTCAGCATATCCAGAAGTTGTTTATGCTATAAGAGGAAATTATAACTTTAACGTTCCAACTGATCATATGTTAATTAGAGCACCAGTGGCTCAATTTGAAGGATCAGCAGTTGGTGATACACTTGTATTAAACTGGAAACAGTATTCACAGAATTATCCAAACGGAATATTACCATTTGGTAGTAACGGCCCAGGTGTGGCACAGTTTGATGGAAGTAAAACTATTGCAGGTAAAATTGATGCAATACTTTACTTCGACAACTTATTAAGAACTCCTAATGTTGGAGATATACTTTCAACAGATACAGGATTAGGTACAGTAGATTATATTCATGTTGCAAACGTAAACCAAGCAACTGTTTATGTTAGAGATGCTAACGGTACGTTTAGTGATAGTGGTTCAGCTATGCTTGGAACACTTGCAATGGGAACTTATGTTGCAGTTAATCCTTTAAACAGAGCAAGTGACTTTGGTGGTTGGTGGAAAATTACTGGTTTAACTAGTTTTACTTCATCTACTAAAGAAGTTACAACTCCACAGTTTGTAGTACAGGATATTATTACACAAAACGAAAGTAAAACACCTGAAGTTTATTACAATACAATGGACGATGTTTATGCGTTGAATCAAGTTACTGATCCAACAATGGGTGGTAAGATAGGACATTTAAGTTTCTACAATAAACAAGGAATGCCTGATTTAAGTCCTTACTGGTTCTTTAGAGGTAACAAGGCTTGGACAGATACTTTAACTAATGGCGATAACTTCAAAATGCACGTTAATAAAATTAGAAATAGTTTAGGTACTGTTTATGATCCAGCAACGTTAGGAATAGATACAGCATATACAAATCAAGTAGGTGGACATAATGTATTTGATTTATGGGACGGTTACGTTGATGTAACATTTACAAACTTTGATAATAATGGTGATCCTTATATTCCACAAATAGGAGATGTTATTGTAGACCAACTTTCTAATGCAGAAGCAGAAGTTATTTACTTACAAGAACAATTATTAGATTGTAGATTGTATGTTAAAAATAGAACAGGAACATTTAAGTTTGGTCATACTAATAGTGATACTAGTACTATTGCAATTAAAAATGGAGTAAGTGCAGGTATTGATAGATTATCAGGAAGATTAGATGCTTCAGATATGTCAAGTGCAACAACTGGTAAATTAGTTGTTGTTAGATTTACTGACTCAACTATGTTGCCTGTAACATCACCTACATTTAAAAACGAAATTGAAATTAATATTCATAATAACAGAACAGTAAGTGGTATAGCTAGAACACCTAACTATCCTAATCCACTTAATAAAGACTGGCAACAAGTTTCAGCAATTAAGGCAGATGCAGATGGTTCAGCAAGTGCATACACTAATGAAGGTGCATATTTTGTTTATGAAAAAATGGGTTCAGGATTGTTTAGTTTCCAATTTGGTTACACTAACCCACAAAGAGAATCAAATAGATATTTAGGTACTCAAATAGAACTTCATAAGTCTAGTACACTAGATAGTTTTTATAGATTGTTTGTAAGTGCTCCAGGAAATGCATCTACTTCTAACAGTGGTAGAATACACTTTATTAACCATGGTACTGATGCTGACGGCACAGTTTACGAGTGGGCTAGAAGTAAAAACATAAACTTTAAAGGTGCATTTGATGTTACATTAACTTATTACACAAATGATATTGTATTATACTTAGGTGCATTTTATAAAGCAAAAACTAATTTAACACCAGGTGCTTGGGATATAGCTTACTGGACAGCATTAACTTCTCATATAGATTACATAGGATATATTCCAAATGATTCTAGTTTAGATGTTAATGATGATAGTACGTTTGATAAGTCAGCATTAATACAGTATGCACACCCATTCTGTATTAGTAAGAGTGCAGAAGTAATTGCAACTGTGGCAGACTTTAATAATAGTGATCCTTACGTTATAATTTACAGATTAAACAATGGGCATTATGAATTATCACAAATGATTAGTGCTCCTAAGATAGGCGTTGGATACGGTTCTTCAGTTAGCTTAAATGATGACGGAGATATGTTAGCCGTTGGGGCTCCTTTAGCAGATGATAGATCAAACGACAATGGTAAAGTTTACATTTATACAAGTACTGCTGGAACATTTACAGTTACGCAAACTCTTTATAGTCCAGAAAATGATGTTGCAGAAAGATTTGGAGCATCACTAGACTTTGAAGGTAATGACTTAATTGTAAGTTCTAAAGGTGGTGACCTTGTAACTAGTACAACTTATGATAACCTTACAACTACATTTGACAATAACTTAACACAGTTTGAAAGTGTTAATGCAGATAGTGGTCAAGTGTTTATGTATCAGAAAGTTAAAAACAAATTATTATATGCAGAGAAGTTTAATTACAAAAATGCTTCAACTGAAAGATTCGGCGAGTACTTACTGTTTAACGAAAACCACGTGTATGTACCAATGCCAGAACTTTCTGTTACAGATAACAACTACATTGGAACACTATTAGATTATAAGAGAACTAGAGATACTAGTCCTTGGAAAGAATTACGTACTCCAATAGAACAAGTTGATTTAGATAAATTTAGAGGTGTGTTCATTTACAATATAACTTCTAATCCTGTTGCACAAACAATAGACTACATTGATCCTATACAAGGAAAAATTGCAGGTGCGGCTGAAGAAGAATTAACTTATAAAACACATTACGATCCTGCTGTTTACACAAATGGAACAGCTTCTCCATCAACAGTAATTGATCCAGAAAACTATTGGGACGTTACTAATGTTGGTAGACTATGGTGGGATTTAAGTACAGCTAAATTTGTAAATCCTTATCAAGGAAACATAATTTACAATACAGCAAACTGGAACAAATTATTTACAGGTGCGTCAATAGATATTTACGAATGGGTTGAAACAAAACTTACACCTACTCAATGGAACGCAATAGCAGATACAGAAGAAGGACTTGTTGACGGTATTAGTGGTACAGCTAAAGATGTAAACACTTATGTACAAATACAGAAATACGATACTGTATCGAAAGGCTTCTTTAACAAGTTTTACTATTGGGTTAAAAATACTAAAATTATTCCAAACGTAGAATGGAGAAATGCTTCTGCGTATGACGTTTCACAATTAATTAGTGATCCTGCGGCACAAGGACAAAGATTTGTTGCTATGTATTCAAATGATAGATTTGGATTATATAACTGTCAATCACTTGTAAGTGGATCAGAAAATGCAATTAACTTCCGTTATTGGAAAATAGATAATAAAGATATTAATATTCATAATCAATATCAGATTATGTCTGAAGGATTAGGTACAAGTAAACCTAACGCAGAACTAGAACGTAAATGGTACGATAGTTTAATAGGTGTCGATACAAATGACAGACAAGTTCCAGATCCTATATTAAGTGATAAACAAAGATACGGTATTTTAGATAGACCAAGACAAGGTATGTTTAAAAATCGTGTAGAGGCTCTAAAACAAGTTGTTGAAAGAGCTAACGATGTATTAAAGAAAAACTTAATTGTTGATGAATACAATTTATCAAACTTCTTAAGTAAAGATGCAACTCCAACGTTGCTAGGTAAAAAGTTTGATAAGTCAGTAACAACTAATGCAGAATTAAACTTTGTTGGTGTATCTAATGTTATTCCAGCAGTACTAACTCCTGTATTTGTTAACGGAAAACTTACAAGAGTTGATGTTACTAATGGCGGTAAAGGTTATGTAACTGTTCCAACTTACGAATTTAAAAATTACGGAGCAGGTAGCGGAGCAGAACTTATATTAACAATGAGTTCAGCAGGTACTATTACTAATGCAACTGTTAAAAATTCAGGTTCAGGATATGCAAGTACAACTGGTTTAGAAGTAAGAAGATATAGTGTATTAGTTACTGTAGATGAAACAGTTAATAGTAAATGGGCAATATATGCCTACAATAGTTCAACTAAACTTTGGGAAAGAACTTCAAGTTCAAGTTACGATACAACTACTTGGTGGAATTATACTGATTGGTATGACACAGGTTATAGTGAATTTACAGAAACAGATTACTTAATTGATTACTCTTATCAGTTAGAAGGATTAAATGATGACGTAGGAGATATAGTTAAAATATCTACTATTGGATCAGGTGGTTGGTTATTACTAGAAAAAATTAGTAATGACGGTACAGACTATACTACAAAATATAAAACAGTAGGTAGAGAGAACGGAACTATAAACTTAAAAACATCATTGTACAATCCAGCAAATAGTAATATTGGATATGATGGATTAAGTTATGATACTTCATTCTATGACGATCAACCTACTATTGAATTAAGAAATATATTAACAGGTTTAAGAGATCATATTTTCATTAACGATCTTGCTGTTGAATATAATAACTTATTCTTCTCAAGTATGCGTTATGCGTTTGCAGAACAACCAAACGTTGATTGGGCATTTAAAACTAGTTTCTTAAAAGCTAGACACAATGCAGGTGATTTAACACAAAAAATTACTTTCCAAAACGATAGCTTACCTAGTTATGAAAAATTTGTTGAAGAAGCTAAACCTTATAAAGCAAAACTTAGAGAGTATATAAGTTCTTACACAAAAACAGATCCAACTAATACTGGTGTAACAGACTTTGATATGCCACCAGCTTATAGTGTTGATGCTGGTAAAATTGTTCCTGCAAGTTTAAAAGTTAAAGACGATTTAATTTACGGACAAGATGCAACTATTACAACTTATCCTAACAAGTACTGGGCTAACAATGTTGGCTTTGAAGTTACTAAAGCTAATATTAAAACTGGTGGAACAGGATATTTAGAAGTACCACAAGTTAAATTTAGTGGCGGTGGCGGAACTGGTGCTAAAGCAACAGCTACACTTGGTAGTGGTGGATCTATAAAATACATAACAATTACTAATCCAGGTAGCGGATACTTATCTGCTCCAACTATAACTATTGAAGGTACACAGTCAACAGGTTCTACTGCGGCTAGAATAACAGCACAAATAGGTAATAGTAAAGTAAGAAGCATACATCATATTTCCAAGTTTGATAGAACAACAGGTACGTTCTTAATTACTACATTAACACAAACAGAAAACTTTACTGGTACAGGTAGTCAAACAACATTTGATCTTAAGTATCCAATGGATTTAAGAACTACACAAATTGAAATTACAGTAAACGGTATTGAATCACTACAAAGTGAATATACAACTGATAATAAAGATTACACAGATAAGTCATACACAAGACAAAGAGGACTTATAACATTTAACGAACCTCCAATAACAGGTGCAACGATTGTTGTTAAGTATTCTAAATCTATTACTATGCTACAAGCACAAGATAGAATTAATTTATTCTATAGTCCAACAACAGGTATGTTAGGAAATGATGTTTCACAAGTAATGGACGGTGTTGACTATGGTGGAATTGAAGTTAAGAGTTTCACGTTTGGTTCAGGTACAGGTTGGTCAAGTGAACCTTACTACACTACTACTTGGGACACATACGATAATACTTACGAAGATGAAGTCTTTACTTTAGACGGAAGTACAAATGTATTCACGTTAGCTAAACCATTAGAAGCAGGAATAGTTTATAATGTTTACAAAAACGGTGTAAGAGTAGATGATCCAGACTATGATGGAAGTACAGTATTAACAAATACAAATGCAGTAATGGAAAGTATTACTGGAGCAGGACAAAGTACAATTACACTAGACGAAACTAAAATTCCGACAGTAGCAAATGATGTTATAGTAATTAGAAAAGCATCAAGCGATGGTTCATTTATTCCAGATCCAGATGGATACGATACATTATTACAAGGTGGTGATATGGCATACTCAACTGCAAGAGGAATTAATGCAGAAGAGATTGTTGTTGACGGTGACAGTTTTGTTACACCACTAACTTCAAAAGGACCTGAAGAACTTGTTCCAGGACAAGTATTAGATACACTTGATATTAAAGTTTATGAAAGAACTGGAGATGGTTCTAGTGTATTGCATAGTTACAATTATTTAGGTGACGGAAGTAATAAAGACTTTGATGTTAATTATGTACCAATGAGTCAAAAAGATGTATGGGTAAAAGTACATGGCACAGTTTTATCTGATACACAATTTACTGTAGACTATCAAAACAAAAAAATTAAATTAACAACTGCTCCTGGAGATCAGCAACAAGTACATATTATTACAATGAGTAATAATGGTGAGCATATATTAGATGTTGATCAATTTATAGGTGACGGTTCAACTTCATTATATGTTACATCAATCAAATACAAATCTACTTTAAGTTTCTTCTTAACAGTTGATGGAAAAACTGTAAACGTTGATATGGCAGAAACAGATGCAACTTATAATGTAGGAAAAGGTTTATGTGTATTTAAAATAGGTACTGCTCCTGATAACAATGCTGTAATACAATATGCAATATTTGATAGTGCCGCTAAATCATTCTCACAAATTGCAACAGATACATTTACAGGTGACGGTACTACTGATAACTTTACACTTGCACAAACTCCATTAAATCAAAAACCATTAGAGCATAATGTAATTGTTAAAGTTGGAAACAAAATTTTAAATGCAGGATACAATCAATCGTTTAATGTTAAAACAGCAACTAGAAATTACAAGTTAAGAGATTATCAAATTACTCAAGCTGGTGTTGGTGGTAACGAAGTAAGAGCATTCCTAAATGGAACAGAAGTGTTTATTTCTAAGTCTTGGAACTGGGATACCTTTAATGCAGAGATACAACTATTTTCAGATGTAGGTGTTGACGGTGATGTGTTAGATGTTTATGTAATTAACAATGGCGAATATGCATTTGGTTACTTAGGTGGTAATGGCTTATGGGTAGAAACTCCAGATAAAGTTTACTTAACTACTCCTCCAGCACTTAATGAAAGTGTAACAGTTTATCAATTAACTAATCATGATGTTAGAAAAATTGAAAGAGAAAACTTAGACATAGTTACAAGAAACCCAATTACAGTTGGTACAGATAATTATACTGAATACCACCAGCTTACAAAAGGAATTATTAAATTACGTAAAGCGGCCATAGATGCTGAATACGTTTGGATTACTAAAAACGGAGCATTATTAACTCCAAGTATTGATTACTACTTACAAGACGATAAACAGTCAATTAGAATGGTAGTAGATGTTGCAACAAATGATAGCCTAGAGCTAATACATTTCTCAAATAGCACAATTACTGGTAAGTTTGGTTATAGACAGTTTAAAGATATGTTGAATAGAACACACTTTAAACGTTTAGGTGATAATGTAGAATACACACTTGCAGAAAACTTAAACTGGTACGATACTAAAATCTTTATAACAAACGTAGATACTTTGCCTGAGCCAAATAGAGCTAAAGGAATTCCAGGTATACTCTTTATAGGAGGAGAACGTATTGAATATTTCTTAAAAGAAGATGGTGCAATTAGACAGTTGCGTAGAGGTACACTAGGAACAGGTATCAAAACAATACATAAAGCAGGAGTGCAAGTATTAGATCAGAGTGTATATCAAACTGTACCTTATAAAGACGAAACTAGAACACAGACGTTTACAGCAGATGGCTCAACTAAAGCTGTTACTGTAGACTTTACACCGAATAACGTAAATGAATTTGAAATTTTTGTAGGTGGACGTAGATTACGCAAAAATGCGATAAGTTCCTTCAATCCAAGCACTGATTTGGACAGTCCAGAGGGAGATTCTACATTACCAGCAGAATTTAGTGTTGATGGAGTAAATCCAGTAGTAACACTAACAGATACACCGGCGATTAACACCAAGATAACAGTGGTTAGACGCATAGGTAAGAAGTGGACTGACCCAGGAACTCCATTGAGATTACAAGAAAATGACATTGGACGGTTCTTAAGGAACAAAGAGGTGGCGCTACCTAAATAAATACACTTGTAGGATATTAATATGATAGACAATTTTAAAGATAATTCAGGAGTTCTTTTGCAAGGACACATAAAGATACATAACCCGGAAACCGGAGAAATTCTGGTTGATAAACGTAATGCTATACACTACGAAAACATGAGTATTTCGTTAGCAGAAAGTTTAGCAAACCAAGGGCAAGGAATGGTATATTCCATGAACTTTGGTAATGGTGGAACATCAGTCGATCCAACTGGTATCATAACATACCTTTCACCCAACTCAACAGGCACAAATGCTAGTTTGTACAACCAAACTTACACTAAAGTAATAGATGACAATTCGATCAATAACACAGATCCTACAAGAAATAAGATTGAAACACGTCACGTTAGCGGTACAAACTATACAGACATTGTTGCTACTTGCTTATTAGATTATGGTGAGCCAAGTGGACAAGATGCTTTAGATAATGCAACAGGTTCAAACAGCTTGTATGTATTTGATGAGTTAGGTTTAGTAAGTTATGCAACAAGTGGTACAGGTAGATTACTAACACACGTTATATTCCACCCGGTACAGAAAAGTTTAAACAGACTAATTCAGATAGACTATACTGTAAGAGTACAGAGTTTAACTGGTTTTAACGAGGCGTAATAAATGGCTTATACAGTAAACCATACAGACCTAGCTAACAAAGGTAGCATAACGGTTGAGGATAATACACTTAACCAAACAACGTCTTTGTCACTACCAGGTAGAAATACAACTGCCTATGGAACAGCCATTGCTGAAAACTTTTTACACTTATTAGAGAATTTTACAAATAGTACAGCACCAGGTAACCCAGTTGAAGGACAACTGTGGTATGATAATACACCAGGTGTTGATCAATTAAAACTTTACGATGGTACTACATGGATTAGTGCATCAGGATTAAAGAAAGCAACAACACAACCAGGTGCGGCACAATCAGTAACAGGTGACCTTTGGGTTGATACTGATAACCAACAATTATTTTTATACACAGGTTCAGGTTGGGTGCTAGTTGGTCCGTCATTCAGTGATGGATTATCAACAGGTGTTAAAGCAGATACAATAGTAGGAACTAACAATGTTAGTTACACTTGTTTAGTTGTTGAAGTTAGTGCAAAGACATTAGCAATTTATTCAACGGCGGCGTTTACACCTAAGACAACAATTACAGGTTTCACAACTATTAATCCAGGATTTAATTTAAGTTCAGCAGATATTACAGGTGCTGGTGCAGGAAAATATTACGGTACGGCAGAAAAGGCAGAAGCATTAGTTGTTGGAGGAACTTCAGTAGCGGCTTCTAACTTTATGCGTAACGATGCAAACTCACAAAGTTTGTATCCTATAACTGTAAAAAATAACGGTGGTATAACTGTTGGTGCATCAAGTACGTTAACTATGGGCATTGAAGGACAAGCAGGTATTATAGGACATAATACTTCAGGTTCAAACATTGACATTAGAGTTAACAACAACGGTACAACAACTACTGTAATGAGATTTGATTCAACTTCTAAAGTTGGTATTAATAATTTAAGTCCGGACCAAGCATTAGACGTTTCAGGTAATATTCAAACTGATAGTGCTTTATTAGTTGACGGTACAACAGATGCTTCAACAATAGCAACAGGTAGTATTATTACTAAAGGTGGTGTTGGTATTGCTAAAAAATTATTTGTTGGCGGTGATTCAAATATAGCAGGACTATTAACAACACAAAACATTGTTCCTAATTCAAATACAGCACGTAATTTAGGTACAGCTAACGAACAATGGTTAAATGTTTATTCACAAAACTTTATAGGTAACGTAACAGGTAACGTTACAGGAACAGTTTCAGGACGTTCTGGATCAACAGACAAACTTGCAAGTTCAACAACATTCCAAATGAATGGTGATGTAACTGCACCGTCATTTACATTTGACGGACAAGATGCAAGTACTAAAACATTTACAACATCTATTTCAAATAGCTTTGTTGCAAATAAAACAGAATTATCAAGCTCATTAACTTCAGATGAAATATTAGTTAATAGAGTTACTGGTGACACAGGCGTTTATAAAATTTCAAGAACTAACTTGTTTAAATCAATTCCTACATTACCAATTGGAATGATAACTCCATATGGTGGAGATACTGCTCCAACTGATTGGGTATTATGTTATGGACAAGAAGTTACTATTGCAGAATATCAAAACTTGTTTAATGTAATAGGTTACAACTTTAAAGATCAATCACTTGTAGCGGCAGGTAAATTTGCATTACCTGATTTAAGAGGTAGATTTGCATTAGGTAAAGATAACATGGGCGGTGGTTCAGCTAACGTTGTTACATCAGCGGCGGCAGACACAATAGGTTCAGTTGAAGGACAACAGAACAGAAGTCTTGCAGTTACTAACTTACCAGAACACGAACACGATTTAAGAGGACCAAGCGGAGATCAATATTACACAATAAGAGATATTAGTGGCGTTCCAAACGATCCACAAGGTATACAATATGACGCTCCAACAGGAACTGGCCAAGGTCAGGCGTATGCTACATCAGGTGGAGTACTAACAAACAACGCATTAGGTACAGCAGTAGACATAATGAATCCGTACATGACTGTTAACTATATTATGTACGCAGGGGAGAACACAGCGATATGAGTTATAAGCTAAACAAAACTGACGGCACATTACTCGTAGATTTAGTTGATGGTTCATTAGATACTACTACAACAAGTATTGGTCTTATTGGAAAGAACTATTCAGGGTTTGGTGAAACGTTAAACGAAAACCAAATCAAGATGTTAGAAAATTTTGCTAACACTTCAGCACCTAGTGTTCCTTTAATAGGACAACTATGGTATGATAAGTCACAGGGAAGAATTAAAGTTTATGATGGAACATCATTTAGAGAAAGTGGTGGACCTATTGTTGCAACAGCTCAACCAAGTAGTTTAGTTGCAGGTGACCTTTGGTTAAACAGTTTAACTAACCAACTTTACTTTTATGATGGAACTGATTTAGAATTAGCAGGTCCAGTTTATACTGCACAGCAAGGTAAAACAGGATTTGAAACATTTACAGCATTAGATACACAAAACAATAGCAAGGTGCTTATTAAAATGTACATAGGTGGTACATTAATGGGTGTTTGGGCTAACGAAGAATTTACTCCAGCAGTAGGTTATACTATATCAGGAATTACTGGAAATATTAAAAAAGGATTTACACCTATTGATTCAACATCAACAGGTACAGTTTACAGAGGTGTATCAAATGCGGCACTTAACTTAATTAACGCACAAGGCGTTGAGAAAAGTGCGGCACAGTTTTTACCAGCTGATGCATCAGGAACTACAACAGGTGCATTAACAATTAGTAATAGTGGAGGACTTACAGTAGGTCCTGCACAAAATAATATTCAAAAGATTGTAGGAACTTCATATGTAAGTGAAAACCAACTATCCAATCATGACTGGAAAGTTAGAGTTAGAAAAACTACAGGTTACGTTGATGCTATTGTAATTGATACAGATGTATCATATATGGGAATATTTAAAACTACTCCAACAGCAACTTTACACGTTGGCGGTGATGCAACTATTGATGGTAACTTAAAAGTATTAGGTTCAACATTTAACGTAGATGTTGGTAACTTAAGAGTTGAAGATAAAAACATTGAACTTGCTATACAATCAGATAGTTCAACAGGTGATAACGCCGCAGTAGACGGTGGTGGTATTATTTTAAAATCTTCAGATTTAGATAAAGAATTTATATGGCGTAATGCAGAGCAGGCTTGGACATCAAGTGAAAACATTGATTTAGGAGCAACTAGAGGTTACAAAGTTAACGGTAACACAGTTTTAACTGAAACTGCACTAGGTTCTAGTGTAACTCAAGCATTAGGACTTACTCAAGTTGGAACATTATCTACATTATCAGTTGATAACGTTACAATTAATAATTATGCTATAACAACATCAGGTAGCGGATTACAAATAACAAGTGATGGTGCAATATCTATTACTAATAACCAGAAAATATCTGGTATGGCTAATCCAACTGCTGACCAAGATGCGGCAACAAAATTTTACGTAGACGACTCACTGGATAATGAGCCAGTAATTGTACCATTAGATATTACAGGATTAAGTAATGCCAATATTGCTACAATTATTGAGGACATTTATCCGGCGGCAACTAAAAAGACGGGTTCATATGCTTATGTACCAACAAGCACATTAACAGGTGCTACTGTAAGTGGTATTGATATAAACACGGTTGCTAGTAAGTCTTTTATCGCTGTAGATGCCAATGGTGTACAAAACGAGAGCGTTTTACAGGATATTGCGTTTAGTAACGCCTCTGGTACTGTAAGTTCATCAGTTGCTAGAGGATTAAAGCGGTTCAAAGTACAAGCAAGTGCCTGGGTGTTTGACACTGATTTAGGTAGTAGCGGCGGGCTATGGTAAAAGATAAATACTAACATAGGGGTTAATAACAATGGCATATACTATAGATAGATACAGCGGAGTAACTTTAACAACAGTTGAAGATGGTACCGTAGATCAAACTACCGATATCAAGCTAGTAGGTAAAAACTACGCAGGATACGGTGAGATACAGAATGAGAATTTTTTACATCTGCTAGAGAATTTTAGCGGAACTTCACAACCACCTAAAGCAATTTCAGGGCAAATTTGGTTTGATGCAACAGCATCTAAACTTAAATTTTATGATGGTTCTAAGTTTAGAACTACAGGTGGAGCAGAAGTAAGTGCAACACAACCGGCTGGTTTAGCTACTGGTGATTTATGGTGGGATAGCACAAACGAACAATTATACGCATACAACGGAACTGGTTACGTATTAGTTGGACCACAAGGTTCAGGTACTACTGTAACACAGATGAAAACTGTAACAATCAGAGATACAACTAATACAAATAGAGTAGTCATTCAAGCCATTGTTAGTGACGAAGTAATTTACATGATTAGTTCAGTTGCATTTACTATTGATTCAACAGATCCTAGTAATGCAGTTACAGGATTTGACGTTGTTAAAAAAGGTTTAACCCTAAGAAATACACAAAACGCAACAGGCGGTGTTACAAGTTCAACAGATTACTATTGGGGAACTGCTAGTAACTCATTAAAACTTGGTGGATATAGTGCTTCAGACTTTGCATTAGCAGGTTCAGGATCATTTACTTCACTAGTTAACTTTGCAGATGCTGGTATTTCAATAGGTGACAGTAACGATCTTAAGATTTTTATTGAAAACGATAACGAAGGCGTTATACAAAATGACGTAGGTACAGTTATTAAGTTTAGAGTTGACAATATGGGCGGTGCTCCATATGATCCTTTACACATATATTCAACTGATATGAGACCATCAGCTGATAATACGTTTAACATAGGAACTTCAACAGCTAAATTTAACACAATGTACGCAACTACATTTAGCGGAACGGCTTCTACAGCTTCTACTTTACAAGTAGGTGCAAACAATCGTTCAGGATCTACTTCAGCTACTAATAATACAGTAGCAGTTAGAGATGGATCAGGAAATTTAGTAGCAAACATATTTACAGGAACAGCTTCACAGGCTCAATATGCTGACTTGGCAGAGAAATATACAACTCATACAGGTGATTTAGCAGTTGGAACTATTGTTGCAGTTGCAGATGGTTTAGAAGATGCTGATATAAGTGAAGAACTTAAACCATGTGAGATGACAGATATTCCAGTAGGAGTTATATCAGAGAAACCAGCTTACTTGATGAATGCAGATGCAGACGGTCAAGCAGTTGCTTTAAAAGGTAGAGTTCCAGTAAGATGTACAGGACCTATTTTCAAAGGTAAGCCAATCTATGCAAACGTTGATGGTGTAGGAACACAAATACACGATGACGGACAAGTAATGGGTATTGCCTTAGAAACTAAAGAAGACGAAGAAGAAAAATTAGTTGAAGTATTATTAAAGGTTTAAACTAATGGCAATTGGTGATATTATTACAGCGGCAAGGTACAACAACTTGCAATCAAGAGTAGAAACAATCCTAGGTACAGGTTCAGGTGATGACGGATACGGTCAAGCATTGAATTCTAGTCAAGTAGGTGCGTCAACTACGATCACTGCTAGTCATATGTCAACACTTTATACTGATATAGCAAATGGTAGAGTACACCAAACTGGTACTGCTCCTACAGAAATAGCTATAATTGGTGCAGGTTCAACAATTTTAGATAGTGATACTGTTAATAAAAAAGGTGTTGCTCAATTCGAAAACTTAACAACTACTTTAGAGAACGAAAAATTTCAAATACACGGTACTCAAGGTACAGCAGAAGCGGCCAAAACAGCTAGTTATACTACAAGCTGGAACGGAACATTAACTCATATATTAGATGTTACGTTTAGTACAGCAGATCATAGAAGACAATTTTTTAATGCAGGTGGAGAAATACGTTTTGCAAGTAATATTACATACGTAGGTGCCGCGGCAAAGACTATTGATTGGATGACTATGCTTGTTAATATGGGTACAGTTAAAATGGGTTACACTTCAACAAGTGCAACAGGGTCAGGTTCAGGATCAACTTTAGGATTTCATGATCTTACAACTACTTTACAAACACTTTTCACTAAAAATGGTACAGGTTTGTATGCGGCCAACAACTGGACACTAAAAGCTAAACTAGTTGGAACTACTCAAATCCAATTCCAAGCTGAATGGAATGACGCAAATACTGGAAATCCAAACTACGATGAAGATGTACTAGGTACTGTAAACAGTACAGTTACTCAATTACGTGCTACTGGAACATACGTTGTAGTACCTACCCCAACACATACAACAAACGGCAGTTCAAACTTAACCTAACAGTTGATTTTTTTGTCTAAATAGTGTATAATATGCTTATAGCATAGGAGACTATTATGGACGAACGTTTAAAAAAAGCCTTAGATTTTTCTAATTACATGGTTACTCTTAATAACCAAAAAAGAGTGCTTAAAGAAAAGTTCTATGAAGCTAGAATCCATTATTTTAATGGAGGTCAGTTTTCTGTAACACAAGAACTTTTAACTTTCGTTGGTATGCTGTGCGAAAAAGACGATACTAATAATATTGTTATTATCGATGATAACGATACTCCCATTCGAATTAAAGATTTAAATGAATTTCTCGATGATATTATGAATATATATTTTGTATCAGCAAACGAATACCAAACGGAGTATGAAAAACTTAGATCTAAACGTAAGGTCTCCGGGTTGGTAGAACATGACGAAGAGTAAAGGTGCATTAATTTTTGCAAGGAATAACGCACAAATTGATTATATTAAACAAGCTCACTATTCAGCAAAAAGAATCAAAAAATATTTAGACATTCCTACAACTATCGTTACTGATAGCATAGAATATCTTAAAAACGAATACAAAGATTACAAAGAAGTATTTGATCAAGTAATAGAAGTTCCTTTTACAACAAACTCAACTACTAAAAGATACTTTGATGGATCTGGTGTAGCAAAACATTTACAATTTAAAAACGATATGCGTACAAACGCATATGAGTTAAGTCCATATGATGAAACAATACTGTTAGATAGTGATTACATTATAGCAAACAGTTTATTCAAACATTGTTTTACTCAAGATCATGATTTTTTAATATTTAAAGATGCAAAAGACTTAACTGGTCATCGTAATACAGATGAGTTTCAAAAAATAAGTGATACAAGTGTAGACTTTTATTGGGCTACTGTTATATTTTTTAGAAAGTCACCGGAAAACAAAATATTTTTTGATTTAACAAAACACATTCAGGAAAACTGGGATCACTATAATAGTATATTCCAAGTCAATAGAGGTCTTTTCCGTAATGACCATGTGTTTAGTGTAGCAATACATATAATGAATGGTTATCAATCAGGAGATTTTGCTCATAAGATGCCAGGCACAAAGTATTATACTGCTGATAGAGATATTTTATGGGATTTAGAAGGTGATAACTTTTTCTTTTTGTTAGAAAAAGAAGCACACCTAGGTGAATACACACCATTGCGTATAAAAGGTAGTAATATACACGTAATGAATAAGTTTAGTTTAAACCGTATTATAGATAGAGGAGTGTTGTAATGGAAATAATCTGGGTTTTATTATTATCAGTTTGCACATCTCAAAAATGTGTAACGCAAGAAGTAAAAGAGTTTTTATCAGAAGATAAATGTATATCTTCACAAGTAGCACACGAACTAATACCAACAGATGGTAAGTGGGATAGTATAATTTATAAATGTCAACCAAAGGATAGTATAGGTGCATAACGTAGACAGTAGAATTAGATCAAGATTTTGTAGAAGATGTGATGCAGTTCGTAGATACCAATGTTCTTGTCCAAACAATATGGCAATGGCATGGCAAAGAGAAAATGTATTTCATAGCGGTAAACGTTACAAAGGCAAAGATGCATTAAAGTATGTATTAGAAAGTAAAAATGACTAGAGGATTTGTATTAATAGCACAGAATAGCGAATACGATTACGTACAACAGGCGTGTGTGTTAGCTATGAGTATTAAAGCTACTAATGATGCCAACATTTGTTTAATAACCAACGATAAAGTGCCATCTAGGTACGAGAAATTGTTTGATATTATTAAACCTATACCTTGGTCAGACGATGCTAAAGACAATAATTGGAAAGTAGATAATCGTTGGAAGTTATATCATGCAAGTCCGTATGATGAAACTATTGTATTAGATACAGATATGCTTGTATTACAAAACTTAGATACTTGGTGGGACTTTTTAAGTAATTATGAAGTGTTTTATACTTCTAATGTATATACATACAGAGGTGAGAAAGTTGTAGATAACTATTATAGAAAAACTTACAAAGCAAATAAATTGCCTAATGTATATGCAGGATTTCATTACTTTAAAAAGTGCGACTTTGCTAAAGAGTTTTATACATTATTAGAAATTGTAATGAATAACTGGGAATTATTTTATGGTAAGTTTGCTAAAGAAAGCTATCAAAAATATTTAAGTGTAGATACAAGTACAGCTATTGTAACAAAGATATTAGATTGTGAAGATAGGATTACAAATAAACGTGTTAAGTTTCCAACGTTTACACATATGAAAACTCATATACAAGGTTGGAAAAATGGAAGTGCTACTTGGCGTAGCAGAGTAGGTTCATACCTTACAGATGATTTAACACTTAAAATAGGTAATCATTTACAGTCAGGAATCTTTCACTATACAGAAAAAGAGTTTTTAACAGACGAGAAAATTAAAAAATATGAAAACTATATTGCAGAGAACTATTAAAGATAGAGAAACAAACTTATACCCTGTTTGGTTAATGCGTCAGGCTGGAAGATATATGCCTGAGTATATGCAAATGAAACAAAACAGTAATGGGTTTTTAGATATGGCTCTTACACCAAGTAAAGCAAAAGAAATAACTATGCAACCTATTAAAGCATTTGATATGGATGCGGCCATAATCTTCTCTGACATACTTATTATTCCGTATGCACTTGGCCAAGAGTTAGATTATACTCCTGCACCAGTACTAGGACCTTTTTACGATAAAATGTTTGAAACAGATATGATAACTTTTATAGAAAGATGTCAACCTGTATATGATGCAATTAAACAAACTAGACAAGAACTAGATAGTAGTAAAAGTTTAATAGGATTTGCTGGAGCACCTTATACACTTTGTAAGTATATGACACAAACTAAAGATCAAAATGTTGTAGATAAACTAGTTCCTTTTATTGTTGAACATTTAGTACAACAAATAAAAGCAGGTTGTGATACAATACAAATTTTTGATAGTTGGGCAGGAGATTTAACAGAAGAAGAATTAGATACTTTATGTTATTTCCCAACAGCACACATAGTAAGCGATATAAGAGAGTTATATCCTGAAGTTAGTATAATTGCTTTTCCAAGGCTAATAGGTAAAAACATAAATGATTTTGCAAATGTTGTAATACCTGATTGTATTAATTTAAGTGATGACATACCTGTAGAAGATGTAACTACTAAACTTGTATTACAAGGCGGTATTCCAATTAACGAATTATTAGTTAATGGCGACATTACGCCAATGCTACAAAAAATGAAAGATAAACCATATGTAGTTAATCTAGCACACGGAGTGAATAAAGAAACTCCTGTAGAAAATGTTAGAAACTTTGTACAAACTGTAAAGGACTTTAGATGAAACTATCTATTACAGTAGTTAATGAACGTTATGCAGTATTTGATCCTATAACAGGAGAACTACTATCTTTACCTAACGTAAAGCCAACAGAAGGAAGTTATATTTCTATTGCTGACGACGAAGTTAAAGGAATAATAGAAGGTAAAGAAAGTATGAACTTCTATTATGTACATTATGTTAAAAGAACTAAAACATATGAACTTAGACAACGTACTAATCATGATATAGACAGTTACTTTGTAGATGACTTAATACACGAACTACCAGCAGAAGCAGAAAACCCAGATATTACAGTAACTAAAAATGTTAAAGATACTTGTTGGAAGTTTACAGTAGGCGGCGATTTAGAAATGAATATATTAGCTCAAAAAATTAGTTTAACAAATTCAGCAATTAGCTTTAGTTGTACAAAGAAAAACGATCCAAATATCTTATATAAGACATTAAAGTTTTCTTTTGATAAACTAATTGATGGAAAATACTTTGTATTACCATTTAGCGAGAAATTTGAGTTTGACAACGAGCCAATTTCAGTGTATACTATTAAGAAGTTTGACAGTTATAAGTATGAGGAAATAATATGAGTGAAAACAAGATCAATATAGCAGAACAGGATATTATATTTTTAAGTTATGATGAACCTAATTGTGAAAAGAACTATGTTGATTTAGTTAACAAAGTGCCATGGGCTAAACGTGTGCATGGTGTACATGGTTCAGATGCGGCACATAAAGCCTGTGCAGAGTTAAGTGATACAAAACACTTTGTTACTGTAGATGGCGATACAATTATTAATCAAAAGTTTTTAGATGTAGTATTAGACTTAGACGAACTAGGCGTAGATGATGATTATCAGTTTAGTTGGTGTGGTAATATTGACATTAACGGATTAAAGTACGGCAATGGTAGTTTAAAAATGTGGACTAAAGACTTTGTTCGTGATATGAAAACACACGAAAACAATGATGGTAAAGATGAAAATGTTATAGAGTTTTGTTACTTTGACAATTACTATCAGTTAAATGAAAACTTTAGTACAAGTATTATAAGTGCAACACCACATCAAGCCTGGAGAGCAGGATTTAGAGAAGGTGTTAAGATGTCATTAAACAGAGGTGCAAAAGTAGAAGACCTTGCAAACAACACTTGGTGGCAAAATTATCATAGACTTCTTGTATGGATGAACGTTGGTGCAGATGTTGAAAACGGATTGTATGCTATAATGGGTGCAAGAGATGGTTGTCAAAAAATACTAGCAACTGATTGGGATCATTCTGTAACAAGAGATTTTAAATGGCTTAATGAATATTGGGAAGAAATTAAAGACTTTGACGTAGAACGTATGATTGCAGAGTACGGAGAAGTATTACAAGGACAAGGACTACCTATTAGTAATAAAGCTCTAGACGAAGAGCAAAGCAAATTCTTTAAAACGGTCTACATTAACTCTGACCGTGTATTAGGTAGATGAGCGAACTTGAAAAAATAAAAGAATTAATGCCGGTAATCGAAGAGCAAACTTCGCCTACCTTTTGTTTAGCCAAATGGCATCATACAACAATATATCTAGCAACAGGTGAAACACATAGTTGTTACCACCCTGCTCCACACCCTATACCATTAGAAGAATTAAAAGACAATCCTAGTGCTTTACATAATACTATAGAAAAGAAAGACCAACGTAAAAAAATGTTATGTGGTGAAAAGCCAGATGGGTGTAGTTACTGTTGGAAAATTGAAGCTATGGGTAAAGACTTTGTAAGTGATAGACATATTAAAACAACTAGCATTTATAATAAAGAAAGACTAGCGGAAATAAAACAAAATGGTGCGGATTTAAACGTAAATCCTGAGTATATAGAAATTAGCTTTAGTAATGAGTGTAACTTTAAATGCGGTTATTGTCACCCTAAAGCATCAAGTAGATATTGGAATGAAATAAAACAACACGGACCATATAGTATGTCTACTAAACATAGACAAGATATTGATTGGTTTAAAGTTTATAAAAAAGAAGAAGAGAATCCATATGTAGATGCATGGTGGGAATGGTGGCCTGAAGTTAGTAAGACATTAAACATTTTGCGTATTACTGGCGGAGAACCTTTAATGCATAAAAGTTTATGGGAACTATTTGATAAACTAGAAGCAGATCCAAAGCCACATATACAAATTGAAGTTAATAGTAATATGGGTGTCAAACATTCATTAGTACAAAAGTTAACTGAAACTGTATTAAGATTAAAAGAAAAGAATTGTATTAAAAGTTTTAAATTATATACAAGTATAGATAATTGGGGTCCTAAAGCAGAGTATATTCGTACAGGTTTAGACTTAGAATTATGGGAAAAGAATTTAGATTACTTTTTAAGTAAAACTCCTTTTTCTGTTATCTTTATGATTACATTTAATATCTTTAGTGTAGTAGGATTTAATCACTTATTAGAAAAGATACTAGAGTGGCGTTACAAGTATAATGGAATAACAGAGCCTCAAGTAAGATGGCAAAAAGTACAGTTTGATACTCCACACTTAAAAGAACCTCATATGTACGATATGAATATATTACCTAAAAAAGAGTTTATGCCTTATATGGAAAGCCATTTACAATTTATGCACGAGTATCAAGATGATAGGGACAGAACAAAATTTAGTAGTTTAGAAGTAGAAAAATTTAGACGTGTAGTTGAGTATATGCGTACAACAGAATTTGAACCTGCTAAAAGAGAACTAGCACGTAGAGATTTTCATCGTTGGTTTTCAGAACACGATAAACGTAGGGACTGTAATTTAGTTGAAGCTTTTCCAGAGTTGGAAACGTTCTTTAATAATTGTGCTTAATCAAGCAACCTTTGATCCATATAACTAGGACCTTTAACTTTAGTTTCATAAAACAACATATCTTGCCAACGTTGTTTCATTTGTGATACATTAAATCCTTTTTTATCTTTACTAGCATCACGCAACAGTTTAATCCAAACTTCTTGTGTTTTTTCTACTTGTCTATCTGTTTCGTTTTTCCAGTTATGTTTAAATACACCTTTAAGATATTTGTAATGTTCTAATGGACTAGGATGTCCGTCAAAGAAGTTTTTACCTATTAGTTTTCTATCAGCACTAAATTTAGTTTGTAAATTTTGGTGCCAAAGTATTTCATAAAAGCTAGGTCTTAAAAAACTTAAAGGTTCATGATAAAACTTTATTGCATCATCTAATCTTTGACTTGTTTCTCTAGGATCAAAGTTTCCTTGGCTATCGTCCCATTGATTAGGTTGTTTTATAATATCACACATTTGTAAGAAGTGCCATTGTGCTTTATGTTTTAACATTTCATAAGCGGCCTTAATAAACGCAAGATCTCTTACATACGCACCTTCTTCACTAAAGTACTTTCTTACAAATTCTTCGTTATATACTTCTTGTGAATATATGTTTCCTGGAGTAACCCAAGGACCTTGTGATTTATTTTGTGGTAAAAATCTATCTTCTCTACATACATTAGTCCATTGTACTACTACAAGATCTTCATGAGTAAAGTCATATAAAGCGTCAGCCTGCATAAGTGTATTAAAGATATAATGATTACCTGCTCCACTTCTACCTAAGTTTACAAACTCAATATCCCCTAGTTCTTGTGCCAAGCAATTAGCCCAAGTTCCCCAAGTATAATTTGTAAAACTGCACCCAAAAGTAAACAATCTTTTAGGTTGTATATTATACAGTTGTTGTTGCATCTGCTATTTCTCTCATTTTCTTTGCTGTTTCTTTAAAAATATCTTTACTATACTTACCTTCAAGTAGTGTACGGAAGTTCTCCATTAGGACTTGTTCATTTTTAAATTTCCATTGTATTTGGTCTTCTACACTTTTCATTTCACGTATAAGTTTAATCTTACTTCTAACTTCTTTCCATAGAGCTTCCCACCTTTTTGCTGGATCATGTATATCATCAAAACTTAAATCAAACCAATCACCATAAGTTTTATAACCATAATCTACTAAACGTTTATTACACCCAGGCTGTCCCCATATTACAAAAGGTTCCATATGGTATATTGCTCTAAAAGTTTTTTCACTATAAAATAAACTAGTGCCTTGCCAATCGTCTATATGCGTTTCTTGTACTATTTGAAACAATGTTTGATCATTTAAATTACTGTGTAATGCCATAGCATGATTAGTTTTAAAGTCATCTGTATCTACTACTAAAGGTACAACTTGACGTTTAAATATATTTAGATCTGCTTTAGTAAATTTGCTATTTCTAAATGGTGGCTGGTTTATTAACCAATCTAAATTAGTTCCATCTAAAGTAGCATGACTTACATACATATCTTTAAATTCGTCGCTATGAAATATATCCATAGCACTATAAGTTCTATGTGGTCTAACCAATCTACTTAAAGCTAATCCTACTTTGTTATGTACTTTATCACGATATAATCTTCTTGTATTTTTTACTGCCTTTTTAAATCTAGTTCTAACAATAGCATCAGTAGTAGCATCAGAAGTTACATTATATTTTCCAGGATCCATCTCTATTTCTTTTTGCCCTTCAACGCCAAATATCATTCTTTCAAAGTTATGATAAGAAATTACATTAAATGGTTCAACATCAAGTATTTTTTCTTCCATATTAAATCTTATAAGGTTTTGTTGATCACGCATATTACTTGAAACAAAAAATACTCTTTTAGGATCAATATTACAATCACGTATCATTTTATATAGAATATGATAATATGGCTCACTATAGATAGTACTAAATCCTTCAGTACTTGCATCAAAGAAGAAAAATGTTTTTGGATCTTTGCGTAGTTGTTTTCTAACTTTTGGCTTTATAAATCTATAGAAATCGGTATCTTTTTTCCACGTAGGATACTGAATTAATACAGACATTACCGTAATATCGTCATTTGGTATGCCCAAAGTGTCAAAAGCCTCTTGTAAATTAACCTGAGTTTGGATAGACAAGGGATCTGTCACATATTGGTTCATTTCTAAAAAGCCATGAAGCTGTTTCATATCAGATTTCCTACCATAAATACTACTATATTTATATACGCATTTAATGGTAGGAGATTAGTGTGAAGATTAGTTTTATCGGATTAGGTAAATTAGGTTTACCTTGTGCAGAAGCAGTAGCACAAAAAGGACATACAGTAAGCGGTTACGACATTGTAAAAGTAACTAGCGATCATATACAAGTAAAAGATACTATCGCAGAAGCAGTAGCAGGTCAAGACATAGTGTTTGTTGCTGTTCCTACACCACACGACCCAGCCTATGATGGCAGAGCTCCTACGGCCCATTTAGAACCTAAAGATTTTTCCTACAAAATTGTAAAAGAGTGTTTAGAAGAAGCAAACAAATTTATGACTAAAGACCAGTTGCTTGTTCTTATTAGTACAGTATTACCTGGAACAACACGTAGAGAATTTGTGCCAATAGTAACTAACACTCGCTTTGTTTATAATCCATATCTTATTGCTATGGGTACAGTTGCTTGGGATATGGTTAACCCAGAGATGGTAATGATTGGAACTGAAGACGGTTCACTAACAGGTGATGCAAAACAACTTAAAGACTTTTATGAAACGTGTATGGAAAATAATCCACGTTATGAAGTAGGTACTTGGGACGAGTGTGAGTGTATTAAAGTTTTCTATAATACATTTATTAGTACAAAGATTGGTCTTGTTAATATGATGCAGGACGTAGCACAAAAGCAAGGTAACATTAATGTTGATGTAGTTACTAAAGCACTTGCAGAATCAACACAAAGAATTATTAGTCGTGCTTATATGAAAGCAGGAATGGGAGATGGAGGTGCTTGTCACCCACGTGACAATATTGCGTTACGATACATGGCAAAAGAACTTGGATTAGGTTACGACATATTTGACGCTGTAATGAATGCAAGAGAAAAACAAGCTGAAAACATGGCTATTGAAATGTTAAAGTATGGAAATAGAATTAGGTTTAGTAGCGACAGTTATAAGCCGGGAGTAAAATATGTTGACGGAAGTTATAGTTTATTAGTTCAACATTATGTAAAACAACATGGTGGTTATATTGTAACAGAGAAACCACACATATACGTATTAGTACACGAAAACGATTGGACCCCTGAAGGCGTTACTGTATTTGATCCATGGAGAACTTATAAAGGACCTAATAAGGTAATTTATTACGGTAACACTAGATGAGCAAAATATTAATAGCAGGTGATAGTAACGCACTAGGAGAATGGGGTACAATAATACCAGGACCTAGTTGTGCAAATCCTGACCACCCAGAAGTGTTTCGTCCTTGGAACAAAGACAAGTATTTAGAAACTCAACACCCTAAACCTTTTCAAGTTGTATGGCCAGGCTTTGGTTATTACTTAGATCAAAAAGGTCACGCAACAGTTAATTATGCGTTTGGTGGTTGTGGTAACTTTCAAGCATTATACAAAGTAGAAGAAGCACTAGGACTAGCACCTTGCTTTACAAGTCCTACATTTTACAATCCTGATTGTATTGTATGGATGATCACTGAACCTTGTAGAGATTTAAACAAATTATCAGATGAAGCAGGACTATATGATTTAGACAAATACTACGAAGCTACAAATAATCTTGTGCAAAACGCAAAAACAATAAAAGAAATAAATGACGGATTATTACAACACGCATTAGATGGTGCTCAAAAAATATATGAAGAAACTAACATACCTTGGATAATCATAGAAGGTTGGACTAAAGTAGAATTAAAGGAACATCATACGTTTGTAAAACATATTCATAAAGACTGGATGGCCAATATTATTAAAAGACCTGTACCAATGTTTAGTAGTTGGCAGACTGTAGATAATATTAGAAGACGTAGACCAGACTTAACGGAAAGTGCCGCGGAAAGTTTGCGTTTGTTCCAAAGACAAAAACCAGAACTTAATATACCTAACATACCGCAAGGACCGGAAAACGAATTTAAAGCCATAGTTGATGATTACGAAGCAGTAATTAAAATTATGGAGGAGAGCCCATTGTTTCCTGATAACTGTCACCCGGATAGAACTTTACAGGAGCAACTGGCACACGAGCTAGACCCTTATGTATGATGTAGTTTTTATAAGTTATAATGAACCTGATGCTGATGAAAGATATAAACGTTTACTAGAACGTTATCCTAATACTAAAAGAATACATGGTGTTAAAGGAATACATCAAGCTCACATTGCCGCCGCGAAGAAATGTTCAACAAAAATGTTTTGGGTTATCGATGGCGATGCAGATTTATTACCAGAATTCAATTTAGATCATAAAGTAAATGAATATGATTTAGATTGTGTCCATGTTTGGCGTAGCCGAAATCCTATCAACAATCTCATTTACGGTTATGGTGGTGTTAAACTCCTACCACGACGACTCACTATGAACGTAGATGTTAGTAGTCCTGATATGACTACAAGTATATCTGATAGGTTTAAGGCTATGCCATTCGTGAGTAATGTTACTAGTTTCAATTCAGATCCTTTTAGCACTTGGAAAAGTGCTTTTAGAGAATGTGCAAAATTAAGTAGCAAAGTTATAGATAGACAAGAAGAAGGAGAAACAAATGAAAGACTCAAAGTATGGACTACTAAAGCTAATGGAAGATTTTGTGAGTTTGCGATTCGAGGTGCTAATGCTGGTATGCGGTTTGGCCTTTCTGACGGGGTGGATCTGGGGTTAATAAATGACTTCGATTGGTTACTACGACAGTTCGAAATGGAGGAAATGAATGATTCCATTTAACAAGGTTGTAAAACTAGGACAAAAAAATATGTTAGAAAACAAAGTATTTTCTGTGTCCTGGATCCTTGGACGTTTTTGTAACTACGATTGCAGTTATTGTTGGCCTTATGCTAGAAGTAAAATTTTAGATCACAGACCATTAGAAGTATATACTAAAAATATAGATGAAATAAAAAGACAAGCAAGAGAAAACGGCTTTAATGATTTTCATTTTAGTTTTAGTGGCGGTGAACCTACAGCATATAAGAAGTTGTTACAGCTAATTGAACATTATGCTAATGATATACAAAGCAAATACCTTAGTATTCATATGACAACTAATTGTAGCCCGAGTAAGCGTTGGTGGAAACGCTGGCTTGATGCAACAGATGTACTTCATAGAAGAAGTATTACTGCGAGTTTTCATGCCGAATTTGCCAATGAAGAAGAGTTTGCAGATAAACTTTTATATTTGCAAGATAATGGAGTACTAGTAACTATTAATCAAGTTATGGTACCAAAGTTATGGAAGGAATATTATGATAGAAGTAAAAGATTTAGTGACCTTGGTCTTCATGTCACTCTTAAACCTCAGTCCGATCCTACTGCTAGTTTTGTGGTGTCTGGCTATACGGCTAAACAAAAAGAAATACTCCAAAATGAAAACAATCAAGATGAACCTCAGATCGTACTCAAAGACGATGATGGAGTAGAGTATTGGATTGACCAAGCAGAAAGATTAAATGCTTATGGCTTTAATAAGTTTAAAGGTTGGAATTGTTGGTCAGGATATCAAAGCTGTATTATACGTGAACCAGGCGGTGAAGTAAAACGTAGTTATAGTTGTCATGATGAACCTTTAGGAACGTTAGACGAAGGCTTTGAACTATTTAAAGCACCAATGCCTTGCATAACTCCAACGTGTGTTAGTAGTGCAGATAGTAAGATACCAAAGGAAAAGAATGTATAAGTTAGAAGACATAAAATCGATACACTTAGAAGTTACTTCTAAATGCCAAGCGAAATGTCCTATGTGTGCTAGACGTGTGCATGGTGGTCCTCTACTTGACTCTATTACTTTGGCAGAAGTTGATATAGAATTATTTAAAAAATGGTTTAGTCCTGAATTTATAAAACAACTATGGCACCTAAATATGTGTGGTAACCTAGGCGATCCTATTGTAGCAAAAGATACATTAGAAATATATCAATACTTAAGAAGAAATAATGAAACAATGGGTTTAACAATGCACACTAACGGAAGTGGTCGTGTAGCACAATGGTGGAGAGAACTTGCAAAAATAAAAGTTGTAGCGGCATTTGGTATTGACGGATTAGCAGATACACATTCTAGATATAGAGTAAACACCAATTGGGATAAAATTATAGAAAATGCAAAAACATTTATTGAAGCTGGCGGAGAAGCACGTTGGGATATGTTAGTCTTTCAACACAATCAACATCAACTTGAAGACTGTCGTGCATTATCTAAAGAATTAGGCTTTAAAGAATTTCAAGTAAAACATACAACACGTTTTAGAGATGGAAAGTTTGATGTTATAGATGAAAAATGGAATAAAGTTGATACGTTATATCCGTCAGATAAAAGTTTAGAAATGATAGCACCAGCTGAAGCGGCCAGAGAAGAAAAATTACCAAAGATTAATTGTAAAGCAGTTGAAGATCATATGTTATATATTAGTGCAGGTGGTGATGTTGCTCCTTGCTGTTGGTTAGATTTAAAATGGATGCCTCAACTATTTCCAAGTAAGATGGATTATATGATGAAAGTTAAAAGGTTTCCTAACTTACACGACGAAAGTTTAAAAGAAATATTTGATAGTGGGTTCTTTGACTTAATAAGCAGTCAATGGACAACTTGTGGATTAAAAGAATGTTCAAAACAATGTGGTAGCTTTGATAAGTTACGTGAACAATTTGTGGAGAAGAAATGAAAATAGGAATAGGAGTCTTAGTTGCGGCCATTATGGCGTTTGCTACATGGCTACTAAAGAAAATAACGAGGAAAAGATGAAGATAACAATAGCAGGATATGGAGCAGTAGGTCAAGCACACGAACAATTATTAGGAAGTTTCGTTGATGTTGAAATATATGATCCATATAAAGGACATAAAAGTTTTAGTAGTGATACTGATGCAGTAATTATATGCACAGCAACACCTTCTTTTGAGAATGGTGCGTGTAGTGTTAATAGTGTATATGAATGCATTGAAAAATCACCAGATGTCCCTATATTAATTAAAAGTACAATTAGTTTAGAAGGCTGGGAAACAATTATAGACGCATTTCCACAGAAGGAAATTACATTTAGTCCAGAGTTTTTACGTAATGCAACATCAGTAGAAGACTTATTAAACACAAAAGACTTATTTTTAGGTGGTGGTAATACAGAGTTCTGGCAAAAAGTGTTTGCTACTACATTAGGCAGTGGTACTAGCTTTATGTTAGCAGATCCACGCCAATTAATTCTGATTAAATACTTTAGAAATAGCTTTTTAGCAAATAAAGTTGCTTTCTTTAATCAAATATACGATTTATGCAAAGCAGTTGGTATTGACTATGAAGCAGTTGCTAAAGGTGTAGGAGCAGATACACGTATAGGAGCGAGTCATACTGAAGTTACAGGAGAACGTGGCTTTGGTGGGCATTGTTTTCCTAAAGATATTAAGGCAATAATACATTCTGCTCAACAAGAAAATGTAGATTTATCCTTGTTAAAAGAAACACTAGAATATAACGAAAAGGTGCGTAGAAACGTGACAACAGAAATTGTAGATGCAATGAAAAGTATATGCCCTGAGGCTTGGAATGAAAATAGAGATTGAAGATATTAAATTTTGGATGGACGCAATTCGCAATAGCGAAGATAGGGACAGAACTCTTGAAAGTTTCTGGGGCGGACAAATCCAATCTAAACTATTCTTAATAGACGCATTAGAAAAACATAAGCAAATTAGAAATGCTGAAGTTGTTATCTTTGGCGGCTGGAATGGATTACTATCAAGTATGATTTTTAATAGTGAGTTAGGTATAAAACATATTACAAGTGTTGACATTGATCCTAAATGTAAAGAGATAGCAACAACAATGAATAAACGTCAAGAGATAGAAGGTAGATTTGAAGCTGTAACTGCCGATATGGTAACTTATGAATATACTAGACATCCATACTTTATTATTAATACAAGTTGCGAACATATTACACGTGATCAATATAATCAATGGTTAGAAAATGTTCCAGAAGGTTGTCAAATTATTTTACAAAGTAACAATTACTTTGATCACCCAGAACATATTAATTGCTGTGAAGATTTACAACAGTTTAAAACAAGATCTAAATTACGTATTACAGACGAAGCTGAATTAAAGTTAGAAAAGTATACAAGATTTATGATTATAGGACGGAAGGACAAATGAACGTACGAATAGGTTGCAGAGGTAGTGAGTTAGCATTATTATATGCTGAAAGTGTTACAAAAAAACTTGAACAGTTGGATTGTAAAGTAACTATTGTACCTATTAAATCAGACGGCGACATTCATAAGGAATCTGTTATAGCTGACATTGGAGGCAAAGGAGTATTTTGTAAAAAAATAGAAGATGAATTAGAAGCTGGATCAATTGATGTAGCAGTACATAGTTTTAAAGACTTGCCAACTATAATGCCAAAGGAATTAATTATTGCAGGTGTTTTAAAACGTAATGATCCTAGAGAGTGTGTAGTAGGAAGTTTACATCCTGGTGCAGTAGTAGGAACAGGATCTCCAAGAAGATTAGAACAGCTTACTTTAATAGATGAATCATTAGAAGTAAAACATATTAGAGGTAACGTACCAACAAGAATTAGAAAAGTAAAAGACGGTGAATATGATGCAGTTGTTTTAGCAAGAGCCGGAGTAGAAGTATTAGGATTAATAGACCATATTTCACATACGTTTGGCTTTGATAAAATGTTACCAGCTGTTGGACAAGGAGTTATTGCTATGCAAACACGTACAATGAGTCCATATACAGCTTTAATAAGACAAATAAATCATTTAGAAACGTTTTATTGTGCAATGGCAGAACTCACTGTAATGAAAGTATTAGATGGTAACTGTCATAGTGCCGTAGGTGTACTTGCACAAATTACAGGAGACTGTATTACGTTAGAAGCAATTAATTATGAAAATATGAAAGAGTATAAACTTACAGGAAAAATGCTTGATTATAAAAAGTTAGGAGAGCTTGTAGGTAAACAAATAAAATGAATAAAACATTTTGCCCATTACCCTGGTTACATTTAGCAACACGACCTAACGGAGATGTTAGAGTTTGTTGTACTGCCAATGCCAGTGGTGCAGGTATACTAGATGATTTATCAGATGTAAAAACAGCAGGACTTGTTAAGAAAGACGGTATTGCTATGAACCTACGTGACCATACAATAGAAGAAGTATGGAACAGCGAACATATGAGAAGAACTAGACTTCAAATGCTTAATAACGAAATACCTGCTAGTTGCGTAAAATGTTTTAATGAAGAAGCAAAAGGTATGATGAGTAAACGTAAATGGGAAACAAGAGAATGGCAAGAACGTGTAGACTTTGATAAACTTATTGCTAGTACAAAAGACGATGGTAGTTTACCTGTAGACATTCCTTACTTTGATTTACGTTTAGGTAACTTATGTCAACTTAAATGTATAATGTGTAGCCCACACGATAGTTCAAGTTGGATTAAAGAATGGAAAATACAAACTCCGCAGTATAAAAATAAAGACTTAATTGCTGACCAAGGTTGGGACGATCAATATGATTATACTTGGTACAAAAAAGGATCGTTTATAGATTCTATGAAACACCAAGCATTTAATATACAAGAATTATATTTTGCAGGTGGCGAGCCATTACTAATACCAGAGCATTATAAAATATTAGAGTTTATGGTTGAAGAAGGATATGCAAAAGATTGTAATTTAAGATACAACTCAAATGGAGTAGAACTACCAGATAAGTTGTTTGACTTATGGAGACATTTTAAAGAAGTACGTTTTAACTTTAGTATAGATGCTATTGGTGAACGTAATGACTATATTCGTTATCCTAGTAAGTGGGAAACTATAACAAAGAATTTAAAAAGACTAGACGAGAATACAAAGGATAATACAGTTATTAATATTGCCTGTGCAGTACAATTACTAAACGCAGGTTATATCGATGAACTAGCTGAATGGAAAATGGATCAAGGATTTAGTAAAATTAATCCATCAATGTTCGGCGGTGGTATAATAGGAACACATTTAGTTTACTTGCCATCTTACTTAAATGTAAGAGTGTTACCAGAACCTGCAAAATTGTGGGTTAAAGATAAGATAACAACATTTGTGGATAGACAAAAGTTTAATTTTGAGTTTTGTAACAATCCATATGGCAGAGATAGATGGTTAGGGCTGATTAAATACATGATGCAAGAAGATTGGAGTCATAAGCTACCTGCTTTGCGTGAGTATTTGGCCGTAACCGATAAAACTAGAGGGTTAGATTACACCAAAACTTTTAAAGAATTAGGAGAATTTATAAATGGACATGAATAGAGCTATGTTATGGAACAGTCTTACTAATTTAGGTGATACAGTAAAACTTAAATTAAAGATAGATCCATACCTTGTCGAACGTCAACTAAAAGACAAGTTCGCAGACAACTGGTGTCCTTACAACGTAAAGAAGGATACAGTAAACAACAGATGGGGATTACCTATTACTAGTCATTCAGGCGATGTAATGGACAACTATCACTTAAACAGCTTCGGCTATATGCAACGTTACCATGACGTTGAGATGAAGGAAGAAAACTTTACTACTCCAACAGAAGTGTATAAAGAAATTCCAGATCTAGCAAAACTTGTAGATGTATTTGCACCTGATATAGGTAGAGTACATTTATTAAGAGTAGATCAAGGTGGATTCTTTCCACCACACAGAGACTTCCCAGGTCCTGACCCGGAATACTTTAGATTACTATGTGTGTTTGGAAGTTGTAAGCCAGAGAACTTTGTTCATATGTTAGATGGAAAACCTTTCTATCCTGACCCAGGCTTTTTATATTTTATTAACTTTCAACTTGATCATAGTGTGTTTAGCTTTTCAAATGATTTACACGCATTAATATTAACTGTAAAATTAAATGAACGCACACACGATTTGATCATTAAACATAGTATGAGCGAATGAGGTTAGGCTACAAAGATCCTACAAAAAAAGACTGGTTTCTAGTCAGTTGGACACTTTCTAATAAGTGTAACTATCGTTGTGAATATTGTCCAGACATATTACATAACGGAAGTACAGGACAACCTTTGTGGTCAACAGTAGAACGATTTATACAAAACTTTAAACAAAAAGATAAAACTATTTGCTTTAGAATTAGTGGCGGAGAACCTACATACTGGAAACATTTTATAGACATGGCTGAGTGTGTTAAAGAGCAAGGACACAAATTTACATTTGTATCTAACGGCAGTCAAAGTGCAGAGTACTTTAAACGTATTGCTCCTTTTACAGATGCTATGATGTTAAGTTATCATAAAGCATACGCAGACCCAGATCATTTTATAGAAGTAATAAACGAATCTAAAATTACAACAATAATTAATATGATGTTACTACCAGATGATTTTGATGAAGCATTTGCAGTATCAGAAAAAATCTTTAGTAATACAAGTAATTGTACAATATGGCCTAAAGTAATTGTTGATAAAACGTATAGCGATAACATTACAAACGAAGTAGTTGCATATACACCAAAGCAAAAAGACTTAATAAAAAATTGGCCTTTTACTAGAAAGATTAACGATAAAGACTTACACAGAGGTTCAATGGAAATACAATTTAGTGATTGGTTTAAAGAGAATCAAGAAGTTGATGCTAATCAATTAATCTTAGATGAAAAAAATAAGTTTAGAGGTTGGAAATGTTGGGCTGGCTTAGATGGTGTTAATATAGATATGTGGGGAAATATGTATCGAGCAGATTGCCAGTTTGGTGGACCTTTAGGAAATTTAGAAAGATACAAGTTACCAACAGAACCTATAACTTGTGGCAAAGAAATTTGTAGTTGTTTAAGCGACATCTACATAAGGAAGGAACAAGAGGAATGGACGACAACGTAGCATTAGCAGAAGGCATGAATCAAATATGGAATTGGTTATGCGGCCATTGTGGTTGGCGAGGAGTAGCACAAGAGTTAAATACCAATGACAACATAGAGGAATGGTGGGTATGTCCAAAGTGTTCACAGCCAGACGCAATACAAGATATAGGTTGGCACAAAGGAAACGACAAATATTATGGTTAAGCATTTAAGAAAATATATAGGATTATATCTAACAGCATTAGTGTTGCCTTTTATGTTTGGATATGGAGTAAGTGAAGAACACCCAATATGGGTATGGTGGATAGCATTTGGTCTTATAATATTAAAAACTCCTCCTTATAGTATTAGTGATCGTTTTTGGTCAGCATATAGTAGATTACTAGAATGGATATTAGGACCACTATTAAGCAGAGTAAAAAAATGGCCTTGGTGGGCTAAAAGT